>Ga0136617_10006182_pt1 | contig 10707 bp, 5 predicted proteins | sample AntDrymUQ3222106_2_FD_129672 | JGI IMG/M metagenome (GOLD analysis project Ga0136617, IMG submission 129672) | Polar desert sand microbial communities from Dry Valleys, Antarctica - metaG UQ322 (21.06) | ecosystem: Environmental > Terrestrial > Soil > Desert | place: Antarctica: Dry Valley...
CAACGGCTAAAGGTGGTCAGCCGAGCCAGCAGCGGCTCGACCACGACCGGCGGGCTGAACCGCCGGTCGGCCACGCTAGCAGCGGCCAGCCGCAACTCGGCGAGCCGAACGCGATCGCAATGCAGCGTCCGCAGCGCACCGGCCAGCGCCGCGGCGTCTCCGGCGGGGACGAAGTAGGCGGCCTCGCCGAGTGCCCGTCGCTGCGGCGGCGTGTCCGAGGTGACGAGCGCGCAGCCGGCGGCCGCTCCCTGGAAGACCTTGTTGGGGACGACGCGCCGGCCCTTGTCGCCGGTGCCGAAGATGCCCAGGCAGACGTGGTGCGCCGCGACCAGACGAGGCAGCTCGTCGGAGTCCACCCACGGCAACCAGCGCACCGCTGCGCTCCCGACGGCCGCCGCCCGGGTGGCGGCCAGATCCTGGCCGGCACCGATCATCGTGATCCGGACGCCAGGCTCGTCGAGCAGCATCCCGGCCGCTTCGCCGATCGTCACCGCCCCCTGCAGCGGCGTGAACAGCCCGAAAAACACCACGTCGAGGATGTCGCCATCGGATACCGCAACGGCCCGCGCACGGAGCCAAGCCGTGGGAGCGCCGACCGGCACCACGCACCCCCTGGCCCGGTGCCGAGGCGGCATCATGGCCGCGTGCTCGTCGGTGTCAAGCACGACGACGTCGCTGGCCGCGACGGCGAGCCGGTCCAGCCCCGACAGCAGCAGCTGCTTCAGACCACCCACGCCGCGGTCCTTTGCGGTATCCGCAGCAAAGATCAACATGTCGTGGACGATCGTGGCCCGGCTGAAGAGCAGCCGCGCCAGCAGTACGTCGAAATGCCCGAGGTAGCCCACCAGCACGACATCGGGCGGTTGCGTCCGAACAGCCCGGCGGCCGTGCCGGGCCAGCCAATGCCATGACCGAAGCAGCCGGAGGAGCAACCCGGGCAGCCGCCACGGTTGCTGCAACAGCCGAACCCGCTCGGCCGTGGACAGCCCGAGCGAACGGCGTACTTCGACCACCTCGACACCGTGGGCGCGCAGTCCCTCGATGAGGATGCCGGCTCGCGGATGTGTCCGGGTGTCGTAGGTCCCCCAGGCCAGCACCCGCACCCGCCGGAGTCTACGGTCGCGCCGCCGTACCGACGGGTCTGCGTTGACTACCCTTCGATCGTGACGCTTCCCGCGGCCAGGCCCCCGAATCGGTTGCGCCGGGTGCTGACCGTTGCGTTCGTCACGGTCGGGATGGCGGCCGCGGTCACAGTGATCTGGCTGCGCCGCGACGAGGTCGTGGAGGCGCTGTCCCGGCTGTCCGTGCTGGCTGTGGTCGGTTCATTCATCGCCGGTACGGCGGCCAGCATCGCGACGATGCTCGCGTGGCGGGCGCTGCTCGCAGACTTCGGTGCACCACTGCCGGTGGGCGTCGCCGGGCGGGTGTTCTTCCTCGGCCAGCTCGGGAAGTACCTGCCGGGCTCGGTATGGCCGGTGGTGGCGCAGATGGAACTCGGCCGGGAGTACGGCGTACGCCGGGTGAGTTCCGCGGCGGCCGCGACCCTGATGCTCGTGGTGGCTGCCGTGTCCGGAATCGGGGTTGCCGTCGCGATCCTGCCGCTGGCCTCCGACGGGCTGCTCGCGGAGTACCGCTGGGTTGCTCTCGGTGCGATCCCGCTGCTGGCGCTGCTGCATCCCCAGGTCCAGCAGTGGCTGGCCGCTCTTGCCGCCAGGTTGAGCCGCCGCCCGCTGGACCTCCCACGCACGACCCTTCGCGGTGTGGCCGTCGCCGCTGGGTGGATGCTTGGCGGTTGGGCACTGTTCGGACTGCATTTGCACCTGCTCGTCGCATCCACCTGCTCGTGCCCTGAGGCCAGTCTGTTGCTAAACACCGGCATCTTCGCGCTGGCCTGGGTCAGCGGCTTCCTGTTCGTCATCGCGCCGGCCGGCGCGGGAGTGCGGGAAGGCGTTCTCGTCCTCGGTCTGGCGGCCGTCCTGGACCCTGCTGCCGCGTTGCTGGTCGCGCTCGTTTCGCGGGTCCTGCTGACGATCACGGACCTGATGCTGGCCGGAGCCGGGGTGCTCGGCGCCCGCGGGCACGCCAAGACCGATCTCAGCCGGAAACCGTGATGGTGAGCCGCTCGGTGTAGTCGTACTCCGGCTCGTTCCCGCCGGGGGTGGAGGGAACCTTGCACCGGGACGCCGAATGAGCGGTCACCGTGTAGATACCCGGCTGCGAGTAGGCGTGCGCCACCCGGCCAGTGACCAACGTTCCCGAACGAGGGGTGAGCGAAGTCGCCGGGCTCCCGTCGCCGAGGTCCAACTCAGGATCGGATCGCATTGGTCCGCACCGACGGGTCCTTAGACCTCACCGTCGATGGTGAACATGATCGGAAGGGACACGTCGGCACTCGTTGCCGACGAGCACAGGGCGACTACGTTCCCCACGCAGCCTCCGCCCTGCTGCGCAGAGCCCCCGTCCGCCCGCCGAGCCGCGTCCGCCTGAGCCGGGTCGTCTACGAGTAGCGCCGAAGAGATCGTCAGGACTCCTGAGTTGGCGGCCGAGGGAGATCCTCCCGTGAGCCGTAGGGCGGGGACAAGGACGTGTTCCCACCTGCCGGGTATGACGTTGCCCGGTATGTGGTCGTGCGAACCCAAGCCGCCCGTGCGCACCAGACCGAGCGCCGACGATGAGCCCTTGGTCGTCAGAGTGCATGCTTCGTTTCAGGCCCAGCTCGACACAAGACCGGGTCCGTAGCGAAGCCGCCGGAGCACCTCGGCGGGCGGCGCCAACGCAACATCCCCTAGTGAGCTCACCAGGCTGAAGGGTGCCCACGCATGAACGACGGTTCCGGTCTCATCCACCGTCGCTCCTGCGGCTAGACCAATGATGGGTGTGTGCCGTCCACGAGGACGTCAAGCCGGACCGAGACTCCGGGGCCCGTGCAGTCGACAGGCCGCCCATCGACCACGACGTGCAGACCTACCTGAGTGAAGAAGTCGACGATCGACGCACCGGTGACGGTCTTGCCGGGCGGACAGGGCTGCGGCCTCCAGCCCCCGGACGCGGCTGCTGTTTCGGCGCGCTCACGCCAGGCCTTCTGGGTCCACGCCCACGTGTCGCTTTCGACCAAGAAAACGTCGCTGCTGAAGTAGTCCTCGTGTGCGTAGAACCAGCCGTGGAGCAGACGTGGGCGGTGCGTACGAGCAAGCGACGCAGCCGGCGAGGATGGCGACGAGCGCGAGCGAGGCGACTCGTCCGCTCCGCTTCGACATGCGGCCTCCCCAGCAAAGGCTCGGCTACCCTGCTGGCAATGTCCAGCGCCGAACGGGTGAAGCGCCGACGGATCGGCCCGGACACCGGCCCAGTCCTCGCCGGCATTCTCGTTTTCATCGCGATCACGCTGGGACCGTCGCTCGTCGGCCTGCGGACATTTGTGGGCCTCGACCTGCTCCAGACGGCGCTGCCGTACGCCCGGGTCGCCCCGCTGGACGAGTCGGTCACGAACATCTTCGTCCGGGACACCGTCGACAGCCTGCTGCCGGCGTACAGCGACTTCCACAGCCGTCTCCTCGACGGCGACTTCGCCGCCTGGCTGCCGTGGAGTGCGGGCGGCGCACCGTCGGCAGCGCTGCCCTCGTACGCCCTGCTCAGCCCGCTGTCGCTCCCGTACTACCTCCTGCCGACCTGGCTCGCGCCGGCGTTTGTCCAGCTGCTGCAGATCGCCCTCAGCATCGGCGGCACGTTCCTCTTCCTGCGTCGGCTGTCCGCCGGCCGAGCCGCCGCGCTGCTCGGGGGCCTCGTCTTCGCGACGAGCGGCTACATGGTGGCGTGGGTCAACTGGCCGCAGACCCGAGTCGGCGCGTTCATCCCCATCCTGTTCTGGGCGTTGGAGCGCTTCGCCCAGCTGCGCACGATCCGCTCGGCGGTACCCATCGCGTTGGCCGTCGCCGGGCTGTTGCTCGGCGGCTTCCCGGCCGTCGCCGGCCTCACCCTGTACGCCGGAGGCGCGTACCTGCTGGTGCGGCTGCTCGCCGACCGCTCCCAGCGAGGACTGGGTCGCAGCGTGCGCGACGCCGTGGTCGCCGGCGCGGCCGTCACCCTAGGGGTCGGCCTGACGGCCTTCCAGCTGCTGCCCTTCGTGTCCTACCTGGGGACGCTGGACCTGTCCTACCGCGGCGAGCAGTTCTTCAACACGACGCCGCTGAAGTACGCGACGACGGCGGTGTTCCCGCAGGCCTTTTTCGCCAATGTCTTCGGACCGAGTTCGCCGTTCAGCCGCGAGGTCAACCCGATCGAGATCAGCATGCACATCGGCTCGGTGGCGCTGGTCCTGATCGCCGTGGCGATGCTGCGTGGCGGCGCCGTACGCCGGCCGCGTGGCGCGCTGAGCTTCCTCGTCGTCGCCTCCGCCGTCTTCCTCTGGCTGATCTTCGTCCAGGGACCGCCGGCGCGGCTGCTGGCCAGTCTGCCGGTGTTCGACGGCAACCCGATCGGCCGGATCAGGTCGGTGCTCGGCTTCACCGCGGCGGCCGCCGCCGGCGTCGGCTTCGACGTACTGGCCAAGGGCGCCAAGGCAGCCGGCCGGCAAGCCCGCGCCGAGTGGGTGCTGCTGCCGGCCGGGCTCCTCGGTCTGCTCGTCGTCGGGGTCATGGTGGACCGGGCGCAGACCCCGCTGCTCGGGACGCAGGTGCGCCAGGACGTCCTCATCGCCTGCACCGCGGCCGTGGTCGCGGTCGGACTCGTGCTCGCATCCGCCCGCTGGGCCGGCGCGCGGCGCGGCGTCACGCTGGTGATTCCGCTGCTGGTCGCCATCCAGGGCGTCGTCGCCGTACAGAACTTCTGGCCGACGGCGACGCGGGACCAATACTACCCGGAGACCGCCGCGCACCGCTTCCTGCAGCAAGAGGTCGGCGCGGACCGGGTGGCGCTCAGCGGCGACCTTATGTTCCCTAGCAGCACCGCGCTCTACGGCATCCGGACGGTCGGCGGGCACAGCTTCTACGCCCGCACCTGGGCCGAACTGCTCATTCAGATGCAGCCCGGCGCGTTCGTCGCGCCCACGATCGCCACCCTCAACCCGGTCGACCCCACCCTGGCTTTGGAGCCTGGCCTGGACCGGCTCTCGGCCCGCTACTACGTCTCGGCGGACGTCTTCCCGATTCCGGGCACGCTGGTCCCGACCGGCCCCCAAGCCGGCACCACTGATCTCGCCGTCGGTCAGACGTACGACGTCACGATCCCGCCGCAGGGGCTGCGCGGCATCGGCGTGCCGGTGGTGAGCGCCTCCGATGACCTAGGGCCGGGCAGCACCATGCAGGTGACCATCCGCGATGCCGACGGCGACCTGATCGCCGAGGGCGGCAGACCGGTGACCGGGGCGCCGACTCCCGCCGAGTTCTTCCTCCCGCTGCCGGCCGAGGACTCCACCGGCCGGCCCGGCCCCTGGACGGCGTCGATCACGTTTGGGGGCCGGGCCGATGTCGAGGTGCAGACCGTCGCCGACGGCCAACCCCGGCTGTTCGTCGTCCGGCCGGTCGACGACGGGCTGCGCCTCGTCGAGGTCGCGGACGGCATCACGGTCTATGAGCGGTCCGGGGCGCTGCCGCGGATCCGCTGGGCCGTCAATACCCAGCTGGTGAGCGATCGCGAGTCGCGGCTGCTCGTCGTCGCGCACGGGACGTACCCGGGGGACACCGTCGTGCTGTCGGAGGCCGGTCCGGCGGCCGACGGACTTCCGGCGGAGGTGCGGGTCCTGGAGGACTCCGGAGACACCGTCCGGGTCCGCGTCGAGGCATCGGGCGCCGGCTACCTGGTAGTCGGCGACGCGATCCAGACCGACTGGTCGGCCACCGTCGACGGCGTACCGGCGGACATCGTGGATGCCGACCACGCGCTCGGCGCGGTGTACATCGAGGCGGGAGCGCACGACGTCGAGTTCCGCTACACACCGTCCGGACGGTCAACCGGTACGGCGATCAGCCTCGTCAGCGCACTGCTGCTCGTGCTGGCCGCCGTGCCAACCCTGTGGTGGCGGCGAACCCGCCGGAGCCGGCCAACGACTGCCAACTGATGACTACTGTTCGGTCATGCGGCGAACCGTCATCGCGGTGTGTGCCGCGATGGTGCTCAGCGCCTGCTCGGCCAGCGTTCCCGGCCGCGGCGAGCCGGCGCCCGGGCAAACCAGGGCGGGTCCGACCCGCCCCACGACCGCGAGCCCGACGCCCGCTCCACCGATCGGGGCAGGCACGGTCGTCGAGTCGCACCGGATCGCCGGAGCCGCCCTGTTGATCGGAGCCGTGCTGCCGGAGCTGACCGACAACTGCAGCCCGTCAGGTCCGGTCGTGGACCCCGCCGAAACGGAGGGGCTGGACCTGGGCCTGTTTCCGCCGGAGACCGCCGCACCGATTCTCCGCACGTACGGCTTCGTCGCCGGCTGGGTGTACTGCCGCTCCGCCGCCGATGTCCGGGCGACGACGGTCTTCCTCGCCGAGCTGTCCGACGCAGGCTCCGCCGCCGTGGCCTCCGACGAGATCGCCGCGGTCCTGGCCGTCGACGGCTACGAGCCCGCGGAGCTGGCCGACCGGCCCGAAGCCCTTGCGCTGATCCGCGAGGACACCGCGGGTGTGGACGGCCAGGACGTCAGCGTCTTGCAGGCGCTGCTGCCGGTGGATCGGATGCTGGTCTACCTCTTCCATGCCGACCTGGATACCGAGCAGGCCACCACCAACGCGACGACCGTGCTGACCGAGCAGGCGGACCTGCTCGCGGACTTCGAGCCGACGCCGCAGGACGGGATCGCCGCACTGAACCCCGACCCGTTCGATCTGGAGGGCCGCGCCGCTGACCCGCCGGGCACGCTCACCAACTTCTCCGGCAGCTACGACCTGGACAGCTACCTGCGGGTCGCGATCGCCCCGGAGCGGGAGCGTGAGGTGCTGCTCGACAACGGCTACGTCGGGACATACGTCAAGCAGACCGGCCTCGAGGACGGCAAGAGCTACCAGATCGTCGTCTACGAGATGGGCTCGATGGGCCAGGCGGACATCACGTTCAACGAGTTCCGCAAGATCGAGGCCGAGGAGTTCAGCGGGGTGCGATTCACCGTCCCGGAGGACCTGACGATCCCCTGCTTCTACTTTCAGGTCGAGGACTCCGGCATCTACTACCAGCGGTGTTACACCCGCGAGGGCAAGTACCTCGGGTCCATCGACGTCTTCGGTGTCATGAACCCGTTCGACATCGCGCAGATCCGGATGCTCAACACCGCTCAGATCCAGGCTATGCGTACCGGCTGATCCGGCTCGGCGCGCGTGCAGGCCAGCGCGGTTGCCGACTCGTCGGCCAGCGGTGCCAGCCGAACCCGGTAGATCGCCGAGCCGGCACCGGCATAGACCAGTTCCAGCGAGTCGACCATCCGCAGGTCCTCCAGCCCGGGAATCCGGCTGAAGTCGTCGCGCAGGTATCCCTCGCCGGTGAACACGTAGTCGATGTCGTACTTCTGCACGAGTTCGCGGACCGCCGGACTGGAGTCCACGCAGTGGAAGGAGGACAGCAACAGTTGCTGGTCGCGGCCGATCGACCCGAACGTCGCGGGGTCGATGACGTGCCCGAAGATCGGCCGCACCCCTTCCAGTGCGTACATCCAGGCCGAGCCGTCGCCCGGGTCGTTCATCACTCGCCCGGTGGAACCGGCCATCTCCGCCAGTGCCCGCATCGCGCTCTGCTCGGAGGAGGTCACCGTCGGCCCGCCCTGGTAGTTCGCGCTGATCCGCTGCTCGTTGTCCGGAACGTAGAACGAGTTGCTGATCACGCCGAAGCCGGCGAGGACGGCCACCATGGCCCCACCGAGCGCGGTGCGAGGGGTCATGGCTCGGTCGCCGAGCAATCGCCGTACGGCGCCGGCGAGCGACTCGCCGACGACCACGGCACCGTGCGCGGCGACCATGGCCAGGCCGAGGCTCACCAGGGCGAGGAAGCGCCACCGGTCGTTCCACCATGGCTGCGTCAATGCCTCGCTGAGCGGCGAATCCGTGGAGGAGACGGCCACGAAGAGGCAACCGAATACGCCGGCCCCCGCCAGCCACCACCACAGCTGCCGGATGCCTCCGACGTGCGCCACGCCGACGGCGAGTAGCGCAACCAGCCACAGCTGCGGCCCGCCACCGCCGTGCTCGAGCAGCAGGAGATGGCCGAGCGCCTGCCCGGCGGTTTCGAACGCCGGCCAGTCGACGACCGCCCCCGCCTCGCCGACGGCGACCGCCCCCAGCACGAACGGCAGACCCACGATGGCGCTGACGACGCCGACCTTGAGCAGGGTCAGCGCCTCCGCGGTCCTGGCGACCGGCCGCCCAGCGCGCCAGCGGTGGACCAGCAGCGGAATGGTGAAGATCGCCGCGGTCAGCGCAGTGCTGGGATGCACGGCCAGCAGACCAGCCGCGCCAATGGCCGTCAGGGCGACGATCGGTGTAGTACGCCTGGCCAGCGCCTCGCCGAGCAGCGCCATGAACGCCGGAACCAGGGCGACTCCGGTGGCGTAGGGAAGCAGTGGGCCGCGGGAGAGCAGGTCGTACGGGAAGCCGTTGAACGACACGAGGACCAGGGGAACGCTGGCGGCCAGCGCAACCCGGCCGCGGAACGCGCGGACCAGCACGGCCAGCCCGAGTCCGGCGATGCCCGGCAAGAGCAGCATCTGAGCATTGAGCAGGGACTGGACCGGCGAGCCACCACTCAGCTGACCCACGATCGACGTCAACACGTGCTGGGCGTTGGGATAGAAGAAGGCGTCGTCTTCGTAGTTGTTGATCGCGCTCAGCGCGCCCGGAGCCGCGTTGCCGGTGTCGGAGATGAAGCGGATGGCGTTGGCGTGGAAGCCCGCGTCCCAACCCTGATGTACGGCGTCCAGCCCGCCGATGCCGCGCATGATGGCCACTGCGCCGAGAACGGCTCCGGCGAGCACACCGGCCGCGACGATCCGGTCGGCGCATCGGTCCGCCGCGGGCTTCGGCGGTGTGCGGCCGCCTGCGGCGGAACCGGCGGGCCCACGCCGAAGCCACGAACGCATGGCCCAGCACGCTCCGGCCAGCGCACCCGTCGCAGCCAGCATCGTCCACGGCCGCCATGCGATGCCCAGAAAGGACGTGATCGGACCGGCCGTCGCGGCGATGCCGTAGCTGACCAGCGGAGCTGCGCCGAGGCTCGTCCAGCCAGCCAACCCGGCGGCCCGGGCGACGAGCAGCCCGGGCAGCATGAGGACAGCGACGCTGAGCAGGATCAGCACCATGTCAGGCGGTTGCCGTGCCGCAGCGCTTGGCCTTGTCCGGAAGCAGCTCGTCGGTGAGGGCGACCCGGTAGATCGCCGTCCCCTGACCGACGTAGGCCAGGTCCAGCGACTGGACCTGGCTCAGGAGCAGCAGGCCGGGAACACGGGTGAAGGTGCTGCGGACGTAGCCGGTCCCGACGTAGGCGTACGTGATGTCGTACTTCTCGATGACCTCTCGGACGTCAGGATTGGAGTCCATGCACCGGAACGACGACAGCAGCAGAGTCTGGTCCGGCCCGATGTCGGAGTAGGCCCTCGGCGCGATGACGTGCCCGAACACCGGCACGACATCCTCCAGCGCGTACATCCACGGCGAGCCGTCACCGGGATCGTTCATCACCCTCTCGCCGGGGCCGACCAGCGAGGCCAGCTCGGCCATCGCGTCTTCCTCGCCGGGCGTCACCGTAGGCCCTGCCCCGTACAGCATGCTCATCCGTTCGGCGTTGGCCGAGACGTAGAAGCCGCCACTGGCGGCCCCGAACAGGGCAAGAACGACAACCATGGCAGCACCGACGAAGACTCGTGGGCTGAGCGCGCGGCCGCGCGGAATACGGTGGCCCAGCCGGACCACCGCATCGGCGAGGACCACGGCGCCGTTACCGGCGACAACTGCTAGCCCGAGCACCACCAGGGCGACGAACCGCCACCGATCATTCCACCAGGGTCCGGTGATGGTCTCGGCCCACAGCTCGTCGTACGCCGACGCCGCGACGAACCCACCGACGAAGACGGCGGTCCCCGCGAGCCACCACCACAGCCCTCGGATCCGTGACAACGTGAAGACACCGACAAGCAGCAAGGCGACCAGCCAGAACTGCGGACCGACCCGGCCATGGTTGAGCAGGAAGAGGTCACCCACGGCCTGCCCGGGCGACTGGTTGGCCTTCCAGTCCTGGATGTCGGCGGTACCGCCTACGGACAGCGCACCGAGCGCGAATCGCAGGCCGACCACCGCGGCGATGACAGCGACGACCAGCAGCGTCGCTGCCTCCTTGGCCACCGCTGCCGGCCGGCTGAGCCATCGGATGACCATCAGCGGGATTGCGAAGATCGCACCGCTCAGCGCCGCGCTGGGGTGCAAACCGAGCAAACCGACGGCGGCAACCGCCGACACGACCATGGCACCGGGCCGACGGCTGGTCACGGTCTCGGTGAGCAGCACCATGAACCCGGGTATCAGCGCTACGCCGGTGGCGTAGGGGAGGAGCGGCCCCCGCCACAGCAGGTCGTAGGGAAAGCCGCTGAACGACACCAGTAACAGCGGCACGACGGCGGCCAGGGCCACCCGCCCGCCATGGGCGCGAATGAGTGCTGCCAGGCCCAGCCCAGCGATCCCCGGCAGGAAGACCGTCTGGGCATTGAGGAGGACAGGTATCTCGACGCTGGCCAGTTGACCCACAATG
>Ga0136617_10006184_pt1 | contig 10707 bp, 7 predicted proteins | sample AntDrymUQ3222106_2_FD_129672 | JGI IMG/M metagenome (GOLD analysis project Ga0136617, IMG submission 129672) | Polar desert sand microbial communities from Dry Valleys, Antarctica - metaG UQ322 (21.06) | ecosystem: Environmental > Terrestrial > Soil > Desert | place: Antarctica: Dry Valley...
CCCACCGGGCCGAGGGCATCGAAGCCGCCCACCTGGTGCGGGAGAAGTACCCCAACATCGGGGTGGTGATCCTGTCGCAGTACGCCGATCCCGAGTATGCCCTCGAGCTGCTGCGCCACGGGTCGAACAGCCTGGCCTACCTCCTCAAGGAGCGCCTGGGCCGGCCCGCGCAGCTGGCCGAGGCCATCCGGGAGGTGGCCCAGGGCGGGTCGATCCTCGACCCGAAGGTGGTCGACGCCCTGATGGAGGCCCAGCGCCGCCGGTCACGGTCGCGCCTGCACGGGTTGACCGAGCGGGAGCACGAGGTGCTCACCCAGATGGCCAGTGGGCGCACCAACGCCGCCATCGCCGCCGGCCTCTACCTGTCGGAGCGGGCGGTCGAGAAGCACATCAACTCGATCTTCCGGAAGCTGGGCCTGAGCGAGGAGCTCGACATCAACCACCGCGTGGCGGCGGTGCTGTTCTTCCTCCAGCGCAGCGTCGACTAGCCCTGGGTGGCGGCCTCCAGGCTGAGTCCCTCGGGCCCGATCCGCTCGGGGAAGGTGGCCACGACCCTGGTGCCGGCGCCGGGCGAGGACACGATCGTGAGCACCCCCCCGAACGAGCGCACCCGGTCCTCCATGTGCAGGAGGCCGCCGCGGGGTCGACCCTCGCCCCGGTCGAAGCCGGTGCCGTCGTCTGCGACCGTCACCTCCAGCCAGCCGTCGGCCAGGCGCAGCCCGATTTCGATCCTGGTGGCCCGGGCGTGCTTGAGGGCGTTGGTGACGGCCTCCCCCAGGAGGAAGTAGGCGCCGCTCTCGATCTCGGGGGGCAGCCGGGGGAAGTCCTCCGGCTGGCAGGAGACCACGGTCGTCAGGGGCAGCCGTCCGGCGTAGCTGTGGAGGGCGGCGGTGAGGCCCCGGTCGACCAGGATCGACGGGTAGAGGTTGTGGGTGACCTCCCGGAGCTGCTCGATGACCCGGTCGAGCTCGGCCCCGAGGGAGTCGTAGGCCCGGGCCGGGTCGTTGCCGTCGGGCCCGATCCCGTCCTGGAGCATCCCCACCTGCATGCGGAGGACGACGAGCTGCTGCTGGATACCGTCGTGCAGGTCGCGGGACAGCCGCTGGCGCTCCTCGTCCTGGGCGGCCACGATCCGCTGCGAGCTCTCCTGGAGGTCGGCCGCCTGCTGGGCGATGAGCTCCAGCCGGGCCCGCAGCTCGAGGCGCATGTGCTCCAGTGACCGGGCCAGCATCCCGATCTCGTCGTTGCCCCGCCGCACGAACGTCGCCTCGCCGTCGCCCCCGGCCACCCGCCCGGCGGTGGAGGCCAGCACGACGAGGGGCTTGATGAGGGCCCGGAAGAGCACCCACCCGAGACCCAGGGCGACGAGGGTGAGGAGCACGCTGGCCAGCAGCCGGGTGTCGGCCAACGACCGCTGGAGGGGCGAGATGGGGTTGGTGAGGGCCACGCCCAAGGCACCGCCGACGGGGTCGTCGGCGTTGCGGCCCACCGACACGTAGGTGACCAGGCTGGGGTTGCCGTCGAGCTGGACGACCGTGGGCTTGTCGGGCAGCTGCACCTCCCCGTCGCCCTCCGTCTGCCCCGGCGGGGTGGACGGGGGGAGCGGCAGGGTGGTCCCCGCAACCCGTCCCGAGGCCACCAGCAGGACGTTGTCGAGGTTGCCGATCCGGCCTCGGAGGTTGTAGGCGAAGGCGTCGTCGAACAGATAGGCGCCGAGCACCACGAAGGGATCGCGCCCGGTACCGATGGGGACGGCCACCGCCTGGACGAACTTGCCGTCGCTCGTGGCCAGCAGCCGGCTCCCGGATTCGACGATGGGCGAACCGCCGCTCAGGATCGGGGGGCCACTCAGCGTCGTGCCCACGCCGACCGCGGGGCGCAGTTCGGCGCCTCCGGGGTCGAGGACCCGGATCAGGTCGAGCTTGAAGTTGCCGGAGGCCCGGTTCAGCTGGGTGATCAGCTCGCTGCGCCGGGCGAGATCGAGCAGCCCTCCGCTGTTCACCGTCTCGGCCAGGTTCCGCACCTCGGCGACCAGGCGGCGCTGGCGGTCGTCGAAGGCGTCCTTCAGGAGGGTCAGCTGGCTGGTGGCGATGCTGTCGGCCTGTGACTTCAGGGCGTCACTGGTGAGCCGGGAGGCGATCACGGCCGTGACGACGCTCGACACCACGAGGGTGACCACCAAAACGCCGACGACCTTGTAGAGGATCGACGTGCGGGCCCGCAGCGGGCCGATCACGCCCGCGGCCGTCGGGGCCTTGGGGGCCGTGGGGGCGGTCGGGGTGTCCGCCAGGGTCACGGGCGTCAGCCTACGGTGGGGAGGCCGCGAACGAGGGCTCGGCGCCGGCCGCCAGGGCGGCGAGGGCATTCAACTGGGCCTCGTGCAGGGCGGCGGCGGCGTCCTTGCCCTCGACCCGCAGGATGCTCTCGATGGCGACGGTGAAGTCGGCCGACGCTTCGGGGAAGGCGCTCAGCAGCTGGGGGTGGGCCGTCTTGAGCTGCTCGAGGAAGACCCGCAGCTCGGGGTTCCGGAAGTAAGGGTCGTCGAAGACTCGCAGCCGCACCGGCAACCGCCCCTCCTCCTGGGCGAGCCGGAGGGCGTACTTGTCGGATGCCAGGTGGGTCATGAACTCGAAAGCCAGCTCACGGTTCTTCGAGCCCTTCGGCACCCACAGGCTGCTGCCGCCCATGGCCGTGCCACCGCCGAGCACGGTCGGCATGAGGGTGATCCCGTAGTTGATGTCGATCGCGTTCTTCTCGATGGCGGCGATGTCCCACGATCCGCTGGTGTGCATGGATGCCACGCCCGAGGCGAAGAGGGCGAAGGCGTCCTGGGAGTGCGAGTCGGGCCCCTGGGGGGGGATCGCCTGCCTGGCGTTGATGAGCCCGGCGAGGAAGCCGAGGGCGCCGACGACCGGAGGTGAGTCGAGGCTGAACGACGCCTGGCCGTCGGGGCCGACCTCGACGATCTCGCCCCCGTTGGCCCGGATCCATCCGTACGTCCACCACCCGCTGTTGGGGATGGCGAGCGCCCGCCGGGACCCGTCCGGGGCGCTGAGGGCGGCCGCGATGCGGGCGAACTCCTCCATCGACATCGACGGCTGGGGATCCGGGAGGCCTGCCTCGCGGAAGTGGTCGACGTTGTACATGAGAACCATGGCGTTGGTGTCGAGAGGGACGCCGTAGCGGTGGCCGTTCCACGTGACGTCCTCGATGGCGCCCGGGAAGAACTCCTCGACGGACAGCCCCGACTGCCAGAGGTCGTCGAGCGGCTCGGCCAGCTCCTGGCTGGCGGCGGAGAAGGCGTGGCCCTGCACCACGTCGGGCGGCGAGCCGGCGCTGATGGCGGCGCGCACCGCTTCGGTCTGGAGCCGGATGGCGCCCTCCTCCACGACCACCCGGACGTCGTCGTGCAGGCGCTCGAAGTCGCGGACAGCGTCGAGGAAGGGCGCGGTGACCCAGTCGTCGGTCATGAGGACTTGCAGGGTGGTGGGGGTGGTCACCGGCTCCGAGTTGCCGCAGCCGACGGCAACCACGGCGAGGGCGAGGAGGGCCGCCCTCAGCCGGCGGGTCGAAGCCACGGGCCGAGCAAACCATCAGCCGCCTTCCCGTGCAAGGCGAACCGGGGACCGGCGGGCGAAAGTGGTGCTAGCACCACCCCGCCGGTCGGCGATCAGCCCTCGGGTGGCGGGACGCCGGTGGTGTCCGGCTCCGGCGAGGTGGTCGACGTCGTCGGTTCCGGCCCCGCCGTGGGCGGCGTGGTGGTCGAGGTCGAGGTGCTCGAGGTGCTCGAGGTCGTGGTGGACGCCGCCGGCTGGCGGAGGTCGACGACCACGTGCTCGCGCTCGTCGACGCGGGCCGGATAGGCGACCAGGCCTGAGCCGTCGGCCGGGAACCTGCGCCCGTCGCAGGCGTCGGCGAAGTCGCGGGAGGGCGGTCGCCACTCGAGGAAGCACCGCCGGGGGGCACCTGGGCTGTGGGCCTCGAAGGCCCGCCAGTCGTCACCCCCCAGGTGCTGGACGTAGATGTCGCGCGATCCGCCGAGCAGGTCCTGGAACAGGATGGGGCCGCCGCGGGCGATGCTGGCGGCCCGCTCCTCGGCCGGGCCCACGTCGAACGTGGCCGCCGCCGAGTCGGGCTTGTCGGCACCGGATCCCACGACATTGGCGACGACGGCGAAGACGAGGATCCCGCCGAGGACACCGGCGATCGCGGTGAGCACCACGGTCATCGCCTTCGGCGTCCTCTGTTCGGGACGCGGAGCCACACTCCTAGTATGCGTGCATGTTGCGCTCCCCCCGGGTCGAATCGGTCGAGCAGGCCCGCCGGGCGGCCCGGTAGGCCACGGTGGACCTCCTCGAGTACCAGGGCAAGCAGGTGCTGGCGGCGGCCGGCGTGCCGGTGACGAGCGGCACCGTGGCGACCACGGTCGAGGGCGCGGTGGCCGCGGCCGACGCCCACGGGTACCCCGCGGTGGTGAAGGCCCAGGTCCGCATCGGGGGCCGGGGCAAGGCCGGGGGCATCAAGGTGGTGGCCGACGCCGCCGCTGCGGCTGCCGCCGCCGAGGCCATCCTGGGCATGGACATCCGGGGCCACACCGTCGAGGTGGTGCTGGTCGAGCCGGCATGCGACATCGCCGCCGAGTACTACGCCAGCTTCACCTTCGACCGGTCGGCCCGCCTGCACCTGGGTCTGCTGTCGTCCCAGGGCGGCGTCGACATCGAGCAGGTCGCGGCCCGCGACCCGTCGGCCGTCGCCCGCATCCACATCGACCCGATCGACGGGCTGGGCGACGACGCCGTCCGCGACCTGGCGGCCCGGGCCGGGCTGGAGGGGGCGGCGGCCGAGGGCGTGGCCGCCCTGCTCCCCACCCTCTATGCGGCTTACGTCGCCGCCGACGCCGACCTGGTCGAGATCAACCCCCTGGTCGTCACCGGCGCCGGTGCCGTCGTCGCCCTGGATGCCAAGGTCACCCTCGACGACAACGCTGCCTTCCGGCATCCCGAGTGGGCCGAGTGGCGGGCGTCGGAGGACCTCGACCCCCGGGAGCGGCGGGCCCGGGAGAAGGGGCTCAACTACGTCGGCCTCGACGGAACGGTCGGGATCATCGGCAACGGCGCCGGGCTGGTGATGGCCACCCTCGACGTGGTCAGCCAGGTGGGTGGCTCGGCTGCCAACTTCCTCGACGTCGGCGGGGGAGCGAGCGCGGCGGTCATGGCCGCCGCCCTCGAGGTGGTGGCGAGCGACGAGAAGGTCGGCGCCATCCTCGTGAACATCTTCGGAGGGATCACCCGGGGCGACGAGGTGGCCCGGGGCATCCTTCAGGCGGTGGTGGACACCGGCATCGCCGTCCCGATCGTCATCCGGCTCGACGGCACCAACGCCGAGGAGGGCCGGGCCATCCTGGCCGACCACCTGTCCGACCGCCTCCGTTCGCAGCCCACCATGCTCGACGCGGCCCGCATGGCCGTCGCCCTGGCCGACCGAGGCGCGCCGACACCGTGACGACCGCTGTCGGAACCGGGGACGCCCAGGAGCGACTATCGCACCGAGGTGTCACCAGTTCGGGCCGAGGAGGCTCGCCGGGATGAGCGTGCTGGTCGACGGATCCACGAAGGTGCTGGTGCAGGGGCTCACGGGGAGCCAGGGACGGTTCCATGGGCTTCGTAACCGGGCCTACGGCACGCAGGTGGTGGCCGGCGTCACGCCCGGCAAGGGCGGAACCGACGTCGAGGGGATCCCCGTGTTCGACACCGTCGCCGAGGCGGTGGCGGCTACCGGGGCCGACGCCAGCCTGGTGCTCGTCCCGGCCCGGTTCGCGGCGGCCGCAGTGGTGGAGTCGGCCGACGCCGGCATCGCCCTGGTCGTGTGCATCACCGAGGGGATACCGCTCCACGACGAGGCCCGGATCGTGAGCCACCTCCGCCACCACGCGCCCGGCACCCGCCTGCTGGGGCCCAACTGCCCGGGCGTCATCACCCCCGGACGCTGCAACATCGGGATCATCCCCCCCGAGATCGGCCTGGGGGGCGGCCCGGTGGGCGTCGTGTCCCGGTCGGGCACGCTCACCTACCAGGCCCTCTACGAGCTCACCCGCCAGGGGATCGGCCAGACCACCTGCATCGGCATCGGCGGCGACCCCGTCCCCGGCACCGGCTTCATCGACTGCCTGCGCATGTTCGAGGACGACCCCGAGACCGGCGCGGTGATCCTCATCGGCGAGATCGGGGGGTCCGACGAGGAGGCGGCGGCGGCGTTCATCGGGTCGGAGATGTCGACCCCCGTGATCGCCTACGTGGCCGGGGTGACCGCACCCCCGGGCCGCAAGATGGGCCACGCCGGCGCCATCGTGTCGGGCTCGTCGGGCGGGGCGGCGGCCAAGATCGCCGCCCTGGAGGCGGCCGGCGCCTCCGTGGTGCGTGACCCGACCGAGCTGGGCCGGCGCACCGCCGAGGTGCTGGGCCGGTAGCGGCCGCTATCTCCGAACGCGGCGCGCAGTCCGCCGGCTACCGCGTCCGCTGACCGCAGCCGGGGCAGAGCTCGTCGGTCGGGGTCAACGGCGAGCCGCACGCGGCGCAGGCATCGATGATCGTGGGGTCGGACGGGCTCGCAGGCGGTGGACGGGTGAAACCGGGCCGGGGTGGTCGGTAGTCGGGCGGAGGCCACTGGCGGCCGGCGGGCTCGGGCGGGGAGTCCGGGGGGGAGTCGGCGGGCGGTGGCGGGTAGGCCGGGGGGGAGTCGGCCGGCGGTGGAGGGTAGGCCGGGGGCGGTCCTGGAACTGCGGCGGCGGACTGCCAGCCGATGCCCTGCTGCCGGGCCCAGAGGAAGCCGGCTCCGAGCGCTCCCGCCAGACCCCACAGCAACCCGACTCCCAGCACTCCCGCGATCGAGGGCCGGGCGGCCAGGCCGATCCCGGTGCCGTCGTCGCCACCACCGCCGGACACACCCGCCGCCAGGTTCACCTGACTCACCAGACTCACCACCCACGCGCAGGCGGCGAAGGCGAGGCCGATCACGAAGGCGACCTTCATCACATCCTGCTCGGAGGTCGGGCGCTCGGCCTCGAGCCGGCGCAGGGTGATCCAGGCGACGGCCGCAGGGGCGAGGAGGAGAAGCAGGAAGAACGGGATCGGCGCGGCGCCGGCATCGAAGTCGGGTGGGAACCCGAAGTGGAACAGGCTGGCGTGCCCCGACTCGAGGCCGATGGCCGAACCCATGGCGAAGGCGGCACCGACGACCCCGATGGTGATGCCGACGACAGGGGTGCCGAGGACCACACCGAGCCGCGCCCCCCCGCTGTCGACGACCACGATCGAACCGACGATGGCGATGGCAGCCATCACCCCGACCAGCAGGGCGTAGGCCCGGACACCGTCGAGGGCCACCCGGACGATGTCGCCGAACTGCGGCTTCCACGGCTTCCTGAGCACGGAAACGCCTCGCAGGTGGGCGTAGACGAGCGCGGTGATGGCGACGATGGCGGTGACGTACAGCCACGCTTCCCCGCCGGACACCTCGGCGCGGATACCTCTCGAACTCGAGTCGTCGCCCACCGACAGCACCGAGGCGAGCACGGCCATGACGATGCCGGCGGTGATCGCCAACTTGGCGCAGAAGGCGAGGACGGATCCACGGTCTCCGGCGAGGCGTGGCCACGCGAAGCGGAGCGCGACCACCGTGGCGCCGACGGAAAGCGCCAGCCAGGGGAGCGGGAGGAACTGCGTGGCCACCGCGATCGGACCCTCCGAGAACGAGGCCGGGAAGTGGGCGAAGCCGGTCTTGATCCCGAAGGCGGAGAACGCCAGGTACGCGCCGGCGGTCACCCCGTCGACGAGCGTCTCGAAGCTGGTGGTCACCGCGACGGAGAGCAACCCGCCATAGACGGCGGAGAAGGCGAACGCGATTCCGAGGAGGATGATGACCGAGAGCCCGACCAGCGGCCAGTCGGTCGCCAGCCAGGATGGCACCGCCAAGGGCGCCGGCTGCCGGGGGGCGGTCGTGCCGGGCGGCGGCAAGATTGGCGGGCCGCTCGGGGTTCCGGGTGACGGTGACGGTGACGGTGACGGTGGCGGTGCGGGTGACGGTGGCGGTGGCGGATCGGTTCGGGGTGGGACCGGGCGGGCTGACGGCTCGGGGAATTGCTGCCCGCACGTGCCGCAGAACCGGCTGGTGGCATCCCTGGGAGCCCCGCACCGCTCACACGATGTCAACGTCGTCCCTCCGCCCGTTTGTGCTGCCCGACCTGCCGATGAGGAAAGGAACCGTAATCGACGCGACACGATTGTTGCTTCGCCGGGTGGTCCCATCCGCTCATCCTCGGCCCTGTGACTCGATCGGGTGGCTGACGTCGTCGGGACGCGGGTCGACGGCCGATGGTTTGGGGCGCGGGGCGAGGCTTCCGAGGAGAAGATCCCAGCGGACACGGCCTCTCGGGGGTGACGGCGAGTCTCCCCGCCGGCTCGGCAACGAGCTGCGGTTGGCGTAGACGGCGTGGGTGATCACCACCGCGACCGTGGCGAAGAGCACCGCCCAGGCCGTCGCCCCACCGGCATCGGTGCGGACGTCGAGGCCGGCCGACGGCCGCACGAAGCCCTCCCCGTAGCCGTAGGCGGTGATGCTCCCGAGGAGGGTCGCACCGGCGACGACGGCGGCGAACCCGACGACGAAGGCGACTCCCCGCCCCGCCAAGCTCGCCGTCGAGCTCGGCGGGGCGGTCCGCAGCGAGCTCCAGGAGCGGAGGGCGAGGAGGGCCAGCGCGACGACCGGTGCCAGCGCCAGAAGCATCCAGGGCGCGTCGGGCAGGCCGTCCGGCCAGTCGGTCAGCCGCAATGTGACATCAGACTGGGTGGCGCCGCCCGCTCCCGGGCTGACCGTCGCCTGCACGCTGGCGCCGACCGACAACACCGCCATGCCGGCGGACAGCGATCCGAGCGTGACCGGCGCGCTGGCCGCGACGAGCGCCCGCTCCCGCCCGTCCGACGCGCCCGACAGCACCAGGCCGAGGGCGACGACGGCTCCGACACCGAGCAGGAGCAGGCCGGCCTGCGCCCCGTCGGACGAGCCCCGCACCCACCCCGCGCCCGGAAACCGGGCGAGGTACGCGAGCACACCTGCCGCCACGAGGGCGAGCATCGCTACGACGAGGCCCCCGGTGAACACCGAGCCGGGAGACACGCGGACAGTCAGGGCGTCGGTCGTGGCGACCCGAGCGGTGGTCTGCGCTACTGCCGCGGTCGCGGTGGCGAACGTCAGGGCGGTGATGATCCCGAGCACCGCCATGCGAACGCCCGGCCGCTCCCTGCGGTGGCGGCCGATGAGCATGAGTGCAGCAACGAACACTGCCGGCACGGCCGGGCCGGAGCCTCCGAAGCCGAGGCGCACCGGACCGGCGTAGTCCACCACCGACGCCTCGGTGCCGACCATCCAGCCGATGGCGGCGCCGGCGTAGCGGACACCGTGTGTCCAGTAGGCGACCTCGCCGGTGGACGCCACTGCGATGGCGACTCCGGACACGGCTGCGACCACGTACACCGCGAGCGCCACCGCGAGCCCCCACCCGGCAGCGCCCACGGCGGCCCGCCGGTCCGGCCAAGGGACGGGGCGGGCGGCGCGTGGCTCCGCGGCCGGCGGGTCAGACAAGGGTCCACACCCCGCCGGCGACCGCCGCCGCCAGCAGCAAAGAGAGAGAGAACCGTCGGCGACGGGTGCCCCACGGCACGGCGGCGGCGGCCACCAGTGCCGTGGTGCCCGCGGAGGCGGCGGCGGCCCCGGCCCCGGCGGCGGATGCCCCGACCGGCGGCCCCGCTGAGGGATCTCGAACCGAGACGATGACGGCGGCCTGAGTCGCCGTCGCATCGTCGGTGGCGGTGCGGCGAGTCAACACCCGCCACCGCCCCGGCATCGGGCCCTCGATGGTGGCATTGACGACGCCGCCGCTCACCGACGACTCACCCGCCACCGTCGAACGGTCGTTCGGATCGGAGAGCGTCACATCCAGGCGCCCTGATTCGGGAACGAGGGACAGGCGGAGCTCAGCCACGCCGCCGGGGATCACCAGGTCGTCGACGACCACGACCGTGTCCCCGCTGTCGCCCGCCGGCACGGAGACGGTGCGGTCCTCGACGACCCGACCGCTGGTCGCGTGATAGCTGGCGACGAACGCCCGGCGGAGGTCGATCGTCGTCGTCGCCTGGGCGCAGGTCCCCCCTGTCGCCTGGGCCACCTCGCAGAGGAACTGCTGGCTGATGCTCCCGGCCGCGGCGAACCCCACGGTGTGCACGACGACGTCCGGATCGTCGATCAGGTCGTCGAAGCCCGAGAGGATCTGTTCCTGGGTCAGACCCGTGTTCGTGTCCCCGTCGGAGAGCAGCACGATCGAGCGGGTCGGAGCGTCGGTCCGGAACTGTCGGCCCCCCAGCTCGAGGCCCGCGCCCACGTTCGTGGAATCGATGACGTCGATAGTTCCCATTGCCCGGTCGACGTCGTCGAGCTTGTCGGTGGCCTCGACGAGCACCTCGGCCTTGTTGCCGAACACCACCACCCCGATGTCATGGGTGTCCCCGTCGCTCTGGTCCACCCGGGCCAGGTCGACGATGTCGCGTGCGGCCTCGACGGCGGCGTCGAGCTTGCGGCCCTTGCCGTCCGGCACCGAGTCCTCCATGGAAGGTGACACGTCGAGGACGAGGACCGTCGTGAGATGGCGGGCGGCGA
>Ga0136617_10006185_pt1 | contig 10706 bp, 12 predicted proteins | sample AntDrymUQ3222106_2_FD_129672 | JGI IMG/M metagenome (GOLD analysis project Ga0136617, IMG submission 129672) | Polar desert sand microbial communities from Dry Valleys, Antarctica - metaG UQ322 (21.06) | ecosystem: Environmental > Terrestrial > Soil > Desert | place: Antarctica: Dry Valley...
TCGAGCAGATGTGGGTGGCGGAACGCGCGTACCAAAGTGGACGAGGCTTTCACCCATGGCCAAACACAGCACGATCCTGCGGGTTGATCTAGCGCGTTCGGCACCCTGAGTATCCTGGTCACGTGCCTCGGTACACGGCCGCGGACTATGGCGAGATGGTGCGCCTTTACGCGCAAGAGCGGTCGCTGATCCGGGCGGGCGCGGCCTTCGGCTGCTCTCACAACACGATCCGCGCAGCCCTCAGGCGCGCAAGTGTAAGGGTGAGACCGTCAGGGGGACGGCGGAAGCCGCCCGGCAGCGCCCCTACGTGGTTTCGTCGTCGCTCGACAAACGGTTATGCGACGTGGTTCGGATGGATTCCCGGCGAGAACAGATACGCAACGATCGCCGAGCACCGGCTTACGGTCGAGCGAGCTCTCGGCCGTCCACTCCTTCGAAGCGAAGAAGTACATCACCGCAACGGCGTCCGCGATGACAATCGCCTCGAGAATCTCGAGCTACGCCAGCGGCCTCACGGATCTGGAGCGACTCACTGTCCGCATTGCGGAAAAGTTCTCTGCGAGATTCCTGTTGCTGAGTCGCGTAGTCGACCGACGAAGGAGGTCTGAGACCTCAACTCGAGATAAGCAGCGCGTCCCTCCGTCGCGCCGCGAGTGACGAGCCGCGGCACAACCCAGCTTCGGTTACGTGTTCTCGTCCTCTCCGCCTGAGCGCCGCTCACGGAGATAGACCGCGAGGAAGACGGCGAGCAGGCCGACGACGAGCAGGAGCTCGACGATCGCGCCCGCCACTCCTCCGTGGGCGACTAGTCCTGCGAGAGCAGCCACAACCCTCCAACCGTGTAGGCGACCATCAGCGCAAGGAGCGCATACTGCGAGCGTAGCGCCGCTCTCGGCGGAAAGAGCGTGACCGCGCGGTCGTGGGCGATCGCAAGCCCGGCGACGTGGCCGGCGACGAGCGCCCCCACCTGCACGTACCAGACCGCGTTCGGCGAGAGCGGCGCCAGATTCGGCGCGAAGTCGGCCGCCCCGAGCAGATCCCAGCCGTAGCCGAACGGGTCCGAGGCGAGCGGCAGCGCGAACTGCCCCTGGACGACGAGCAACGTGAAGTAATGCGCGACGGCGTAGACGAGCGCGATCGGCAGGAGGCTCTGGAGGAACTCCGGCTCGAGCGGCCGCTCTGCCCGTGCGACCCGTCGGGCGAGGCGCATCGCCGCGAGATACGCGAGGACGACGACCGCGATACAGCCGAGGAGGCCGGCGAGCGCGAGGAGCGTCCCGACAAGATCCGCCACGCCCGGTGAGTCGAGCACGTACGGACCCTCGACCCGCGCACGGATGTCCTGCCACGCGGCCGAGCGGCTGAGCCCGTCGAAGCCGACCGAGCCGAGCATGACCGCGACGACCGCGAGCGTTCCCGGCCGCCGCTCCGTCCCCGCGAGCCCGGAGAACGGCGTTCGCAGCACGATCCGACCGTTCCGCTCGCCGAAGGGGGCGATCCGCGCGAGCAAGCCGAAGTAGACCGTGAACGCCTCGCCCCGCTCGGCCCAGAGGCGCCGCCCGACAGCCGCCATCCCGAACCAGGTCGCGTAGCTATAGAGCGCGATCGCGAGCGCAAGCGCGCGCGGGTTCGCCGGATCGACGTAGCAGAGCTCGAGCGCGACGAACGCGAAGAGGAGCAGGGCAGCGGGATAGACGCCGAGCCGCTCCGGATAGGCCAGGATCGGGTTCCACGTGCGGCCGAGCGAGCGCCAGATCCAGGCCACGGCATTAGCGATCGCGAGCCACGGGTTGAGTGCGGGCCAGACGTTCCCGAGCACGACCTGGAGGGGCACCACTCCGAGCCAGAAGATGACGTAGACGAACGTCGGTGTCAGATTCGTGGCCGAGGATGCCTCGCCGAGGAGGGCCGTCAGGAAGACGAGGACGAGCAGACCGGCCGAGACGGCGCCGAGGAGGACGCGCAACGCAGTCGACCGGAGCGAACGCTCGGGCCAGTGCGGGAAAGGCCGCCCCTCGGCTCGCGGGTCGAGCTGCGAGCGCTTCCAGAGCGTCCCAAGCAGGAGGAAGGAGAGGCCGAGCACGACTGCCGCGCCCCACATGAAGAGCCACGTCGGAACCGGCAGGTCGCGGACACCGCCGATCCCGTGCGCGAGGAGCGTCAGGGACGTACCTCGAGCTCGGCGATCTGGACGCCGCGATCCTCGAGCTCGAGCTCGAAGCGTCCCGGCACATCGGCCGTGAAGCGCATCGTGCCGGGCGCTCCCGGCGCGACGTCGGCCATCAGGTCGTAGCCGTGCAGGTGGATGTGGTCGGAGAGCTCGGAACGCACGATGATCGCGACCTGCCGGCCTTCCTTGACCGAGAATCGTCGGACGAGCCCTGGCTCGGCGCTCCTCACCTCGAGCCTGATCCGCACGAGCGCCGGAGGTCTGGGCGGTGTCGGAGCGGTGGTCGCCGGCGGCGGCTCGGCGGTCGTCGCGGGTGCCGTCGTCGCGGGCGCGGTCGTGGTCGGCGCGGTCGTCGGTGGGGTCCTCGTCCCGGTCATGGGAATAAGGGTCGGCTCGTCGTCCTGCGGGCGCAGCGCGAGGAAGAGGCTGAGCAGAAGCCCGAGCGAGGCCGCGATCAGCGCGACCTTGCGGAACTGGGGATTCACGCGCGGAGCCGCTCCCGCACGAGCTCGCTGACGATCCGAGCGTTCGCCTTGCCGCCCGTCTCCTTCAGCACCTGACCGACGAAGAAGCCGAGCAGCCCCTCCTTGCCGCCGCGGTAGGCGGCGACCTGGCCGGGGTTATCGGCCACGACGCGCGCGATCACGGGCTCGAGCTCGTCCGTGTCGGAGACGGCTTCCTGAGCAAGATATGGAGCGGCGGCGAAGTCGGCGTCGCCGACCCGTGCGAGCGCCTCGTCGAGCACGGACCGCGGGATCCGGTCACGTGCCTCCACGAGCTGCGCCAGCTCACTCGGATCGACAGCGTCTCCGTTCGTGCCGGCGAGCCGGTTCGCGATCAGGTTCGCCGCCGCGCGCGGTTCCGCGCCGGCGGCAACGGTCGCCTCGTAGAGCCGGTCGAGCCCACCTGTGACGAGGACGAGCGCTCGCTCGAGGTCGAGCTCGCGCTCGAGCCGGCGGATCCGGACCGAGGGCAGCTCCGGCAGCTCCCCCCGCAGGCGCTCGACCAGCTCGTCTGGCGGCTCGACGGGGACGAGATCCGGCTCCGGAAAGTAGCGGTAGTCGTCGGCCTCCTCCTTGGAGCGCCGCGCGGTGAGCGTCCCGGAAGAGGCGTCGAAGTCGTAGGTCTCCTGGACGACCGCGCCACCGGCCTCGTAGACCGCGATCTGGCGCGCGACCTCGGCGTCGATCCCCTGGGCGACGAAGCGGAAAGAGTTCATGTTCTTCAGCTCGCAACGCGTCCGCAGCTCGGTGGACCCGGCCGGTCGGACCGAGACGTTCGCATCCACACGGAGCGTTCCCTTCTCCATCTCGGCGTCGGAGATCCCGAGCTCGACGATCGTCTGGCGTAGGAGCTGGAGGAAACGCCGTGCGTCCTCGGAGGAGTGGATGTCGGGGCCTGTGACGATCTCCACAAGCGGCGTCCCGACGCGGTTGAAGTCGACCAGCGAGTGCTCGGCGCCGCCGATCCGGCCCGTGCGGCCGCCGACGTGAACCGTCTTCGCCGCGTCCTCCTCGAGGTGGGCTCGGACGATCCCGACCTCATGATCCCCGTCGGCGCTCGGCACTAGCATCTTGCCATTGATGCAAGAGGGTAGATCGTATTGAGAGATCTGATAACCCTTCGGGGAATCCGGATAGAAGTAGTTCTTGCGGGCGAAGACGGCGCGCTTCGGGATCTCGCAGCCGAGCGCGAGCCCGAGCTTGAGCGTCCACTCGAGCGCGATCCTGTTCGGGACTGGCAGCGCGCCTGGGAGCGCGAGGCAGACCGGACAGGTCTGGGCGTTCTCGCCGCCGCCGAACCCGTTGGCGCAGCGGCAGAACATCTTCGTCCGCGTCTTCAGCTGGACGTGGATCTCCAGCCCCACGACCGGTTCCCAGGCGGTCACCGCAATCGCTCCGGGACAGGATCGAATCCGATTGCCTGCTCGAGCGCGTGGCCGGTGCGAAAGAGCGTGTTCTCGGAGAACTGCGGCCCGATCAACTGCAGTCCCACGGGCAGCCCCTCCGAGAGCCCGCAGGGAATGTTCAGTCCGGGCAAGCCTGCCATGCACGAGGGGATCGTGAGCAGGTCGGACAGGTACATCGCGAGCGGGTTCGCCGCCTTCTCGCCCAGCTTGAAGGCGACCGTCGGCGAGGTCGGCGAGACGAGGACGTCGAAGCGCTCGAACGCGGCCGCGTGCTCCCGCGCGATCACTGTCCGCACCTTCTGTGCCTGCCCGTAGAAGGCGTCGAAGTAGCCGGCCGAGAGCGCGTAGGTGCCGAGCATGATCCGGCGCTTGGGCTCGTCGCCGAAGCCGGCGTCGCGTGTGCGCTCGACCATCTCCTGATAGCGCTCGCCGTCGACACGCAGGCCGTAGCGGACGCCGTCATAGCGCGCGAGGTTGGAGGACGCCTCGGCCGGCGCGATCAGGTAGTAGCACGGCATCCCGTATTCGACCGAACGGGGCAGCTCGCACTCCCCCACCTCCGCTCCAAGCGAGCGCGCAAGCTCGATCGCGCGTCGAACGGCGTCGGTCACGCCCGGCTCGATGCCGTCGGCCTCGTTCAACTCCTTGGGTACGCCGATCCGCAGGCCGGTCAGGTCCTCGCCCTCGGGCAAGCGCACCGGCTCGGGCAGCTCGACGGTGGTCGAGTCGCGCTCGTCGCGGCCGGCGATGAGCGAGTAGAGGAGCGCGCAGTCGCGGACGTTCCTCGCGACCGGGCCGACCTGGTCGAGGCTGGAGGCGAACGCGACGATCCCGTAACGGCTGACCGTCCCGTAGGTCGGGCGCAGGCCGACATTGCCGCAGAGCGCCGAGGGCTGCTTGATCGAGCCGCCGGTGTCGGAGCCGAGCGCCCACGGCGCCAAACCGGCCGAGACGGCAGCCGCCGAGCCGCCGCCCGAGCCGCCGGGGACGCGCTCGGGATCCCACGGGTTGCGCGTGGGTCCGTAGGCGGAGTTCTCGGTCGAGGAGCCCATAGCGAACTCGTCGGTGTTCGTCTTCCCGATGATCGGCAGGCCTGCTGCCTTGCAGCGGGCGGCGACGGTCGAGTCGAACTGCGGCGCGTAGCCGGCGAGGAGCTTGGAACCCGCCGTCGTCTCGATCCCTTGCGTCGAGATCACGTCCTTGAGCGCGATCGGGACGCCGTCGCCGACCGGCTCCTCGACGAGGCGGAGGTAACAGTGGAGCTCGGGATCGCGCTCGGCCGCGGCGTCGAGGTAGGCGCGGTGGAGCTCGGCCGCGGTGACGTCCTTCCGTTCGAGCAAGCCGCTTGCCTCCTCGGCGGTGAGGCGCAGCGTGTCGACCAGCCTGCTCATCGCCGCTACCCCCATCCCCCCCAATGGGGGCGCGCGGCCCCCCTGCGAACAGCGTCGCAGGGAACGACATACGGGTGTGTGCCGACTCTGTGCCAGGTCTGGGTCAAGTCGTCCACAGTCATGTCGTCGGCGGCACGCGGAAGAGGTCGCCTTCACGTTGCGGCGCGTTCGCGAAGACCGCGTCGAGGCCGAGCGACTCGTGCGGCTCGTCCTCGCGCCACGCATTCACGAGCTCGAGCGGGTGCGAGGTCGGCGGCACGTCGTCGAGATCGAGCTCAGCGACCTTTCCGACCGCCTCGAGGATCGCGCCGAGCTCGAGCGTCAGCCGCTCCACCTCGTCGCCCGACAGCTCGAGTCGCGCGAGCTTCGCAACGTGGAGCACCTCTTCACGCGTGATCGCCATCAAGAACCATCCTCGCACGCAGTTCACCTTGCAAGGCGAGAGCCCCTTCCGGGGCTCTCGGTGACTCGAATCCGGAAGTGCTCTACGCGACTGCGGAGACGTTCGCCGCCTGGGCGCCCTTGGGGCCCTGAACGACCTCGAACTCCACACGCTGGCCTTCGGTCAACGACTTGTAGCCGTCCATCGTGATTGCGGAGAAGTGGACGAAGACGTCCTCGCCACCCTCACGCTCGATGAATCCGTAGCCCTTCTCATTCGAGAACCACTTAACGGTGCCCTGCGCCAACTGATGTTCCTCCTTGCGTGAAGCGACAGTGGTGCATGCACCGGTGCCGCTGACCTGTAAGCGCGCGAAACATAGCCTCACAAACCGGGAAACGCAAGAGCCCCCGAGCGGTAGTGCGCCGCCTTGACGGCGTTGCGCAGGAGCATCGCGATCGTCATCGGGCCAACCCCACCCGGGACCGGCGTGAGCAGCCCGGCGCGCTCGGCCGCGGAGGGCTCTACGTCACCCACGAGACCGGTCTCGGCGCGGGTGATCCCGACGTCGATCACGGTCGCTCCCTCCTTCACCCAGTCGGCCCGAACGAGGCCCGGCACCCCGACCGCCGCGACGACGACATCGGCCCGTGCGACCTCTGCGGCCAGGTCGCGCGTGCGCGAGTGGCAGATCGTGACCGTCGCGTGTCGCTGCAGGAGGAGGAGCGCGGCCGGCTTGCCGACGATGTCGCTCCGCCCGAGCACGACGGCTCTCGCACCGGCGAGCTCGACCCCGTATTCGTCGAGAAGCGCCAGCACCCCGATGGGGGTCGCACCGACGTACGTCGGCCGGCCGAGGAGAAGCTGGCCCGCATTGAACGGATGCAGGCCGTCGACGTCCTTGATCGGATCGATCGCCGCGATGATCCGAGCCTCGTCGATCCCGTCCGGGAGGGGTAGCTGGACGAGGATCCCATCCACGGACTCGTCCGCGTTCAGCTCCCGGACGCGCGCGAGCAGCTCGGCTTGGGTCGTCGTCGCGGGAAGGCGGACGTCACGGGACTCGATCCCGACCTCGGTCGAGGCCTTGTGCTTGAGCCGGATGTAGACGTCGGAGGCCGGGTCATCGCCGACGAGCACGGTCGCGAGCCCGATCGGCTCCAACGCCGCAACCTCGGCCGCCACGTCCCCACGAATGCGCGCGGCGAGCGCCTTCCCATCCATGAGCGTCGCCGCCACCTCAGCGGAGAATACGCGGAAAGGTCAGCGACCCCCTACATCACCGGTCGCTCCCCTTCGTCACAGAAGCGTCACGACTTCGTCACGATTTACCCCACTGACTCTGCGACCGTGTCTGTGACCGTGTCTGCAACCGTCGCTGCGACGGGGGCTTCGACTCCACCCACCGTAGCCGACCAGACGCGGTCAGCGAGGAACGTTCTGAGCTTCTCCGCGTACAGCTCGCGCTCCGCCACGGGTACCCAGCGGGAAGGCGCACCGTCGTAGAGGCCGTCGCCCTCGTGGCGCGGGAAGACGTGGACATGAAAGTGCCAGACGTCCTGATTGCCACCCGGTTCGTTGTGCTGGCGAAGCGACATGCCGCCACAGCCGTAGACCGAGCGAATAGCGACCGCAATCCGCCGAGCCGTCTCGAACACGAGCGAGAGCGCGTCCGGCGGGATCGAGTAGAGGTTCTCGTGGTGCTCGTTCGGAACGACGAGCACGTGACCCGGATTCCGCTCCCACCACTTCGGCGAGACGAACGCAGTCGTTCGGGAATCCTGGAACACGACGTCGCTTGGGCGGTTCCGCTCGGTCTCGCCGCCGCCGATCAAAGCGCAGAACGGGCAGCGATAGCCGGGTGGCTCATGCCGGTGCACCCGGCGATTCTCACACTAAGCTCCTTCGATGGAGCGCTGGCCCCGGAAGAACGATCCCGACTCGGTTCGGGCCCGGCGCGACGCGATCCGAGAGGTGGTCGGCGACGAGCCGCTGGCCCACGACGACGAGGCCTGGGGACGCGCCCAGGAGTCGCATACCGGCGTCGCCGTGATCCCCGTCTCCGTCGTCGGGCCGCTGCTCGTCGAGCTCGGCGCCTACGAGCTCGAGGAGCCCGCCGGAACGTTGAGCGAGACAGGCCGCTCGAGCGAAGAGCTGCTCGTCCCGCTCGCGCACACCGAAGGCGGCCTCTCCGCCTCCGTCTCGCGGGGCTTGAAGGCCGCCGCGAGCGCCGGCGGATTCCGAACGTACGTGCTTCACGACAGAATCACTAGAGCTTCCTGTTTTATCTGCAACAGCACAGAGGACGCCGTAAAACTTGCAAGGTGGGTCGAGGGATCCGTCGACGACCTCCGTTCCTTCCTGCTCGCCCTCGACGACTCCTCACTCTCGAAGCGGGCGAAGCTGCGCGAAGTGAAGACGCACGTGGTCGGGCCCATGTGCCACGTCCTCTGGGCCTGGACGACCGGGGACGCCTGCGGGCCGAACATGATGACCCGCAACAGCTACGCGCTCAATATGGGCTACGTGATGCAGCAGGCGCCCGTCAAGCCCGAGCGAGCGATCCTCGAGGCGAACATGGGCGGCGACAAGAAGCCGTCGCACCAGTTCTTCGGCTCGGGTCACGGGAAGACCGTGCTCGCCGAGGCGACACTCGACGCGGAGACCGTCCGCCGGATCCTCCGCACCACAGTCGACGACCTGCTCGAGCTCTCCTGGGCGGGAACGCACGGCGCGGTCGCCTCCGGGATGCAGTCGGTCGCCTTCACCCCAGCCTCGGCGATCGCGGCGATCTTCGGCTGCACCGGGCAGGATCTCGGGATGGTCGGGACGAGCTCGATGGCGCACGGAACGGCGCATAGGACGGCGGACGGCGGCCTCCACGCCGCGATCCGCTTTCCGGGGCTCGAGGTCGGCACGGTCGGCGGCGGCACCACACTCCCCTACGCCCACTCCTGGCTCGCGCTTCTCGGCTGCACGGGAACCGGCACCGTCTACCGCTTCGCCCAGATCGTGGCCGCCACAGCGCTCGCGCTCGAGATCTCCGCCTCGGCGGCCATGGCCACCGCCGGCTCCGAGAACTTCTTCCGCGCCCACCACGAGCGCGGTGGACTCCGCTAGATTCGACCCGCGATGGCCGCCGATCCCGTGACAGAGGTGCCGATCAACGCCGACGCGACCTTCGAGCCGCTGCTCGAGGCCGAGCGCGCCGCGGCCGACGACGCCGCCCACAACGACAACGCCCGCGGCGTCCTTCGCTTCTACGAGCTCGCGAAGAAGCAGGAGTGGCAGGTGCGCGATCTCGCGTGGCGCGAGATCCCGCCGATTCCCGAGACACGCGCGGGCGCCTCGGCCGAGAAGAAGGAGCGTCGCCGCGCGGTCTGGCGCTCGGTGATCACACAGCAGCTCCAGGCCGACGAGCTGGCAGTCCAGATGGCCGGGCAGCTCCTGAACATGGCGCCGCACCCCGAGGCGAAGCTCTACTACTCGACGATGGTCCAGGACGAGGCCCGGCACGTCGAGGCCTGGCTCAAGCTCGCGACCGAGGCAGGCGGCACCGCCGAGCGCGACCCGCACCTCGACGAGCTGGCGAAGATGACGCTCGAGGCGGAGACGCTCGAGGAGAAGGTCTTCCAGATGCAGGTCTTCTTCGAGCGCTTGATCATCCCCCGCTTCCGGCTGATCGCCCGCTCCGCCCGCGGCACGATCCTCGAGGACGTCTGTAACCGGCTCACGATCGACGATGGGATCCACCACAGCTCGGGCGTCGCGTACGAGCGCGTGCTGATGGAGCATGCGTCGAAGGAGTCGAAGGATCGCCTGATCAAGGCCGCGAACCGGTTGCTCCCGATCTTCGTCGAGCACGCGCTCTGGCGGCCGAAGGAGCGCGCCTGGATCGGGAACGTGATGCGCGAGACCGACATCCGGCGGCTCCAGGAGGACGTCAGGGACGGGATCCGGTTGGCCTCGAGCCTCGGCCTCGACGTCTCTGACATCCGGCTGCCGTTCGCCGCATAGAGATCCCGCCCCACCACGACCCCGCCTGCTTCGGCTGCGGCGACCACGCGCTCGGTCTCCGGCTGGCGCCGCCGGCAGCCGAGGGAGCGGAGCGCTACGCATCGGTCGTGACCTTTCGAGCGGAGCACCAGGGAGGGCCCGGCCTCGTCCACGGCGGGATCGTCGGCGCCGCGCTCGACGAGGCGTGCGGGCTGCTGGCGACCTGGTTTCGGTTCCCGACCGTGACCGCGCGGATCGCGATTCGCTACCGCAGGCCGGTGCCCATCAACCGAGAGCTTCGGCTTTCGGCACGGGTGACCGAGAGCCGCGGCCGCCGGATCGAGATCGCTGGCGAGCTCACCGACGGCGAGGAGCTGCTCACCGAGGCGGAAGGCACCTTCCTCCACGTCCCGCTCGAGCACTTCCTCGCGACGCCGGAAGGTCGTGCCGCCGGCGACGCCTGGGCGCGGCGGCTCGAGAGCGGCGCGTGAGGCCGCTCGGCGCCGGACGCGCCTCGCAGGTGTTCGACCTCGGCGGCGGCCGGGTGCTCAGGCGCGGCGGCGCGCCGGAGCGGGAGGCACAGGTGATGGCGCACGCGCGCGCGGCCGGCTTCCCGGTGCCCGAGGTGCTGGAGGTACTCGACGACGGACTCGTACTCGAGCTCGTGGAGGGGCCGACGATGCTCGAGGACCTGAGTCGCCGACCCTGGCGGATCGCGACACACGCGAGGCTCCTAGCCGCGCTTCACGACGAGCTGCACGAGATCCCTTTCGAGGACGCCACGCTTCTCCATCTCGACCTGCACCCGGACAACGTCCTGCTCGCCGCGTCCGGCCCGGTCGTGATCGACTGGACGAA
>Ga0136617_10006186_pt1 | contig 10705 bp, 19 predicted proteins | sample AntDrymUQ3222106_2_FD_129672 | JGI IMG/M metagenome (GOLD analysis project Ga0136617, IMG submission 129672) | Polar desert sand microbial communities from Dry Valleys, Antarctica - metaG UQ322 (21.06) | ecosystem: Environmental > Terrestrial > Soil > Desert | place: Antarctica: Dry Valley...
AGAAGGGCTGGGGATCAAGGCCTCGGCCCTTCTTTATGCCCTTATTCACCCGAGTGCGTGGAATAGGTATTCTCCGAAGTCCATTTGCAGCATCCTGAATAAAACCACGTAATACCCCGTCCCGATAGACCTGGGCCGGCCCTATCCACGCTCGAGGCGGTCGGTATTATCTGACGTTGGATGCTTATGCAAGTATCTGGATGCTACCGCCCGAAAAGCCGCCGGATGAACAAGCGTAGCCTCGTGGCTGCATCTCCCCTCCCCTCTTCGGCCCGTTGTTCCCTGCCCTCTTGCGCCTGGTCTTCCATATTCTCCGCCGAGACCGCCGGGCGGCCGGGGACCTCCTCGCGGTCGTGATCGGGGTTCTCTCCCACGCTCCTACCTCCTATCCTCCGAGTACCCTACGCCACCAGGGGCGCCCGGCTTCGCCCGGCTCCGGCTATGCCCACCAGCTTCGCTCCCCGATGAGCCTGCGCCACCAGGGCCTCTGTGCGCCCTCCTGCGCCTCTCCCGTACCGGGGCGGGGCTCCGCATCCTCTGAGGCCTCCTCGGCCGACACAGGTGCTTCTATGGCAGGCGGGATCCTCTCCACCAGCCCAGCGATGATGCGCCGTGCCTCTGCGTGTGCCTGGCGTTCGGCTTCGAGCTGGGCCAGCAGCGCGGCGTTGTGGGCTCTCATCTCCGATATGAGTGCGTCACGCTCATGGGTTGGCGGCTCATCCCCCCCGGTGTCCAGGTAGACGTACCTACGCCCGTCCTCCCCCTTCTCCGAGCGCAATGTACCCCTTACAACCCGCTTGCGCACGGCCTCCTTAGACACGCCGAGGATATCGGCGGCCTCCTTTAACGTCACCCTACGCGCAGCCCCCACCGTCACCCCCTGTCCTCTCCCTATTTCTAGGGTATCTTACCCCTAGACGGACCCCCCGTGCCTCTTAGAATAAATCCTCGTCGCTACGGCGGGAAGCTCTATTGTAGTGGTCGGGATAATTGCGGCCAGAAAGGGGAAGGCGACGACAGCCGTCGCACTTGCCGGCGAAGCTAAGATAGTGTGGATGAACGCAACCCAACCGTTCGGCCTTCTCTAGCGCCGTCTCGTCGATCTCGTTTTGTATTCCGTCGGCCCGACCGACCGACACACCGAGGAGGAGTTTCCGCCGTACGAGCGCGTTCCTGGTGCCGTCCTCTGGCCCTCGCTTCTTGCGCTTCTTTCGCTTGGCCGAAGGGGGGCGCAAGTTATGTCTGTTGTGTCGCGGCATCCCTTACCTCATAGTGGGAAGGGACCGGCGCACGAAAGGAGTGGCCGCACGCCGGCCGAAGGTGATGGTGCAAGCACAGGCTCAAGGAGGCCTGCCCGCGCCTTACAGCTACGGGACACCATCGCGCTACGCTGCTTATGGCATTCCCTCCACTTTGTCCGGGTCGCGGCCCGCAGACGTTAGATATACGCGCATGAGCGCCGTCCACTGCGCTATGAGTTTCTCAGTCGTGTCTAAGTCGAGGACCTCCGGGGCGAGTTCGTGCTCGCGCTCGAAGACACGTCTTACGGCAAGCTCCATCATATCTCCCGTGGTGTAGCCTTCTCCCAGAGTCTTCCCTGGGATATCTTCAGGCTCTATACGTACCATCGGATCTCCACCGCGCCAGGAGTTCGCCCCGCGAGAAGCCTTAAGACGTGCGAACTCATTAAGGATGTCGCGCGTAACGGCCCACCTTAAGGCGGCCTCAGGATCTTCTTCGGGTGGGCGGTTTCTCTCGAGCCGGCCTATCCGGTTATCTACATTCGCCACTGCGTACCTCCTACCGTAGCGGTGCTTCCGTTAGATGTGGTGCCGTTGGGTGAAGAACTTTCCTCAAGTCTTCTAAGGCGCTCCTCGATCTCGTCTTGATCACGTATCCTGCGCTCGAGCTCTACTAACTTCGTGGTGTAGTCAAGCACCCTACACGCGGCCCTAAGTTCTGTGTTCGGATCACCGGAGGACATGGCATCCTCGATTTTCGAGACAGCGAGGGAAGAGAGATCAGTCAAGCCCGCAACCGCCTGCTGAAGAATCATCATGCGTTGCTTGCGGTATATGGCGGAGAAGTTAGCATCCGCAAGGTACCTTTTAACCGTCGCAACGGAAAGGCCACACTCTTCTGATGCCGCGGCGATTGACGGAGTCTTAAGCAGTGCGGTTAGTGCCTTGCCTTGGTTTGCACTCAGGCTGGAAATCTCATCTGTGATATTAAATTGGTTCATTCTGTATCGCTTTCGCTTGTAGCGGGGGAGTCGTAGACGACCCTTAGCACGGTCCATAGCGGACGGCCGCAGCTGCCGCAGCGCTCCTCCGGGTCGTCGGGGAGGCCTTCTTCGGGGGAGTCCTCGTAGAGGACGACGATGCGAGAAGCTCCGCTTTCGCCAGAGACAGGTAGAGCACACTCGGGGCAGCCGGCGGCGTGCTCTAGGCGTCTCAGCCTGTTTCTAGAAGAGCCCACGGCCCTAGGTCCCCTTGGCTTCCGCGGGCGAAAGCGGAGCTGTAGCCGCGCCACCCATTACCATCTGCTGTAGGCCAGCTTCCACATACAGGCGTCTCTGTCCCACCAGGCACTCATCGCGGTGTTTCTTGACGTGATGGCGCCCCAGGCCCCAGCGCGTAGCTATGAACTGAGGGCCGTAGCCCATTACGAGCAGGCGGTCGATAGTCCTCGACTCCATAGCCCGGCATACCTTGCATACCTTACGGCTGCCATCAGTTGCCATCAGCCGATGTCTTTCTCTAGGCTGAACACCCAGTCCTCGACGAACTCACTAAGGCCTAGCTTCTCTAGCACGTCATTCACGTCGGCTTCGAAGACGGAGATATGGCGGCCATTGGAAAGGTGCAGGCGCAGGACGCTCTGCTTGAACTCCTTGCTCCAGACAGAGGAGATATGAGAGACGCTGGTTGGATTAACGGCAAGCAATAACCCCGCTGGTCCGTTAGCCCCACCTCTAAATGGAATAAAGGGACTACTCACTTCCAGCTCGCCTTCCGGCGCTTCTTCTCAAATAGCTTTGGCCTGCCACTGCTCATCACAGCCTTGCTGCCCGAGCTATACGAACCGACGGCTTTGCCCCGCAGAGCCTTGCCGTCAAACGGATTGGCCGCTTTTATCTTCCCTGACGGCAGGACCTGCATGGCACGCTCGAACCTCTCGGCATCGGCGAGTGCTCGCTGGTGAATCTCTGTGCGATGCTCAGACACCAGCTCTTCTATGTCAACGCCCAATCCCTCGGCTGCTTTGATGGCGGCAAGTGCACCGACTTTAGCCTCTATTCCGGTGGCGCCCATAGCAGCGGAGTAGGCCTCCTTTAGTACCTTCAGGCGCGGATCGTGGTTAAGCTTCACCTTGCCATCCATGCTTGCCTTGCGCTGCACCTCGGAAGCTTTGGCCAGTAATGCCGCGCTCTCATTCTGGACGGCTACCAGCTCTTGTGCGTCTTTTGCCTTCGTGGTGGCAAGTGCGCCTTTCTCCGGCATAGGAATGGAGAATAGGCGCTGGGTCTCTCCGCCCCTTGTCACCTTCTGGCGCGCAGTGGCGCGTGCTTGTGAAACCTTAGGAGCGTGGAGTGCCACTACCTCAGAGGCCTGTCGCTCTCTAGCCTCCACAGTTAAGTCCTCGTTCGCTTGTATTCTCTCTAGTTCCAGGCCTAGGCGGTGCTCATTGGCCGCCGCGTCCTGCAGCAGTTCATGAACACCGGCATCAGGGATATCAGCAACAATCTGTTCGTAGCTTGGCCTAATCGCTTCGCTCATTCTTGTCCCTCCTCTTCCTTCAGATCCTTGATGCCAAGAGCCTCGAGTACTCGAGGCTCTTCATCGTGGTGTATGGCAACGTTTGAAGAAGCCATGCGGAGCACGAGATGCTTGCTCGACACGCCGCGCACCGCCTCATGCGAGGCCTGCTCGACTCGGTCGATGGCAACCGACACACGTGTGCCGGCGGCGTTCCGGATGGTTATAAACTTCTCTTTCTTTGGGGTCACGCTGAACCTAACCCTTTCGCCGGCTTTTGTTCGCGCCCTGGTGGCCAGGCTTAAGAGAACCGACGTTAAGCTTCTTGAGGGCTTCCCACTTCGGGCCCTTAATCGTGTTGTTCTCCGCCCTCGCTACTTTCTTGCCGGCCTCGCCATGCTTTTGCTCCTCTACTGTCCTCCCGAGCTTATCGGCGGTGCCTCCACCCCGAACGCCGCGGCCTCTCCCGACGCCCCCGGGACGGCTAACCTTGCTCTTCTTTCCTCCTAAATTACCCATTTCATGCTCCTTTCGGTTCGGTTGCTTCCAACGTCTCTATCAGTCGGTCCTTTTCGTCCATGCGTGTCGCGTACACTGTACGCAGATGCTTTTCCCATGCCAGCCTGGAGCGCCCTGCCTCCGCCTCTAACTTAGCGTTGTGGCGCCTCACCGACTCTCGCCAGGCGGCCTCTTCGGCGCGTTCGCCCTCAGAGAGACGACGCTCTTTGTCGCGCTTTGAGATGAACGCGTCGAGGTCCTTCTCAACCTTCTCACCCGTTGAGACATCCCTGTTCAAGGCCGCCCCTATAGGCTTGGTGTCCACGTATTAGCTCCCTTCACTGGCCTTGGTGTCTTTGGTGAGGACGTGGGCAAAGTTTGGAGCGGGACGGGGTTTCTTGTCCACGAGTCGAATCGCGGCGCCCCGCCCCATATGCTCCTGGCCGGGAACAACGGACCCGGCCGCTCGGTAGTCTTGTAAGTAGCGGGGAGACGGCCGGGAGGTGCGTAAGAACCCCACTGCCGTTCGCTGCATGTCGGAAGCGCTCCCCGCCAAAGAGGAGGTATGTGGGAGCTTGAGTGGCCGTACACCAGGCCTCCGGGCGTTGCCAATACCGGGCTCCCACACATCGTTAGATGGTGTGTTTTAGGTGCTCTTATCAAGCCGCCGCCCTAAGGCCAGCCTTGATATAGCCGCCATCTATGACTATGTGGAGGTTCTCCAACTGGTGCGCCTCCTCATTAAGGATCTCGAGTACGGATGGAAACAACTCCGGTGTAAGGCGGGTTGTGGGGATCAAGACCTCGTCGAGGTCGGCGCCAAAGGCCTCATTCGCGATCGCCCGCCACACGTCCTGCCCCGGAGACGGGGCGCCAGCTTTTCCCGCGAGCGCGGGCTCCCGTAGAAACTCAGCCGGCTCCGTGCGCAACTCATGCGCGATCTTCTCCAGTAGTCCCAGCGACGGCGTCCGGCTACCGTGCTCAATCATATTTAGGTGCGCCGACGATACCCCGGCCCTACGCGCCAACACGACACCGCTCATCCCATACTCTTCGCGGGCCTCCCTTATCCTCTTCCCTATATCCATCGTGATTGCCGATACCTCCCGTAGCTGACCATCGGTTTCGCCCATATCATAACACACCGGCAACTCGCACGCGACAAAAAAAACACGTGTGTGTTAATATTGGGGTCGTGAGCTTCGGAGGTGCGAACTCCGAAGACTCAGAAAGAAGAACTGACAACCACCGACACACCAAGCGGAGGTGATAGCCACTAACCACCATATTACCAGAGCGTCCAGTTCTAGGACGCATACGCCTCGTGTAGCTAATCCGGCACATAGTGCCACACCAGCGAAAGGAAGGCGAGATACATGCCTTTACCGCGCAAGAAAGACGACGGGACGAACGGAGCTCCCGTCCTCGACATCATGAAGGCCCGCGTCAAGCTCTTTGACGTGGAGGAGCACACCGAACCGTTTACGGTGACTCGCAAGTCCGACGGCTCCACGTTCACGCTCGACCCACAGTTCAAGTGCGCCGTCGAGATCCTCGACGACTACGACGAGGACACAGACAAGGGCGAGAAGTTCTTCGAGTCGTTCAAGTACAAGTGGGTGAAGAAGAACGAAAGTTGGGAAAACCAGGAGAACAGCAAACTCGGCATGCTTACCAAGGTAGTCAAAGGCAAAGAGTACTTCGATGATGAGTCCATACCGGCACTCGCCGCCGAGGACCTCGAAGGCTTCGAGATGATCTGCCGCATCAAGCCGAAGAAGAACCCGAACACCGGCCAAATCATTGGCTCCACCATCGACTGGGAGAACATGAAGGCTGTGCCCACGAAGGCAGTGGTGGCTGCGGTGGCTGCCGAAGAGGAGGACGACTTCGACTCGATCCCGTTCTAGACAAAACGGAGACCCCCGGACACGGTGTCCGGGGGTCTCACCATCTCTGAAAGGAAGTATACACATGATCACCGAAACAACACCGGCGGCGGTTATCGCCGAGAACATCCCCCTAGAGCTCACCGAACGCCCCCAGTGGGTGTGCTGGCGCCTCGAGGAGCGCGACGAGAAGCTGACGAAGGTTCCTTACGAACCCTTCACGGGCCACAGAGCGTCTGCTACGGACTTGATGACGTGGAGCACTCTGGATCAAGTCCTAGACGCATACGTGAAAGGCGCGCCACCTTATGATGGCATTGGGTTCGTGTTCAGTAGCGCCGATCCGTACTGCGGCATCGACATCGACGATTGCCGCAACCCCGAGACGAGAGAGATCTCGCCGTGGGCACAGAAGATCATCTCCCGCGTGCAGGAAGGTTACGTCGAGGCCTCACCCTCGGGTACCGGCGTCCACATCATCTTAGAGGGCAACGTCCGTGACGGAGGAATGAGGAGGGGCAAGGTCGAGATGTACTCTCGTCAGCGCTTCTTCACGATCACGGGAGAAGTTCTGTGAGCGGGAGGAGCAAGGACCAGGACCTCATCGACGAACTCGCCGCCTGGATGCAGGCGCCCGCTGCCGAGAGGGCCCAGACCAACGGACACGCGAAGTCTAGGCCCGACACGGTGTCGGGCCTAGACCTGGCGGACGAGCAGGTGATCGAGAAGTGCCGGGCAGCCAAGGATGCTGCCCGGTTCTCTGGCCTCTTCGACTACGGTGACATGTCTGCCAACAACAACAACGCCTCAGATACTGATTACGCGCTCCTGGGCAAACTGAAGTTCTGGACACAGGACCCCGACCAACTCGACCGGATCATGCGTCTGAGCGCGCTCAGACGCCCGAAGTGGGACGAAGGACGTGGGGGCAGAACGTGGTTGCGTTACTCGATAGACAACGCCCTTGAGGACCTTGGCGAGGTGTATCAGGGTGGCCGGGAGAGGAGCCGGAGGGCAGGGAGTGGCGAGTCTTACCGTTACCTTACCCCTAATAGGTACGGTAACGGTAAAGTTGAGTCCGAGGAGGCCCCAGCGGTCTCGATCGCGTTTGCCGAGATGCCCGAACCAGATCCCCCCGAGGAGATCTGGGCCGGCGCGATCGTGCGCGGCTGGCCTGCGCTGTGGTACGGCGGGACCGGCGTTACCAAGTCGGTGGGTGCAATGGCCGTCGCCCAGGCCATCGCTGACGAACACACAGAGGTGTTTCTCGGACGCGCCGTGATAACCGCGCCGGTTATGTATGCCGACTGGGAGCTGAACGCACAAGTTCAGGGCCGGCGTGCTTACCAGATAGCCCGTGGCAGGGGCCGTAGTGCGCCGCCTGCGGCGTTTCGATACATGTCGACCTATGGCATGCCTCGCCGAAACAGGACCGGCTTTACGGCGGCCGTGCTGGCCGAGTGTGTAAAACACAAATGCGAGGTGTGTTTTATCGATTCTGTTGGGCTGGCGCTCGGGGGTAATCCTGGTGACTTCGAGGTCATCATCGAGTTCTTCGAGGAGGTTATCGCCGATTTCACGGCCCATGACATTACGCCGGTTCTTATCGACCACCAGCGGCGCCTCGCCCAGGGCGAGCGCAATCAATCTCTGGGTGCCTACGGTTCTGTGTGGAAGGAGAACCTGGCTCGCACACAGATGCAGATCGAGCTCGTCAGCCGGGATCGCGAGGCCCATACCATGACCACGCGCATGAGGCCGAAGAAGACGAACTTTGGTGAGCTCCCCGAACCGATCGAGGTAATGACCACATTCTCGAAAGACACCATCGAGCTTGAGCTCGTCGCCCTCGACGACAGTGAACGCGCCGGAGAGGACACACTATCGGCCCGAGATCGCGTACTGGCTGCCCTGCGCACCGTCGAGGAGGCTGGGCCTGACGAGATCACCGAGATCTGCCAGACACTAAAGAAGAGCACGATCACAAAGACTCTTAGCATCCTTCGCAACGAGGACCCGGCCCTGATCGAGGACGCGGATAGTTTCGAGGGACGTGCCCGAAAGGTGAGTCTTACCGTTACCGTACCTTATAGGGGTAAAGTAACGGTAAGGCAGGACGAAAACCTTTCGGATCCCGGCGATCCCACCACCGTAGCCGAGTTCTTCGCCAACCCACCAGACTGGCTGCTCGCGCAGCTGGAGACCTACGAGCAGGATCCCCAGATGCACTTCAGGCCACTGTGCGCGGCCGTGGCGGCTGTGGTCCTCGGGGACGGGACACGCGCCTCAGAAGTGCAGGAAGAGGTCGAGAGGGAGCTGGCCCGGAACCCCTGAACGCCCCACCCCGATGAGGGTAGGGACGCGGAACAGGGAATGCTCATATCGTTGGGTATTATGTGACAGTTGTGGGGGATAGGGATGAAGAGGACGTAGGGTATTGGGGTGGGGCCGTGCGGGTTTCATGTCGACATGAGCTTGCCAATCAAAGAGGGGGCCGGGGTCTCGAAGACTCGGTCCCCTCTTGCTCTTACCCGGGCGCTCCCGCTCGTGTGTAGGGTTGGGTAGAGCCGCACCGTGCTTACACGGCTATCGCACTATTTCTATCGTCTCGCAGTTTATGAGCTCGTCGCCCGGGTCGCCGATGCAGATGTCTGTACCATTACCGCCATTTACGGTGTCCTGGCCGTCCCTGTCGAAAGCGTCGATTCGGTCGTTGCCAGCATTCCCGAACGCCCGGTCCGTATCACTTCCCCATTCGCCGGCATAAATCAGGTCGGCCCCACCGCGGCCGTAAATCGTGTCGTTTCGGTCACTCTCGACGAGTTGCTCGCCTTGGCGGGTGCCCTCGATGGTGGCCGCGTAGGCCGCAGCAGCGAATAATGACACCATCACCCCCATTACGGCCAAAAGCAGCGTTACTCTGCGCATCTCTTGTTCCTCCTTACCTCCGATGAGGAGCGAGCCTTAGCGCCCACCCCTTGTTTACCCCTTACTTTCCCTTGGCTTGAGTAGTCCTAAGATGCCTCACTGCCCCGTTACATCCACCACCCCCATCACTCTCTCTTCGCTTAGGCCTACGAAAGTATCCACTGTAACATTCAATCGTCGTCGTTGGATAGGCGGTAGACGACGTAGCTACTCATCCTCCGGGCCCCTTACGCGTTCTTCGGGTTCCACGCCGAGCGCCATTATTCAACCATGAGCACAGAGCAACTATGCGAGATGCCGGTTAGCGGACTGTCTGCCGACGATATAAGCATTCCTCTTCTTGCGCTCCTACCCCCTATCGGGGTGGGGCAAAGCGCTATTCACGAGTGGTCGTAGCTGAGGGTTGAAGGCTTAATAGGCTTGACTGTTAAGGAGTTGAAGCGTATAATCGACCTAGCTATTAGACGGCTCAGGAGGTGGCACAGATGGCGGGTGTAAAGGGGATGAAGAGGCGGACGGACGCAGAGATCGAGGCCGTACGAGGCGCTGCCCGCGAGGAGCTTCGCGCCGGCCATCCCATGACGCTTCGCCAGGTTCACTACCGGCTAGTGTCGCGCGACGATGTTGTCCACCCTAACACCCAGAGCGCTTACGACACCCTCTCGCGGTGGCTTCGGGACGACAGGCTTCGGGGTGCGGTCGAATGGGAGTGGATGGAGGACAGGCTTCGGGAACCGCACGACATCCCCATGTGGGCTGGCTTAGGCGATTATTTCGAGGAGGTTCGACGCGCGTACCGACGCCAGGTGTGGCATAGCCAACCCTGCTACCTAGAGACGTGGTGCGAAAAGGATGCACTCTCGGGCATCTTCGCCGACGAGGTTGACCGCTACCGTGTCACCCTCAACATCGGGCGCGGTTACGACGGCTGGTCCTCTATCAAGGAAGCCGCCGAGCGCTATCGTTACTGGCAAGAAGAGTTTGGTCTAAAGACGACGGTCCTCTACTTTGGCGACTTCGACCCCTCGGGTGAGGACATGCACCGAAGCCTACAGGAGCGCTTCGCGGCGCTCGGAGTGTACCCGGACATGCCCAAAGTGGCGCTCACCCACGACGATGCGGGGCGGCTGCCATTCAACTTCACTAAGGTTACTGATAGCCGCGCGCCCGCTTTCATTGAAAGGTACGGCGACGTGGCGGTTGAGTTGGACGCGCTGCCCGCTGAAGAGCTGCGCGGGCGCATCCGGTCTCAGGTTGAGGGGCGCATGGACCTCGGGGCCTTAGAACGTGAGCTGGCCGCAGAGGATGCAGAGACCGTAAGGTTCAACGAAGCGCTGGACACGGTGCTTGGAGAAGACGGCGAAGACGGCTAAGGCTGGCGAGAAACACCTGATAGCCCCGTCCCGATGGCCCGGGGGCGCCCAAGAAGGGGAAAGGGCCGCCAGGTATTATGCTGCTACACCCGGTCCCAGGCATAATACCTAGGCATAGATATCCTTTATAGCAGCCACCCACCCCTATCGGGGCGGGGCAATGCATACTCTGCCTCTAGTTACTTTGCGCCGCTTGCTCTATCCGGGCCTTAAGGCCCTCTTTAAGAGCCTCGTCTAGCTTACCGGTCCAGTACTCGGG
>Ga0136617_10006188_pt1 | contig 10704 bp, 9 predicted proteins | sample AntDrymUQ3222106_2_FD_129672 | JGI IMG/M metagenome (GOLD analysis project Ga0136617, IMG submission 129672) | Polar desert sand microbial communities from Dry Valleys, Antarctica - metaG UQ322 (21.06) | ecosystem: Environmental > Terrestrial > Soil > Desert | place: Antarctica: Dry Valley...
CGTAGTCGTCGTAGTGCACCGGCACTGCCGCTGAGGGGCGGATGCGGCGGAGGAACGCGACTCCCTGCGCGCCGTCCATCGTGACCGTGTGCGCAAGCACCCGCGTTCCGCCCAGGTGCACGACGGCGACGTCGATGTCGGGGAACCTTTCCCGCACCGCATCGAGGTGCGGCCCGTCAAGGGTGTCGCCGCTGAGGTAGACCCTCCGGCGTATGACGCCGTCCACGACGTGCTCGAGCATGCTGCCCATCACCGGCGGCAATAGCCGGCCCATCACCCCACGGGCGTGCAAGCCGGGCAGGCTGACGACCGCCAGCTGCTCGGTGCCGCGCCGCAGCACCGACTCCTGCCAGGTTCGCAGGCCGCGACCGTCAAAGCCGTACCGCGCCAGGCGCGAGGCTGCGTGCACGGTGGTCAACACGGGCGGGGAACGATCGAGGGTCCGTCTGGCCACCCGGTCCCAATGGTCACCGTGCAGGTGGGACAGCACGATGGCGTCGAGCGGGGGTAGCTCGGCGGGGGTCATCGCCGGCTCCGTGAGCCGCGGGCTCCACAACCCCTTGCCGAGGTAAGCACGCTGCCCCCGGTGCAAGAAATTCGGATCGGTGAGCAGAGTGAAGCCGCCTAGGCGGATGAGAGTGGTGGCGGTGCCGATGAAGGTCAGTGAGTCCACGGCCTGGTCCGCGCCCGGCCCTGCCGGTTGCGCCACCACTAGGGCCGGGTGTCGCCGTCGACCGCCTCGACGGCCTTGCTTGGTTCGACGAGCTCCACCTGCCCCACCCCGTCGGCGGCGAGGATCGCCACTCGCTTGCCCTGCAGTGCCGCGGTTCGATCCAGCCATGAGTCACTTTCTACGTGAGAGTGGACCGCGACCTCCTTCTCGGCCGCGGCGCCCGCCACGACGTTCGTCGGCCACCGCTCTCCGAGACGGCAGACCCTGGACCCCTAACCTCGTGACTTCCGCTCCCGAGAACCTGGCCGCTGGCCGGCCCGGCCGCCGGCCGTGACCTCCGATGCGTCGGCAGTCACCGCTACCAAGCAGCCGGAAGATCTGTCCGGGTCCTCAAGACCGACATCTCCGATGCCGGCACCGTCACCGGCGAGGTCTCCAGGTGCGCCGTAGCGCGGGTCCAGTCTTCTCGAGCCGTAGTTGTCAGCAAATCAGTAGGTGTCAGCCTCCGTCCTTGCCGGTCCGTACCTCCATCTCGGCTACGGCCTGGACATCTTGAGCAGTTCGGGGTCGAGACCGGGGAGAACTCCTCACGCCGTTCTGGGGCCATCTTGATCGGCACCCCTTCGGGCATGCCCGCGGTGGTGAGTTCGGTGCCGTCGTTGGACGGGGAGGCGCCACGGAACAATTTGTCGGCTTGGCTCAAGTCGTCGACGCTGAATGTGTACTGCAGGCTCTGCAGGCCTTGGTCGAGTAGCTTCTTCACCTCGGGAAACCGCTCGGCGTCCGTCTTGGGGATAGGAAGTGTCTTGCCCCAGTCCACTCCCGCGCGGGGCGACTCTCCGGCCTACGGCCGACTCGTCCGCCCAGTCCACTTCGCCCTGCCTTCGCCCCCCGAGCGGGCGCCTGGACCTTGAGGCGTGGGTCCGGTCAGGGCAGCGTCAGCACCTCGGCGCCGTCGGCGGTGACCACCAGGGTGTGCTCGAACTGCGCGGTGCGCCGCTTGTCCTTGGTCGTGACGGTCCATCCGTCGTCCCAGATGTCCCAGTCGATGGTGCCCAGCGTGAGCATCGGTTCGATGGTGAAGGTCATGCCGGGTTCGAGCACGCCGTCAAAGCGGGGGTCGTCGTAGTGCGGGATGACGAGGCCGGTGTGGAAGGCGGGGCCGACTCCGTGACCGGTGAAGTCTCGCACCACTCCGTAGCCGAAGCGCTTGGCGTACGCCTCGATGACGCGGCCAATCACGTTGACCTGCCGCCCCGGCCGAACGGCCCGGATGGCGCGGGTGAGCGCCTCCCGGGTGCGCTCGATCAGCTGCCGGTCCTCGTCGGTGACGTCCCCGACGGGATAGGTCTTGTTGGTGTCGCCGTGCACCCCGAGTCCGTCGATCGTCAGATAGGCGGTGATGTCGACGTTGACGATGTCGCCGTCCTCGAGCGGCCGGGCGTCCGGGATGCCGTGGCAGATCACCTCGTTGACCGACGTGCACAGCGACTTGGGGTACGGCGGTGAGCCACCGCCGGGGTAACAGAGCGTCGAGGGGTACGCGCCATGGCCGACCAGGAAGTCGTGCCCGACGCGGTCCAGATCGTCGGTGGTGACGCCGGGCGCGATCGCGGCCTCGACGGCGTCCAGCGCCTGCGCGGCCAGCCGGCTCGCAACCCGCATCCGCTCGACCACCTCAGGCGGCTGTGCGTCCGGCCCGGCGTACTTGGTGACGCGGGGACGATCGACGTAGTCGGGTCGAGCGATCGAGGCGGGCACCGGGCGGCGCGGTGAGACCGTGTGCGGCACGAGCACAGCGCTAGCCGGAGCGGTGGGGGACATGCCGTCGAGTGTAGGAGCGGCCCGCGTACGGGTGCAGGATGTCGTCATGGCCGACAGGTACTACTTCTGCCTCGAGCACCACACCGTCGAAGCCCAGCAGGGGTGCCCGGCCCGCGACCGGCTCGGCCCGTACCCCACGCGGGCGGAGGCCGAGCGCGCGCTGGAGAAGGTCGCCGAGCGGAACGAGACCTGGGACAACGACCCCAACTGGAACGACGACCTCGAGTGACGGCTGCCTCGGCGCCGTGCGAGGGATCCCCGGTCGGCCCATAGGGTTGCCGCTGTGCCGTCCGACGACCTGACCGGGACGCGGCTCGCGATTCTCGGCGGCACCGGCCTGCAGGGGCGCGGACTGGCCTGCCGTCTCGCCGCGGCCGGGCTTGCGGTGACGTTGGGCTCACGTGACCCGGACCGCGCCGCCGCGGCAGCCGTCGAGGTGCACGACTTCGCGCGGCGGTTGGCTGGATCCGACCTGCCTCGGCCGGTCACCGGCGGCGCCAACGCCGATGTCGTGCCGGACGCGGACGTGGTGGTCGTGTCGGTGCCCTGGGCCGCGCACTGTGACACGTTGCGCGAGCTCGAGCCGGCTCTGCGGGACCTGATCGTCGTCGACACCGTCAACCCGCTCGGCTTCGACGACCGGGGGTCGTACGCGTTGAGTGTTCCGGACGGGAGCGCGGCTGAACAGGCAGCGGCGCTGCTGCCACGGTCCAGGGTCGTGGCGGCGTTCCACCACGTCTCTGCGGTGCTGCTGCTCGACCCGCAACTACCTACGGTCGACACCGACGTGCTGGTGCTCGGCGACGACCGGGCGGCGGCCGACCTGGTGATCGCCCTCGCCGGGTTGGTCCCCGGGATGCGGGGGATCTTCGCCGGCCGGCTGCGGAACGCAGGCCAGGTGGAGGGATTGACCGCCAACCTGATCGCGATCAACCGGCGGTACAAGGCGCACGCTGGAATCCGCGTCACCGACGTTTGACACCCGATCGAGCACCCGCCAGCCAGGCAGCCCTCGCCGATGCGGGGCTCTGGCGGCCTGACGCCCAGCTGAGCGCCGCGGCACGGCCAGAACCCCGCACTTGACGGCGGGGGCGCCGCTCCGAGGGCGCCGCGGCTCCTAGGGTGGGTGCGGTGTCGGCGCGCGTGGTGAGCCTGGTGCCGTCGCTCACCGAGGCGGTAGCCGCCACCGTGCCCGGCGCCCTGGTCGGTGCTACGGCGTGGTGCACGCACCCGGCCGACCTGGACGTGACCCGCGTTGGCGGTACCAAGAACCCCGATGTCGCTGGTGTCGTTGCCCTGCGTCCCGACCTGGTGGTGGTGAATGCGGAGGAGAATCGGTCCTCCGACATCGACGCGTTGCGCTCCGCCGACTTGCGGGTCTGGGTCACTGACCCCGAGACGGTGCCGCAGGCGCTCGACCAGCTGCGCTCCCTGCTCTCGGCGCTCGGGGCGACTCGTGTCGGCTGGCTCGACGCGGCCGAGCGAGTCTGGGCTGAGTCGTGGACGGGGTCACGGCGTATGGCGCTAGTGCCGATCTGGCGGCGCCCGTGGATGGCGCTGGGCCGCGACACCTTCGCCGGCGACATGCTGGCCAGGCTCGGGGTCGACAACGTGCTCGGCTCGCACGCCGATCGCTATCCGCGCATCGACCTGGCCGACCTGCCGGCGTACGAGATCGTGGTGCTCCCGGACGAGCCGTACGCGTTCGGCGCCGACGACGGGCCGGAGTCGTTCGGCCAGACACCGTGCGCGCTGGTGTCCGGGCGACATCTCACCTGGTACGGCCCGTCGCTCGTCGAGGCGCGTGACGTGCTGGCGACGCAGCTGGACGGTGCGTCGCCCACCTCAGCCGGCTAGCGGCCCGTCAGGTCTAGTCGAACGTGTGCTCCACGGCGGGGAACGTGCCGTCGGCGACCTCCGCGGCGTACGCCCGAGCCGCCTCCAGCAGCACCCCGTGCAAGTCGGCGTACCGCTTGACGAAGCGTGGCACCTGCCCGGTGCGCAATCCGGCCATGTCCTGCCAGACCAACACCTGCGCGTCGCATCCCGGCCCGGCGCCGATGCCGATGGTGGGGATCGCCAGCTTGCTGGAGACCTCCGCGGCGACGTCGCCCGACACCATCTCCAGCACCAGCGCGAACGCGCCGGCCTCCTGGAGCGCCACGGCCTCCTCGAGCAAGCGGCCGGCACCCTCGCCACGGCCCTGCACCCGGTAGCCGCCGAGGCTGTGCTCGCTCTGCGGCGTGAAGCCGGCGTGCGCCATCACCGGCACCCCCGCGTCGGTGAGCAGCCGTACCTGCGGCACCATCGCCAGCCCGCCCTCGAGCTTGACCGCGTGCGCGCCAGCCTCCTTCATGAACCGCACCGCGCTGTCGAACGCCTGCTGCGGCGACGCCTGGTACGAACCGAACGGCAGGTCGGCGACGACGAGCGCGCGACGTACGGAGCGGGTCACCGCACGAACCAGTGGGACCATCTCGTCCATCGTCACGGGCAGGGACGTGACGTTGCCGTAGACGTTGTTGCTCGCCGAGTCGCCTACCAGCAGCACCGGGATGCCGGCCTCGTCGAACGTGGCGGCGGCGTACTGGTCGTACGCGGTGAGCATCGCCCAGCGCTCGCCACGGCCCTTCATCTCGTGCAGGTGGTGGATGCGAATGCGACGCGGCGTCGGAGCGGGCTGCTCGGCCGTGACCTCGGACATGTCGATCTCCTCATCTCGAGGCCCCGTGGCTGGGGTCCCCGGACCCGACCAGCCTGGCATGCCCCGCCGCTGCGGGGTGGCCGTCCACCGCGACCACGTACCGCGGATCGAGGTCAGGTGGGCTCGCGCCAGGCGTTCGTGATCGGCAGCCGCCGGTCACGGCCGAAATTGCGGGCCGAGATCTTCGGCCCCGGCGGGTACTGGCGCCGCTTCCATTCCGCGGCGTCCACCAGCCGCAGCACCTGCGCGACCACCTCTGGGTCGAGACCGCGCGCCACCAGCTCGGCCGAGCTCGCGTCCTGCTCGACGTAGTCGTCAAGTATGTCGTCGAGCAGCGCGTAGCCCGGCAGCGAGTCGCTGTCCAGCTGACCAGGGCGCAGCTCGGCACTCGGCGCCTTGGCGATAACCCCCGCCGGGATCGGGGGCGTCTCCCCGAGCTCGGCCGCCCGCGCGTTGCGCCACCGTGCCAGCTCCCACACCAGCGTCTTGGGGACGTCCTTGATCGGCGCGAAGCCGCCGACGGCGTCGCCGTAGACGGTGGAGTACCCGGTGGCCAGCTCCGACTTGTTGCCGCAGGCCAGCACCAGGTGCCCCTCGGCGTTGGAGAGCGCCATCCAGATCACCGCCCGAAGTCGTGCCTGCAGGTTCTCGGCCGCCACCCCCTCCAGGCCCGGCACGGTCTTGTCGAAGGCTTCGGTGAGCGGCGCGATCTCCGCCGTGCGCAACTGCAGTCCCATCCGCCGGGCGGCCTCGGCCGCATCGGTGCGTGAGCCTTCGGTGGACCAAACGCTCGGGTTGGACACGCCGTGCACGTTGCCGGCGCCGATGGCGTCGCACGCCAGGGCGGCGACCACAGTCGAGTCGATCCCACCCGACATCCCGAGCAGCACCGAGCCGAAGCCGTTCTTGCGGACGTAACCGGCCAGGCCGGTGGCCAGCGCCTGCCACACCTCGGCCAGATCGTCGAGATGGTCGGCGATGTCGGGACCTGTCGGCTCGTACGCCGGTACCGGGTCCTCGGACAAGACGGTCCGCTGTACCCGCAGACCACCTGCCGAGGATGGCGTGTCCAGTTGCCGCCGGTCGTCGGCAGCGGGCGGGAGGTCGAGGTCGACGACCAGCAGCTGCTCGCCGAACTGGCCGGCCCGGGCGATCAGCTCGCCCGAGGCGTCGACGACCAGCGAGTCACCATCGAACACCAGCTCGTCTTGGCCGCCCACCAGGTTGACGTACGCCAGCGCGCAGCCGCCCTCGCGCGCCCGTCGTGCGCACAGCTCCAGGCGAGTGCCGTCCTTGGCGCGCTCGTACGGAGAGCCGTTGACGACCAGCAGCAAACCTGCGCCGGCCGTGGCCGACGCGGCGGAGGGGCCGTCCTGCCACAGGTCCTCGCAGACCGCCAGCGCGATGTCGACACCGTGGACGCGGACTACGTACAGGGTGTTACCGGGCACGAAGTAGCGGGCCTCGTCGAAAACCCCGTAGTTGGGCAGGTGGTGCTTGGCCTGGCGCAGCACGACCAGACCGCGGTGCAGTACTCCGACCGCGTTACGCGGCGAGCCCTTGGGCACGCCCAGCCGGGGCGCGGCGTCCTCGACCCGGTCCGCGTGACCAACGACGACCACCAGCTCGCCGAGCCGTTCCGCATCCAGCCGGTGGGCGAGGTCGACCAGTCCCTGGCGGGACGCCTCGATGAACGAGGCGCGTAGCGCGAGGTCCTCGATGGGGTACCCGGTCAGGGTCATCTCCGGGAACGCGACTACGTGTGCGCCGGCCCCCGCGGCCTCGGCGGCCAGGCGGGCGACCAGGTCCGCGTTCTCCCCGAGTGCGCCCACGGTGGGGTCGACCTGGGCCAGGGCCAACCTCAGCTGGGGCACGGGTCAATCGTAGGGCTGGTGACGATCCACCGTTTGGCCACTCTTAGTTACTCGAAGCTCACTCAGCGTCTGAGCTTCTGAGACCGTGACGCTCCCGCACCGCTAGCTCGCAAGGGACCGCCATGACCGCGCTCGACTCGCCTGTCCAGGTGCGGACGTCGCGAGCCGCGCGCCGGGACGCCGAGCGTGCCGCGGCGTCGCTGGTCCGCCGCGTGCGCCGCACCAACGCCGTCGCACTGGCCGGGTGCGTCACCGGTTTCCTCGCGGGGGTCGCCGGGGTGCTGACGGGCACCGCCGTCCTGCTGGTCGGCTGGCCACTCGCCTTCCTCGCCGGATATGTCCGGCTGGCGCTGGCTGACGCACAGCGCCGCGCACCGTCACCTTGCCGCGGGACGTCGATGCACGTCTTGTTCGAGCGTGGCCTGCACCAGCACCTGGCTCAGCTCGCCGACGAGCTCGGCGTGCGCAGCCCCACCGAGGTGTGGGTGGTCGTCGAGCCGGTCGTCAGTCTGGAGCCCGACCCCGACGACCCCGTGCTCTACATCGGTGCGCCACTGCTGTGGCACCTCGACGTCGCCGAGCTGGACCGGCTGCTGGCCGGGCAGGTCTCGGTGATGCGGGCCGTCCTCGATCCACGGGTACGCCCGGGGCTGGTCCTGGCGGCGCGTCTCGACCATGCCCGGCTGACCAGCGACCGAACCCCGGTCGTCGGCATGGTGGTGCGCCGGCTCGGCAGACAGCTCCGCTCCGGCCGGCTGGTGCTGCTGGACGCGGTTCGCGACTGGGGGGAAGGTTCCAAGCCGCGCCGGCTGCGTCCCACCGAGGCCGACGAGGCGGAGCTGCAGGCACTGCGTGAGGTCGAGGAGCTGGAGGCGACTCGCCGGCAGGTGGCCCTGAGCGTCGGGCTGGGCCTCGACGCTCCTACAGCGGGCGCGATGGCGACGCTTGCCGCGAGCGACCGGGTCGGGGTGCTGTTCGAGCGCAGGCACCGGCTGGTGCTGCACCCCGCGTCATCCCTGCTCGCCGACCCAGTTGTCACCGACCGGAGGCTGGCCGAACGGCTAGCCGTCTGCGACGGGGGGCAGGCACCGCTGGTGACTCGGGCCGACCTGCCGGCCAAGGTATGGCTGGAGTCGTGGCGACGCGAGCGAGACAACGGACTCCCGGTGGTGGTGCATGTCACCGGACGCTGGCCGCGGACCCTGACCGAACTGCTGGAGCTGCTGGCGCGCAGCACCGCCCACCGTCCGGCGGGCTCCGAACCCTTCGACCGGGTGCCGCTCACCGGTGCGCTGCTGGCGCGCCACCCCGCTCGGCTCAGGGCCGGACCGGCCCCGGAACCCCCGGCCGAGGTGGTCACCGTCGTCGACGAGACCGACCACAAGGGGGAGCCTCAGCGCGACGCCGCTGTTGTCACCCTGCTCGCCGCCGCCGTCCGGGTCGTCCTGGTGGAGCAGGGTCGGGCCACACTGCGCTGGGACGATGTGTGGGGTGCCCAGCTGATCGGCCCCGACGACAAGCCGCTGACGGTCGACAGCCGCATCGCGGAGGCGGTCGCCGGGCGCGACCCGAAGCCGTTGCTCAGCTGGCTGCGTGACCTCGAGGTGGCCGTCGACTCCCCGTGGGACGACGCCGAGCCACCGGCGGGCGGCCTCGACGAGCTGCCGCTCGCGGCGTTCACCGCCCGCTTCGCGATCGATTCACAGAGACGGTCTGCGCCGCAGAGTGCCGACGTTGTCGTCCTCGACGGCTGGGTGCTCGGTTACCCGCACCCCGACCGGGGACGCACGCGAGACCTGCTCGGCCGACTACGGTCCAGCTCGGCCGGAACCCGGGAGCTGTTGGCGGTGGCACGCACGAACAGGTGCGAGCTGGTTGGTGTCGCTGACCCCAATATGTCTGTACGTCTGGTCAATGTGACGTCGGCATGTCTGGATGGACGGCCGGACGGTTCGGGGTGGAGCCTGCGGATCGAGAGCCCAGGTCACAACCTCGAGCTGACCGGACGGGGTTCGGCCCGGGCTGTGGCGGATGCCCTGCGCGACCTCGACGACCGCGTGGTTGTATCCGGGACCGCGCGTGCGGACCTGCCAACCACGTCATGGAGCGCGTGCGGGTGGCGTCTGGCCGCGGTCACCTGCTCGATTGCCTCGCTGCTCGGTGCGGTCACAGTGCTGGCGGGAATGGCGCCCGACGGGTATCTGCCCGGCGCGCAGGACTGGCAGCGGGCGCTGTCGGTACTCCTTCTCAGTAGCCCGCTCGTGTTGTTGTGTCGGGTGGCCCAGGGGGAGGCCGACCGGTCGCTGCGACGCCGTGCCGACCCGCCCAGACTGCCGGCCCTTAGGCGCCGAGGCCTGGACGTCGCGGATCCCGGCTGAGCCTGGGCGACGGTCCTCAGCCCGGCTCAACCCGGAGCCTCGGCAGCAGCACGTGTACGAGCGGCCCGATCGACACGGCGTAGACCGCGGTGGCCACACCGAGCGTCCCACCCAGCAGGAACCCGGACACCACCACCGCCACCTCGATGCTGGTGCGAACCAGGCGCACCGAGCCGCCGGTGTGGCGGACCAGCCCGGTCATCAGACCGTCTCGCGGTCCGGGACCGAGGTCCACGCCGATTTATGCGGCGGTGGCGACCGCGTTGAGCACGATGCCGGCGAGCGCGAACAGCATTCGTACCGGCAGGTCGTCGAGGGGTGGCAGCAGCCACAAGGTGGCGTCGACCGCGAGACCGATCACCACCACGTTGCTCACGGTGCCGATCCCCGGTCGCTCACGCAGCGGGATCCAGGCCAGCAGCACGACCACGCCGACCGCGATGGTCACCATGCCGAGGCTCCAGCCGATCTGACGGGACACCCCTTGGTGGAGGACGTCCCAGGGAATGACACCAAGATCCGAGCGGACCAGCAGCGCCATCGAGAACCCGTACAGCACCAGCCCTGCAAACAGCTGAACCAGCCGCCTGGGCAGCCTGCGCGCGGGGTCCGGCCGATGCATGCGCCGAGCGTCGGACAGACTGTGGCCATGGGCAAGCAGGAGGACTTCGTGCTGCGGGCGCTGGAGGAGCGAGACGTCCGCTTCGTACGGCTGTGGTTCACCGACGTGCAAGGCTTCTTGAAGTCGGTCGCCGTGGCGCCCGCCGAGCTCGACAACGCCTTCGACGAGGGGATCGGCTTCGACGGTTCGGCGATCGAGGGGTTCGCCAGGGTGCACGAGTCAGACATGCTCGCCCGTCCCGACCCCACGACCTTCCAGATCCTGCCCTGGCGCGGCAACGGTCCGGCCACCGCACGGATGTTCTGCGACATCCTGCTCCCTGACGGCGGGGTGTCGTACGCCGACCCGCGGCACGTGCTCAAGCGGGCACTGTCGCGCGCCCAGGACCTCGGCTTTACCTTCTACACACATCCCGAGATCGAGTTCTTCCTGCTCCAGCACCGCCCCGAACCGGGTGCTACTCCGGTGCCGGTGGACAACTCCGGCTTTTTCGACCACACCGCGCAGGGCGGCCAGGACTTCCGCCGCGAGGTCATCACGATGCTGGAGTCGATGGGCATCTCGGTGGAGTTCAGCCATCACGAGGGTGCGCCCGGGCAGCAGGAGATCGACCTGCGCTACGCCGACGC
>Ga0136617_10006189_pt1 | contig 10703 bp, 8 predicted proteins | sample AntDrymUQ3222106_2_FD_129672 | JGI IMG/M metagenome (GOLD analysis project Ga0136617, IMG submission 129672) | Polar desert sand microbial communities from Dry Valleys, Antarctica - metaG UQ322 (21.06) | ecosystem: Environmental > Terrestrial > Soil > Desert | place: Antarctica: Dry Valley...
CCTCGGGCGGCTGCTCGGGATCTACGAGGAGCTCCGCGAGGACTCCCAGCTGCTCGTCATCACCCACCAGAAGCGGACCATGGAGTGTGCCGACGCCCTGTACGGCGTCTCGATGCGCGGCGACGGCGTCTCGACGGTCATCAGCCAACGCCTCCGTGAGGCCGAACCCGCCTGAGGCCTGTGCCGTGACATCGCCCACACTGCCCTGACCTGGCAGGTTTCGTTTGGGTGCGACGCCTGGGGGTGACACGATGAGGACGGCTCGACACGTTGTGTGTCGGGCCTCAGTCCTCTTCGCATCGACCTTTCTCGGAGTTTTCCCTTATGTGGCTGATCGCCCTGATGTTGCTCGCCGTCTTGGCCCTCGCGGGGCTGGTGGCGGTGTTCGCCGCTTTCACGGACCGGGGCGAGGAGATCCCCAACGCCCCTCGCCTGTCCGAGGCGATGTCCAAGCTTCGGGAACGCATCCGGGTCTGAGCCTGCTGCTGCTTCTGGGAGGATGACTCCTCGTGATCGAGTTCGTGATTCTCGCCGTAGCCCTCGTCGTGCTCGGGGCGGCGGTGCTCGCGGCCCTGGTGGTGACGCGCGGGCGTCGTACCGGCCGTGCTGAGTCAGACACTCGCCCCGACAGCGTTGGTCCGAGCCGGGAGTCGGGGGGTGGTGACGAGACCGAGACGCCGCGGGGCGTGGCCACCGCAACTCTCGACGACGCCACCCTTCCCGACGAGGTCGTGGCGGGCGGAGACGTCGCAGCACCGCCGCTCGAGATCCCCGACCCGGTTGCCGGGCGACTTCAGCGGCTCCGGGCCCGGCTCGCGCGCAGCCAGTCCACGTGGGGCAAGGGCCTGCTCGCCCTGCTGTCGCGGGACCAGCTCGACGACGCGACCTGGGAAGAGATCGAGGACACCCTGCTGGCGGCCGACGTCGGTGTCGCGCCGACGCAGGAGCTGATCGCGCGGCTCCAGACCCGGGTCCGGGTCGAAGGCGCCTCCGGTGCGGCCGCGCACGCGTTGTTACGAGACGAATTGGTCGCCCTCGTCGACCCCACCCTCGACCGGACGATGCATGCGGACCGGCTCGAAGGCAAGCCCGGCGTGGTGATGGTCGTCGGCGTCAACGGCGTGGGCAAGACCACGACCGTGGGCAAGATCGCGCGCGTCCTGGTGGCTCAGGACAAGGACGTCCTGCTCGCTGCGGCCGACACGTTCCGAGCCGCCGCCGCCGATCAGCTCACGACGTGGGGAGAGCGGGTCGGCGTCCCTACCGTTCGCGGCGAGGAGGGGGCCGATCCGGCCAGCGTGGCCTTCGAGGCGGCCCGGGCGGGGGTCGAGCAGGAGGTCGACACCGTCATCATCGACACCGCCGGACGGTTGCACACCAAGACCGGGCTGATGGACGAGCTCGGCAAGGTCAAGCGCGTCGTCGAGAAGCAGGCGGCCGTCGACGAGGTGCTGCTGGTCATCGACGCGACCACGGGCCAGAACGGGCTCACACAGGCCCGAATCTTCGCCGAGTCGGTGAACATCACCGGCATCGTGCTCACCAAGCTCGACGGCACCGCCAAGGGGGGCATCGTCATCGCCGTCCAACGCGAGCTCGGCGTACCGGTGAAGCTGGTCGGGCTCGGCGAGGGTGCCGACGACCTGGCGCCCTTCGAGGCCGAGGCGTTCGTCGACGCCCTGCTCGGCACCTGAGGAGGACCCGCGTCTCAGCGCGTCCGTTGGCGTAGAGCCGCTCGTCGGTCAGGCAGGTTGTTGCATCGCCCAGCGGATCGTTCCCGTGACGGCCTTGCCCGCGGCCTTCACCGCGACCGACTCCACCACCGGCAGGTAGGGCAGCCGCAACGGGCGGCGGGTCCATCGCGGCATCAAGCCCACGGCCGCCGCGGCCAGCACGCCGTAACCGGGCCGTAGCGGCAGCGGGACCGGCGGGGTCAGGAGCAGGAAGCGGGCCGCTGCGCGAGCCTCGGGGGTGCCGCACAGCTCGTCACGGTACGACAGCAGCTGGACGGCGAGTTCCTGTTCGGTCGTCGGGGGGTCGATCACACCGAGCGACTCCGCGACCCGCGCGGTGTCCGCGACGTACCCGTCTCGGCCGGCTTGGTCGAGCGGAGCGGCACCGTAGGCCTGGTGCGCGGCCAGAAAGCTGTCGACCTCGGCCACATGCACCCACTTCAGCAGGTGGGGGTCGGACGCGGAGTACGGTCGCCCGTCCGGTGCAGACCCGCGCACGCGCTCGTGGATCTCGCGGATCCGCCCCACCATGGCCTCGGCGTCCTCGGCGGATCCGAACGTTGTCACCGCCAGGAAGTGGCTGGTGCGTTGCAGCCGCCCCCAGGGGTCGCCCTTGTAGCCCGAGTGGCCGGCCACCCCCGCCATCGCGAGCGGATGCAGTGACTGCAGCAGCAGCGCTCGGATGCCGCCGGCGAACATCGAGGCGTCGCCGTGCACCGTGCGGATGGGGCTGTCGGCAGTGAACCAGCGTGGCCCTGGCGCCTGGGCGATCCGGTCGCGCCGAGCGGGCCCCTCGGGGCCGGCGACCCGGCTGAAGAGCTGGCGCCCCAGTGCATCACGGACAAGGTCGAGGGGCGCAGGGGTCACCTCCCCAGTATGCGGTGCCGGTTCGAGATGCGCCGACGAGCCGCTTCTCGGGAGGCCGTTCACGTCGCTGTAACACGTCCGCGTCAGCTGTCACCTCGTCGCAACACGTCACGCCGCAGAGCGAAACCTCACTGCCCGACAGTGGTAGCACCCGCGGGACGCATCGCGCGGACGACGACGTCCGCCATCGACCAGCGCTCTGACCAGAAACCACCGAGGAGGCCGTCTCGATGAATGCCGGAGACACCGCTTGGGTGCTCACCAGTGCCGCCCTGGTGCTGCTGATGACTCCCGGGCTCGCTCTGTTCTACGGCGGCATGGTCCGCTCGAAGAGTGTGCTCAACATGATGATGATGAGTTTCGGCGCGATCGGCGTCGTCGGTGTCCTCTGGGCGCTGTACGGCTACTCGATGGCGTTCGGCAACGACGTGGGAGGGGGCCTGCTGGGTGATCCCAGCGAGTTCTTCGGCCTCAGCCAGCTGATGGGCACGAACGGACTCGACGGCGGCTTCGTCGCCGACAACCTCGTGTTCACGGTCCCGTCGTTCGCGTTCGTCGCGTTCCAGGCTGTTTTCGCGATCATCACGGTCGCGCTGATCTCGGGCGCCATCGCCGACCGGGCCAAGTTCGGCACGTGGATGGTGTTCACCGCGATCTGGGCCACCGTCGTGTACTTCCCGGTGGCGCACTGGGTGTTCGCGTTCGACGGTGCAGAGTCCGAGCTCGGCGGCTGGATCGCCAACGACCTGCTGGCAATCGACTTCGCGGGCGGTACGGCTGTGCACATCAACGCGGGTGCGGCGGGCCTCGCCCTCGCGTTGGTGCTGGGCAAGCGAACGGGTTGGAAGCGGGACCCGATGCGCCCGCACAACCTGCCGCTGGTGATGATCGGCGCCGGCCTGCTGTGGTTCGGCTGGTTCGGCTTCAACGCCGGATCCGCGCTGGCCGCCAACGGGCAAGCCGCGGAAGTCTTCGTCAACACGCTGGTGGCGACGTGTGCGGCCATGCTCGGCTGGTTGGTCACGGAGAAGGTCCGCGACGGTCACGCCACCTCGCTGGGGGGAGCGTCCGGAGTCGTTGCCGGTCTTGTGGCCATCACCCCCGCCTGCTCCGCCGTCTCGCCGATCGGCGCGATCTTGCTGGGTGCCGTTGCGGGCGTGCTGTGCGCGCTGGCTGTCGGCCTCAAGTACAGGTTCGGCTACGACGACTCGCTCGACGTGGTCGGCGTACACCTCGTCGGCGGCCTCGTCGGCACGCTCGCGATCGGGTTCGTCGGTACGGCGGCTGCGACGGCGGGCGTCGACGGACTGTTCTACGGCGGTGGCGTCGACCAGCTCTGGCGTCAGGCCGTCGGGGCAGGCGCGGTCCTCGCGTTCTCCTTCGTGCTGACGTACGTCACCGGGTTCGCCCTGCAGAAGACTGTCGGCTTCCGTCTCGATGAGGAGGACGAGGTCGCGGGGATCGACTCGGTCGCCCACGCGGAGTCGTCGTACGACCTCCACCAGGCGCCGGGGGTGTTGCGCGCTTCGGCGTCCGAGACGCTCGCGGCACCTGCCGGTTCTTCTAGCCCTACGAGCAAGCAGAAGGTGGAAGCATGAAGCTCATCACCGCGGTGATCAAGCCGCACAAGCTCGAGGATGTCCGGGGGGCCGTCGAAGCATTCGGCGTCACCGGTATGACGGTCACGGAAGCCAGCGGGTACGGCCGGCAGAAGGGCCACACCGAGGTCTACCGCGGCGCGGAGTACGACATCGCGCTGATCCCGAAGGTCCGGCTGGAGATCGTGGTCGACGACGAGGAGGTCGAGGACATCGTCGGCGTCATCGTCAAGAGCGCGCAGACCGGCCGGATCGGCGACGGCAAGGTGTGGGTCACCGGCGTCGAGTCCGTCGTCAGGGTCCGTACGGGTGATCGCGACGCAGACGCGGTCTAGCAGGGATGTCAGACGGGCTCGGGCCGCGGCAGCCGACGAACGGCTGCGCACGCTGTGGGACGAGGCGGTTTCTGCCTCGGGAGCTCCTGCGGCGGGCGCAGCCCTCGTCGCGGTCGGCGGTTACGGGCGCAGTCAGCTGTCACCGGCCAGCGACCTGGACGTCGTCCTGGTTGCCGTCGAGGGGTACGACGACAAGGTGCTGGCCGAGCTGGCCTCGCGTATCTGGTACCCGCTCTGGGACGCCAACATCTCGCTCGACCACTCGGTCCGCACCGCGCCGGAGCTGAGGGCGGCGGCTGCCGACGACTTGCGGGTCGCTCTCGGACTCCTCGACCTACGCCATGTGGCGGGCGAGGCGTCGCTCGCGGTCAGCTGCCGGGCAACGGTGCTGGCGGACTGGCGACGGTCGGCCAAGAGACGGCTTCCGCAACTCGTCGAGGAAACCCGGACGCGCTGGCAACGCGTCGGCGACCTCGCCCACACCACGACTCCTGACATCAAGGAGGCGCACGGGGGACTACGTGACGTCACTGTGCTCCGGGCGGTGTTGGCAACGTGGCTGATCGACGTACCAGCGAACGAGCTTGACCGGCTGGCAGACGGCCTGCTCGAGATCCGGGACGCGTTGCAGGAAACCACTGGGCGTCATACCGACCGGCTGGTCGCGGACTACGCCAGCGAGGTGGCTTCGCGTCTGGACCTCGACGGGGTCGAGGCGTTGCGGGTCCGGCTGACGCAGACCGGGCGGTCCATCGAACACCTCGCCTCGGTGGCGTTGCGCAACGTCGACTGGCTGTTGACTCCGGCTCAGCCCGGACGTCCACGACGCCCGGTGTTGGACGTGGTGGCCCCGGGCGTGGCGTCGTACCGGGGGGAGGTCGTGCTGACCGAGAAGGCGCAGCCGGAGCGTGATCCGCTGCTCGGTCTGCGGGCCGCTTCGGCGGCGGCGTCGGGCGGGCTCGTGCTCACCGACGCTGCCGCGGCCCGGCTCGGCCGGGCGTTGGCGCCCATGCCCGTCCCGTGGCCGCCCGAGGCGCGGTCGTTGTTCGGGCGGTTGCTGGCCACGGGCCCGGCGCTGGTGGACGTCTGGGAGGCTCTCGACCAGTACGACGTGATCGAGCCGCTGCTGCCCGAGTGGAAGCGGGTGCGGCACCTGAGCCCGCAGACCTCGGTGCACCGGTTCACGGTGGACCGCCATCTGGTGCAGACCTGCGTCGAGGCGGCACCGTACCTCGAACAGGTGGACCGGCCAGATCTGCTGGTGACGGCCGCCCTGCTTCACGACATCGGCAAGGGCGGCCCGTCGGACTCGGCCGACCACAGTGAGACCGGCGAGCTGATCGCGTGGGACATCGCCGGGCGGATGGGATTTCACCGATGCGACGCCGCGGTGATTGCGCGGCTCGTTCGTCACCATCTGCTGCTGGTGGACATCGCGACGTCGCACGACCTGGACGACCCGGGTACGGCGGCCCGCGTCGCACGCGCGGTCGTGGATGTGCCAACGCTCGACCTGCTCGCTGTGCTGACCGAGGTCGACGCGCTCGCCACCGGTCCGAAGGCGTGGTCGCCGTGGCGCAAACAGTTGGTCGAGACGCTGGTGGAGCGGACCCGGCGACACCTGCATCTGCAGGCCTGAGCGTCAGGGACCTCCGTCTCGGGCATCGGTGACGTAGGTGCGGCCATGTGGACTGGTCCAGACGGTGCGGGAGCGGTGTTCGGGGTCGAGGTAACTCGACCAGCCGGAATGGGTGACGTAGCGGTGATGTCGTCGCCCGGCGGGATGCCCGTTGGCAACCACCGTCTGGCTTGGCGGATCGGGTGCTGATCCCGCTGCAGAGCGGTACGGAAGGCGATGGTCGATGTCGCACCGGTCGGCCGGCGTGATCGCGCCTGGGAAGGTCGAGATGGGGTAGACCGAGCGCACATGTTCGACCTGATTGCGAGTGAACCGATACCGGTTGGCGTCGAGGAACAAGATCGAGTCGTCGGCCGGATCTGTGAACACCCGGCGCAAGGTTGTTGATGCCGATTGCAACGCCAGCTGCCGGGCTTGCTGGGCGGTGATCGGGCCGTAGCCGTCGAGCTGGCACGCCTCGTCGTCGATGCCGAGCAGCGTGTCGGCCGACACGGTCACGCGAAGCTCAGTGTGTGCTGGGAGGAACTGCGACGGGTCGGCCAGGACCTTCACCCGTGGCCAGCTCGCTCGGTCGGAGTCGACCATGCGGTCGCAGACCTCGGACTCGATGTCGTAGCCGTTGACCTCGGTGGACGTCAGCAGGGGCTTTCCGGTGACCGGGTGCTTGCCCAGAAGCAGATGCGCGGCCGCGTCGGCCCTGTGTGCGTCGAGACCCGTGGTCGGATCGAGCAACCTCCTCCGGCGCGCCCACGCCGTGACGTAGTCGTCGATCACGCGCACGGTCGGAGAAGGCTGGGTCAAGGTGTAGGCGCCCATGCCGTCTCCGGTGTCGAATCCGGTGGCGCTGCGGTCATCGTGGGCCTGGCGGTGACGTCGCTCCATGGCTGCCGCGTCGGCCTTCGCGACCAGCCTCCGGGCGAGAACGCGCAGACGAGCCGGCGTGCGGGTAAGGGCGGCTTCGGCCAATTGATCGTCCACCTGCTCTACCGCGTCGAGGCTCAACTCTCGGGTGGCCTCTGAAATCACCCTCGCATGCTGGTAGGTGATCCTGCCGCCGCCAAACTCGGAGGCCACACAACGCAGCCGGTAGCGCAGGTCGAGGCCGACCGCGATCAGGTCGCGGGCGGCGCACTCGGAGATGCTGGATGCCAGTGCCAACTCGGTCACGGCCGACTCCGGAACCTCGGGGGTGTCCACGCCGCCGATGCGATAGACGGCGATGCCGCCGCGCTGGGTAGCGCTCGAGATCACGAACTCGCTCTGGCGCTCGCGGAGCGCGAAACCCGAGGCCACCTGGCAACGCCGCCAATCCAACGTGGCGGCGCAGGCGGTCAGCTCGGCGGCCAGGTCGAGACGCCCCTCCTGATCGAGAGCATCCGGCCGTGCGTCGAGCACCGAGACGTAGTCGGCCAGTCGCGACCGCGTCAACGCCGAGGTCGCTACCCGCTCGTCACCGCGATCGTTGCACTCGAACATGTGTTCGATTCTATCGTATGACGACGACAGACGGAACCCTCGAATGCGTTATACACAAGCGATCCGACGATCTCTGCTCCCGTCGAGTGGCGAAAGCTTGGTCGGTCTTCGTACAAACCACGCGCAAGGTGGGCAGGATGATCCGGCGACTCGGTTTGCCTGTCGCCTTCGTGGGATTGCCAGCGGACGTACGTCGGGCCAGGCTGGGACCGTGGGGGTGGCAGCAAACATCCAGCAGGGCCGCGCGGCCTACGTCGCGCGCGGGTTCGAGGACGCGTACCGCTGCCTGTCAGCAGCGGATGCTGTAGAGGCGCTGCCGGCGGAAGACCTCGAGCTCGTCGCCGAAGCTGCCTTCCTCACCGGCCGGGAGGAGCAGTCGGTCGATCTCTGGACCCGCGCCTACCAGCAGCACCTCAACGACGAAGACCCCGAGCGCGCCGCGGCCAGCGCGTACTGGCTGGCGTTCCATCTGGCCAATAGGGGCGAGCTCGCCCCGGCAAGCGGGTGGGCCGCGCGAGGGATGAAGCTACTGGATGACGGCCGCGACTGCGCCGAGCGCGGCTACCTGATGATGATCGCGGCGATCCAGGCAGTGTGGCGGGGCGACTTGGACGACGCCGAAGCCACCATCACCATCGCCTCCGACATCGCAACCCGTTTCGGCGACGCCGACCTGGTGACGTTGACGACCCTGGCGCGTGCGCAGGTGCTGCTCGCGCGTGGTCGTACGGCCGACGGGATCGCGCTTCTGGACGACGTCATGATGGCCGTGACGACGGGCGAAGTCTCGGTCACTGTGGCGGGCCTTGCCTACTGTGCGGTCATCTCGTCGTGCCGGGAGGTGTTCGATGTCCGCCGCGCGCGGGAGTGGTCGGCCGCCTTGACACATTGGTGTGATGCCCAGCCGGACCTGGTGCCGTACACCGGCTGGTGCCTGATCCACCGGGCCGAGATCATGCAGGTCCAGGGCGAGTGGGACGACGCCGCCGAGGCCGCACTCCACGCGTACGAACGCTCCCAGCTCTCCACCGACCACGCCACAGCGGCAGAGGCGCACTATCTGCTCGCCGACCTGCACCGGCTCCGCGGTGACCTCACCTCGGCTGAGGCGGCGTACACCGAAGCCAGTCGCAGCGGTCGCGAACCGCAGCCGGGCCTGGCCCTGCTCCGGCTCGCGCAAGGGCAGCCCGAACTCGCCGCGGCTGCGATCCGTCGGGTGGTCGAGGAACGACAGCTCCACGGTGTCCACCGAGCTGGCGTGCTCGCGGCGGACGTCGAGATCATGCTGGCGGTCGGCGACGTACGGGCGGCGAGGAGATCGGGTGAGGAGCTCACGGCGTTGGCGACCCAGTTCGAGTCCCCGCTCCTGGCGGCGATAGCGGCACAGTGGATCGGTGCCGTCCTGCTCGCGGAAGGTGACCCGCGCGGAGCAACGGCCGCGCTGCGTCGCGGCTGGGCCGGATGGCAGCAGCTCGACGGACCGTACGAGGCGGCTCGGTGCCGCGAGCTCATCGGGTTGTGTTGCCGCGCACGAGGCGACGAGGACAGCGCCCGGATGGAGCTCGACGCCGCTCGCTGGGCCTACCTTCAGCTCGGGGCGGCAGTCGATCAGGGCCGCGTCGACCGACTCCTGGCACAGGCAGCCGGTGAGCCGACCTGTGGCCTGACTGGCCGGGAGGTGGAGGTCCTGCGGCTGGTCGCGGCGGGCAAGACCAACCGATCTATCGCCGCCGACCTCTTCCTGAGCGAGAAGACTGTTGCACGGCACCTCAGCAACATCTTCGGCAAGCTCGCCGTGCCTTCTCGAGCGGCCGCGACCGCGTTCGCCTACGAACACCAGCTGGTCTGACCACTTCGTACGGCCGCGTATCGCCGCAGTCTGCGCAGAACTACCCATCGCCGTGTCGTCAGGTTGACGTGTTCGACCGATGAGCGCGCCGGCCTCGCCTTCCTAGGGTCCGAGTCAGGAGGGAGACATCATGGCGAGGACAGGGACGACGGAACACGTGGACACGGTCATCATCGGGGGCGGACAGGCGGGTCTTGCGACCGGCTACCACCTGGCCAGACGGGGACGGCCGTTCGTCATCCTCGAAGCACATCAGCGGGTCGGCGACATCTGGCGGCATCGCTTCGACTCGCTGCGGCTGTACAGCCCGACCAAGTACGACGGGCTGCCGGGCATGGCCATCGCGAAGCAGCCTTGGTCGTGGCCGACCAAGGATGAGATGGCCGGCTACCTGGAGTCGTACGCAGACCGGTTCCAGCTTCCGGTCCGTACCGGTGTCCACGTCCGCGAGCTCTCCAAGACCAGAGACGGGTACGCCGTCGCATGCGGCGACGTCGGCTTCGAAGCGGCCAACGTGGTCGTTGCGACCGGGGGGTGGCAGGCGCCGTGGACGCCTGCATTCGCAGCGGAGCTGGAACCCACCGTCAGGCAGCTGCACTCTCACGACTACCGCAATCCGTCGCAGCTGCAGGACGGCACGGCGCTGGTCGTCGGCACGTCGCACTCGGGCGCTGATATCGCCCTCGAGGTGGCGGCCTCGCACGCCACGGTGGCCTGTGGTCCGGTACGCGGCGAGGTTCCGTTCGACATCGAGGGCGCGATGGCGCGTATCGCCGTACCGATCCTGTGGTTCGCGGCCAACCATCTGCTGACCCAGCGCACCCCGATCGGTCGTTCGATGCGGCCGCACGTACGTCGAGAAGGCGGACCGCTGCTCCGGGTCAAGCGGGCTGACCTCGCCGAAGCCGGCGTCGAGCATGTGGAGGCCAAGGTGGTCGGGGTCCGCGACGGCAAGCCGGAGCTCGACGGGGGCCGGGTCGTGGACGCGCAGAACGTGATCTGGTGCACGGGTTTCCGCAAGGACACGGAGTGGATCACGTTTCCGGTGGCGGGCGACGACGGCTGGCCGGAGCAAGACAGGGGCCGGTCGCTGACCCACCCCGGCCTGTACTTCGTCGGCCTGCCCTTCCAGTTCGCCTTCGCGTCGATGCTGGTCGGTGGCGTCGGCCGTGACGCCGCGCAGGTCGCTCGCCTGATCGACCGCAC
>Ga0136617_10006190_pt1 | contig 10702 bp, 12 predicted proteins | sample AntDrymUQ3222106_2_FD_129672 | JGI IMG/M metagenome (GOLD analysis project Ga0136617, IMG submission 129672) | Polar desert sand microbial communities from Dry Valleys, Antarctica - metaG UQ322 (21.06) | ecosystem: Environmental > Terrestrial > Soil > Desert | place: Antarctica: Dry Valley...
GGCGCCACCGACGGATTCCCGGAGGAGTGGGACCTCGACCGGCTCTGGACGGCGCTGAAGACGCTGTACCCGATCTCACTCACCCTCGCCGACTTCGAGGAGGAGTACGGCGGGCGCGGCGGGCTCACCCCCGAGCTGCTGGTCGACTCCATCCGCGCCGACGCGCAGGCCGCGTACGACCGACGCGAGGAGCAGCTCGGCGAGGAGGTCGCCCGCGAGCTGGAGCGCCGGGTGATGCTCAGCGTGCTGGACCGCAAGTGGCGCGAGCACCTCTACGAGATGGACTATTTGCGCGAGGGCATTGGCCTGCGGGCGTACTCGCAGCGCGACCCGCTGGTCGAGTACCAGCGGGAGGGCTACGACCTGTTCGCGACGATGATGGACGGGATCAAGGAGGAGTCGGTCGGCTACCTGTTCAACCTGGAGGTGCAGGTCGAGGACGAGGACGAGGTCGAGGAAACCGAAGCGGTGCCCGCCGATGCGGACCAGCGCCCGCTGCTCGACTCGGCCGCCCCGGCTGGAGCCGCACCCGCCGGCGGTGAGCAGCACCCGCACATCGTCGCCAAGGGTCTTGGCGGCGCTCGGGCACCGCAGCGGCTGACCTACACCGCACCGACCGTCGACGGCGACACCGGCGCTCCCGCAGCAGGTGACGGCGCGGGCGATGGCGCTGGCGCGCAGCCGGCCGCACCGCGCGCAGCGGTGCAGACGCAGGACGCCAACGATCCGTACGAGGGCGTGTCGCGCAACGCGCCGTGCCCGTGCGGGTCCGGCCGCAAGTTCAAGCGCTGTCACGGCGACCCGGCGGTGCGCACCGGCGCCCGCGCGTAGAGACAGAGGGCTGGTCCCGAACCGGCGAGTGGCGGAAGACGGGTGTAGTTCTCGGCGTGTCGTCGACGTGTTTCCGCCACTCGCGTGTGGTGCCGCCCGCGCCTAGCTCAGCCGAGGTGCAGCGCGGTGCACATCCAGCGACCGCGACGCAGCTCGAGCCGCAGCGCGACCGCGCGGCTGCGCACTCCTTGCCGGACGTGGCCGCACACTTCGGCCGCGTCGGCGGCCGGTCGGGATACGTGCACGCTGAGCAGCCGTGGGCGCCCGGTCCGGGCCCGCGCTTCCGAGTCCGAGGTCCGGTTCACCGCGCCGGCCAGCGCAGACACCGTCTCGTAGACCTCGTGGCTCACCCAGCCGACGAGCTGGGTCATCGGCCGGTCGCCGCCGACCGCCTCGACCATCGCCATCGCAAACCGGGCAGCCCGCGCCCGCATCACCCGCTCGGCGCGACGGTCCGCAGCCGACCGGACCTCGGGCTCGCGCTCCGTCGAGGGGCCGGCGAGGTCGAGGTCGAGGGTGGCCTGCGCCGCCGGTACGGGTGGCGCCGTCGGCCAGCTGATCAGCTGCCCCGGCAGCGGCGGCAGCCGGTGCAGCGTCGTCGGTGCGGGCGCGGTCGCGGTGACGGTCATGGGACGGTCCTTCGTACGGGAGGCGGGAACAGCACCTGGCCGGGAACGATCAGGTCGGGGTCAGGCCCGATCACGGCCCGGTTGGCGGCGTACCAGCGCCGCCAGGCCCGGTCGACCGCGGCGTTGGACGCGCCGGCCGGGAGGTGGGCGGCGGCGATCGTCCACAGCGAGTCCCCGGCGACGACGACGTGGCCGGGCGGGTCTAGCCGGTCAGGTCGAGCCCGGTCAGGTCGCGGCCGGGGCTGGCTCGACACCGGGAGGTCGGGGAGCTGCAGCCCGTCCAGGTCGAGTCGGGTGGCAGAACGCGGCGGGTCGGTCCGGTCTGCGAGCACCGGTGTCGCGCCGGCCAGCGTGACGGCCGACAGGCCGAGAACCACTGCGGCCGCTCGCAGCCAGCGGGACCCCGTCGGTCCCAGGACCGGGCGGCGGGCGGCGCGGACGAGGGTCAGGCACCAGCCGGTCCAGGCGATCAGGGCCGCCCCGACGGCCAACAGGGTCAGCGCCCCGGCAACCCGCTGGTCCAGCCCGGCCGGTCCCACCGGGAGGTCGGCCAGTGCCGCGGCGAGCGCCGAATGAGCCGCGTGAGCCAGCCCGAGCTCCACGCCAGCGCTGGCGACCAGCACGACGACGGCTCGGGGGGTCAGCGCCATCATGGACTCGCTATCGCTCGTTGGGTGCTGTTTGCTCGCGATAGCATCGTTCTAACGCTGTTTGCCATCACTCGTCAACCGCCCATCCACAGGTACGGTCCGCCTCATGCGCTGGGACCGGCTGTTCGCCGACCTGGAGGCCGAGGCGGCCGAGCTGGCGGCACAGGACCGGGACGCGGAGATCGCCGAGCTCACCCGGGCCGCCCTGTCTGAGGTGCGCTGGCTCGAGCGGGTCCGCGGCGCCACCGGGTCGCCCGCGACCCTGGTCCTGAGAGCCGACGCCCGGGTGACGGGGACGGTGCGCTACGCGGGGCCGGACTGGGTGCTGGTCGATGGAGGCTCGGACGACGTCCTGGTGCCGGCGGACGCCGTGATTGGCATCGAGGGAGTGGGATCCGCCGCGCCGCCCGGCGCGGACCGGGTCCCACTCACCTGGACAGCAGCCTGGCATTCGCTCAGCCGGGACCGCGCCGACGTGCTGGTGCGACGTACCGACGGCCGGCAGGTGCGCGGGACGGTCGGCAAAGTGGGCGCCGACTTCGTCGAGCTCGAGCACGACGACGCCAGCCGGCCAGGCCGGGTGGTGCTGGTCCCGTTCGCTGCGATCGTGTCGGCGCACGTCCCGCGTGAGGAGCAGTAGGTGGCCAGCACCGCGGTCCTTCTGTTCACCCGCGACCTACGCGTGCACGACAACCCGACGCTGCACGCCGCCTGCCGCGCGGCAGATCGGGTGCTGCCGTTGTTCGTGCTCGACGAGACAATCCTCGCCTCGCCGTACAACGCACCGAACCGCGCGCACTTCCTGGCCGGCGCGTTGCGCGACCTCGACGCCAACCTCAAGCAGCTCGGTGCGAACGGGTTGGTGGTCCGGCGCGGCGACGTGGCGGCCGAGGCCGCGCAGGTCGCGGCCGAGGTCGGCGCCGATGAGGTGCACCTGTCGGCGGACTGGAGCGGGTACGCGCAGCGCCGACAGCTTCGGCTGGCGGCCCGGCTCGGCGACGACGGCCGCCGGCTCCGGCTGCACGAGGACACGGTGGCGGTGCAGCCTCCAGGGTCGCTCACCCCGACGAGCAAGGACCACTACGCGGTGTTCACGCCCTACTTCCGTGCCTGGTCCGAAGCCGGGCTCCGTACGCCGCTTTCGGCACCGTCCCGCGTGGGCGCCATCCGGATGAGCAAGGGGCGGCTGCCGTCGCCGGCCGACATCTGCGTAGGGAAACCCGCGCCGGAGCTCCCGGAGCCGGGTGAGTCCGCCGGCCGTCGCCGGATCGCGACCTGGCGGCGGTCGGCCGTGCATCGGTACGAGGAGCGCCACGACGACCTGCCCGGCGACGCCACGGCCCGGATCTCGCCGTACCTGCACTTCGGTTGCCTGAGTCCGGTCGACGTTGTCCGGGGTGCCGGTCGGTCGGCGGGTGCCGCCGCGTTCGTCCGGCAGCTGGCGTGGCGGGACTTCCACCTACAGGTGCTGGCCGCCCGCCCGCACGTGGCCCAGCGCGACTACCGGCACCGCGGCGACCGGTGGCGGCGCAGTCGCTCAGACCTGGACGCGTGGCGGCGAGGTCACACCGGCATCCCGATCGTGGACGCGGCGATGCGACAGCTGTTGCGAGAGGGCTGGATGCACAACCGCGGCCGCTTGCTGACTGCCAGCTTCCTGGCCAAGACGCTGTATCTCGACTGGCGACTCGGCGCGCGGCACTTCATGGACCACCTGGTCGACGGCGACATAGCCAACAACCAGCTCAACTGGCAGTGGGTGGCCGGCACCGGCACTGACACGCGACCCAACCGGGTGCTGAACCCGCTGCGACAAGCCACGCGCTTCGACCCCGACGGCGACTACGTCCGCCGGTACGTCCCCGAGCTGGCCGGCGTCGACGGACCAGCCGTGCACCAGCCGTGGCGGCTGCCGGACGCGGTCCGCGCCGAGCTGAACTACCCCGAGCCTTTGGTCGACCCCGACGAGGGTCGGCGCCGGTTCCTCGAGGCCCGCGGACGCTAGCGCTCGTCGGCGTCGGCCTTGGCATCCTCCGGCATGTCGTCGACGGGGTGGGCGTCGATGTAGTCCTTCGTCTCGGCGTAGAGCCGCTCGATGTACGCCTCGAGCTCCGCCGCCTCGACCCGCCAGATTCCGCGGCCGCCGACCTTCACCGCGGGCAGGTCCTTTCGCAGGACCAGCGCCCGGGCCTGAGTGTCAGAGATGTTGAGGATCTCCGCCACGTCGGTCAGCCGTAGGAAACGCGGCACTCCCGGACCGAGCGGCATGGGGCCAGTGTGCCAGCAGGGACCCTCGGGAAAGGCTGCGTCGCAATGGCCTGTGGACAAGTCTGGACGCGGCCGGCCAGAGCCGGACAATGTCGGGTATGCCTGCCTTGGACCAGCAGCTTCGATCCGCAAGCAGCACCGGCTCCAACAGCACACCGGGCAGCTCACCGCCCGCGCTCCGGCTGCGCCGGCCGGGTTGGCGCGACCCGCGTTTGCTGGTGGGCCTGGTGCTCGTCGCGGCCTCGACGCTGGCCGGCGCTCGGCTGCTGGCGGCATCCGACGACACCGTGACGGTGTGGGCAACCGCCGACACCGTGCGGACCGGCGATGACGCGGCCGACGTCGAGCTGGTGCCGAGCCGAGTCCGGCTGGAAGACGGCGTGACCGAGTCCTCCTACCTCAGTTCGGAGTCCCAGCCGTCCGGCGTGTTCACCCGCGACCTCGCGGCCGGCGAGCTGGTGCCGGCGGCCGCAGTCAGCAACGCGGAGTCCGACGTGGCCGACGTCGCGCTGGCGGTCGAAGCCGGCGATGCCCCGGTGGACCTCACCGACGGCGAGCTCGTCGACGTCTGGTCGGTGCCCGACCTCGCAGCCGGGCGGTCGGCGAACGATGCCGAGCGGGTCCTGCGCGCGGTGCCGGTCGGCACCGTGCGCTCCGACGCCGCGCTCGGCGCGACCGGTCGACAGGTGGTGGTGTCCGTCGACGGCGGCGTCGACCTCGGTCCGGTTCTCGAGACGCTGGCCGGCGGTCGGGTCGTCCTGGTCCGGGTGGATGCACAACCGTGACCGCAGCCCAGTCCACTGCACCGTCGACGCCCCCCGCGCCGCACGTCCTGGTCGCTGCCGGCGGCGCGGCGTGGGAGTCCGGGTTGTTGCCGCTGCTCGCTGGGCCGGGCGCGCCGGTCCGGTTGGCCAGGCGCTGCGTCGACATCCCCGACCTGGTCGGCACTGCTGCGGCCGGGCGGGCCGGCCTCGCGCTCGTCTCGATGTCGGTGTCCGGGTGGGATGCCGACGTGGTGGCGCGGCTGACCGACTGCCGGGTCCGTACGGTCGCGGTCGCCGACGGCCCGGTGGAGGCAGACCGCGGTCGCCGGCTCGGGGTCGGCGCCGTGTTGTCCACCGACGCCGCGTCCGACCCGCAGGCGGTCGTACGTGCATTGCTCGAGGCGGCGGTGCCGGACGGGGCGGCGACCGACGTTCCGGTCGAGACGCTCGACGATGTCCTCACCAACGCATCGGACGGCCCAGTGAACGGCGCCGTGAACGGCGTACCTGGCGGTGGCGTGGTCGCGGTGTGGGGACCGACCGGCGCACCGGGCCGGTCCACGGTCGCGCTCGGTCTGGCCGCGGCTGCCGCACAGCGGCGGATCCCGACGTTGCTGGTCGACGCCGACGTCTACGGCGGCGCGACCGGGCAGATGCTCGCCGTGCTCGACGAGGTCTCCGGAGTGCTCGCCGCCGTACGTACCGCGGCCGAGGGGAGCCTCGACCCCGACCGGCTGGCTGCGGCGGCCCGCGAGGTCGGACCGAACCTGCGGGTGCTGACTGGTCTCCCGCGAGCAGACCGGTGGACCGCGCTGCGACCCGCGGCCGTTCGTGAGCTGCTGGCGGTGGCACGCCGCCAGCACCGGCTGGTCGTCGTCGACTGCGGGTTCTGCATCGAGCAGGACGAGGAGCTGTCGTTCGACACCGCGGCGCCTCGGCGCAACGGCGCCACCACGACCGTGCTGGAGCGGGCCGACCTCGTGGTCGCGGTCGGATCGGCCGACCCGCTCGGGTTGACCCGGCTGGCCAGAGCCCGCGGCGACCTGCGCGAACTGGTCCCGACCGCGGCCGTACGCCTTGTCGTCAACCGGGTGCGCACTGGCCTCGGCTGGTCTCGCGACGAGGTTGCCGCCACGTTGTTGACCGCGATCGGAGAGGTGCCACTGGCGTTCCTGCCGCAGGATCAGCCGGCGGTTGACCAGGCCTGGCTAAGCGGGCGCACACTGCCCGAGGCGGCGCCGTCGTCGGCGTTGACCGCGGCGCTCGACACCCTTGCCGGTGACGTCGCGGCCGAGCTCGGACTTGCTCCGGGTGCCGGTCGGACCCGGCACCGGCGCCGCGACCGCCGGCTGGTCAGACGCTGAACAGCAGCAGCAGCCCGCCGGTGGTGTAGACGACCATCACGGCCAGCATCGCCAGCTGGCCCGACACGGCATGCCGCATCGGCAGCAGCCGCACGGCGCGGTCGTGCGCGGCGACCACGCCGAGGATGTGGCCGGTGAGCACGAACAGAACCTTGAGCACGGCGACCAGGTCTGGGCGCACGGACAGAAAGTAGGTCGTCGTCCAGTCGATCGTGCCGAGGTAGTCGTGCTCGCCGGTCACGAGCGGGTCGGACAGGTACACCAGGTAGCGCTGCCCGGACTCCAGCAGCAGCGTCATGTAGTGGGCGAACACGTAGCCGATGCTGATCGGGACCAGCGAGTGTGCGAGCAGCCTCGGGAGCCGCCACCGCTCCGGGCGGGTCACCCCCGGTGCCGTCACCGCCGCGAGGCAGAACGTCACCGCCACGAACAGCACGAACCCGAGCAGCACCAGCGTGTCCCGCACCGTGGGGTCCAGCGCGCCGGGCACGGCGGTGTAGTCGAGCCACCAGTTCGAGGCGCTGAAGCTGTCGAACGCTGTCGACCCGAGCACCACCGCGACCACGGCAACCAGCCCGCGGTCGACGGCGGTCGCGTCGAGGTTGTCCAGCGGGTTGCGGACGACAAGCCGCCCGTCCCGCCGTCCCCACGGCGACAGCCGCGCCACCAGCCCGAACCAGACCTCGAACGGGTCGGCGCGGCTGAACCAGTGGTTGCCGAACACCGCCGAACCGACCAGCATCGCCGCCGCGTACACCAGGCACCAGACGGTCACGTTGGACACGAGCTGGGGGTCGGGGATCAGCTCGACCCAGACGTACGCGAACAGCCCGATTGCCGCCGGCCAGTAGCCGAGCCACGACGGGTAGGTCACCAGTCCGCGCTCCGGCGTGGTGCGCAGCGCCCAGGACAGGCCGAGGTGCAGCGTGCGCATCGGGGACAGCAGCGGCCACACGTTCCCGAACACGAGGCTCAGCGGCACCATCCCGACCCACAGGTAGATGAAGAAGATGCCGATCGCGGGGTTGGCCGGCGAGTCCTGCCCGAAAACCGCGGCCCAGGCCAGGACCGCCGCGACCACCAGTCCGAAGACTCGGAGCGCACCGCGCAGCGCGGCGGAGTCGACCACCGTCGCCAACAGCTGCGGCAGGTCGCGGCCGGCCCGCTCACCCCGGAGCCGCGACGTGCGCCACGAGAACGCGAGCACCGCGAACGAGACCGTGAGCGCCCACCCGGCGCCGACCACCGCGTACGACAGTGGGATCGGCAGGTCGGAGGCGCCGCCGATGCCGTGAGCGAGGACCCGGTCGGACAGCGGGGAGTTGGTCAGGGCCGCACCACCAGCTGGGCGACCAGAGTGCCGCCCTCGTGCAGCTCGACGTCGAACTGCCCCGGCTGCTCGACCGTGAACCGGAACCGCTGGTCGTCGCGTGCCTTGATGGCGAACTCCTGCTCCTCCGGCGCGGAGTGGACGTGCAGCTCGTTTGGGGCGTCGCTGTCGACCTCGACCTCGATTGTGTCGCCGACCGTGGCCTCGACCTGCTCGGCGGTCGGGGTCACCCGGCCGTCCTCGATCTCGATCTCCACCTCAACCGCACGGTCGTCGGAGCCGTCACCGTTCCCGCCGTCGTCGGTCTCGCCGTCGGACGGCTCGTCGGTCGGCTCGGTCGTGGGTTCGTCCGTCGTCGTCGAGGTGTCAGCGGGATCGGCGGACGGCGAGTCGTCGTCGCCGCAGCCGCCGAGCGCAACGACGACCGCAGCCACCGCGGCCGCGGCGCCGATCCGGCGGAAGGTCCTGCGTGGCACCATGCGGTTTCCGCCTTCTCGTTCGGGAGATCAAGGGTGCCAGACCGGCTGCGGGAAACCGATGCGGCGTTGCTCGCCGCGGAGTCGGCGCGGGCGCCGCGCCAGGTTGCCGTGGTGATGGTGTTGCAGCCGGGGGAGCGGGGGTCAACCACGACGGCCTGCTGCGCCTGATCGACGACCGGATCGGGCTGGTGCCGCGCTACCGGCAGCGGGTACGCCCGGTGCTGGCCCGGCCGGAGTGCTCGGCGGTGTCGGCGGCGTGCTCGGTGGCGTCGTGAGCCCGTACTGGGTCGACGACGAGGCCTTCGACCTCACCTTCCACGTCCGCCGCTCGGCGCTGCCCCGGCCGGGAACCATGGCGCAGCTGAACGAGCTGGTGTCCCGGTTGGTGGCCCGACCACTGGACCGGGAGCGCCCGCTGTGGGAGGTCTACCTGATCGAGGGGCTCGAGCACGGCCGGGTGGCGATGGTGCTCAAGGCGCACCAGGCGCTGATCGACGGCGTCGACACGGTCGCGCTGGTCAGGTGCTGATGGACTCCTCGCCCGAGCCGCGCGACCTTCCGGCGGTCGACTGGGCTCCCGAGCCGGCGCCGTCCGAGCTGTGGCTGGCGGGGGAGTCGCTCGTGCACGCCGCCCGGCACCCGGACCGGTTGCTGAAGCCGGTCGCCCTGCCGGCGAGCCCGCTGTCCGCCGAGCTCAGGCCGCAGCGCCGGTTCGTGACCGTTTCCACCACGCTCGACCATCATCGGCAGGTGCGCGACGCGCACGGGGGGACGGTCAACGACGTCGTGCTCGCCGTGGTGACGGGCGCGCTTCGCTCCTGGTTGCTCACTCGGGCGGAGCCGGTGACGCCGACGCCCAGGGTGCGGGTGATGGTGCCGCTCAGCGTGCGCGACGAGGCCGCGGAGCCGACCTCGCTGGGCAGCCATGTCGCCGGCAAGGTGGTGACGCTGCCGGTCGGCGAGCCGAACCCGGTGCTTCGGCTGCACCACATCTCGTACGCGCTGAAGGCGCACCGCGAGACCGGCCGGGCGGTGTCCGCGAACCGGCTGGTGGCGATGCCTGCTTGGCGTCGACGACGTTCCACGTGCTCGGGTCGCGGGTCGCCGACAGCCAGGCGTCGCTGCCGTACCAGCTGGTGGTGACGAACGTGCCCGGTCCGCAGCAGCCGATGTACGCCTACGGCGCGCGGCTGCTCGCGACGTACCCGGTGCTGCCGCTCACCGAGCCGCGGGCGCTGGCGATCGGGGTCAGCTCGTACGACGGCGGGGTGTTCTACGGGCTCAACGCCGACCGGGACGCGCTGACGGACGCCGACGTCCTCGGCCAGTGCATCACCGAAGCGCTGGAGGAGCTGGTCGACACCACTCGACCGGAGCGGCCGCGGGCGCCCCGCGGCCGCCGTGGCTATACGCTGAAGAGCAGGAGCAGCCCGCCCACGGTGTAGACCAGCATGACGGCGAGCATGGCCAGCTGCCCGGACAACGTGTGCCGCAGCGGCAGCACGCGGACCGCCCGGTCGTGGGCAGCCACCACACCGAGGACGTGCCCGGTGACAACGAACGCGACCTTGAGTCCCGCGACCAGACCGGGTCGGGCGGACAGGAAGTAGCTGACCGTCCATTCGCCGGTGCCGAGGTAGTTTGCCTCGCCGGTGACCAGCGGATCGGACAGGAAAATCAGGTACGCCTGCCCGGACTCGAACAACAAGGTGAGGTAGTGGGCGAAGATGTAGCCGACGCCGATCGGCACCAGCGAGTGCGCCAACCGGCGCGGCAGCGTCCGCCGGTCAGGCCGTGACATCCCGGGCGTCGCCATCGCCGCCGCGGTGAACGTCACCGCGACGAAGGCGACGAAGCCGACCAGCACCATGGTGTCGCGCAGGGTCGGGTTGAGCGCCCCCGGCACGGCGGTCTGCTGCAGCCACCAGTTCGAGTTGCTGAAACTGTCGTACGCGGTCGAGCCGAGCAGGACCCCGACGAAGGCGACGACCCCGGCGTGCGGTCGCAGGCTGTCGAGGTTGTCCAGTGGGTTGCGGAGCACCACCCGCCGCCGACCGTCGGCGTCGTCGCGCCGGCCCCACGGGGACAGCTTGGCCACCAGCCCGAACCACACCTCGAACGGGTCTGCCCTCGCCAAGAAGTGGTCGCCGAACACCGCCGACCCGACCAGCATCACCGCGCCGTACACGAGGCACCATGTGACGACCGTCGACACGAACGCGGCGTCGGGGTCCACCAGCTCGGTCCAGACGAACGCGAACAGCCCGATCGCGGCCGGCCAGTAGCCCAGCCAGGACGGATAGGGCGCCAGCCCGCGGTCCGGGGGGCTGCCGAGCAACCGGGACAGGCCGAGGTGCAGGGTCCGCATCGGGGACAGCAGCGGCCAC
>Ga0136617_10006191_pt1 | contig 10701 bp, 13 predicted proteins | sample AntDrymUQ3222106_2_FD_129672 | JGI IMG/M metagenome (GOLD analysis project Ga0136617, IMG submission 129672) | Polar desert sand microbial communities from Dry Valleys, Antarctica - metaG UQ322 (21.06) | ecosystem: Environmental > Terrestrial > Soil > Desert | place: Antarctica: Dry Valley...
GTGGCGGCGCGGCGCGCGCTCGACCGGATGGGGCTCTCGAAGGCCCTCGTGGGCTCGGTCGCCGCGGTGTCGGTCGGAATCGTCGACGGTCGCGCGCTCCTCGACCTGGACTACTCCGAGGACTCGACGGCCGAGACGGACATGAACGTCGTGATGACGGGCGACGGCCGGCTGATCGAGGTGCAGGCCACGGCCGAGCGCGACCCGTTCACGCGCGAGCTGCTGGACGAGCTGCTCGACATCGCGACCGGCGGGCTCGAGACGATCGGCGCGGCGCAGCGGGACGCGATCGACGTGCCAAGGGCGTAGCGGTGCCCGTAGCGCGGCTGTGCTCGCGGAATCTGCACAAGCTGGAGGAGCTCCGAGCTGCGCTGCCCGACTGGACGCTCGAGCTGCTCGAGGTCGATGGTTACCCGGACGAGTCGGGTGCGACGTATTACGAGAATGCACGGGCGAAGGCGTGCTTCGGCCGGAGCGTCGGCCCGGTTGACGAGTGGATGCTCGGGGAGGACACCGGGATCGAGGTCCACGCACTCGGTGGCAATCCGGGGGTGAGATCTGCGCGCTGGGCCACCGACGGACCTGCACAGGTGCTCGAAGAGCTTGCCGCCTCGAAGGATCGGCGCGCCAGGCTCGTCACCGAGATCGTCTGCATCTCACCCGAGGGCATCGAGTTCCACGGCCGGGGAGAGCTCCAGGGCACGATCGCCACCGAACGTCGCGGACTCACAGGCTTCGGGTACGACCCGATCTTCGTCCCCCGGGGCGAGACGATCACGATCGCCGAATTAGGCCCGCGGTGGAAATCAATTCACTCGAGCCGTGCTCGTGTCGCTGCGGAGTTGAGAGCAGCCGTCCCGGCTCCAAACGTCACGTCCTGACAGGCCCGCCTGCGGGGTCAGAGCCCGGACGTGGCTGTCGGGGACGTGTCAGGGGTCAAAGCCCAGACGTGTCCGTTCAGGCCAGGCCGGCGACCTCCTCCTCGCCGCGGCGGACGCGGCCGAGCCACCAGTTGACCTCCGCCCCGAACACGATCACGTTCGCCATCACGTAGAGCCAGACGAGGAGCAGCGCCGACGCGCCGAGCGCCTGCACGGCGATCACCTCGGCCGAGAGCCGGACGAAGATCGGCAGGATCTGGAAGGTCACCTGCAGCAGCACCGCCCCGAGCAGCCCCCCCGGCCAGACCTCCTTCAGCGTCAGGCGAGCGTTCGTCAGCCGCTCGTAGGCGGAGACCAGGAAGATGAACACGGCCGCGGTCGAGACGAGTACCGAGAGCCCGTAAGCGACGACGTCGTTCGCGACGAAGCCGGGCGCGAACCGCTTCAGGACGTCGAAGCCGATCGAGCCGATCACGAGCGCCGTGAACAGGATCAGGAGCGAGCCGATCATGAAGAGCGTTGCGAGCCCCTTGCCGCGCAGGAAGCCCCGGTTCGGGCGCCCGTAGACGATGTTGAAGGCGGACTCGAGCACGCTGAAGAGCGAGAGCGACGTCCAGAGCAGGAACGCGCCGCCGATCACGCCGAGCGTCGTCGCGTTCGCCGTGATCGCCTCGACAACGCGCACGATGTCGCCGATCGACTGGGACGGAAAGAGTCGCCGCAGCTCCTCGACGAGGTAGCTCGACTCCTCGGCTCTCCCCGTGAAACCGAGCAGCGCGAGCGCGAGGAAGATCAGCGAGACGGACGAGAGGAGCCCGAAGTAGGCGATCATCGCCGCGAGGTGAGGGCCGCGGTCGGCGAAGAATTTCGTGAGCGGCTGAGCGAAGGGGCGGCGCATGCGCTAAGTATGAGAGCAGAGAGCCTGTTAGGTTCAGGACGTGGACACCAGCAGCGCGCTCGCCGATCTGTCCGAGATCTCCTCGCAGATCGAGGCGGCAGTGGTCTTCGACTCCGACGGCGGAGTCCTCGGATCGACCGTCGCCGACGAGGCTCGCTCGCAGCGCCTCGCCCGGGGAGCGCTCGACCTGATCGCGGCTGCGGGCACGTCGTCCGGAAGCAATCTGACCCAGATCGAGGCGTCGCTCCGTGAGGGCAGCGTTTTCGTCGTCGCCGGGGAGAAGCGCGGGATCGCAGCGGCGACCACGCCGGAGCCCACCTCGGGGCTCGTCTTCTACGACCTCAGGACGTGTTTGCGCTCGCTCGAGGACGCCGCCGAGGCGGCTCCCGCGAAGCGCAGCCGGCGAAAGAAGAAGGCCGCGGATGCGTAGGCTGCTCGTGCTGGCCGTCCTGATCGCCGGTCCGCTTCTCTACCTGACCCGCAGGCGCGAGGAACGGCGCGAGCGGGTCAACCTGTACTACGACGACGGCTCGATGGTCACGCTCGAGCGCGGCGCCGCGGGCGGAGACCGGCTGCTCGAGCTGGCCCGCGCGTCGCTCCGGTGACCGATCTCGCCTCGCAGTTGCGGGAGCACGCCCTCCTGGAGGGCGACTTCCTCCTCCGCTCCGGCCGGCGCTCGTCCTACTACCTCGACAAGTATCGCTTCGAGACCCGGCCGGAGCTCCTGCGCCCGCTCGGCGAGCGGCTCGCCTCCGCGGTCCGGGAGTTCGAGCCGGAGGCCGTGCGGCTCGCCGCGCCCGCGCTCGGCGCCGTCGCGCTCGCCGCGTCCGCCTCGCTCGCGGGGGGGCTGCCCTTCGTGATCGTCCGTGGCGAGGCGAAGTCGTACGGGACCGGGAACCGAATCGAAGGCCCTTTCGAAGAAGGGGAGCTCCTCTGCCTGATCGAGGACGTGGTCACCTCCGGCGGCGCCCTCGCAGAGTCGGTCGAGGCGCTGCGCGAGGCCGGGCTCGTCGTCCGAAACGCAGTCTGCGTCGTCGACCGCGAGGAGGGCGGCGCCGACTCGCTCGCCCGAATCGGCGTCCGTCTGCGCTCGCTCTTCACGGCAGGAGAACTCGTTCTCGGGTCAAAAACCGCCGCAAACCCGCATGGTTGAGCCGGTTCCCGTTGAGCAAGTCCGACGAGGCTGTTAGGGTCTGCCAGGGTTTTCGTTGAATCCCACGACTCAGGAGGAGTGCAAGTGACGAAACAGGAATTCGTGGACGCGGTGGCGTCGAAGAGCAACCTCTCGCGCCGTGACGCCAGCTCGGCGGTGGACGCCTTCCTCGACTGCGTCACCGACGCCCTCAAGAAGCGCGACACGATCACCTTCACGGGCTTCGGCAAGTTCTCGACTGCGGACCGCGCCGCCCGGGAAGGCGTCAACCCGCGCAATCCGAGCCAGAAGGTCCAGATCGCCGCAGCGACCGTGCCGAAGTTCTCGGCCGGCAGCCAGCTCAAGGCGGCGGTCAAGGGCTCGTAGCCGCGCACCCCCGGGTACTCGAGGGCCGCTCTTCGGGGCGGCCCTCTTTTTCGCATTGTACACGAACATATGTTCGTCTATGCTCGAGCGGTGCAACTCTCGTTCGACGCTGCCGACCGGTTGGTCGACCTCGTGCACGCCCGGCGCGGACCGGTTCCGGCAGAGGACGCCGCCCGCGCGCTCTTCGCGCTTCGCCACGCGCCGGTCGGCCTCGCGCGCGACCTCCTCGCCGACGTCGTCGAGGGCGACGCCAGGCTCGCCTGGCGTGGAGCGTCGGTGGGCCTCGCCGACCCACCGGGCGCACGGAAACCGCTCGAGGCCGCGACCTACGTTGTCGTCGATCTCGAGACGACCGGCCTCCGACCCGGGAGCGCGGGAATCTGCGAGATCGGCGCCGTGCGGGTGCGCGGCCTCGAGCTGGGCGAGACGTGGGAGACGCTCGTCAATCCGAGGCGGCCGCTGCCCGCGCCGATTGCGGCGCTGACAGGGATCGAGCCCCGCGCGCTCGCGCGAGCTCCGGGCGCCGAGCTCGCGGTCCGCCGTTTTCTCGAGTTTGCCGGCGACGCGGTCCTCGTCGCCCACAACGCCCGCTTCGACCTCGGGTTCCTGGACGTCGAGGTCGAGCGGCTGACGGGACGGCGTCTCGCCAACCCGGTCGTCGACACGGTGTGGCTCGCCCGACGCCTCCTTGCCGGCCGGATCTCGCGGGTCGGGCTCGGCTCGCTCGCCCACTTCTTCGGGACGTCGGTGCGACCGTGCCACCGCGCGCTCGCGGATGCGCAGGCGACCGCCGAGATCCTGCTCGCGCTGATCGGGCTCGCACAGGAGCGAGGCGCGGTCTCCGTCGCCGACCTCGTCGAGCTTTCGGCGCCGCGCGCGCGGCGGCTCGCGGGCAAGCGCTCGCTTGTCGCCGGCGCGCCTGCCGGGCCGGGCGTCTATCTCTTTCGCGACCGGAACGAGCAGGAGCTCTACGTCGGTCGCGCGCGCAGCCTCAAGCACCGGCTCGCCTCGTACTTCCGCACCGAGCGTCAGAGACCGGCGGTCGAGGCCGCACTCGGCGCGCTCGAGCGGGTCGAGTGGCGTCCCGCCGGTTCCGAGCTCGAGGCGGCGCTCGAGGAGCTACGGCTGCTGCGCGAGTTGCGCCCGCCGGCGAACGCGCGGAGTACGCGACCCGACCGCTACGTCTATCTCCGCCGCCGCGGAGAGGGCTTCGTGGTCACCGAGACGCCGACGGCGCTCGGGCCGATCAAGAGTCGCCGCCTCGCGCAACGGGCCGCGAGGGCGCTGGCAGGGCACGAGGGCGACGATGTCGCGGCCGCCCTGCCGCCACTCCGCCTCCAGCTCCGCCGGCTCGCTGCGGATCTCCGCTTCGAGGACGCGGCGCGGCTGCGCGACCGGATCGGCGCCCTCGAGGACGTCGCCGCCGCGCTGGCCGAGCTCGGGCGGCTACGCCGGCTCGAGGTCTGCCTGCTCGCGCCCGCGCTCGAGCCGGGCTTCCTGCGTGCCGTCTTCGTCTCGGGCGGCAGAGTGGTCGCGGCGCGGACCCTCCTGCCCGGCGATGCCGGGCGGGTCGAGGTCGAAGCAGGTCTCGCGGCCGTCGGCAGGACAGGGCCCTCGCTCGGCCCCGAGGACACGGACGAGCTTCTGCTCGTCGGAAGCTTCCTGCGCAGGCCGCCGGCCGAGCTCCGGGTCGTGCCCCTCAACGCGGAGCGGATCCTGGCCGCCTGACTCAGTACCCTGTGCCTTCGATGCCGCAGGATCTCGAGGCCGGGCCCCGCGTGTCTACCGCATCGTTCGCGGATCGCCTCGCCGAGGCGGTGGAGCGCAAGCGCAGTCAGCTCGTCGTCGGCCTCGATCCGCTCGTCGACTTGCTCCCGATGGAGCTCCGGGGCGAGTCGGTTCTCGGCCGAGCCGAGAGCGCCCATGCCTACGCTCGATTCTGCTGTGGGATCGTCGACGCGGTGGCGCCGTACGTGGTTGCGGTCAAGCCGCAGGTCGCCTTCTTCGAGGCGCTCGGGTCCGATGGGATCGCGGCCCTCGAGCAGGTCTGCGGCTATGCGCGACGCGCCGGCCTCCTCGTGATCGCGGACGCGAAGCGCGGCGACATCGGCTCGACCGCGAGGGCCTACGCCTCTGCGTTCCTCGAGCCGCACGGCGAGGACGCGCCGCTCGCGGACGCCCTGACCGTGAACGCCTACCTCGGGCACGACTCGATCGAGCCGTTCCTGCAGGCGTGCCGGCTGCACGGCGCGGGCATCTTCTGCCTCGTGCGCACCTCGAACGCGGGCGCTGCGGACATCCAGGAGCTTGTGCTCTCCGACGGTCGGCGTGTCTGGCAGCACGTCGCCGGGCTCGTCGACGAATGGGGAGCCGAGCACGTCGGCGAGCGCGGGCTCTCGAGCATCGGCGCGGTCGTCGGCGCGACGGCGCCTCGGGCGGTGGCCGAGGCGCGGCGGCTGCTTCCCCGGTCGGTCATCCTCCTTCCCGGTGTCGGCTCCCAGGGCGCGACCCCGGCCGATGTCGCGCGTGCGTTCACGAGTGGGCCTGCGAGCGCGCTCGTCAACGCCTCGCGCTCCGTCATCTACGCCTACCGGGGTGGAGACTCCGACTGGCGCAGCGCCGCCGGGGGCGAGGCCGCTCGCCTGCGCTCCGAGGTCTGGTCGGTCTCCGGCTGGTGATGCGCGACCGCCGCTCGCCCGCCCGTTACGCCGCTCCCGTCGCCTTTCTCGCCGCGGTCACCGTCGCCGTTCTCCTGATCCGCTCCGGCCTCGACGGACGGGAGGGCACGGTGCCTCGGCCGGCGACCGTGCTCGAGACCCGCGCGACGACGACGCAGCCGGCGCCCGAGCCCACGACCACGGCCGCGACGACAACCGAGGCCAACGAGGGCGAGACCTATGAGATCCAGTCGGGCGACACGCTCGACAAGATCGCGATTCAGTTCGACACGACGGTCGAGGAGCTTCTCATCCTCAACCCGGACATCGACCCCGTCTCGCTCCAGCTCGGCCAGACGATTCGCGTGAAGTAGAGTGGCCGCCGCATGAAGCCGGCCGCTCTTCTGCTGGTTCTTCTCGCGGCGCTCGTTCTCGCGGTCGCGGCCGCTTCCGCGCCGCCGGCGGTGCAGGCCGAGGCCTATCTCGTCCAGAACGCGACGACGGGAGAGGTCCTCGCCGGCTTCGACGAGCGCGAGCGCCTCCCGATCGCCTCGATCACGAAGCTGATGACGGTGCTCGTGACGCTCGAGCACGCCGAGCTCGATGACGTGGTGACCGTGTCGCGCCGCGCGGCAGCGGTCGGCGAGTCGTCGATCGCCCTCGGTGTCGGCGAGCAGATCACGGTTCGCGGCCTGATCCAGGCTGCCCTGATCCAGAGCGCCAACGACGCAGCGAACGCACTCGCGGCCCACGTGGGCGGCGGCTCGATTCCCCGCTTCGTCATCCAGATGAACACGAGGGCGCGCGAGCTCGGGCTGACGGACACGCACTTCGCGAATCCCGACGGCCTCGACGCTCCCGGCCACGTCTCGAGTGCCCGCGACGTCACGAAGCTGGCGCGGGTCGCGATGCGGAAGCCGTTCATCCGCGAGACCGTGGGGACGGTGCAGACGAGCGTGGCAGGACGGCGGCTCGTGAACTGGAACGACCTGCTCTCGACCTTTCCGCGGGTGATCGGCGTCAAGACCGGGCACACGAACGGTGCCGGCTGGTCGGAGGTCGCTGCCGCGCGCGGGCCTGGCGTGACGATCTACGCCACCCTCCTCGGCGGCGCCACGCGAGCCGGGCGGAACGAGGATCTGGCCGAGCTGCTCGCTTGGGGGCTCGCCCGCTACCGCACCGTCTGGGCGATCGACGGCTCGCGCGTCTACGCGACCGCGCGGACCGCCTACGGGCGGGCGGCGGTCCGGCTCGTGGCGGCGAGGCCGGCATTGCGCGTCGTGCGGGTCGACCGTACCCTCTCCGAGCGGATCGTCGCTCCCGTGGAGGTCGCGCTCCCGGTCCGGAAGGGACAGCGGCTCGGCGAGGTGCGGGTCCTCGACCGCGGCGTGGTGATCGCGCAGGCGCCGCTCGTCGCCGCGGCGGCCGTGCCCTTGCCGGGTCGGGCGCAGCGCGTAGGGTTCTACGCGAGGCGCACGCTCCACCATCTCTGGGGGTTCACTGGATGATCGTGACGGTGACACTGAACGCCGCGCTCGACCGGACGCTGACCGTGCCGAGCTTCCAGCGGGGGCACCGGCACCGCGCCAGCCAGGTGCTGACCTTGGCAGGCGGCAAGGGGATCAACGTCGCGCGGGCGCTGAAGCGGCTGGACGTGCCGGTCGTCGCGACCGGGCTCGCAGGAGGCCGCACCGGCACCCGGATCGTCGAGGAGCTGACGGCGGAGGCGATCCTGAACGACTTCGTCCGGATCGGCGAGGAGTCGCGGGCGTCGACCGCGGTGGTCGATCCGATGGAGAACTCCTACACGGAGATCAACGAATGGGGCCCGCGCGTCTCGCCGGCCGAGCTCGAGATGCTGCTCGAAAAGCTGTACTACCTTTCGCGTGGCGCCGATTTCGTCGTCTTCGCCGGCTCGCTCCCGCGTGGGGTGGAGGAGAGCTTCTACGGCGACGCGATCCGCGACCTGAATCGCCGAGGGGTGAAGGTCGTGCTCGACACGGAAGGGGAGCCGCTCCGGCTCGGGACCGAGGCGGAGCCTTATCTGATCTCGCCGAACCAGCGTGAGGCCGAGCATGTCGTCGGCCAGGAGCTCGACGAGGAGGACGACTACCTGATGGCGCTCGACCGGCTGGCCGAGCTCGGGGCCCGCAACGTCCACATCACGCACGAGTCGGGCTGTTACGGGCTCTTCCGGGAGGAGCGGCAGGTCCGGCGCTATCGCGCGTCCGCGCCGGAGCTCGAACCGGTCTCCGTCGTGGGGGCCGGGGACGTCCTCCTCGCGCAGTTCATCGCCGCGCAGCTCGCGGGCAAGAGCGCCGAGGAGGCGCTCCGGGTCGCGGTCGCGGCGGGCGCCGCATCGACGCTCGAGGTCGGCGCGGGACGGTTCGAGCCGCGCGAGGTCGGTCGCTTCCTAGGCGGCGTCGAGGTGACCGAGCTGCACCCGCTGGCTGCCTGAGCGGAGGCGCCCGGAGGAGCGGTCGGCTCCCCCGGGCTGCGACCTCCTATTTGTCGTGCTCCTGCTTGACGTCGCCCCGCCAGGCGCCCGACTCGCTGCCGCGGCTCTCGATGAGCTGCTTGAAGCGATCGAGGTCGCCCTTGACCCGGCGGCTATCGGCACCGACGAGCGCGCCCGCGCTCTCGAGCGCGCCGTCCGGCTCCCAGTCCATCTGCACCATCAGGCGGGTGGTGGCGTCGTCGATCCTGTGGAAGGTGACGACCCCGCCGTTCTCGCGGCCTTCGGTGGCCTTCCAGGCGACACGATGGTCAGGGTGCTGCTCGGTGATCTCCGCCCTCCACTCCTCCTTCTTGCCGCCGATCTCGGCCGTCCAGAGCAGATGGGTCTCGTCGATCTGCTGCACGCTCTCGATGCCCTCCATGAACTGAGGGAACTCCTCGAACTGCGTCCACTGGTTGTACGCGGTGGTGATCGGGACGTTGACCTCGATCGACTCCTCGATCCGTGACATGACGGCTCCTTTCGTCTTAGTTTTGTCCACACAAATATCCCCACTATCCACCGGGGCGAAACCGGAAGCCGTCCGTCCGGGGGAGGGTGCTAGGATCGACCGACTCGTGCACCGCGTCACTCACACCGTCGGCCCGGCTCCAGCAGAGGTCGGCTGAGGTGGAGTTCGAGCTCGACCGCGACGCGAAGTTCGGCAAGGAAGGACTCACGTTCGACGACGTGCTCCTGCTTCCGGCGGAGTCCGGCGTTCTTCCGAACGACGTCCGCACGGCGACCCGGCTGACACGGACGATCGCGCTCGAGATCCCGATCGTCTCGGCGGCGATGGACACGGTGACCGAGGCGCGGCTCGCGATCGCGCTCGCCCGTGAGGGCGGGCTCGGGATCGTCCACCGCAACCTCTCGATCGCCGATCAGGTGGCGGAGGTCGACAAGGTGAAGCGCTCCGAATCCGGGATGATCGTCGAGCCGCTGACGTTGCGTCCAGACGAGTCGGTGGCGGACGCGCTCGCGTTGATGGAGCGCTACCACATCTCCGGGGTCCCGATCACGGACGAGAGCGGGGTGCTCGTCGGGATCCTGACGAACCGTGACCTCCGCTTCGAGTCGAACCTGCGCCAGCCCGTCTCGGCGCTGATGACGTCGCGAGGGCTCGTGACGGCACCCGAGGGGACGACCCTCGAGGAGGCGAACGAGATCCTGCACCGGCACAAGATCGAGAAGCTGCCGGTGGTCGATGCGGACGGTCGGCTGCGCGGCCTGATCACGGTCAAGGACATCCGCAAGCGAATCGAGTTCCCGCTCTCGACGAAGGACGAGCAGGGACGGCTCCGCGTAGGGGCCGCGGTGGGCGTCGGCCCGGGCGCCTACGAGCGGGCGGGCGCCCTCGTCGCCGCGGAGGTGGACGTGCTCGTCGTCGACACGGCGCACGGGCACTCGCGCTCGGTCGTCGAGATGGTGCGTCGCGTCAAGAGCGACTGGGACGTGCAGGTGATCGCCGGCAACGTCGTCACCGCCGAGGGAACCGAAGCCCTGATCGACGCGGGCGCCGATGGGGTCAAGTGTGGCGTCGGCCCGGGCTCGATCTGCACCACGCGCGTCGTCGCAGGAGTCGGAGTGCCGCAGGTGACCGCCGTCTTCGACTGCGCCGAGGTGGCGAGTCGACACGGGGTTCCGATCATCGCCGACGGCGGCCTGACCTCGTCCGGCGACGTGGCGAAGGCGATCGCGGCGGGAGCCGACGCGGTGATGCTCGGCTCGATGCTCGCCGGTACCGACGAGAGCCCAGGTGACGTCATTCTCGTCCAGGGCGAGCGCTTCAAGGAGTACCGCGGGATGGGGTCGGTCGGAGCGATGAAGGCCGGCTCGTTCTCGAAGGATCGCTACTTCCAGGGCGACGTCGAGGACGTGGACAAGCTCGTTCCGCAGGGGATCGAGGGGCGCGTTGCATACAAGGGCCGCCTCCAGCCGATCGTCCATCAGATCGTCGGCGGGCTGCGGCAGGCGATGGGCTTCTGCGGTGCCGAGACGATCGAGGCGATGAAGCTCGAGACGCGGTTCGTCCGGATCACGGGCGCCGGGCTGCGCGAGAGCCACCCGCACGACGTCACGATCACCAAGGACTCCCCGAACTACCGGCGGCAATAGATGGGACAGGTCGTGCCGCTGCCGCTGCCGGATCCGATTCCCGAGGAGCGGCCGGTGCTCGTCCTGGACCTGGGCGGGCAGTACGCGCAGCTGATCGCGCGCCGGGTGCGCGATGCGAGGGTCTACTCGGA
>Ga0136617_10006192_pt1 | contig 10701 bp, 13 predicted proteins | sample AntDrymUQ3222106_2_FD_129672 | JGI IMG/M metagenome (GOLD analysis project Ga0136617, IMG submission 129672) | Polar desert sand microbial communities from Dry Valleys, Antarctica - metaG UQ322 (21.06) | ecosystem: Environmental > Terrestrial > Soil > Desert | place: Antarctica: Dry Valley...
GCCGGGCCCGCGGTGCAGGAGCTGCGTCCCGAGCTGGCGCTCGAGCGCGGCGACCTGCTGGGAGACCGCAGGCTGGGTGAGAGCAAGCGCTTCGCCCGCGCGCGAGAACGAGCCGAGCCTCGCCACCTCCCGGAACGTGAGTAGTCGACGTGGGTCTAGCATAAGGTGGAGTAATGATAGTGCCTGAACGATGATTTGAATGAATGACGCGCGGCGACCATCATGGCGGCATGAACCCAATCGCCCACCTCATCGCCCGCGACGTCACCCGCAACGCCGTCATCGGCGCCACCCCCGGCCCCGTCGTGCCGCCCACCGCGCGCCGGCGACTTCGCCGGCCGCCCGTGCCGACTGCGCTGAGCGGCCGCTGAACCCTCAGCCCCGCCGGAGCCCGCGCCGCGGCGCGCGACCACCCGTAGGATGCCGCTCATGATCGCGCGCATCTGGCGGGGCGCCACCGCCGCCGACCGAGCTCCGGACTACCTCGACTACCTGCGTGGCACCGGGCTCGCCGACTACCAGGCGACGCCCGGCAACCACGGCGTGCAGGTGCTGCTCCGCACGCAGGGCGACCGCACCGACTTCACGCTGATCTCCTACTGGGAGTCGCTCGATGCGGTCACGGCCTTTGCGGGCGACCAGCCGGAGGTCGCCCGTTTCTACCCCGAGGACGACGACTACCTGATCGACCGCGAGTTGACGGTCGAGCACCACGAGGTCGTCGATCTGGGTCGTCGCTAGCGGCCAAAGCGTCTGCACGTCGTCGGCGCAGCGTTCGGTGTCGTCGGGCAGCCGGCGCCTTGGACGGTCGAGGCCTTGGTGGTGGGCGGCGAAGTGGCATTCTCGTCGCCGCTGCGCGCGCTCCGGTGCGTCCGTCGGACTTGATCTGGTCCGCGACCAGCCTCAAGTTGGGCGCGATGCAGTCGAACACCATGCCCACCGACGTGAACGACCATGGCCACCACTCGTAAGATCAGCCTGACGTCCTGATCGCCGGCCTCGTCGCCGGTGTGGCGGCCTTCGGCGCCTTGTCCGCCTATTCGGCGACGACGTCGAACACCGGGAACTCGTTCGCGTCCGGCACCGTGGCGATCGGCGACAACGACGGCGGCAGCACCCCGCTCTACGCATCGTCCGACAACAAGCCGGGCGACTCGGACGTGAGCTGCATCCGCTTGACGTACACGGGCTCGCTGGCCTCGAGCGTCAAGCTCTACCAGTCTGTCACCAGCAACGCCGAGCTGTACGACCTCAAGGTCGAGCGCGGCACCCAGACTACCGGCGGCTTTCCCGGGTGCGAGGACTTCGCGGCGACGTCGACCGCCCACGACGGGACGCTGGGCTCGTTCCCGAAGAGCTACGCCGCCGGCCTCGACGGCAAGGCCGCAGGTGCGTCGTGGGCGACCAACGACAGCGTCGTCTACCGCTTCACGATCACCCACAACGACGATTCCACCCCCAACGGCCATACGGTCGTCACCTCGACCGGCGTCCACGACTTCACCTGGGAAGCCCGCAACAACTAGCCGCGCGCGGCGCCTGCTCCTATCGGTCGACGACCGCCATCGCGCGCAACGGTCCGCCGCTGCCGCCGTCGATCTTCATCGGCAGCGCGATCACCTGGAACCCGCTGGCGGGGAGCCGCTCGAGGCCGGCGACGTTCTCGAAGACGGGCACCTGCGCAGCGCCGAGCACTCGGTGCGCCTCGAACGCGGTCGACTGTCCGCGGTCGATGCTCGCCGTGTCGATCCCGACCGCCTTCACCTGCCGGTTGCGCACCAGCCAGCGAGCCGCGTCCTCGCCCAGTCCGGGGAAGTGGAGTTTCGCCACGGCGCCGGCGCCGCGCTCCGCGGTGCCCAGGTAGCGGCGGGCGTTCGGCCAGTGCCGGCCCCAGCCGGTGCGCAGCAGGACGATCGCACGGCGGGCGATCCGGCCGTGCTCGCGCTCCCACGCCTCGAGGTCCGCGACGGCGATCAGGTGATCGGGATCGGCGCTCGACTGCGCGCGCACGTCGACGTTGACGGCGCCGCCGACGAGCCGACGCAGCGGCACCTCGTCAGCCGGATCGCCGCCGCGGGCGAAGTGGATCGGCGCATCGAGGTGCGTTCCGCCGTGCTCGGCCGCGGAGAAGTCGTTGGCGGCGTAGAAGTAACCACCCTCCGTCTCGCCTTCGGCGACCTTCGTCAACTTGAAGCGTCGGGCCGTCGGCCAGTAGATCGTGCGGCGATTGAAAGCGTGGCTGAGGTCGACCAGGCGGTCGCGGGCGAGGTCCACCTCCGCGGACGCGGACGGGCCCCTTTGCGCCGCCGAGCGACCGATCTCCCCGGTAGCGGCCCCTGCCGCCACCGCGACCACCATCATGACTCCGACTGACGCGCGCCTCACCGCTTCCCCTCCGCTCTCGTGCTGCGGCCACCGCCGGTCGGGGGCCGCGTGGGCGAGGCTACACCCACGCGGCCCCCGACCACAGCGTCGTTAGCTGACAAGTCCAAGGCTCAGCGAACGACGCCGCTGAACAGGTCGACGAGCTAAGCTAGCCGCCGAACCGCGACCGCAGCGCCTGGACGTTGTCGATGTAGCGCTCGGTGTCGTCGAACAGCCCGCGGCTCTCGACGGAGCCGAGGCCCTGGTAGTAGCCCGCGATGGCGGTGTCCTCGTCGCCGCCCGTCTGCGCGAGCAGCTGCTTGAGGTAGAGCACGCCGGCGTGCACGTTGTCGGTCTCCGACCTCGGGTCGAGCCGGCGCTGGGCGAGGTTGCGCTGCACGTAGTCCCACGTGCCCGGCATCACCTGCATCACGCCGCGGGCGTTGGCCGCGGAGACCATCGCGTTGTTGAAGCCGCTCTCCTGCCATGCGATCGCCGCGGCGAGCGACGGCGAGACGCCGTGCTGGGAGGCGACGGAGGTGACGTCGGCGGCACCGACGCGGGCGGGCGTCGGTGCGGGGTCGGCCGGTGGGACGACGACCGCGGCCGGCGCGGGCTCGGCGGCACGCGCGGGCGCCGACGCGCCCGTCGGGAGCTTGATCACGGTGCCGGCCAGCAGCAGGCCGCTCGGGTCGAGCCCGTTCATGGCGGCCATGTCGGCCATCGGGACGCCGGCGCCGGCGGCGAGGCCCGACAGCGTGTCGCCCGGCCGGACGGTGTACCCGCCCTGCGCGGGCGGCGCCGCGGCCGCCGGCGCCGCGGCGGCCGGGGCGGCCGCCGCGGCGCCGGGCGTGGCGGGGACCAACCCGGCGCCCTGGAGCGCCGCGTAGCCCTCGACGGTGGTCGGCACGCGGACGGTCGCGCCGAGCACGACCTGCGCGTCCTCCGACAGGCCGTTGTAGGCCGCGACGGTGCGCGTGGTGAGGTTGTTGGCGGCGGCGATCGACCACAGGGCCTCTCCGGGCTGCACGGTATGGGCGACCTCGGCCGACGCTGGAGCGGCGAAGGCGAGGGTGGCGAACAGGGTGGATGCAAACAGTCGGCGCACTGGCTGACCTCCGTGGTTTCAGGGTGGCGTCTGCAGCAATAGCCAGAATTCCTTCCCGGCACACGGCCGCGCGCGGCGTTACGGCGCCTTGCAGGCCGCATTGCCGCCGCGAAGCGCTCTTACGTCGCCCTGCACGCTCGCTTGCCCCACCGGCGCGGTAGCGTCCCGCCGGCGTGGATGCCGCCGACGTCAAGCTGTGGGCGCAGAAGTGGCGCTTCTATGAGCGCAACGCGCTGCCGTGGAACCGGGCCTGCATCCATGCCGAGTTCGCGCGCCGGCGCTCGTTCTGCCGCTGGCCGGTGCACGGCAACGTGCTCGAGCTGCTGCGCGAGGGCCGGCTCGAGCTGGGCGAGCATGTGCTGCTGGAACCCGGCGTGTGGCTCACGGCGCCGGCGCCGGGTCGCATCCGCATCGGCGGCGGCACGTTCCTGAACCTCGGCGTCCAGGTCGCGGCCGTGGAGCTGGTGGAGATCGGCGAGCACTGCATGTTCGCCAACGGCTGCTTCGTGACCGACGGCAACCACCGCTTCGAGGATCCCGACCGGCCCGTCCCGTGGCAGGGCTTCAGCACGAAGGGCCCGACCCGGATCGGCGCGAACGTCTGGTGCGGCGCCAACGCGGTCATCACCGGCGGCGTCACGGTGGGCGACCGCTGCGTCATCGGCGCCAACTCGGTCGTCACGCGCGACCTGCCGCCGTTCTCGATCGCCGCCGGAGCGCCGGCCGCGGTGCTCAAGACGATCGAGTACGGATAGCCGGAGCGCCTGCGCTACTTGGTGACCATCGTCTGGACCCCGAGCACGACGCCGGCGGCGAACAGCGCGAAGGCCACGAAGGCCAGGGTGGCGTAGCCGGCCGCCGCGCCGCCGCGGCCCGCCCGGCGCGCCTCGCTCGCACGTGCGCTCCCCAGGATCACGAACGAGAACAGCGCGCTGATGCCCACGCCCGCCACGAGCGAGACCCAGATCACCTGCAGGAGCAGGTCGGTGTCGACGGCGAAGACGGTCATCAGCCCTCCGCGGTCAGGGTCCGCCCGGCGAGCAGTCGCCGCACCATGACCACGGCGAGCGCCGCCAGCAGCGCCGCCGAGACCGCGATCGGCCCGAGGTCGTCGGTGCCCAGCAGCTCCACGACGGCGTAGGTCACGCCGCCGACGGTCGCCGCGGCGGGCAGCGTGAGCACCCACGCCGTGACGATGTTGCCGGCCACGCCCCAGCGCACCGCCGACACGCGCTTGGCCGCGCCGGTGCCCATGATCGCGCCCGAGATCACGTGGGTCGTGGAGAGCGGGAAGCCGACGTGCGAGGCGGCCATGATCACCGTCGCCCCGACGCCTTGGGCCGCGAAGCCCTGGGCCGGGTCCATCTTGATGATCCGGCTCCCCATCGTGCGGATGATCCGCCAGCCGCCGACGTAGGTGCCCAGCGCGATCGCGGTCGCCGCCGAGACGACAACCCACGTCGGCACGTCGGCGCCGGGCGCCAGGTTCCCGTTGGCGACGAGCGCGAGGAAGATGATCCCCATCGTCTTCTGCGCGTCGTTGGTCCCGTGCGAGAGCGCCAGGAGGCTCGCGGAGAGCACCTGGCCCAGCCGGAAGCCGCGCGCGACCAGTCCCGGGCGCTGGCGCCCCACGATGCGGTAGGCGACCAGGATCGCCAGCCCGCCCGCGACGAACGCGAGCACCGGCGCGACGAGCGCCGGGACGACGACCTTGTCGAGTACACCCGAGCCGAACACCGCCCGGCTGCCCTCCGCCACGAACGCGGCGCCCACCACGCCACCGATCAGGGCGTGCGAGGAGGACGACGGCAGCCCGACATACCAGGTGGCCAGGTTCCACGCGATCGCCCCGACGAGCCCCGCGAAAACGATCGACGGGGTCACGAGGTCGGCGTCGACGATCCCGGTGGCGATCGTGGCCGCGACCTCCAGCGAGACGAACGCGCCGGCGAAGTTGAGGATCGCGGCGAGCGCGACGGCCAGCCGCGGCGAGAGCGCGCGCGTGGAGATCGAGGTCGCCACGGCGTTCGCGGTGTCGTGGAAGCCGTTGGTGAAGTCGAACGCGAGCGCCGTCGCGACGACGATCCAGAGGACGAAGTCGTGACCCACTAGGTGTTCTTGATGGTGATGCCCTCGAGGATGTTGGCCACGCGCTCGGTCGCGTCGATGGCGTCCTCGAGCCGCTCGAAGATGTCCTTCCAGCGGATCACCAGCATGGGGTCGATCCCGGCCTGGAACAGCGAGGCGAGCGCCTCGCGGACGACCCGGTCGCCCTCGTTCTCGTAGCGGTTGATCTCGATCGTGAAGTGGTGGATGTCCTCGAAGCCGCGCAGCCGCGGGATCGCCAGCGCGACCTGCTGGCAGGACAGGTTGAGGATCCTCGCCTGTTGCTGGGCCTGGACCATCGGCGCCTCGATCCGGTAGAGCGCGAAGAAGTCCGCGACCTCCTCGATCCAGTCGACGATGTCGTCGAGGCCGGAGGCCAGCGCGTAGATGTCCTCGCGGTCGATCGGCGTGACGAACGTCTGGTTGAGCCGGTGGATGATGTCGTGGGTGATCCGGTCGCCCTCCTGCTCGCAGACCACCACGTCGCGCGCCAGCTCCCCGTGGTCGGGCCACTCCTGGACCATGCGCTCGAGGAGGCCGGCCGCGCGCACGATGTTGGCGCCGGCCTCCTCGAAGAGGTCGAAGAACTCGCGCTCCTTCGGAGCGAACAGCTTTGAGAGCTGCACCATCGCGCGAGTGTAGTTGTGAAAGAAGCGTCTACGCCCGCTGGCGGCTCCCGAGCTGCTCCTTGAGCCGCTCGAGCTCCTCCGGCGCGATGCCGTAGGTGTGCTCCGGTCCGGGGAACCGGCGCGTCCGGACCTCCTCGGCGTACGCCTCCAGTCCGCGCAGCATCTCCCCCCGCACATCCGCGTAGCGCTTGACGAACTTGGGCGCAAAGCCGCCGTGGATCCCGAGCATGTCGTGCAGCACGAGCACCTGGCCGTCGGTGCTCGGGCCGGCGCCGATCCCGATGATCGGGACCTCCGTGCGCTCCATGATCACGTCCGTGACGTCGGCCGGGATCGCCTCGAAGACGATGGCGAAGCAGCCGGCCTCCTGCAGCTCGAGCGCCTCGTCGAGGACCGCGCGAGCGCGCTCCGCGGTGCGGCCCTGGGCGCGGTAGCCTCCGAGCGCGGTGGCCGTCTGGGGCGTCAGCCCGACGTGTCCCATGACGGGGACGCCGGCCTTGACGATGGCGCGCGCGCGCTCGGCCGACCCCTCGACCTTGACCGCGTCGCAGCCGGCCTCCTTGACGAAGCGGTGCGCGGTGGCGATCGCCTGCTCGTCGGAAGCCTCGTAGGAGCCGAACGGGAGGTCGCCCACGAGCAACGGCGTGCTCAGTCCGCGGCGCACGGCGGCGGCGAGCATCAGCAGCTCGTCGACCGTGACGGGCACCGTGTCGGCGTAGCCGAGCACGTTGTTGGCCGCGCTGTCGCCGACGAGCACGACGTCGATGGCGGCCGCCTCGGCGACCTTGGCGCTCGGATGGTCGTAGGCGGTCACCATGACGATCGGCTCCCCCAGGGCGCGCATCTCGCCGAGCGTGGTGAGGGTGACCTTGCGGCGCGGCCGGTCGTCGGGGCGGTCGGGACGGGGCGGCGTGGACATCGCTGCAGCTCCTTGTGGTTGACGCCCGCTTCAGCTGTGCCCGACGACGGCGGTGCCGTCGAGAGGGTGCGCTCGGGTCGCCACCGGCTCGGTGTCGATGAGGACGTTGTCGATCAGCCGTACCGGCCCGACGCGGGCCGCCACGACCACCAGTACCCGTCCGGCGACCCGTTGCACCCGCTCCAGGGAGTCGGGGTCGACGACGGAGAAGTATTCGGGCTCTACGTCGGCCGCCGCCATGGCGGCGCGGCCCGCGGCCTCGGCGGCGCGCGGGTCGGTCGTGCCGGCCTCGATCAGCGCCTGCGCCGCCTCGAGGCCGCGGCGCAGCGCGGTCGCGCGCTCGCGGTCGGCGTCAGCGAGGCGGGCGTTGCGGGAGGAGAGCGCGAGGCCGTCGGGCTCGCGCACGGTCTGGGCGATCCGCAGCTCGATCGGCAGGTCCAGGTCGCGCGCCATGTGGCGGATCACGACCACCTGCTGGGCGTCCTTCTGGCCGAAGAACGCGATGTCGGGCGCGACGATGTTGAAGAGCTTGCAGACGAGGGTGCAGACCCCCGTGAAGTGCCCGCCGCGCGCGGCGCCTTCCAGGACGCCGGAGAGGCCGGCGACGCCGATCGCGGTGACGAAGCCGTCCGGGTAGATCTCCGCCACCGGCGGAGCGAAGAGGGCGTCGACGCCCAGCTCGGCGGCGATCGCCGCGTCGCGGGCCTCGGTGCGGGGGTAGGCGTCGAGGTCGGATGCCTCCTCGAACTGCGCGGGGTTGACGAACAGCGAGACCACCACCTCGTCGCATGCCTCCCGCGCCGCCCGCATCAGCGCCTCGTGGCCGGCGTGGAACGCGCCCATCGTGGGGACCAGGCCGACCGAGCGGCCCGCCCGCCGCGCGGCGCCGACGTGCGCGCGGACGTCGGGGATCGTGCGCAGCGTCTTCATGCGAGCGCCCGCGTCGCGTCCGCCATCGCGTCGAACATGGGCAGCAGGTCCGGCGCGCGCTGCCGCACCGCGGCGCGCTGCCGGGCGACGGTGGCATCGTCGCCGCGCGCGATCGGTCCGGTCAGCGCCTCCGCGGCGCCCAAGCGCGCCCAGTTCTCCACCGCGGCACGCGCCAGCGGCGCCAGCAGCGCACGGTCGACGCCGGCGGTGCCGGCCAGTCGCTCCGCCGCCCCCTCGAGCGTGACGAGGAAGTTCGAGGCGATCGACGCGGCGGCGTGGTAGGCGGCGCGGTCCTCGTCGGCGACGAGCGTCGCGTGCATGCCGAGGCGCGCCGCGAGCTCCCGCGCGACGGCGAGCGCGCGCGGCGTGGAGCCGGCCACGGCCGCGCCGGCCCCGGCGAACGCGGGGGCTCCGGTCACCGGCACCGTCATCAGCGGGTGGATCGCGAACGCCTCGTGGCCGGCCAGGACGTCGAGCCCGGTGGCGCCGGAGCAGTGGCCCACGGGGACGCCGGGAGCCACGGTCGCGGCGGCGGCGGAGATCTCGCCGTCGGGCACGCACAGCAGGACGGCGTCGGCGCCGCGCGGATCGGCGCCACGGCCGAGCGGGCCGTCGATCGCGAGGCCGGCGGCGCGCAGGGCGGCGGCGAGCGCGGTGCCGAGGCGGCCCGCGCCGACGATCGCGCAGGCAGAGACGCGGCCGACGTCGTCGGCCGGCACAGGGAGTGGGGTGGGGGTCCGGTCCAGTTCTCGCATGAGATACCGGCTGGCTCGAGGAAGGATACCCAGCCGGCTCGGCGCGGCGAGCCGGCGCAAACTCCAGCCTCCGCGACCGCGCACGTCGGAGGCGGGAGCTATCGTGGCCGCGTGGCCTCGGCGGAGACGCGGCGGGAAGCGCTCAAGGCGGTCTGGACGCAGGCGCAGGGGTGCACGAAGTGCCCCCAGCTGGCCGCCACGCGTCATTCCGTCGTGTTCGGGGCCGGCAACGCCGACGCCGACCTGATGTTCGTCGGCGAGGCCCCCGGCGCGAACGAGGACAAGCAGGGCCTGCCGTTCGTCGGCCAGGCGGGGCGCCTGCTCGAGACGCTGCTGGGGGAGATCGGCCTGACTCGCGCGGACGTCTTCATCGCGAACACCCTCAAGTGCCGCCCTCCCGGGAACCGCGACCCCTTGCCAGGCGAGATCGACGCGTGCCAGGACTACCTGTTCCGCCAGCTCGAGCTGATCGAGCCGCGCGTGGTCTGCACGCTGGGGAACTTCGCGACCAAGCTGCTGCGCGCCGACCCGGCGACCGGCATCACCCGCCTTCACGGCCGCGGGGAGATCCGGCAGATCGGGCCGCGGACGGTCCGGCTGTATCCGCTCTACCACCCGGCGGCGGCGCTCTACACGCCATCGATGCTCGAGATCCTGCGCACCGACTTCCGTGGCATCCCGGAGCTGCTGGCGCTCGACGCGCCCGAGCAGCCGGCGCCCGCGGAGGGCTCGCCGGTCGTGCCGGAGCCGGAGGTCGTCGCCGAGCTCAGCGCGCCGCAGCCGGATCCCGAGTCGCGGCCCGATCCCGACCAGCTCGGCCTGTTCTGACGGCTGGCTCAGCCCGCGCGGTTCTGCGCGTGCTCGTCGGCCGTGATCGCGTAGCGCTCGTGGTCGCGCCAGCGACCGCCGATCAGCAGGTAGCGCGGCGAGTAGCCCTCCAGGCGGAAGCCGGCGCCGCGGGCGAGGGCGATCGACGGCGCGTTGCCGGGCTGGATGTTCGCCTCCAGCCGGTGCAGCGAGAGCGGTCCGAACGAGTGGTCGAGCACCAGCGCCATCGCCTCCGCCATCAGCCCCTTGCCGGCGTGGCGGGCGTGCGCGTAGTAGCCGAGGTACGCCGATTGGAAGTAACCGCGCACGATCTGGGAGATGGTGAAGATGCCGATCAGATCGCCGCTGTCGGCCAGCACCCCGGCCAGGCACGCGAAGTCGTCGCGCACCGTGCGCGAGACGAGATCGTCGAACTGGTCGGCGCGCTCGGGCGGATAGGTCCACGGCCGGTGCAGCTCGCGGCTCTCGCGCACCATCTCCAGGAACGCCTCGCGGTCGGCCAGGACGAGGTCGCGCAGCTCCACGCGGCTGCCCGGCCGGGTCGCGAGCGGCCGCGGGAGCTCCTCGGTGGTGCCGGGGCGCCGCAGCAGCCGGCGTCTCACGTGGCGTCCCCCGCGTGATCCATGCCCACCATGAAACAGCACTGGCCGGGTCGCGGTGACGGCAAACCTCGCGCGGTCGCCGCACCCGCGATCATGCCGCGCATGAGCGACGTCTACGCGATCGACGCGCGCGCCGCGGCGCGCCCCGAGCTCGGCGGCGTCGAGCGCTGGGCACGCGAGCTCGCGCTGCGGCTGCCCGCGCTGCGGCCGGGTGCCTACGCGGTGCTGCAGCCGCCGGCGGGCCTCGTGCACCGGGCCGGGCACGCGTGGGAGCAGGGCGTGCTGCCGCTGCGCGCCGCCCGGCTCGGCGCGCGGGCGCTGCTGTGCCCGGCCAACGTCGCGCCGGTCGCCTTCCCCCGCACCGTCGTCGTGCTCCACGACGCCGCTCCGCTTCGCCATCCCGGGTGGTACTCGCGCGCCTACGCCGCCTGGCAGCAGCGGCTGCTTCCGCTGCTGGCCC
>Ga0136617_10006193_pt1 | contig 10700 bp, 10 predicted proteins | sample AntDrymUQ3222106_2_FD_129672 | JGI IMG/M metagenome (GOLD analysis project Ga0136617, IMG submission 129672) | Polar desert sand microbial communities from Dry Valleys, Antarctica - metaG UQ322 (21.06) | ecosystem: Environmental > Terrestrial > Soil > Desert | place: Antarctica: Dry Valley...
CGCTTCCGGCGGATAGGGGGTGACTTCCTTAAAGTAAGAGGCAAGCTCGCGAAAAAGCGCCAGGCGTTCCACCGGATCCAATTCCTGTCGCCGCATGATCGCTTCCACCGTCAGCGATGCGGTGCGCGGTGAAACTCGCTGGCGCAGCCGCGCCGAGAGATGCGGATAGCCGCGCAGCGAATTCCACTTATCGACCGCGAGCTGGTCGAGGTCGGGCGCGGATAATTGGGGAGTGCGAATGACGATCGTGCCCGCGGCGATGTCTCCGAGTCGCTGGCTATGCCGCGTGCAAAAACAGACCATGCCACCGAGTGCGTAAAACGCCGGGAGCAGATCGATGCAGCGGAGCAGATTACGCAGTGCGATCTGGCTGAAGTTTAACTTAAGCCCCTGCGCGTCGACGACGCGGAGGCGGAGCAAGCGTTTCCCAACCGTCTGCCCGCGCCAATACCATTCAGTGAACATTCCATACCCGATCGAGAGCACGAAGTAGCCGACCATTTGTGCTGCCATTGCGAGATCGGGGCTGATCAAACCGAAGCCGCGCGTGAGAAAGCCGAGGGCGCTCGTCAACACGAGGATGCAACCGAGATCGACCGCGCAGGCGAGAAAACGCGTGAGCGGGCTCGCCAGCAAAAGCGAGAAGGTGATCCCCTCGGGCGTGTGGACCCGCAGGGTATTAGTCCGCGGGGGCAGCATCGGTGCGAGCCCGGCCAGCACGGGCGAGGAAGAAAAAGAGCAGCGCGAGCTCGAGCAAACCGAACCCGATCTTCAAAGAATAAGGAAGCACCGGTTCATGATACTGCGAAAAAAAGGCTTCCACCAAGCCCGCCCAAACCAGCAGGAGGGCCAAGCCGCCGATGAGGGTCAGGAGATCCTGGGAAATCGATCGTAACCGTTCGCGCAATGGCAAACGGCTGCGCCATCCGAGGAGGGCCGCACCCAGCACGAAGCCCGCTTGTCCCGCCAAGAGAATGGCCGGCAATTCGATCGAGCCGTGAGGCAAAAGCCATCCGAGCAGAAATTTCGTTTGTCCCGCTATCACGTAATCGGCGGAGATCGCGCCCAGGATGACGCCGTTATAGAAGAGAAACAGCGCGGTCCCAAGTCCGGCCGTCATTCCGAAGGCGAGAGTGAAAAGCGAGACGCGAATATTGTGCGTCATGAGATAGGCCGAGAACGTCGATTGCCTGCCACCGAGCTGATCCTTTTTTGCTCCTTCTTCACGCTGCACGCGCTCTACGGGATTTTCGTGCGGATAATCGAAAGGGAGCAAGACTTCGCGCGCCCGCGGGTCGAATCGGACGGCCGCGGCTCCGAGGAGAGCGCCGCCGAGCATAACAGCAAACGCCAGCCAGAACGCACCGGCATGCCGCCGAAAAACATTTGGAAAGACAAAGAAAAACCAACGCCGGAAAGAGCCGCGCCCTTCTCGATCCCGCGCTTCGTGAATTTCGCCGTAAGCGCGAGCGACGAGCGATTCCAGGTAGCGCAGGATCTCCGGCGAAAAGGCAAAAGTGGAGAGCTTCGCCAAGTCGGCTGAGGTTTTCTCGTAGAGGAAATGAAAGCGCCGGACCTCGGCCAGCGGCATGCGCCCATGCGGATCGTTCTCTATTCTCTCCAGCACCCGCTCCAGCTCCTGCCAGACGTCGCGCTCACCCGCGACAAACTTTGCCACATCGATAATCATATGAGCTGCCGCTGCTTCACCTGCAGATATTGCGCGATCACATCCGGCGTCAGGGTGGCGTGGTCGACGAGCGACAAGCGCACACCGTGATGGTGCAAACGCTTGCCCAGCTCCCGCAAATCATGCCAGACGAGATGACCGCCCAGTTGGCGATAGATTTCCGAAACGCTCGCGACATTACCACGCGCGAAAACAGGATTCGCCTCCGACGGGCGCAGCATGTTGACGAGGACGAGATGCTGGCGAGAGAGAAGATCGATCTTCTCGATAAACCCGGCCGCCAGGGCGGGATCATCCAGCGCCGTTAAAAAAACGAGCAAAGCGCGCCGGCGCAAACGAAGGCGCAGAAACGTGAAAAGATCGCCGAAGTCCGGCGTGACGCGCGCGGGTTGAAGTCGGTAGAGCGTGTCGCGGCACAAGTTGTAATGCGCTTTCCCGTTTTTCGCGCGGACGAAGCTTTGCACCTTGTCGGTAAAAGTCGTTAGGCCGAACAAATCGCTGCGTTGCCCGGCCGCCAGACAGAGGATGAGCGCGCAATTGATGAAATGCTCCAGCATCGGCAACCCCCCAGCCATGCGTGCGCTCAGACGTGAAGCGTCGATGACGACATAAACTTCCTGGGTCTGCTCGACCTGAAACACTTTTGTGACGGGCCGGCCGCGTTTCGCGGTCGCTTTCCAATGAATATCTTCCGCGCTGTCGCCCGCGATGTAGTCACGCAGCTGCTCAAAATCGCGCCCCTTCCCCACGCGCCGAATGGGCCGAACGCCGGCATTGCCGCGGTGCAGAAAAATCGCGGCCAGGTTCTGGCGTTCCGAGAGCAAGTCCGGATAAACGCGCAGTTCGGCTGCGATTGGAATGGTTTTCCGCACATTCCAGAGTCCCAGCGCTGAGGAAGTTTGAGCGACCATCTCCTCCAGCGTGAAGCGGCCACGCTGAGAGGACGTGCAGGCAAAGGAGGCGACGCCCCCTCCAGCCGCGGGCAACGTCACGCGCTGCTCTTCATTCTCGCTCGTGAATTCACTCGGCAAGGCGAGCCGCAGTTGTAGCTGCCGTCCGTCCTCGGCGGCAGAGGGCGCGGCCTCCATCGACAATCTTTCCCCTCTGCCGCCGGCGACGGCGGCAGCTACAACGCCGTCCGTGGCTGGATGCTCAAGACGCTCGTCGCTTAGCCAAAGCTCCACTGTTCCTTCTCGTCCCTTCGCGAAACGCACCACCTCCGGCGCTTCCACGCGCAGATTGCGCAGGCGATCGCGCGAAAAGACTGCGTCGCCAATTGCGAAAATCGCGAACGCGGCCAAAACGAACAGGCACGCGGGAGCCACAGCTGGAAGCAAGGCTAGCAGCGTGATCGCCGGCCAGGCGATTAGCGCGAAGGCCCAGAGCAATCGTGCGCGCGGCGCGATCATCGCGGAACGCCCACTTGAGCGAGCACTTGCCCGATCACTTCGCTCACACCCAATCCCTCGATTTCGAACTCCGGCCGCAAGACAAGCCGGTGCTCGAGGATCGGAGCGGCGAGCGCTTTGATGTCATCGGGCGTAACGAAATCACGTCCCTCGATCGCGGCACGAGCGCGACTGCCAAGGAGCAGAGCCTGCGTGGCACGCGGACCAGCCCCCACGAGGACGCTCTCATGCGCGCGTGTGGCACGGACAATATCCACCAAGTACTCGCGCAGCTCGGGGCGGACCGTGATCGTGTCCAATTGCGCGCGCAATTTTGCCAGGTCGTCGGCGCGAACGACCGCCTCGACGCCGCCGCTCTCCAGAATGGCCTCGGGAGAATCAGCTCGCGTCACCATCCTTTCCGCGAGTTGCCGTTCCTCGTCCCGCGACGGAACGCCCATCGCGATCTTCAACATAAACCGATCCTTCTGCGCTTCCGGCAGCGGGTAGGTGCCTTCGAATTCGAGCGGATTCTGCGTGGCGAAAACGGTGAAGTTCGGCGAGAGCGCGTGAGTCTCGCGGTCGATCGTGACGCGGCGTTCCTGCATCGCCTGCAGCAACGCCGACTGCGTTTTGGCGGGTGCGCGATTGATTTCGTCCGCGAGCAGGAAGGTGGTGAAGATCGGCCCGCGCACGAGCGAGAACTGGTTAGTGTGCAGATTGAAAATGCTCGTACCGGTGATGTCGGCCGGCATGAGGTCGGGCGTGAATTGAATGCGGTTGAACTCGCAGCCCAGGACCCGCGCGAGCGTCCGAACCAGAAGCGTCTTTCCGATGCCCGGCACGCCTTCGATCAAAGCGTGCTGATTCGTGAAGATCGCCATCAAAGCGTGATCGATGACCGTTTCCTGGCCGATGATGACCTTGGCAATTTCGCGCCGCGCGCGGGTCAGCGTTTCGTTTAATTCGTTGTTTTCCATTTTTTGGCGTTCAGCATTTCGCTGATCTTGTTGTAAGCGACGACCGGATTCTTTCCGTCCTCCGTCGCGGCGCGAATGAGAGTCTCCTCGCCCGGCTTGAGGCCGCCCAGAGCGACGGCCGACTTTTTCCATTCTTCGACACAAACAGCGAGCAGTTGATTCGGCGCGATGCCGCGCCGCAAAAGATGGACGAAGCCGCTGAAGGAATCGCGCCCGCTCACGACTTCGTCCACGCGATCCGTTGCGCCCCGCGCTGAAAGCGTTTCGGTCGCATTTTTCCAAAGCCAGAGCGCGACCAGGATGAGAAATCCAACGACGAACCCGCCCAGCCCATAGCGACGCAGCAAGGTCGCGACTCCGGGTTGCTCGTTAATATTGAGATGCGTTTCGTCGAAGATGACGCGGCGGCCCGGCCCCGCGATCCACGCGAGCAACGCCGGCCTGCGCTCGGCCAGGAGCGCTTCATTGCTCAGGAAGTAAGAATCGGCCGCGAGCACAACGGAGCCAGCGCCGAAGAACCGCTCGACGACGACAGGGCCGCGTTCGCATTCGAAGATCGTTTCCCATTCCTGCGCCGCGTGAAAAGAAATGCCGGAATGCCAGCTCAAGTTCTCCTCCAACGGCAAATCGGCGACACGCGTGCCAAGATTATCTTCGTCGTTTCGATCCGTTTCAGTCTTGAGCAGCCACCGCTCCAGAAGCTTGCTCAAAGAGATGCCTTTCGGGGTCGGCTCCGGTTCGGCTGTCGGACTGGGATTGGGCTTCGGCGCAGCATCCAATTTTGTCGACGGCGGACGTCCGTAACGCGGAAAATAGGTGATAACGAGGCGGCCACCCGTTTGTAAAAAGCGCTCGAGCCAAACGCGCTCTTTCTCCGACATGAAGAAGTCGTCAACACCGAGCACGAGGAGCGTGGTCCCTTCCCCATCGCCCAGGCGATCGGCGGGTTGCTCATTCCGTTGGACTACCCGATCTGGCAGAGCCCGCAGGCTTTCGTAGAAGATTTTCGTCCCGAGCGCGTCTGCCCGCAGCGAGGAATAAGGTGGGAAGACGTCGCCCGCGGAATACCGAAGCATGAGAAGCCGGACGAGCCCGAAACAAAAAGCCGCGAAAAGGAAGATCGCGCCGAGACTGAGAACGCGGCGGGAAGTCAGCATGCGCGGATCTGCTCGAGGTTGTTCTCGAATTGCTGCACGCCTTCGCGATCGATCTCATGCTGGCCGTACCAGACGCGCTCCACCGCCAGGATGTTTTGTCCGAAAGCCTCGAGTAGTGAGGGGCGATCGCTTGCTTTCCGCCGCAGCTCGGCCTGGTAATCGCGATTCGATTTGTGCCGCGCCAGAACGAGAACATTTCGTGTGGAAAGATGCGCCAGGCCCGCGAAGAAAAAGGCACGGAGCGCGAGGCGCACCTCGCCTCTTGCCAAATGATCGCGGGCGAGTCCTAGCCACTCGTCTTCCGGCAAAAGATCCGCCGTCAGGCTTTCATCTTCGAGATCAACTTTCGGCGCAGCCGGCGTCGCCGCCGCGGGCGCGGACCTTCGCAGCCGGAGTTGCCGCAAGGTCTGCGCGAGAAGCGCGAGGGCTGCGCCAACGAGAAGGACAAGAAGCGCAATCATCCAAACGCGAGATGAGGCGTGCCAACCGCCGGAGCTGGAACGATCGGGTGATGGATTCCGGCCCGCGAATTGTCGCTCGAACCAATCGCCGATCAGGTTCAGGACCCGCTTGACCGCTTTGCCTGTCGCCTTCAAAAAGCGTCCGATGGCGTCGACGAATGGCCACTTGCGTTGCGGCCTCGCATTTTCCTGCTGCCGGGGAAGCTTCCAAGTGAACTCGGCCCGTTTCACCGTTTCGTCGATCGAGCGGTTGAGTTCCGACGCGCGCATTTCGAGTGGCGTCGGCGCGGAAGCAGGCGCCGCGACTCCCGGCGACGCGGCGAGTAAACAAACCGCGATCAAAACCGCCACCGCCGGTTTCAGTCGAGGCAGAGCGCGCATTTCCGCGGTCAGGTCAGCGCCGGAGCGGAGCGACTCGCCGTGGAAGCAACGCAAAGTGTAAATGGCTTTGAGGAGCGGATCGCAGATGAGATAGGTGAGCGCCGCGATGATCGCGAAGAAGGTGGTGTTGAACAGGCTCGCCTGGCTGCGGGTAAAGATCGTTTCGATGCCGGTAAACATTTTGAGCAGTTGCGGCAACAACAGAACAACAATCGCAACGTTCAAAAAGATGACGAAGAGGAGGAGCAGATACGTAGAGATTGCATAGTGATTCTGGCGCGGCGCAAAACAGGCGAGCCGCCAGGATCTGGAGAAAAATTCACGCACGCTCTTGCCTTCTCCCAGCACGGTTGCGTTCTCATAAAAAGCCCAGATCCAGCCGAACGGAATCGCGACCAACGCGGCGATGGGGAGAAGGAACAATTTACTCGGTTGCACGATCGCCTGGCACAAGGCGACTCGAACAAATTGAGAAACGCTCGTGCGACGCTCCGCTTCGCCCGCGACCCGGTCCCGTAATTTCGCGGTAAAGATTGACTGCCCGGACTTCATCCAGACGAAAAGCAGTGCCACGCCCAACGAGGCTTCGGCACGGTGTTCGTGGGCGAGCGCGCTCCGGCTCATGTCCATCCAGAAATAGAGAAGGCCGAGCAGAAACGGCAGGACGCCGAGAAGGTACCAGCCGAAGACATGCAGCGGGGTGGAGCGAAGCAGATGCACCGCTTCTTCCATGAGGTCGAGCGTCGGGCGCTCTCTGGCTCCGCCTTTCTTCATTCCTCGTCCAGTTCCTCCCAAACGGTCCCTTCATGAACGGAAGGCGGCAGCAGCATGAGCCCTCGCCCGACCAGATCGAAAAACCACCAGCCGAGCGAGATTCCGACGACGGCTCCCAGGCAAGGGATGATGCGCCGGAAACGGGAGCGCGTGAGCGATGCGCCCGGTCCTCGGCGCGCAAGACAGCTCGCGCAAAGCACGCGATCATCATGCTCCGAAATGCATTCCCGGCAGAAGAAACGCGCGCATTCCGGGCAACGGGCCACGGCTTCGCGCTCGTGATGATGAACGCAGCGTTGCGCGAGCGAGACTCGCATCAGATTTGCGCTCGTTGCGTTCGCCCGCCCTCCGCCACGAGCAAGATGGAGCCGGCGGCGGCGAGAAGAATACAGAAGGCTCCATAAATCATAAAGACGTGCTCAAAAGCGGGCAGGCCGCGCAACTCCGATAGGCTCAATTGCACGGTCTGAAAAACTTTAGGGTTGCCCCTTTGCGCTAATCCGATGGCGTGGATGTAGGTGTAAATTGTGTAGACGATCGGGACCGCGACCGCGTGTGCTATAACTGAGACCCACGCAATCGGTCCCATCGCCATCGGCACAACCTTCCTGCGCTGCCGCACCAACGCCCAAATTGCCACGGCTAGATTTGCCCCGAGGCCCGCGAAGGCAACGTACATGATGGCGACTTGGTGCTGCCACGCGTCCCAAATGGCCGCGGCGCCGCTCAAAAGCAGGAGGCCAATCATGGCGAGATGGAGCCAGCTCGTGCCCGCCATTTCCGCCTGACTGGGAAGCGGCGGCGGAGCCACCGCGGGCAAGGTACCCACTGACGGTGAGGAACTATCCGCGTTTTCCGAGCGACGCGGCAGAGTCGAAGCGATCTCCACCTGAGCCTCATTGATGGTGGCGGTGAGTTGATTCACTACCCGCAGCGCCTTGCGGACCCGGCGGAGCGGAAGAGCCCGTTTCTGCACCCGGGTCTGAAGGTGTGTCTGGCAGGTGGCGCCGCGCAGGATGTTCATGAGCAGAAGCAAACCGAACGCGCCCACAAAGCTTCCGGCGACGATGTGCGGCCCGCGATTCAACAGGATCGGAAGAAGCGAAAAGAACAGCCCAAGTCCCAGGATGGCGTTCCAAAGTATGCCTCTGACGGTCTTGCAGATCGTGATTGCCTCGATGTCCGTGAAATAGAAACGCCGATACTGTTCCGCAAACGCGGCCGAGGAACGCAGGAGAAGATGATCGGGCGCAAGATGAAGCGAAACCCAGCCGCCGGAGGCGAAACCAAAATGATGACCGGACGCGAGACGCCGATAGACTTTCGGCTTCTTCATCAGGCCGTGTTTCGCCGATTCGTGGCGAGGAAGTAAAAGAGGAACAGCCATCCGCACACCTGCGCGAATGCGATGAGAAACGCGAGAACGAACCGGATGCGGGTGCGCGGGAGGACGCTCAGTGGCCGCCGCCAATAACGAACGACCAGGAAAAGGGCAGCCGGCGCGGTGAACAGCGTGAACGGCCAGAGGAGGAGCGGGACCGTCGCCAAAACAAGCGCAAGGCCATCGTAAAGGGTCCGCCGATCTTCTATCGTCTCCAGTTTCTGCGTCCGCTTCCCCGCTTCCAAACACGCCGGGCAGCGATGACTCACCCCGATCTCCACGTCGCAAAGCGCGCACAAAAACCGTCCGCAGCTATCGCAGGCGACGATCGCTTTTTTCTGAGCATGATAGAAGCAACTCGCCTCCCCCGTTTCCACCGCCGGCAGTCCCGCATTTCCGGCCATCGTTCGTTGCAGTGCGGGAAAGGTGAAAACGCGGAATAACTGGCCACAGCCCGGACAGCCGAGAAACTCGTCCGCGTTCACGAACTCGGGAGGAACATTCGCACCACACTCCGTGCAGGCGACCTGCCTGAGGCTCATGCCCGGGTACGGATAACGCGCGTATTACAAATGCGATCGTGCAGGGTGCGTTTTTCGTCATCAAAGGCCGCGATGATGTAGCCGATGAGAAGGGTAAATGAGCTGAGCAGTTCCGCGAAGAAGCGGCCCGCGGCCAGGCCGTAACCAACCGCGCCGCCACCAGCGCGCACGACCTTCAGCCCCAGCGCCATCTTCCCGAGCGTCGCGCCGTACTTGCCGGTGAAGAAGATGGAGTAGGCGCCCGAGAGCAACATCGAGAGCGTAAGGCTGACGACGAAAAATGCCGTCGGCGCTTCGGCCGCCGAAATGACGGCGCCTAGAACCAGGTTTGCGACGAAGACGACCACTTGTTGCAGAATCCCATCGATGAATTTGGCGACGAAGCGAATCCAGAAGCCGGCGAAGACAAACTGCCCGGTGGGCGTAATGCCTTCTTTGACCTTCTGGAAAAAGATGGGTTTGCAGTTCGCGCAAACGGAGGAGCCTTCATACTGGATCATCTCGCTCGCCGCGAATGTCCCACCGCACTCTACGCACCGCGCGCCGGGAGCGCCGTCCGGAGTGGTCTGTGCGCCGGCCTCGCTGTAGGGCGCCCAGTTTGGCCAACCTTCGCGCCACACCTGCGTCGTGGGAACGATCCGGCCAGTGCGGACCAGCTCGTTGAATTCCGCGTCACCGACGGGGCCGCGCCGTTCGTTATTCTCTGCGTAATACCATTCCATTTTTTACCGGACGAGAGTCTACGCAAAGAGCCGGAAGCGAGCCAAAAGTATTTTCCCGATTTACAAGGAAAGGGCCGCGCGCATGACACCGAGGGGGGCCTCGCGATCGAACCAGGTTTCGAACGACAGCGCCCCTTGGTGCAGCAACATCGAGAGACCATTCGCGCCGCGTGCACCTGCTTCGATGGCGGCGGACAAGAGCGGCGTCCGCGCGGGCGTATAGATCGTGTCGTAGACCATAAGGTGTGGAGCGAGCAACGATGCGGCCAGCGCCGGCGGATCCGAGCGCTTAAGGCCCAACGAGGTTGCGTTCACAACCAAATCCACGTTCGCGATTTGAAACCGGAGCGCAGTCTCCTGCCATTCCGCGGCCTCGAGGCGTGCGACCGGTCCAAGAACGCGGGCTTCCTTGAAATGAGCCCGCAACTCTTCGGCGAGGGCATTCGCCTTCGCGAAAGTGCGGTTCACGAGAACAAGGCGCTCACAACCCTCGAGCGCGCATTGCATCGCAATCGCGCGCCCCGCGCCGCCCCCTGCTCCGAGCAGGAGCACCCGCAGATCGCGCAGGTCGACCGAGAATTCATTCCGAATCGCACGCGCGAAGCCCGCGCCATCCGTGTTCGAACCGAGCAGCCGCTCGCCCTCCACGCGGATGGTGTTGATCGCGCCGATTTTTTTTGCAGGAGCCTCCACTTCGTCCACCAGGCCCAAAGCCGCGATCTTGTGCGGAACAGTCAGGTTAATCCCGACAAAGCCGAGGCCCGGCAGGAGACGCAGAGCAGCTTCCAATTCATCTGCTCCGATCTGAAAGCGAGCATACTGCATTTCCAGACCGCACGATTTCAGCGCCGCGTTCTGCATTTGCGGTGAGCGTGAATGCGCAACCGGGTGTCCGAAGACGGCGAGCCGAATCGGCAGATCGCCGCCCCCGCTGTCTGGGTTGCACGTCTGCAGATCGGAATAAGTGTAGATCTCTTTCACGCCCGGAATGTAGCCCGCGCTTCGCTCCGCTGCTGGCGGATCGTGCGCAGTTGTCGCGCTTTCCTTTCGTCTGCTAATGTCGGGCGCAACGATGAGCAATCCGACAGATACGCCGAGCCTCCCGCCTTCCGATTTTATCCGCGATATCGTGGCGGAAGATGTGGCCGCCGGGAAGCAGGCACGGATCCACACGCGCTTTCCACCGGAGCCGAACGGCTATCTGCACATTGGCCATGCGAAGGC
>Ga0136617_10006194_pt1 | contig 10700 bp, 8 predicted proteins | sample AntDrymUQ3222106_2_FD_129672 | JGI IMG/M metagenome (GOLD analysis project Ga0136617, IMG submission 129672) | Polar desert sand microbial communities from Dry Valleys, Antarctica - metaG UQ322 (21.06) | ecosystem: Environmental > Terrestrial > Soil > Desert | place: Antarctica: Dry Valley...
CGCAACCGCCGCAAGGAACTCGTCCTCTGCCGCGAGACTGCCCGGCTTGACGAGCACGCGTTCTGCCATCTCTATAAAAGATCAATCGCCACGCCGGCCGAGACACCGGCAAGGGTGCCAAGCGCGAGCTCCAGCGGCGTATGCCGGCTGAGCGCCAGACGCGCCCATGCGAGCACGGGAAGCACGAGCAGGAGGACGTAGCCGACGATCGAGCCCATCACCGCAAGCGTGGTAGCGGCGAGCGCTGCGAACGCCATGTGCAGCGACACTTTAATCCACCGCGTCGCCACGGCACAGACGGCCACCATTCCGAGCGTCGCAACGACGCCGCGCACCATGAACGATTGCGGACCAGAAAGCGTGAGATACGCAAGCAGGGCGATGAGCCCTGCGCCCTGGACGAGATACAGCATCGGGCGTTCCCGACGATTCGATGCGTCCGCGTTTTCCCACACGCCGCGGCGTACCTGGCGAATCATCAACACCGCGATGGGCACGATGGTCATCAGCACCACGAGGGCGATACTGCGAAAGGCCTCGCTGCGTGTCTGCCTGGATGCGGCTGCGGTTCCGACCATCACGCCCACCATGACGAACGGGTGGAGGATGACGGATACCACTCGAGCGGCGATCACAGCGAATACGACAGCATGACGATGCCGCTCTTCGGCAGCGTCTCGCACTTTTCCAGTTTCATGCCGGTCACGCGTGCGCCCACGGGAAGGACCGGTATGCCTTCGGTCAACAACACAGGCATGATGGCAACCTCGACCGTATCAACCAGTCCCGCGTCGACAAGGCTGCGGAACAACATGCCGCCGCCAAATAGCCAGATGTCTTTGCCGGGCTTGCGCTTCAGCTCGCGAACGGTGTCCTCGGGTGGCGTGTCGACGATCCTGACGCCGGGCGGCGCGGTCTTCAGCGTCTTCGAGAAGACGATCACTTCATTGCCGCCGGGCATCGGCATGAACTCGGTCTGCGCGGACACCTCGAAGGTTTTGCGGCCCATCACGAACGTATCGAACTCGCGGAACATCGCCGCGAAGTCAATGGACTCGTCCATGATGATCCAATCGTAGCCTCCATGTGGATCGGCGATGAAGCCGTCGAGGGTCATCGCGACGCTGTAACGGACTCTGCGCATGGCTCACTACACCTTCCGCGCTTCGATCACGAGCTCATCGCCATCGCGCTCGAAGGGCCGCCCTGTGAAATCTCCAGAGATGCGGATCAGTTCGAACCCGGCTTGTTCGAGCAAGCGTGAGAAATCCGACGGATACAGATACGCAAGATCCAGCCGCATCATGTGCGTGCGGATCAGGCTGCCGACCGCGCTGAACTCCTCGGTTCGGATCATCGATCGTACACGCGAATGTACGGTGTCGTAGCGGCTCGACTCGGAGTAGACGACGAAGCCCCCATCAGGCAGGTTTTTCGTGCTGGTCCAGCGCCATGTCCCCTTCTGCGCGCCGGCGTGTGCGGACATGTACTCCAGCGATGGATGAAACACGTTGAGCGCAGGATGCATGAGCTCGTAGACATCGGCGTTGTAGTTTGTGATGGCGGGTATTCTAGCAATAACTGGGCCCCGGACTCCGGACTCTCGACGATGGACGATGGACGATGGACGACTAAACGTCCAGCTCCTCCGCTTCCTCCGCCCGTTCCATGATGAACCGGAAACGCGCGCTGGCGTCCTTACCCATGAGCTCGTTGATAACGCGATCCGTGACGATCTGATCGACCACGTCGACGCGCAGGAGCCGGCGCGTCTTGGGATTGAGCGTCGTCTCCCAGAGCACTTTCGGCATCATCTCGCCGAGACCCTTGAAGCGCGTAATCTCCGGCTTGCCGCGGCCGTTTCCGTGCTTCTTCAGAATCGCATCACGCTGTGCATCGTCCAGCGCCCAGAAGGTGTCCTTCCCGATGTCGATCCGGTAGAGCGGCGGCTGGGCCAGGTAGACCTTGCCCTCCTTCATCAGCTGCGGGATGTGACGGTAGAGGAATGTGAGCAGCAGGGTGGCGATATGGTTCCCGTCCGAGTCGGCGTCGGCAAGGATAATCAGCTTGCCGTACCGAAGCCGCGAGAGATCGAAGCTCGTTCCGAGACCGCAGCCGATCGCGGTCACGAGGTCGGAGAGCTCCTTGTTCTCCAGCACCTTGGCGAGCGAGGCGCTCTCAGTGTTCAAGACCTTGCCGCGCAACGGCAGAATCGCCTGCCGCGTCCGATCGCGTCCCTGCTTCGCCGACCCGCCCGCGGAATCCCCTTCGACGATGAACAGTTCTGAATCTGAGCGGCCAGATCCCGTGCAGTCGCTCAACTTGCCAGGAAGGTTCAGGCGGCCGGATGTTGCGCTCTTTCGCGTCACCTCCTGCTGCGCCGCACGGCTCGCCTCGCGCGCGCGCGCCGCGAGAATGATTCGGGCGACAATGGCTTCCGCAACGCTGGTGTTGTGGTTCAACCAATGCTCGAGACCCGGGCGCACGAGCGAATCAACAGCCGAGAGCACCTCGGGGTTGTTGAGCCGGTCCTTGGTTTGCCCCTGGAACTGCGGCTCCTGAATGAACACGCTGAGCACGCCGGTGAGCCCTTCGCGGATGTCCTCCGCGGTCAGCGTGACTCCCTTTGGCGACAGGGCGTGCGTGTCGATGAAATTGCGCACCGCTTTGGTGAGCCCGGCCCGAAGGCCGTTCTCGTGAGTGCCTCCCGACGCGGTGGGAATGCCGTTGACGTAGCTGCGAATGTGCTCTTCGGTCGACTCGGTCCATTGCAGCGCCAGGTCGAGCCGCAGGCCATTCTGCTTGTCGAGCAGAAATGCCGCCTCGTGGACCGGCCGAGCGGACCGTTCCGCAACAATCTTCTTCAGGTATGCCAGCAGCCCTTCGGTGTGCTCGAAGGTGGCCTTTGTCTTCTCGCCCTCGTCTTCGAACGCGATCTTGACGCCCTTGTGGATGTAGCTGGCGACCTCGAGGCGTTCGCGGATCGTGGCGGGATCGAGCTCGATTTTCGGAAAAATCGCGGGATCGGGGTGGAAGAACACCTTGGTGCCGCTGCCCCGCGCCGGCCCTGTTTTTTTAGGCGGGCCGAGGGGCTTCCCCTGCTTGAAGCGCTGCTCCCACTCGGCACCGTCCCGGCGGACGGTCGCCACGAGCTCCTTCGACAAGGCATTAACGACACTGGCTCCGACGCCGTGCAGGCCGCCGGCAGTCTTGTAGTTGCCGTGATCGAACTTTCCGCCGGCGTGCAGCACAGTAAAAATGACTTCGAGGGCGCTCTTCTTGGTGGTGGGGTGTTTGTCGATCGGTATTCCGCGCCCATCGTCCTCGATTGTGATCGATGAACCGTCATTGTGGAGGGTCACTCTGATAGTCGACGCATGCCCGTTCATGGCCTCGTCGATTGAGTTGTCCAGAATCTCCCAAACGAGATGATGGAGGCCGGCGGTCCCCACGCCGCCGATGTACATCCCCGGACGGCGCCGGACCGGGTCCAACCCTTCCAGGACGGTTATGTCTTTCGCGGTATAAGCCATTGAACGGTGTTTGATGACTGACTGTAGTTCTCGAGGAAATCCGCGGGTCGATTGTACCAAACGTCGACAAAAAGTACGAGCGTCACGTTCCGGGCACAACGATTGCACCTCCCTCCCTGAATGATGATCCGTAAAGATTGAAAGGATGGCCCTATGCGACTTCCATTACAAATAGCCCTGTCGTTGGTCGTCCTCGCCAGCGCCGCCGACGCCCAGGCTCAGATTCGCTTTCGCGCAATGGACACCAACGACGACGGGATGATCACGCGCGCCGAGTGGCGTGGCAACGATCGAGCGTTCCGTCATCAGGACTGGAACGGCGACGGCGTGCTCTCGGGTGACGAAGTCAGACAGGGAGCGCAGCGCCAGAACTGGAACCAGGACTGGAACCGTGACGGCATCGTCGACAACCAGGACGCCCAGATAGCCCAACAATTCCGCGGCTACGACATGAATAGCGACAGCCGCGTCGCGGCGTCCGAATGGGCGGGCGACCAGAGACTGTTTACCAGGCTTGATGCCAATCAGGACCGTTTTCTGAGCATGCAGGAATATGCGAACGGCGCTGGCTTCCGCCTCGATGCGCAAGGGGGACCGCCGAACGGATTCTCGAATATGGACACGAATCGAGACGGTGTAATCACCCGGAGCGAATGGAACCTTGGCAACGCCGATTTCGCGCGGCTCGACGCGAATCGCGATAACCGGATCAGCCGTTTCGAGTTCGAGAACGATACGGCGAGCTCGCGCGACACGAATGACTCGCCCGCGCAGTTCTCGGTCCTCGACGCAAACCGCGATGGCTGGGTGACCCGGAATGAATCGCGCATGGGGAACACCGAGTTCAGCCGGTTCGACACGAACAGCGACAATCGAATCAGCCGCTTCGAGTTCGAGAACGTGGCGTCCTACAGCGACAATGACCCCTCGTCCTATTACGATCGGTTTGCCACAGTGGACGTCAACCACGATGGATGGCTCGCCCGCTCGGAATGGCGAGGCAGCGAGGACGGGTTCACGCGGCTCGATGCGAACCGCGACAACCGGCTGAGCCGGACGGAGTACGACTCGGAGCTCCCGGCCGAACAGGCATCCCAGTCGAGCCGTACCAATCGCAGCGGAGCGTGGCGGAACGGGTACGACCGCGGCACGCAGGAGGGTCAGGCGGCGGGGCGCGAAGACTACGTCCGCAACCAGGGGTGGGACCTCGAAGGTCAGCGTGAGCTCGAGCGGGCGGATTCAGGATACAACTCGCAGGTCGGCTCGTTGGCCGACTATCAGGCTGGATACCGCGACGGCTTCCGAAGCGCCTATCGTTCGGGGTTCATGTCAGCTCGCGATAACCGGTAACTCAGGAGCAGTCGGCAGGACGCGCGTGAACTCTCCCCGTTGGAGCAGTTCACGTCCGCGTCCGCCTCGGCTTGTCACGCTGTATTTTCCCGTGCTAATCGTCTGCGCGGCTCCGCGTGTGGTCTCTACGGTGAGCAGGTCGCGGTCGCCGCTGGAAGCGACGAAACCGAGCACGCGATCTTCGTCCGTCCCGAGCTTGATGAGGATGACGCCGCGGCCCGGGCCGGACAGGAAATTCACCTCTTCAATTTTGCATAACAGCGCGCGAGCCTGACGGGTCGCCGCAATCAGCACTTCCCCGCCCTTGACGACGGACACGCCGACCACTTCGGCGTTCTGACCAAGTCGGGCAAAGCGGCGCCCCGCACGGGTGCTCACTTCGATGAACGGCTCCAGGCTGAAGCGGAGGCTGTAGCCATCGCTTGTGACAGCGGCCGCGTGGATTGGCGGCACGTCCCCCTCCTTCTTTGCCGTGATCTTGGTGGCCACGCGCGGATCAAGGCTGGCCGCTGCGACCACACGTTCACCGTCTTTGAATTTGAACAGGCTCTGCACCGGCTCGCCGTATCCTGTGGAGGCGGGGACGTCGATGATGCGTGCCGTGTAGGCGCTGCCGAAATTGGTGAAGAACACCACGGTTGCGCGCGTGCTGCCGGCCAGGACCGCCAACACGGCGTCCCCTTCGCGCAGCCGGGTGGTCGCCAGATCCTTCACTTCCTTCTGCCGCTTGACCCATCCATCCTGCGACACGATGACGACATTGTCTTCCTCGATGATGAAGTCGTCGGCCGAGTATTCGACGGTCTCTTCCTCTTCGATCAGCGTCCGCCGCTTGTCCGTGCGCGAATCGGCGTACGTCTTCTGGATTTTCTCCAGTTCCTCTCGCACCAGCGTCCAGCGGCTCTGTTCATTCTTGAGCAGGCCGCCGATCTGCCGCGCCCGCTTCCGCTTATCGTCCAGTTCCTGCTGGATGACGAAAATTTCGAGACGGGCGAGCCGGTAGATTTTCAGCTCGAGGATCGCGTCGGTTTGTTCGGCATCGAGGCCGAAGCGCTTCATGATTTTCTCGGCGGCATCGGCCTTACCGTCCGACTTCCGGACGATTCGGAGGACTTCGTCGAGAACGTCGAAGATCTTCTCGAACCCCTCGAGAAGGTGGATGCGTCGTTTGAGCGCTTCGAGCTCGTGCTCCAGCCGCGCCGTCACGACCGCCAGGCGGAAGTGCAGGAAGTGCCAGAGGATCTGCTTCAGGTCCAGGCGCTCGGGACGACCCACCTCTGCGTTTTCAGTGGGAACCAGGCATGTCAAATTCACCGGGAACGTCGTCTGCAGCGACGTGTGCCTGTAGAGGTACGCCATCACCATTTTCTCGTCGGCGTCCTTCTTGATCTCGAGCTCGATCCTGACGTCCTCGGTCGAGATGTCTTTCACGTCGAGCAATTGCGGTAGCTTGCGGCTGAGCACCACGTCCGCGATCTGCTCGACGAGCTGAGACTTGTTGACCGTGTAGGGAACGCTGATGATGTAGACGGTCTTGGTCGAGCGCGTTTCGCTCCCGATGTCCCACGTGCCGCGCAGGCGTATGCTGCCGCTGCCCGTCTTATAGATCGCCTTGATCTCGTCGGGCGAATTCAGAATCTGGCCGCCGGTCGGGAAATCAGGCCCTTTGATGTAGCGGCACAGCTGGGCGTTGCCAATCTCGTCATTGTCGAGCAGCTTGATCAGCGCTGTGCACACCTCGCCCAGGTTGTGCGGAGGAATATTCGTCGCCATGCCGACGGCAATGCCGGTGGCCCCGTTGACGAGGAGATTCGGCAGGCGCGCCGGCAGCACGACCGGCTCGGTCTTGGTGCCGTCGTAATTGGGGCGATAGGGGACGGTGTCCTGCTCGATCTCGGTGAGCAGCTCATCGCTGATGCGGGTGAGCCGGCACTCGGTGTAGCGCATCGCCGCGGCCGCGTCGCCGTCGAGCGATCCGAAGTTGCCGGATCCATCGACGAGCGGATAGCGCAGGGAGAACGACTGCGCCATCCGGACGAGCGTCTCGTAAATGGCGGCATCGCCGTGCGGATGGAAACTGCCCATGACGTCGCCGACGACCTTCGCGCATTTCCGGTGTTTAGTGTCGGCGGTGAGCCCCTGTTGCCACATCGTGTAGAGGATGCGCCGCTGCACCGGCTTCAGGCCGTCGCGCACATCCGGCAGCGCGCGCGATGTGATGACCGACAACGCGTAATTGAGATAACGCGACTGCGCCGCCTCGTGCAACTGCACGACCCCGTCACCGGCGCCGTTGCCGCCAACGCCGCCGTTATCATCGCCCGGGCTGTCGAAATCGAATAAGGTGCCGGCCGGTTTACGTTTCTTTGACACTGGTTAGGCTCCAGGCTCCTGACTCCGGGCCTCTGGCCCATCGCTCAGCACGCGAATGGTTCTTGACTATGCTGGAGGTATTCATGAGCCGGGATCATCGAAAATTGAACGTTTTCACGCTGGCCGATCAACTCGTGGTCAAAGTTTATGCAGAAACCGCGATATTTCCGCCGCAGGAGCGTTTCGGTTTATGCAGTCAGTGTCGCCGCTCAACAGTCTCGGCAGCGACCAACATCGTCGAGGGTTGTGCGCGACGTAGTACACGCGATTACCTGCAGTTCATCAACGTGGCTACCGGTTCCGCAGCGGAAACGCTTACCTGCTGGACTTGTCATGCAGGCTCGGCTTTCTGAAACCTGAAGTCTACGGGCATTTAGAACCAAAGTACAGTCAGCTGCTGCGCGGGTTACAGAAGTTGATCATTTCGCTGGAGACATAGCGGTAACGGGCCTGAAGCCTAGAGCCCGAAGCCCGGAGCCTTGTGCTAGTCCTGCACCGTGACAACTTTGCGCATACTGCGGTGCGTGTCGAGCACTTCGCGCCCGAGTCTCTTGCTCAGATACACCTTCGATTCCCGATTGTCGCGGTGTGGCTCGTACTTCACCACGTCGAAATGGAGGTGATCGAGCGTGCCGCGCATTTCGTAGAAGCGGTTCTTTGTTTTCACCAGAACTTCGTCGAAGCCGTGCTCGATTGCCCACGCTTCCTGCTGCTCGGTGAGCGCGCGGAAATGGCCCTGGCCGCGCCAGTCGCGACGAGTGCCACCGATCCAGGTGTAGAGAACCCGGCGCCCGTTGAAGTCCACGAAATCGCGCAACCGCTGGACGAGATCGGCGAGCTTCGGGTTGTCTTCGTTCACCCGCATTTCATGCGCCACTTTGTATGACACCGGCACGACGGTGCCTGTATCGTCCGGCAATGCCGCGGTCGCCATCAAAATAAGGTGGTCGCGGTTCTTCAGCCTCCCCACGATCTCCGAAGCTGTCTTCCGGCGCTGATATTCGCCGAAGAACTCTTCGATGTACTCGATCTCCAGGGCGCCCTGTTCGAGCGGATACTGCGTAATCCGATATTCCAATTAGTCCCTCAGCTCAATGTTCAGCTCGGCGCCGAACACCATTGTCCGGTCGTTGTCTCGCGCCGCCCACTTCAGCATAGTTGTCACGCTTGGTTCAACCATTCCTTCGAAGGCGACCCGGCCGTTTGCCACGATCTTCACCGGCTGACCGAAGTTGAACACCGACGGAGATAACAACAGCGTCAGCGCGGTGACCCCCTGCGTTAACGCGTCCACCGTATTTCCACGGCGAATCACGTCGACGCGACCGCTTGGCTTCCGCCGCGGAAACATCGGCGCCGGCGGCGGTTCGACCTGCGCAGGCTCGAAGATGCCTTCGAGGGCAACCCGCCCACGCCCGCGCTCGACCAGTAACCGAACCGGGTCGCCGATCTTCCATCGCTGCAACCGTTCGGAGATATCGACCCCCGACTGAACTGGGCTGCCGTCCACTTCCAGAAAGCGATCGCCGACGCGCAAGCCCAGCGTGGCTGCGTTCGAACCGGCGACGATCTCGGAGACGCGCCGGCCTCGATCCACGCTTGAATTGATGCGCAAGCCGAAATCGTATTCGAGGCCGCGGCGCAGGATGTTGCTGTCAGGCAGGCGGCTTTCGCCGTCCACCGCACCGAGACGGTCGATGACGAGCCAGTGCGCGCGGTTGTGGCGATCGGTCCGCTCCGTCTCCCACGAAATCCGGTCGGGCAGTGGTTCACGAGGATGATCGTGGACGAAGTCTTCAAACGCGCCGCGATCCTGCGGCCACCACGCCGTCGAATGGTCCGAATCCGGATACACGCGAAACACCAGGGGCGTGCCGAGCTTCTGCAGGTGCTCCACGTACAGCTCGAGGGAATGCGCGGGATACAGGCGGTCGCGGCCTCCATTGACGACGTACAACGGCTTGTTCACGGCATTCCCTGGAAAGATCTCGCCGTCGACCCGCACCGCCGGGGTACCCAGGACCATCATGTTCCCCATCAACGGCAGGAAGCTCGCCCACGGCATGGTGTCCTTGAAGGCCATGTAGTACACCCCCGTGCCGCCGTCCGACGTGCCTGTGAGGTACACACGATTCTCATCGACGTTGTAGGTCCGCTTGAGCCTGTCGAGAATCCGCGCGAGATTATCGACTTGCGTCGCCGACCACCAGAGCGAGTGCACCCAGCTGACGGGAAAGACCGCTATCTCCTCGGCGCCGCTCGGCAGGCTGTCCGTGCGTATCCGATCGAATGCCAGCGGCCGCACCCGTGCGACACCGCCGTGAAGTTGCACGCGCACCTGATAGGAGCGGCTCGGATCGTAGGAATCGGGAACGACGAACGCGTACGGGTGTTCGATACCGTCGAATGTTCGGGTCCGGCCGAACTGCCGCCCGCGGCCCGCATCGGCATCGTAGGATCGCCCCCGCCTTACGCGCGAGAGCGCTTCGTCGAACGACACGCCGGTTTTAAGGATCGCATCGATACGGTCTGCCGCCCGCGCGCCGTCAGGCGCAGACCAGAAGGCGTTGAACGCACGATCGATCGCCGGGCTGTCGTGCCGCGCGCGAGCCGGCGCGACAGTTGCGGCTAGGGCGCCGGCAAGGATGGCGAGGCCGATGGCGCGCACTGCCGCATTATAAATGTTCGTGGATTTTGACAAAAAAAGAGCCGGAGGCAGAAGCGTCGCGCTTCTACCCTCCGGCTTTAGCTAAGCCCTTAGCTCTAAGCCCTTACCGAGAAGTGGGTTACGCCTGTTCGCCGCTCGGAGCCACCGAGGTGCGGCCACAATCTTCACACTGGAGGTAAATGACCGGTAAACTCTCAGATCGCCCGATAATCCGCGCGGCCAGCATCCCGCACCTCGGACAAACCACCCCTACTGCTGCGTTGGTTCTTCGTGCCATGCTCACTCCTGACTCGTTAGACGCTCGAAAGGGCCTAACGGTTTCCTAGGTTGCTACTATACCGATCATCTCGGGTCATTCGACGCCGAGTCGAAAATTTAGGGCAATTTCACGGCCTATGTCGCCCTCTGAGTCGTTTTCGGGGGGAAAACCGCCGAATATGCCCGCCTCACCCCTTTTTATGCAAAAAACCGCCCGCGATGTATATCGACATTTTCGCCGGAACCGTGGCCGGCACTGACAAACGCGTCCGCTTTTGAAGTTGGCCCCGGCCACGGGCGCACAGGGTCGAAACTGCCATAGCGACGGTTTTGTGGGATCAAATATTTGAATCTACGCGAATGTCAGAATTGGCCGATCGCAGGCGCATCGCCATTCCAGGATGTGCACAAACACACGGGAAAACGCGTGTTCTCTACAAGTGGGGTGGTATCAGTGTTGCTTTGTTCCGCGCGGAGAGCGAATCATATGAGCCCGTCAAAGTCTCTACTGAACCGCG
>Ga0136617_10006195_pt1 | contig 10700 bp, 9 predicted proteins | sample AntDrymUQ3222106_2_FD_129672 | JGI IMG/M metagenome (GOLD analysis project Ga0136617, IMG submission 129672) | Polar desert sand microbial communities from Dry Valleys, Antarctica - metaG UQ322 (21.06) | ecosystem: Environmental > Terrestrial > Soil > Desert | place: Antarctica: Dry Valley...
CTCAGGTGGTACAACCGACGACGGCCGCACGGCTCGCTCGGAGCCCGCCCACCGATCAGCCGCGTCTCACACGTCTGTGGTCAGTACAGCTAGAACACGACGCTTCAGCTACGAGGGTGAAATCTGGATCAGCCTAGTGACACTGTGTCACTAGGGCTCGAGCCGGGATGCGAGCTCGACACGTGGCGATAGGCTCAGGGCGATGACGAGGAAGCGCTACCTGATGGCGCCCGGGCCGACACCCGTTCCCCCCGAGGTGCTCGCCGCCGGCGCCGAGCCCGTCCTCCATCATCGCGGGCCCGACTTTCGCGCCCTCATGACGCGCGTTCTCGGCCGGCTCCAGGAGGTGTGCCGCACGCAGAACGACGTGCTCGTCTTCACCGCGTCCGGGTCGGGCGCGTTCGAGTCCGCGATCGTCAACCTGCTCTCGCCGGGGGACCGCGTGCTTGCCGTGTCGGCCGGTGAGTTCGGCGAGCGCTGGGCCTCGACCGCCTCCGCGTTCGGCGCGAGCGTCCACGACCTCCGCTACTCGTGGGGCGAGTCCCCGGCTCCCGAGGATGTCCGCCGTCGAGTCGAGGAAACCGGGGCCGAAGTGGTCTTCCTCGTTCACTCCGAGACCTCGACGGGCGTCGTCGCCGACGTGCAGGCGCTCGCACACGCGGCCCGCGAGGCCGGCGCGCTCACCGTGATCGACGCCGTCTCGAGCCTCGGCGCAGTTCCGCTCGAGACCGACGCGTGGGGCCTCGATGTCGTCGTCTCCGGGTCGCAAAAGGCGCTGATGACACCGCCCGGTCTCTCGCTCACCACCGTCTCGGCAGCGGCGTGGGAGCGCTGCGCGCGCACGACCACCCCGCGGGTGTACTTCGACTGGACGAAGCTGCGCGCCTCGCTCGAAACGGGGTCGACGCCGTTCACGCCGGCCGTCTCGCTCGTCGTATCTCTCGACAAGGCGCTCGAGCTGCTGCTCGACGAAGGCCTCGAAGCAGCCTTCGCACGACACGCCGCGCTCGGCCGTGCCTGCCGTGAAGGAGCGAAGGCGATGGGCCTGACGCTGTTCTCGCCGGACGAGGAGCGATCGGCGATCGTCACGGCGATCCTCACCCCGGACGGTGTCGACGCGCGCGACCTCGTCCTCGCGCTCCGGGAACGCTTCGGAATCACGGTCGCGGGCGGCCACGGGGAGCGTGGGACTCGGATGTTCCGCATCGGACACATCGGCTACTTCGACGTCTTCGACATTACGACCGCGCTGGCCGCGGTGGAGGTGCTCCTCGTCGAGGGTGGCGCGGATATCGAGCGCGGCGCTGCCGTCAGCCGTGCGCTCGAGGCGTACCGCGAAGCCGTCAGTGTCTGAACGACAACCCCGCGTCCTGATCCGGGAGCCCATCGCCGAATCCGGGCTCGAGCTGCTCCGTGAGCGCTTCGACGTCGTCGAGGACTCCGACTCCGATCTCGGATCGATCATCGGAGAATTCGAGGCGATCGTCGTGCGCTCGGGGACGATGCTCGACGCGGAGCTCATCGAGCGGGCAAGCCGCCTGAAGGTGATCGGTCGGGCCGGGGTCGGGGTCGACAACGTCGACGTCGACGCGGCAACGCGGCGCGGAATCGTGGTTGCAAACGCCCCTGAGGCCACCGTGGTCTCGGCGGCCGAGCACACCATCGCACTCGTGCTGGCGGTCGCGCGCAACGTTCCCCAGGCACACGCCGCGCTGATCGCCGGAAGGTGGGATCGCGCGCGCTGGGCAGGCATCGAGCTCGCTGGGAAGACCCTCGGCGTCATGGGCCTCGGTAGGATCGGCTGGCAGGTCGCGCGGCGCGCGCTCGGCCTGGGCATGCGAGTCGTGGCCTACGACCCGTACGTGGCGCTCGACCGCTTCCGCGAGCTCGGTGTCGAACCAGCGACGACGCCGGAGGCGCTGTACGCCGAGGCGGATCTGATCACGCTCCACCTCCCGCTCAACGAACAGACCCGCGGGCTGCTCGGACGGGATGCGTTCGAGCGCATGCGCGACGGCGTTCGCGTCGTGAACGCCGCTCGGGGCGGGTTGGTCGACGAGGACGCGCTCGCGGATGCGGTGCGCTCGGGAAAGGTCGCCGGCGCCGCTCTCGACGTCTTCGACTCGGAGCCGTACTCCGGGCCGTTGCTCCAGCTGGAACAGATCGTCGTGACCCCACACCTGGCCGGCTCGACCACCGAAGCCCAGGACCGGGCCGGTCTGATCATCGCCGAGCAGGTTGCCGCAGCGCTCGACGGCGAGCTCGTCCGGACGGCGGTGAACATCCCTGTCGTCGAGCAGGCCGACCTCGAGGTGCTTGGCGCGTTCATCCCGCTCGCCGCGAAGCTCGGAAGACTGGCTATCGCACTCGTTGCCGGGCGTCCGAGCCGGATCGTCGTGGCGGCGCACGGTCCGCTGTCGGAGTACGACACGCGCTTGCTCACGGTCGCCGCCCTGAACGGCGTCTTCCAGGGTCGCGTCGACCAGACGGTGAACTACGTGAACGCTCCGGTCATCGCCGCGGAGCGGGGCATCGATGTGTCCGAGCAGCGCTTCGCCGCGTCCCAGCACTACACGAACCTCGTCCGAGTAGTGGTCGCGGGGGAGGGGGAGGACGTCGAGGTCTCGGGAACGACGATCGGACCCGATGCCCGCCTGTTCCTCGCCGGTGCGCTCGGATTTGCGATCGACATCGAGCTCGCGCCACGGATGGCGTTTCTCGTCTACGACGACCAGCCCGGGGTCATCGGGAGGGTCGGCACGATGTTCGGCGAGTCCGGCGTGAACATCGCCAACATGGCCGTCTCACGCACGAAAGAGGGTGGGAAGGCCCTCATGGCCTTCTCCATCGACAGCGCGCCTCCGCCCGAGCTCCTCGCTCGCGTTGCCGCGTCCGGGTTCGACGAGTCCCGCTTCATCACGCTGACGTAGCTCCGAGCGCGAGCGGATAGATTCTGACCGTGGTAGCGGCCTGGCCGGAGCCCGTCGAGCGGGTCTCCATGTTCCTCCGCGACGCCGGAGCCGAGGTCCGCATCGAAGAGTTCTCCGAAGGAGCAGCTACGGCAGCGGACGCCGCGGAAGCAGCGGGGTGCGCGCTCGACCAGATCGTGAAGTCGCTCGTGCTGATTTGCGGCGACCGGCCTGTCGTGGCGCTCGTACCTGGTGACCGCCAGGGCGATCCCGAGAAGGTCGCGCGGATTGCCGGCGCCGGCTCGGCTCGTATCGCATCTGCCCAGGAAGTCGAGCGGGCAACCGGGTTCGCGCCCGGGGCGGTCGCGCCGTTCCCGCTCCCACTGGTGGACCTGATCTTGTTGGAGCGCACGTTGCTCAAGCATCCACTCGTCTGGGCGGGAGCAGGCTCTCCGAGGCATCTCGTGGGTCTCGCGCCCGCAGAGCTAGGCCGATTGGCTCGAGCCCGTCCCACTGACGTCGTCAAGGACTACGATTCGCCTGGCGAAAAGGGAGGCTGACCTGATGCAAGGGACCGAGAAGATCTGGATGAACGGGGAGCTCGTCGACTGGGCGGACGCGAAGGTCCATGTCGGCGTCCACGGGCTGCACTACGGATCCGGTGTCTTCGAGGGCATCCGCTGCTACGAGACCGACAAGGGCCCGGCGATCTTCCGCCTCCAGGATCATCTGCAGCGTCTCGAACACTCCGCCAAGGTGCTGTACATGGATCTGCCGTACTCGACGTCAGATCTCCGCAAGGCGACCCACGAGCTCGTGGCGGCGAACGGGCTGCCGACCTGTTACGTGCGTCCGATTGCGTTCTACGGCTACGGAGAGCTGGGCGTGGCGACGACGGGCAATCCCGTGGATGTCGTGATCATGAGCTTCCCGTGGGGCGCCTATCTCGGCGAGGACGGCCAGCAGGCGGGAATCTCCACAATGGTCTCGAGCTGGGAGCGAGTAGGCCCGAACGTGATCCCGCACGTCGCGAAGGCGACCGGGATCTACCTGAACTCCATGCTTGCGACGACCGAGGCACGCAGAGCCGGCTACGACGAGGCGATCATGCTCACCCGCGACGGCTACGTCGCCGACGGGCCAGGCGAGAACATCTTCGTCGTCAAGGACGGCAGGCTCCTGACGCCTCCGCTGTCGATGTCGATCCTCCCGGGGATCACCCGCGACACGATCATCCATCTCGCACGCGCCCTCGGCTACACCGTGGAGGAGGCGCTGCTCATCCGCACTGACCTCTACCTCGCCGACGAGGCGTTCATGGTCGGCACCGCGACCGAGGTCGCGCCCATCCGCTCCGTCGACGGTCACGAGATCGGCGTCGGGCCGATCACGCTCGAGCTGCAGAAAACGTACCTCGACGTCGTCATGGGCCGAGACCAGCGCTGGAGCGACTGGCTCGACGTGGTCGAGCAGGCGCGCGCGCCGGCCGAAGTGTGAGAGCCACGAGACAGGTTTCCCTCTCGAGACCCTGGCTCGACGAGCGGGAAGAGGAGCTCGTGCTCGACGTGCTCCGTTCCGGACGACTGTCGCTCGGCCCCACGATCGAACGCTTCGAGGAGACGTTCGCCGCGGCTGTCGGAGCACCGTACGCAGCCGCCGTCTCGAGCGGTACAGCCGGTCTGCATCTCCTCTGCATCACGGCGGGGGTGGGCCCCGGCGACGAGGTCATCACCTCGCCCTACTCGTTCGTGGCGTCCGCGAATTGCGCGATCTACGAGGGCGCTACACCGGTCTTCGCAGACATCGATCCGCGCACGTTGAACCTCGATGCGGCGTCCGTCGCTGCTGCGGTGACCGAGCGGACGAGAGCCATCGTCGCCGTCGACATCTACGGCTACCCCTGCGAGCTCGACGAGCTACGCGCGATCTGCGACCGGCACGGGCTCGCGCTCATCCAGGACGCGTGCGAGGCTCTGGGCGCGCGCTACCGCGGTGAGGTGCTCGGATCGCAAGGGCCGCCCGCAGTCTTCGCCTTCTACCCGAACAAGCAGATCACGACGGGTGAAGGCGGCATGGTCACGACCCACTCCGAGGACGAGCGGCGGCTCCTGCGTAGCTTGCGCAACCAAGGGCGCGCCGACTCGGGTGGCTGGCTCGAGCACGCGCGGCTCGGTTTCAACTATCGGATCGACGACGTCCGCGCGGCGATCGGCCTCGGCCAGCTCGAGAAGCTCGACGAGATCCTCGAGCGAAGGGCGGTCGTTGCCGCCCGCTACACCGAGCTGCTCGGCGCCATCGAGGGGCTCGAGCTCCCCTGCCCTGACGACGACCAGCACGAACGGTCGTGGTTCGTGTACGTCGTCGCGCTTCCAGCGGAAGCCGACCGCGAGGCGGTGATCGGAACGCTCGACGCTCGCGGCGTGCAGACGGCGCGCTACCTGCCCTGCATCCACCTTCAGTCGTACATGCAGGAACGCTATGGATTCCGCGCGGGGCTGTGCCCCGTTGCTGAGGACTTGAGCTCGCGCACGCTCGCGCTTCCGTTTCACGCGCTGCTCGACGAGGACGACCAGGTGCACGTGGCCGAGACGCTTCGCGAGGCGCTCGAGAGCGTCTCCTCGTCCGGCTCGGCAGGTGCGTAGGCGCTCTCCGACCTGGCTCGCGCTCGTGCGCGCCCAGGCTCGGCTTCCCCTTGGGTTCGCTGCCGCGTATGACGGGCCTGTGTTCGGCGGCATCGCCCGCGTCCTCGCCGGCAACGTGCTCGAGGACGACACGGCTGTGGTCGGACTGCCGGCGTTCGTCTACCGACCCGGGAGAGGATCGGGACCATGGCCTGCGATCGTGCTTTTCCCCGGGGTGACACGGCGTGGGCGTTCGCACCCGGCGCTCCGCGCGATCGGGCGTGGCCTCGCAGCAGCCGGCCGGTTGGCGATCATCGTGGAGCCCGAGGGCCTGCCCCTCGGAGAGCTGACGCCGACCGCCAGAGAGCAAGCGCGCGCTGCGGTCGAGGCGGTGGTCTCGCGGCCCGATGTCTCGGGCGGTCGCACCGCTCTCGTGGGGATCTCGGGAGGAGCGACGCTCGCGCTGCTTTGTGCTGCCGACCGGAGCCTTCGGAACCGGGTGTTGCTCGTCCTCGCGCTCGCGCCGCTCAACGACGTCTCCGAGGCGATTCGCTACATCACGACGGACGTCCGCCGTAGCGGCGACATGGTGATGCCGTTCGCACCGGGTGACTTCTTCAGGCTCGTGATCGCGCGCTCGGTGATCTCCTGTCTCGAGCCCGGCGACGACCGGACAGCTCTTCGCTCGCACCTGCTCGCGCTGGAGGACTACGGCCTAGAGCCACTTTCCGGCCTGCGTACGTGGCCTCGAGGGGGCCTCGGGGATCCGGCACGTGCCGCCGTCGCGCTGCTCTCGAATGACCACCCTGACCGCTTCGATGGGCTCTTCGCCGCGTTGCCCGATGCGCTTCGAGCTGGTGTGGAGGCGTTGTCTCCGCTTGCCGTCGCGGACGAGATCATCGCGCCTGTCGAGCTCGTCGTCGCCCGCGCGGACAAGTACATCCCGCTCGCCGACGCGACGTCCTTCGCCGACGCGTGCCCCACCGCGCGGCTGACGATTCTCGAGTCGCTCACGCACGTCGTGCCGACTGTCTCGCCGACCGCCGTCTGCGATCTGGCCGGGCTCGACTACGTTCTCGTCCGCCTCCTAGCCGCGTCATAATCGCGGCGATGGCGACGGCGCGGATGGTTTTTCTCGGCTTCGGCAAGTACGCGCGTGCCGACAAGATCTACGCCCTCGAGCCGATCGTCGGCGACGATCGCGGAGGCGGCAGGCGCACGAAGGTCTGGATCGAAGGGGTTGCGGAGGCGGTGGTCGCGTCTCGCACCGAGCGCACGATTCTCCATGACATGGGTCACGAGGCCGGTGACTCGGTGCTGTTGGATCAAGCACTCGACCTCGCCGAGCGGCTCGCGGCGGCTGCAGAGGAAGGGCGGGTCGACCTGGGCGATCTCGGGCGCCGCGCACGCCGTGTGCTTGCTGCGACGGCGAGGCCGTCGGAGACCGAACAGCTCTTCTGAGCAGGATCTTCGACAGCGCATTCTTCGAACAGGACGTGCACAGCGTCGCCCGCGGCCTGATCGGAGCGACGTTCCTCGTCGCCGGAGTCGGCGGCGTCGTCGTCGAAACCGAGGCGTACGCGCCGGACGATCCGGCGAGCCACTCGTACCGCGGTCGCACGACGCGGAACGCCGCGATGTTCGGTCCTCCCGGCCACCTGTACGTCTACCGCTCGTACGGGATCCACTGGTGTGCGAATGTCGTCTGCGGCGACGAGGGAACGGGCGCGGCCGTCCTGCTCCGTGCGCTCGAGCCGGTGCGCGGGATCGAGGAGATGCGGTCGCGCCGCGGCCTCGACGAGGTGACCCTCCTCTGCGCCGGCCCCGGCCGTCTCTGCCAGGCGCTCGGCATCGCCGGCGAGCACGACGGCTTGGCACTCGACCGCAAGCCCTTCATGCTGCGACAGCCGACCGCGCCGGCGGAGATCGTGTATGGCCCCCGAGTCGGGATCACGCGCGCGACCGAGCGCCCGTGGCGCTACGTGCTCAGGAGTTCTCGTTTTGTGAGCCGTCCCCGACCACGAGCCTGATTCTCAGCTTGGGCGCTGCGGCGACCCCGGCGTCGAGGCTCTGGCGGAGAATGACCCCCATCGGCCCGGGCGCAGCGACGACCCGGGGCTCGAGCCGAAGGCGCCGGACCTCGCGGCTGGCGCTCGCCAGGCTCGAGCCGACGAAGTTCGGTACGAGGCCGTGGCGCGCGGCGGTCACCGACAGTCGCACCGAGTCGCCCGCCGAGAGACCGCCGGTCCGAGGATCCTGGCCGACGACGATTCCCGGGCGACGGCCCGGTCTTGCCGGCACGTAGATCGCCGTCGCCTCGAGGGGCTCCGCCGCGAGCATCGCGACCGCAACCGGCTCCGTCATTCCGACGACTCGCGGAACCTGAACCTCGTTCGCCTTGCAGTCCGCCGTCTTGTCAGGACCCCGGCCCGAGAAGTAGACGAGCCGCCGAGCGCCTCGGCAGAGGCCGTTGTCGACCTGCCACTCTCCCTCCCGCCTGACGACCCAGGTGGCCGCCCCTCCGAGGTAGGGCGCGTAGTCGAAGGCGGCGTCCTCGTCCGAGTCGTCCAGGCTCGACACGAACTCCTTCCAGATCTGCGCCGGCAGCGTTCCGCCCGTCACCGGCTCGCCGCCGAACTCCGTGAGCATCGGCCGTAGCCGGTCGGGATACCCAACCCAGACGGCCACGGCGAGCTCAGGCGTGTAGCCGACGAACCACGCGTCGGCGTAGTTGTCGGTCGTCCCGGTCTTGCCTGCAACGCTGCGTCCGCTGATGCTCGCCCGCGCGCCGGTGCCGCTCGAGACGACGTCCCGGAGGATGTCGGTGAGCACCGCAGCCTGATCCGAATCGATCGCCTGTGTCGGAAGGGGAGCGTTCTCCTCGATGTTGTTCGCGCGAATTCGCTCGACGCGCTCGACGACGCGTGGCCGGTCACCGAAGATCCTGCCGTCGACTCGCCTGCCCCCGTTCGCGATCGTGGCGTACGCGCGTGCCATCTCGAGCGGGTTGACCGCACCCGAGCCGAGCCCGATCGAAAAGTAGGCGTCGAGCGGGCTCTTGATACCGAGCGCGTGCGCGGTCTTCACGATCTCCTTCGGGCCGACGATGTCAGTGAGCTGTGCGTACACCGTGTTGTCCGAGGACACCATCGCGCGGCTCAGGCTGACACCACCGAGGTACGTGTGGTCGTAATTCGTCACCTTCCAGATCCGGTCGCCCGCGTCGATCGAAACCGGGCGCGAGTCGAGCGCAGTCGCCGGCGAGATGCCCTCGCGCATCGCCGTTGCGAGCACAATCGGCTTGAAGGCCGAGCCGGGTTGGCGCTCGGCCTGGGCAGCGAGGTTGAACTGGCTCTCGTGGAAGTTTCGGCCTCCGAACATCGCTCTCACGGCGCCGGTCTCCGGCTCGATCGCGACGAGGGCCGCGGCCGGTCCATCGGGATTGCGCAACACCTTCTCGATCGCAGCTCGGGCGCGCTCCTGGAACGCGAGATCGATGGTGGACGTCACGCGAAGCCCACCGCCGAAGACACGCCCCGCGCCGTACTCCTCCACCAGCTGATCCTGGACGTAGTTCACGAAGTACTCGGCAGGGCCGCGCGTCCCCGGAAGCCGGACAACCTCGGGAAGCGGCAGCGGAGCCTCGGCTGCGTGACGGTACTCGGCGAGTGTGATCTTTTCCTGCTCGAGCATGAGGCCCAGGACGTGACGCCGTCGGTCCTTCGCCCTGTTCGGGCTCGTGACCGGGTCGTAGCGGGCGGGATCGGAAGGAATTCCCGCGAGGAGTGCGGCTTCGTGCAGCTCGAGGAGCCTCGCGCCCTTGCCGAAGTACGTCCGCGAAGCCTGCTGGATTCCGTACGCCCCGTTTCCGAAGTAGATCGTGTTGAGATACGCCGTGAGGATGCGGTCCTTGGTCCAACGCTGCTCGAGCTGCCAGGCGAGCGCTGCCTCCCGGACCTTGCGCGCGAGTGTTCGCTCGTTTCGGATGTACGCGTTCTTGACGAACTGCTGAGTGATCGTGGAACCGCCTTCGACGATCGCCTGCTGGCGGACATCGGCCCAGAGTGCGCGGGCGACGCCGCGCATGTCGATGCCCTTGTGGTCGAAGAAGCGCTGATCCTCGACGGAGACGATCGCCTGGCGCATGATCGGCGCGATGTCCTCGGTCGCAACCAGCACGCGATCCTCGTCGCCTCGAAGAACGGCCAGCACCCGCTCCCCGTTCGAGGCGTAGACGACGGTGTTCACGTCCGTTCGCTGCGACGCGGGATCGAGAGACGGGATCTCGCTCGCGACGGCTCGTACGAGGCCGAAGGTGAACGCCAGGAACGAGAGGACGAACAGCACGCCGAGGAGCGCCGCAAGACGACGCTTGCGAACTCGGCGCCGACGACGCGGCGTCACCTTCTCTCTCCCAGCTCGCAAGGAGGGAAGTGTAGGGCGTGCCGCGACGCAATAGGGGTCGCCGGCAGGGCTTTAGCGCGATCGCAATTCGCGCGAGTGGACACCGACTTGCGCGGTGCTAGACGGGCGCCGAGGCGACGATCGGATCGTTCTCTAAGACCTCGACGCCTCCCGCGGCTTCGAGCGTCACCGCCACGACATCCCCGGGCTCGACGGTGCCGTCGAGACCCACCCAGTCGCGCCCGTCCTGCCCCGGGAAGAGCCCGGCGGGAGACGCGTTCTCTCCCTCCATGATCCACAGCTCGTACGTCTTTCCCTGCGGTGCGGGGTCGAGCTCGTCCAGGACGAGCACGGCACGGCCGTCGTCGTTCACCACGAGCCGGCCCTCGCCTGTGTCGAGCGAGACCGTCCGTGCGCCGGGATCGGCCAGGACAGCCGCCGCCTGCCGTTCTCGCTCGAGCGCGAGTCGCGCGTCGTCGAGGTCGCCAGAAAGCTGCGTGGCCCAGAGCCCCACCGCGAGCGCGACGACAGCGGCGACTGCTGCCACGGCCCCGAGCACAGGGACGACCCTTCGTCTCCGGGACTCGAGTGGAACGACGACCTGCCGCTCTGCACGAGCCGCCGTGAGGATCCGTCCGCGAAGCTCCGGGCTCGGCGCAGGGCCGGCAGCGGCGATTGCGAGCGCCTCGGTCGTCTCCCAGAAAGAGGTCAGCTCCTCACGACACTGCTCGCACTCCGCAAGGTGCGTCTCGTAAGCCCAGCGCTC
>Ga0136617_10006196_pt1 | contig 10700 bp, 8 predicted proteins | sample AntDrymUQ3222106_2_FD_129672 | JGI IMG/M metagenome (GOLD analysis project Ga0136617, IMG submission 129672) | Polar desert sand microbial communities from Dry Valleys, Antarctica - metaG UQ322 (21.06) | ecosystem: Environmental > Terrestrial > Soil > Desert | place: Antarctica: Dry Valley...
CGAGCACGAAGTTCGTCAGGACGTCCTTGCTGGCGTCGGGGATGCGGGCGCATCCGGGTGCGCCCAGGCCCGCCGTCGCGTCGCTGGACGGCGATCGCGACCAGCGCCTTGCCGGCTGCGCCGCGCCCGCGGCGCCCAGGTTTGACGCCGCCGATGAGCGTCTCGTCGACCTCGACGGGGCCGTCGAGCAGTTCGCGGCCGGGACGCACCATCGCTCGGCGCAGCTTGTGCAGCCACGCCCACGCGGTCTGATAGCTGCCGAACCCCAGCACGCGCTGCAGGCCCAGCGCGCTGACGCCGTTCTTCTGATTGACGACGTACCAGACCGCCGCGAACCAGCTGACCAGCGCCATCCGCGTCCCCGCCAAGATCGTGCCCGCCGTCACCGACGTCTCACGCCGACAGGACCGGCAGCGACGCAGCCCGTCGGCCATCTGCCACGTCGACCGCGCCGCAGAACCTGCACACGAACCCGTCGCCCCAGCGCAGCCGCTCCAGGTAGCGCAGGCACGCCGCATCGTCAGGAAACCAGGCCAGCAGCTCATGCCAGTTACGCGGTAGTCCACGCCGGCCACCGGGTGAGGCTTGGTCTGCACCGCCGCGACACGCTACGACCCGAAGGGGACGGAAGTGGATAGCCCACTTTACACTAAAGACGGGCCGCGAGCCCGCGTTCGCGCAGCGAGTGCGTCAGCGTCAGCTCCTCGGCGGTCGGGCCCGAGTGCTTCGGCCCGGGCGTCTCGAGCACGAGCGGCAAGCCCTCGAAGCGCGGCTCGGAGAGGAACACGGCGCAGCCATCCTCGCCGAGCTCGCCCGCGCCGACGTTCGCGTGGCGATCGACGTTGGAGCCCAGCGGCGTCTGCGAGTCGTTGAGATGCAGCGACCCGAGACGCTCGAGCCCGACGAGCCCCGCGCACTGATCGAGCACGGCCGCGAGCGCGTCCGCGCCGCGGATCTCAAAGCCCGACGCGAGCAGGTGGCAGGAGTCCAGGCACAGCCCGAGCCGCGGGTCGCCGCCGGCCGCCTCCATGAGCGCGGCGAGCTCCTCGAACGAGCGCCCGAGCGTGCCGCCGGCGCCGGCGGTGTTCTCCAGATGCAGCGCGCAGCCCTCGGTCTCGGCGAGGGCCTCGGCGATGACGGCGCCCGCGCGCGCGATCGCCGCGCCGACGTCGCCGGTCTTCGCCGAGCCCGGATGCACGACGACCGCGTGCGCGCCGAGCGCCGCCCCGGCCTGCAAGGACGCGATCAGCGAGCGCAGCGAGTTCGCGCGGATCGTCTCGTCGTCGGAGGCGCAGTTGAGCAGGTAGACGGCGTGGATGAGCAGCGCATCGACGTCGGAGGCGGCGATCGCAGCATGAAACGCCGCGACCTCGTCCGCGGAGTACTCGCGCGGCTTCCATGCGCGCGGGTTCTGGTTGAAGATCTGGATCGCCCGCGCGCCGCGCTCGACACCGCGCGCGACCGCCTTCGCGGGACCGCCTGCGGGGGAGACGTGGGCGCCGATCAACACCGGTGATGGCTACTGTCATGACACATGAGGGTTCGCTTCGCTCCTTCTCCGACCGGCGCGCTGCACATCGGCAGCGCGCGCACCGCTCTACAACTGGCTGCTCGCCCGGGGCGCCGGCGGGACCCTCGTGCTGCGGATCGAAGATACCGACCGCGCGCGCTCGACCGCCGAGAACGTCGAGCAGATCCTCGAGGCGCTCGCGCATGCGGTCAAGGACGGGCAATCATCGACTTCGCCCGTCTGACCGCGCGAGGTGCCCGGGGCTTCGTAGAACGCCGCAGGGCGGAACGGCTAGCGTTCAGGCGTGACCTCAGACACTTCCAGCCGCGTCCGCTTCGCGCCCTCGCCCACGGGCTACCTGCACGTCGGCTCGGCACAATCCGCCCTGTTCAACTGGCTGTTCGCCCGCGCCGCTGGCGCGGAGTTCCTGCTTCGTATCGAAGACACGGACGCCGAACGCAACCGGCCGGAGCTCGTCGACAACATCCTCGAGATGCTGGATTGGCTGGGCATCGCATGGGACGGCGAGCCGATCCACCAGTCCGACCGCACGAGCCGCCACCTCGAGGCGGCGCTGGAGCTCGCCGCTGCCGGGAACGCCTACTGGTGCGAGTGCACGCGGGAAGACGTCGATCGCCGCCGCGCCGAGCACGGCGAGGCCGGCTTCGGCTACGACGGCTACTGCCGCGACCGCGGGCTGGAGCGCGGGACGGGTCGTGCGCTGCGCTTCCGCAGCCCCATCGACGGTGCCGTCGCTTGGAACGACGTAGTGCGCGGCGACGTCCAGGTTGACGCATCCGTGATCGACGACTTCGTGATCGTGCGCTCGACGGGCGTACCGCTGTTCATCGTGGCCAACACCGTCGACGACGCCGACATGGGTATCACCCATGTGATCCGCGGCGAAGATCACCTGAGCAACACGCCGAAGTACATCCTGCTGTGGCAGGCGCTCGGGCTCGGACCCCTGCCGACGTTTGCCCACCTGCCGCTGCTCGTGAACGAACGGCGCAAGAAGCTGTCTAAGCGCCGCGACGACGTGTCGGTGGCGGGCTACCGGGAGCGTGGCATCCTCGGTCCGGCGATGCGCAACTACCTGGTCCTACTCGGATGGGGACCCCCGGATGACGTCGAGGTGCGTCCGATCGAGGAGATCATCGATCTGTTCCGACTCGAGGACGTCACCGCGGCCCCGGCGTTCTTCGACGTTCGCAAGCTCAACCACATCAACGGCGAGTACATCCGCATGCTGCCGACCGATGAGTTCGCTCGGCTCGCGCGCGACTTTCTGCCAGCGGGCGACGAACCCGCTCGCGTTCTTGCGGCGCTTACCCCAGTCGTACAGGAGCGCGTCCAGACGCTGGCCGAGGTGCCAGCCATGCTCGACTTTCTCTGGCTGGACCAGTTGTATCTTGACGAGCGCGCCTGGAGCAAGGCGGTCAAGGACGAGCGCGGAGTCGTGATGCTCGACGAAGCGAAGCGGGAGCTGGCGAGCGCCGACTGGACCGTCGACGGCGTCGAGCGGGCCATGCGTAGCGCCGCCGCAGCGGCCGGATTCGTCAACGACCAAGGCTACCCGCAGATGTCCAAGGCACAGGCGCCGGTACGCGTCGCCGTGACTGGAAGGCCGGTCGGCCTGCCGCTGTGGGAGTCGCTCGTAGCGCTGGGACGCGATCGGACCCTCAAGCGCATCGCGGCGGCCCGCCAGCGTGCCGCGGCATGATGACACCCGGTGCAAGCAGTGAGTGAATCTCGGCTGCGCCAGAGGCCAGCTCCCAGCCCGAGCGGGGCACGTCCGGAGTCCCGGGCCTAGGGCTTGGCGATCGACGGCCCGCTGATCGCACCGTCGACTCCGATCTCCACCGCGAGCACCTCCGCCCGGATCCACTGGTCGTGCGCGAGCAAGTCGGCGTCGCCCTCTGGCAGCGTCAGCGCGATGCGGTCGGTGAGTGCCAGCCCCTGTTCCTTGCGCATCTCATTAACCGTGTGGACGAGATCGTAGACGCGGCCCTCGACCCGCAACTGCTCGTCGAGCGCGGTGTCGAACGCGACGCTGATACCGTCGTCCTGGGCGATCGCCCAGCCGTCGAGCGCCACGTGCTCGCCGCGGATCAAATCGTCCGGGCCGAGTTCCTCGCCCGCGACCACGAGGCGTCCGTCCGGGAGTTGCTCGAGGTCGCCGGCGGCCAGCGCCGAGCGCACCTCCGGGAGCTTGCGGCCCAGACGGGGGCCGAGGACACGTAGGTTCGGTAGCAGCTCGACGCGCGCGACCGGACCCTGGTTGAAGCCGACGTCCGTAACCCGCAGCTCCTGCTTGATCTCCTCGGCGTGCGCCGCGGCAAGCGGCGCGCCGCGAACGTAGAGGCGCCGTAGCGGCTGGCGCAGCTTCAGGCCCGCCTCGCCGCGAGCGCGCCGGCCCAGCTGGACAACGCGGCGAGTCTGCGCGATCTCGTCGAGCAGCGCCTCGTCGACGTGGTCGCGCTGCACCTCCGGCCAGCCGGCCAGGAAGACCGACTCTGGAGCGCCGTCTACCGGTCCGGCGACCAGCGCCTGCCACAGGTGCTCGGCCAGGAAGGGCATGATCGGCGCGACCACGCGCACGAGCTGCACGAGCGCCGTCCACAGCGTCCGGAATGCGGCCTCGTCGAACGCGTAGAAGCGCCTGCGCGAACGGCGTATGTACCAGTTCGAGAGATCCTCAACGAACGTCTCCGTGGCGCGCACGACATCCACCGTCATATATGCGTCATAGGCGGCCTCGGCGTCCGCGACCAGCTGCTGGACACGTGCGAGCAGCCAATCATCGAGCGCCTGCAGCTCGACGCCGGTCATACCGCCGTCCACGTCCTCGTAGCGCGGCTCGAAGCCCTCGATGGCACCGTAATCGGAGAGGAAGCGGACCGAGTTCCAAAGCGTGAGCAGCCACCGCTTGATCTCATCGGCGGGCCCGTAGCCGAAGCGGATGTTCTGCGTCGGCGGCTGGCGGGCGTACAGCCAGCGCATCACGTCGGCGCCCATGCGCTCGAACGCGTCGTCGGCCGAGATCAGATTCCCCCATGACCCGTGCATCTCGCGCCCGCCGGCGTCGAGCAGCTTCTCGAAGGTCAGCACTCTGCGGTACGGCGCGCGGCCCGTGAGCACCGCCGACATGAAGAACATCGAGTAGAACCAAAGGCGGATCTGCTCGCGCATCTCGGTGACCCAGTCGGCGGGGAACCACCGCTCCCAGTAGGCGTGGTCGGGCAGGTCGGCGGTCGACAGCCCCTGCGACGCTCCGGTAGCGTAGCCGCCCGGGACGAAATCATCGCTCTGCCAGCCGAGCGTGGAGAACGGGACGATCCCCGCGTCCAGCCAGACGTCGCCGACCTCCGCGACGCGCTTGACCGCCTCGCCGCACTTCTCGCACCGGATCAGGACGCGGTCGATCCAGGGCCGGTGAAGCTCCGGGAGATCCGCCAGGTCGCCGACCGCACGCCGTTCGAGCTCAGCGCGCGAGCCGATCACGTTCAGATGCCCGCACGTGCACGGGTAGAACGGCAGTGGTAGCCCGTAGAAGCGGCGGCGCGAGATGTTCCAGTCCTCCATGTTGCGGAGCCAGTCGTCCATCCGCTTGCCGTACTGCGGCGGCGTCCATTCGATGCCCTGGTTCTCGTCGAGCATCTGCTGGCGGACGCCCTCGACGGAAATGAACCAGTCGTCGGAGACCCGGAAGATCAGCGGCGTGTCACAGCGCCAGCAGTGCCGGTAGGCGTGCGTGATCGTCTCGGCGCGGATGAGCAGGCTGGCCTGGCGCAGGCGCTCGATGATGCGGTCGGCCGCCTCGTCGGTCGAGAGCCCGGCGAGCCAACCATAGGCGGGGTAGAAGCGCCCGGCCTCGTCGACTGGCGTCAGGACCGGCAGGTCGTACTCTCCGGCGAGCCCGAAGTCCTCGCGCCCCGCGCCGGGGGCGATGTGCACGATGCCGGTGCCCTCGCCGATCTCGACGCCCTCCCAGGGGATCACACGGTGCTCGATGCCGGCGCTGGGCGGCAGGTCGTCGAACGGCGCCGAGTAGCGCCAGCCGACGAGTTCCCCTCCCGGCTTGGTCTCCGCGAAGGCCTCGTCGGGCGCGGACGTGATCGCGGCCCACTCGCCCGCCTGATTGCGGCCGTAGTCGATCTCGGGTCGCACGGCCGCGGCGAAGTTCGCCGGTAGTGTCCAGGGCGTCGTCGTCCAGATCCCCAGGGACTCGCCGGGCCGGTCGATTAGGGGGAAGCGGACGGACAGCGAGGGGTGGTCGCGGTCCTGGTAGACGCCGGCCTGCATCAGCTCGTGCTGTGAGAGCGACGTGCCGCAGCGCGGACACCACTCGGACGCGCGGTGGCCCAGGTACAGCCAGCCGCGATCGTGGACAACCTTGAGGAAGCGCCAGTTGTACTCGATGTTGGTGTCGCTGAAGGTGAAGTAGTCCTTCCCCCAGTCCATCCACTGCCCGAGTCGCTTGGAGGCGCGCGTCAGCTCGCCCGATGACCACTCCACGACCTCACGGCACTTGCGGGCGAAGTTCTCGAGGCCGTACTCCTCGATCTCCCGTTTGGAGTTCAGCCCGAGAGACTTCTCGACACCGACCTCGATCCACAGCCCCTGGCAGTAGCCGTTCTGGTAGCGCTGTTCGAAGCCCCGGAGCGCCTTGTAGCGCTGGAAGACGTCCTTCAGCGTCCGTCCCCATGCCGTATGGACGCCCATCGTCTTGTTCGCTGTCACGGGCCCATCGATGAAGCTGAAGCGCGGGCCGCCGCGATTGCGCTCGCGGAGCTTTTCGAAGGTGCCTTCACGCTCCCAGAGCTCGAGGATCGCCTCCTCAAGGCGCGGGTGATCGGGGACGGGCGGGAGCGGGCGGAAGCCGGAGGGCACGGGCTCAGTCTACGAGCAGCGGGGGCGCGGCGCCGTTGAGATCTGCCCCGCTGGCGCGGACACGAGACCGTCCCGACGTGACCACTAGCAGGAATCTGCGGATGCTGCGACGGACATTCGGCGACGACGCGGCGAGAAACCCGCGAACGCCCGGCGCGACAGGCCAGAACGCCCGTATCTCCAAGGTCTCCAAACCCGCGGACGGACTCGCGCAGGCCGACGACTTCGGAAATCCCGCTCAACCATCTGTCCATCGCTGCCGATACCGGGGGTGCACGAACGATCCCCACCCGGAAGCAGGGACCGCCTTCATGATCAGCACACCCGCCCGTACCGCAGCGTCCAGCAGCGCGCCCGTACAACGCCATCACAACGAGGGCCACGGCCGTCGTCTGACCGCTGCGTTCGAGGCGCTCGAGGCGTTCCCGGCACTCGCGGAGTCGCGTAACCGTCTGCTGCGCCTCGTCAGTGCCGAGCGTGTCTCGCCGGCCGACGTCGTCGCGGCCGTCGAGTCCGACATCGCGCTCGTCATCGCGGTCCTGCGCATGGCCAACCAGCTCGACGACCGCCGCCGGGGCCGCGTCGAGTCGGTCGTCAAGGCCGTGGAGATCCTCTCGCCCGAGTCCGTCCAGGCACTCGCGAGCCGCGCCCGCACCTTTGACTTCTTCGAGCGCTCCACTGTCTGGGACGCCGCGCCCGAGCGTTTTCGCCTGCACGGCGTCGTCACGCAGCGTGCTGCCGACCGCCTCGCCCAGGAGGCCGGCTACGAGCACCGCGACCGCCTGATGGTCACGTCGCTGCTGCACGACATCGGCAAGCTCGTGCTGACGCACGCCTACCCCGGCTACCCGGGCCAGGTCCACGGCGACGCGCGCACTCCCGAGGAGCGCGTGCATCGTGAGCGCCGCGAGCTCGGCGTCGACCACGCCCTCGTCGGTGGCGTCCTCGCCCGCCGCTGGGGCCTGCCGAGCGCCGTCGCCTCGGCGATCGAGCGCCACCACTCCGAGGACGCGACCGGAGAGGCCGCGTTCGTCCGCCTCGCCGACATGCTCGCGCACTACGCACAGGGCGGCCAGGTGTCGCCGAACTCGCTGCTTAAGGTCGCTCGCGCGGTCGGCCTCGGGCCGGCCGAGCTGCGCTCGGTCATGTACGACCTGCCGTACCCGTCCTCCGGGCGCCCGCGCCAGATCGATCCGTGCCCGCTCTCCGGGCGCGAGGTCGAGGTGCTCAAGCGCCTCGCCGAGGGCAAGGTCTACAAGCAGATCGCAGCCGAGCTGCGGCTGTCGACCTCGACGGTGCGCACGCACCTGCACAACATCTACGGCAAGCTCGGCGCGGTCGACCGCGCGCAGGCCGTGCTGATCGCCACCGAGCGCGGCTGGCTGTAGCGCCCCGCGGGCGGCGCTAGGCCGCCCGCGAAGATGAGGCTGTCGCGGCCACGACCCCGGCTGCGTTGCGCCGGAGTCCAACTCAGACGGCAGGTCGCCGCCTCAGGATCGGGGGCTGTCCTCGGTCGGGGCGTTGTGCACGGGGGTGCCGCCGCTCTTCGGGTCGTCGACTTCGTCCGGATCGGTCGACGGTCCGGGCTGGTTGCCCACGCCCTGCGAGTCGACCGCGGCGCCCGGGTTGGCGTTCTGCTCGGTGTCCGCGTCCATCCGATTGATGTCGTCGTCGGTCGCCGTCGGCGTCTCGTTGTCCTCGTGCTCTACCTCGTCGGCCATGTCTCTCCTCCTTTGGGGTGCTTGCTATGTACCCGGTCTTCGAGAGGGCATGTACGCGGCGACGCGTCTAGGCGTTCGAAGCCGCCGTGGCGGCCGACCGCGACTCGGTCGGCGGGCCATCGGTCCGCGCGCTCGCCTCGTCGCCGCCCACCGCGACCGCGGCCTTCGCGGTGACGAGGTGGTAGAGGATGAGGACCTGGACGATCGCCAGCGACTCGGAGCGATGCTTCTCGTCGCCCACGGTGAATTCGCCGAGCCGCTCCGTGCGCAACTGCTGCGCGAACTGCATCTTCTCCCAGACCGCCTCCTCGATCGCGGCCCCGCGCTCGGGATCGAGGTCGCCGGGGATGAACAGGCGCCCCGTGCCGGCGTGCTCCTCGAGCGTGATCCCCGGCTCTTCGTTGCCGTCGAGCACCACGGACAGGTCCGGGTGGGGGAGACCCTCCGACAGGATCAGCTCGGCATCGAGCTGCTCGCTGTCGTCGCCCGGCTGGAAGCAGACCACCATGTCGGCATGGTGCTTCTGCGGGCGGATGAACGCCTCGGAGTCCGGCTCGCGCTTGTCGAGCTCCGCTAGGACCTGATCCTCGGTGTAGCCGCGCTTGGAGGTGTCGCGCTTGATCTTCCACTCGCGGCGCAGCTCCTCCGGCGGCGCGAGGAAGACGCGTACGTCGTGGGCGTCACTGAGCTCCTGGGTGTGGTAGCCGAGCAGGCCCTCGATCACCGCGAAGCGCTTGGGGAAGATGTACACCGGCGGTCCGAACGTCCCGTCGCCGTGGTTGTAGACGGGCTTGAGGATCGGCTCGCCGTCGCGCAGGTGGCGGACGTGCTGGGCCATGATGTCGATGTAGTTGCAATCGGGATGCAGCGGTGTGATCCCGTGCTCGGCGCGTTGCTCGCGATCGTAGCGGTGATAGTCGTCGGTCCCGATGTGGGTGACGTTCTCCTCGCCCAGGATCTCTACGAGCCCTTTTGAGATCGTCGTCTTGCCGGCGGCCGAGTCGCCGACGACGCCGAGGATGATTGGACGGGCCATGCTGCTCTCCTAGGGTCGCGGCCGAACCCTGACCATAGCGTCAATTCTCGCGCGCGGCCTTCCGACATGTCGCGCTTGCTAGCGTGGCCCCCCAGCGCACGTCCGCTGGGTTCCGTTTCGCTCTCCCGGTGCGTTCTTCAGATGACCGCACCCGCATGATTCGATGAAGCGCGTTGGTGCGATCACCAAGCGCACGGTGGTCTCGTTCTACGACGACCAGATGACGCAGCATGCGGCGGCGCTCACGTACTACGCGCTCATGTCGCTCTTCCCCGCGGCGCTCATGGCGCTCTCGCTGCTCGGGCTGTTCGGTCAGTACCCGGCGACGTACAACGCGATCATCGGATACCTGCGCGACGTCGTCCCGCGGTCGGCGCTCGTACCGCTGGACAGCTCGCTGCGCGGCGCGCTGCTCAGCCAGGGGACCGCGACGACGACGCTCGTGATCGGCGTCGCGGTTGCGCTCTACGGAACGACGGGCGCGCTGGAGGCGGCGCGCCGAGCGCTGAACGTCGTGCTCGAGGCGGACTGCGGCCGGCGCTTCCTGCGACGCAAGGCGATCGACGTGGCATCGACGTTCGTGCTGATGGCGCTCGTGCTCATCAGCCTCGTCCTCGTCTTCGTCGGCGGCGGCTTCGCGCGCGATCTGCTGGGCTTCATCGGAATAGGTCCCGCTGCGGCGCGGACCTGGAACGTCGTCCGCTGGCCAGCCGCCCTGGCCGTGGCGATGCTCGTCTTCGCCTACATCTACTACGTCATCCCCGACGTCACGCAGCGGTCGTTTCGCGCGGTGCTTCCGGGGGCGGCGCTTGGCGTCCTGCTCTGGCTTGGCGCGTCCTACGGCTTCTCGAGCTACATCTCGCAAGTCGCCGACGTCGGCGCGATCTACGGGACGTTCGCGGGCGCGATCGTGCTCGTCGCGTGGCTCTGGCTCACGCACGTCGCGCTGCTGTTCGGCGCCGAGCTCAACGCGGAGATCGAACGCGAGAAGGAGATCGACGAGGGCGTGCCGTTGCGGGAGACGCTCAACCGGCCCACGCGGCGTGGCCGCTGGTGAGCGCCGCGCTGCGGTCACGATGCCGACGGGCTCGCGGTCGCCCGCGCCGGCGGTCGGCGCCGGCGCGTAGCGACGATCCACGCGAGCACCGCGACGCCGATCCCGAGCGCGTCGATCGCGACGTCGACGGGCGTGCCGTGGCGGCCTTGCACGAAGGACTGGTGAACCTCGTCGCTGATCGCGTAGAGGATCGCGATCGCGGTCGAAAGGACCGGCCGGCGCCAACCCGTCGCGCGCGCGAGCGTGAGCCAGAGCGCGCCGAAGATCGCGATGTGGGCGAGCTTGCGCAGCGCGAAGTCCCAGGCGCCAAGGCCCGAGCTGAGGTCGGGTGTCGCCGAGAGCGCGAAGATGAGCGCCATCACGGCCAGCGGCGGCGCGTACCGGCTGACCGGTCCCATACTCTGAGGGTAGTGAGCGCCCGATGATCTCGATCACGACGAAGTCGCCGTACGCGCTGCAGGCGCTCGCCGAGCTCGGGCGCTC
>Ga0136617_10006197_pt1 | contig 10700 bp, 8 predicted proteins | sample AntDrymUQ3222106_2_FD_129672 | JGI IMG/M metagenome (GOLD analysis project Ga0136617, IMG submission 129672) | Polar desert sand microbial communities from Dry Valleys, Antarctica - metaG UQ322 (21.06) | ecosystem: Environmental > Terrestrial > Soil > Desert | place: Antarctica: Dry Valley...
GGTGAGCAGGCAAAAGTTTGTTTCAATCCAATGCGCCAAGAGCAAGCCGAACTTTTCGCATTTGAATATAAATGCGGTGAGTAGTTTCATCTGAAAAAAATCCCGAAGAAAAAGAATAACCAAAAGAAAATCATCACAAAAAGCGGTAGAACCATCGCCAGCAAACAACCGACGTTCGCCCAAGATTCTTGATTCCAAGTGTAAGGCGGCGGGCAATGCTGACAAAACTCGTGGCTTGCCATAAACGGACGCTTACATTTTTTGCAAATTTTGAGCGACATAAATTTAGAATAGTGAAAAAGTGAAAAAGTGAAAAGGCAGAAAAGCGGTTCGCCAATCGGCAGACAACTTTTTCACTTTTCCACCTTTTCACTTTTTCACTTTCGGACTTTTCCACTTATAATTAAAAACTTTTGAAAAGGAGATTTATGGTTGAAGAATTTGCGTTCGACAATACGGAAGAACGCCGCCGCGACCGGCAAAACGATGCGGGTTGGATAGAAGTCATCGTCGGCTCGATGTTTTCGGGCAAGAGCGAAGAGTTAATCCGCCGTCTGCGCCGCGCTCAAATCGCCCGCCAAAAAGTGCAGGTTTTCAAACCGAAAATTGACGACCGTTATTCGATTGAGCAAATCGCTTCGCATTCGGGAATGACGCACGTTTCAAATCCAGTGATGACGGCTAAGGAATTGCTCGCGCAAATCAAACCTGATACGGAAGTCGTCGGCATTGACGAAGGACAATTTTTTGACGCTGGTATAGTGGAAGCGGTCAACGAATTAGCCAACAGCGGCAAGCGCGTGATAATCGCCGGACTCGACCAGGATTATACGGGCAAACCGTTCGAGCCGATGCCGCAGCTTTTATCAATCGCTGAATTCATCACAAAAACACACGCCATCTGCGTGAGATGCGGCGCGACGGCGAATTATTCGCAACGCACTTCCGATTCGACCGCGCGGGTCGAAGTCGGCGCAAGCGATAAGTACGAAGCGAGATGTAGAAGATGTTTCGTGCCGCGCCCAGACGCTCCGACAACCCTGTGAGTTTGGTATAATCTGAAATAATCGCGGAGAATGAATTATGAACACAACTTTTGCAGGCGTGGTCGAAAAAGTAAAACAACTTTCTTTTGACAAAAAGTGCGAATTAAAAGACTTGCTTGCAAATTATTTAATAGAAGAGCGAAGACAGGAAATTTTTGAAAACGGTGAACAGAGCAAACGTGAGTTGGAGAAGGGCGAATTAAAGTTTTCATCGGATACCGATGACTTAGTGCAGATGCTCAATGGTTGAAATTGCCTTTGGTTCATCGTTCAAACGATATTTCGTGCCGCATTCCGATACGCCGCCCATTCACGACTAATCTAAAACAAACTTCCTACAACTTCCTTTTGAAATAAAAATCGTCAATAAAAATTCTTTCCGCTTTTTGCAAGATATTCTCCAAGCGGGCGTTCAGCCTTTGAATTAACTTTCCCAAAATTGAAATTAAAATAAGGAGAACGTATATGAATTTACAAAAAATTTCTTATGGATTGGTATTCGCCATGCTGCTAGTTTTAGGATTTTCCCTGAACACGCAAGCACAGCAGGACGCTTACCAGATTTCCGCACCAGTGACACATAAAAACCTTTCGGTTTTTTTGATTCACGGAAAAAACGAATTGGCTAACGAAAATATTCTGACGCTTCAGGAAGCAATGGAACAAAAAATCCTAGTTGTGTTTGAAACCTCGGATGTCAACGAGCTTACCGTCCAGAATAAATCATCGAAATACGAAGTTTTTATCCAATCGGGCGACATTGTTAAAGGCGGCAAACAAGACCGCGTTTTATCGGTTGACATTATCATTCCCGCCAAATCGGGCAAAATTTCGATTGAGGCTTTTTGCGTCGAATCGGGACGTTGGGAGCAACGCAAAAGTGAAAACGTCGGGCAGTTTTCTTCGTCAAATGAGCGGATTGTGACGAGGGATCTAAAGCTTGCGGCGAACAAAGCGCGTTCGCAAAACGAAGTTTGGAAAGAGGTGGAAAAAACACAGGACAAACTGAGCAGCAATGTCGGGACAACCGTTAATTCCGCCGCTTCGCGCACGAGCTTGCAGTTGAGTTTGGAAAATAAAGAAGTGATGGCGACCACCGACGAATTCGTCAAAAAACTTTCGGGAATCATCAGCGGAAAGAACGATGTCATCGGCTACGCTTTTGTCATTAACGGCAAAATCAACAGCGCGGACGTTTACGCTTCAAACTTTCTGTTCAAGAAACTCTGGCTGAAACTCCTGAAAGCAACGGCAGTCGAAGCCGTCTCGGAAATGAAAGATGCGAGAGTCGCCCGCGTCGTGAAAGTCAGCGACATCAAAGCCTTTTTAGACGGCGCAGACCGCGCCAAATCGGAGGAACGCACCGTCACCAACCGCGTTAAAGCCGTGACCAGAGAAGACAGCGAAAATGTTGTTTTTGAATCGCGCGACACCAAAACGAAAGTGACGATTCACAAAAGCTATGTGAGAAAACAATAGCAAATTTCAGAGAAATGAAATATAGGGAAGAAATTAACAGGGATTAAGGGGATAAGCAGGGATGAAAGAATTTTTGGATTTGTTTTCATATCCTTATTCATCCCCTTAATCCCTGTTAATTTTCTTTCGTTTTCTGTATTTCACTCAATTAAATTTGCCCTAATCTTTCAATTGCCATTTTGTGCGCGTATAAGCAATACGAAATCCGTTTTTCTCAGCGTTGCGCTGCGATTGACTACCGGGCAACGCGCCCATCGTTGCAATCGTGCAGCCGCGCTTTATGGCATAACGAAGACGTGCATCGAGCAGTGCGAGTTGTGCGCCTTGCCTTCGACCTTCAGGAACAGTGCTTGTTCCTGCAAGCAGAGCAACATCATCGTAAACAAAAAGCATTCCCGTCGCTACGGGCGCGTTTTCAATTTCGGCGAGAAAGGGAAATCCGCCCGCGCATTGTGCGCTGATTTGTCCGAACTCGAACATAAATTCGGCGAGTCCTTCCATCTCCGTCGCCCAACCGTTCGCCGAAGTCTGCGCCCAGAGTTTTTCTTCGCCCGTTTCGACGATTCGCGTTTTGATTTTCGAATTCAACGGCACACCGAGATTGATTACACCCGTCATCGGACGAAACATTACGCTCGTAAATTCAAGCGGCTGATAACCGCGTTCGTTCAGCAGCGCAAACAGCGAAGCATCCGCGAGCGGGCTAACTTCGTGAAAAACGGGCGCATTATGTTTTTTGAAAAACGCCTCAATTTTATCCAAATCGGCGTTCGTTACTTCATCAAAAACTCCGAGTCCGAAAGTCTGCGTCAAAGGCGATTCGATGCCGTCAAACATTGCATACGCGCCCGCTGCCTCCATCCACTCCGCGCTGCTCGTCGGAAACATCTCAGCCCGCGCTGTCACAAAATCAACATTACTACGGGCTTCCGTGCGTTCTAATTTTTGTGCTAAATTTCTGTCTGAAAAAATCATCAGAATATCTTATCAAAATTTTTGAACAGTTTGTTTTTGAAATTGTTTTAATTTTGCTCGCTGTAGACTTATTATAAATCGCAAAAACAAACTTTTCTGAAACGACAGAAATAAATTCGTTGATAACATCAGAGTTATTGCGTATTATCAACGGCATCTGTGTTTAAGTAGTTTGACACTCGTTTGTGTCACAGAAGAGAAGCGTTTAGTTACAAATCACTTTAGTATTGAGGAACTGATGAATAATGATGTTTTGAAATTCCGTTCGATAGTCGTTGTTTTTTTGATATTAACTACTGTTGCTTTTGTATATGGGCAACGTAAAAAGCCTAAAGCGTCTGCGGTCAATCAGTTTGAAACGCGGTGTGGCTGGTTCGATAATCCTACTCCCGGAAACGTTTGGTTATATGATCGGGACGGCGAATGGATTATCGGATTGCAAGGCGGGTATCAGGTTGAAGACGATTGGGACTTTCCGGCTTTCAAGCCGCGACAGTGGATATCGACAAATACCGGCAGTTACGGTTATGGATGCGCTTGCCTGCGAGTTCGAGTTGACCGCGAGACTCATCAAGTTCTGGAGATAAAGAGTTCTCGCGCTCGACCGTTGGCAGCATGTCGTCAAGATAAATTATTGAAGAAATGGGAAAGTATGAACGAATGAGAAAAGTAGAGAGCTGCGCCGAACAATTTGTTCGAGCGGACTCGGGTAAAGCCGGGTTGTTAAATTCAAAGTGGTATCCAGTGCCGTTGCATTGGGTTGAATTTGAGTATTAAAAAAGTTGAACGAAAAACAAGCAAATCGAGGTAGATTCGGCAATATGAAAATTCTTTTGATAGCGATTTTGGTTTTGTGTCAGACGGCGGCGTTTGCCCAGACGAAACGATTTCAGTGGACGACGGAGTTATGCGAGTTTGAGGGGACCTACAATGCGGCGAAATATACGGATGCGCAACTCAAGAACACGCTCAAGTTGTTTGCCATCGGAAGTTTTGATATTGAGACTGAGGCAACGGTTTGGAAATATGAAGAAATTAAAAAACTCAGCGTTGCCGCGCTCGATAAAGAATACGAATCGAAATCAACCGCGCTGAAAAAACTCGGCATCGTCAAATCGGCGTATTGGGAATCGTTGAGAGAGCGTAAATTGAAAGAATTAAAACAAGTTTATGATCTTTCCAGATTGACGATGCTCGCCTACAACGAACCGGCTAAACTCAAGGAAGCCGCTTTTGCCCAGTCGTGCGTCGTCAAGTTTGCCAATCCGCTCATCAACGGCGGCGACGAACTGCTGGCGACTTGGCAAGCGGTGAACGAAGATACGCGCCGAAATAACAACGACTCGGAACGTATCAAAAAGATTTTCGAGGCGGAATACGATTCGCGCGACAAATATAAATACGCGCGGGTCGAGGTGATGTCGTTCGGTTTTTGGAACTGCGCGAACGCGCTCATCGAGCGTGAAGAGTATGACGGAACGCACGAAGAAGAATTCAAAAAATTGTTTAAGCGAACGGGAACTATTGCGTGTGATGAGCCTTGATTTTATTTCAGTATTATTTTCAGCAAGATTGTTTTTAGTTTGTTTTCGGTTGATTATTTAGTTTGTTTTGAGAGACATCAACCATACGTTAACTTTAATAATGCTTTTAAGTGAAGGCAAGCGAAAAGGCATCTCAATCGAGATGCCTTTTCGCTTGAGTTTAATCGTTTCCGAAAATCAGAAAGTGAATCGGAATCCGAGTTGTGCCGTGAACGGACGACCGACCGGCGGACCAAAGCCCGGACCAAACAGCGATACAGCCTGCAGGAAACCACCCGCTGACGTCGCCGGACTCAAGGCAAATCTGTTCGCAAACGCGAGATTTTCGGTATTAAAGAGATTATAGAAATCTGCATAACCGCTTAATTTAAATCGCTCGCCAAAGCTAAAGGTTTTCGTGATACGCAAATCAACATTAAAGAAGTTACCGCTTCGCTCTTCAATATTGCCTGATGAATCAACGACAAAACCGGTGCGTTGGCTGTTCACTTTAGTTTGCGTGCAGCCGCGCGGATTCAACGCGCGAATCGCCGCCGAATTTCCGCGCACGGCAAAAACGGCTTGCGGGTCAACGCCTGCACAAAGACGGTCAATTGTCTGTAAGCCATCGCCGTCGTTGTCAAAGCCGAGTGCCGGCGAATAGGGACGCGCCGTTGAAAACTGCAAAATCGGAGCGAGTTGGAATTCCCAAGGCAAGTTGAAAACGCCGCTGACCACGATTCGATGCCGCTCGTCGAGCCGCGTCGGTCCGAATTCCTCTTCTCTAAATTGATTTTCCGGCGTGGTGGCAATGCCGTTGCCTGTGTATGAAGCCACGGGTTGTCCGCCCCACGAGCGCGAACTAGCCAAAATGTAGCTTGCCGTCATCGCCATTGTCGGCGTGCGGTATTTGAGCGTTGTCGCCCAACTGTCGAACAGCGAACGGTTGGTCGTGCCAATCATATTGATTTGTTCGATACGGGCGCGTCCTCCGGTAATCGGAAAGCCCGCCGCCACAAATGCCGCGTCCAAACGACGGCTGCTGACTCCGCGCACGCAAAGAGGCGAGGTCGGAGTCGAACCCGGATAAAGCGGATTGCAAACGTTTTCAATGCGCGGATTGATATTCTGGACGCGCGGCTCAAACAGTCCGAGCGTGTGAACATAATCGCTGGAGATTGACAAACGGCTGGTGAGTTCACGTTGAAAACCGATAGTGAATTTCTGCACGTAAGGCTCGCGCGCGTCTGGGTCGTTGATGCGTCCGAAACCGCCGAAAGCTAGATCCGTAAAGGAAAATCCGGCTGGCGGAGCCGGAAGCGGATCAACGCCGTAGCGAAATGTTCCGAGTTGTCCGACACCGACTGCCGAATTGGTCAAACTCAACGCCGTTTGATACAAAACCGGATTCGATTGAGTCAAGGAAAACAGCGTCAGATTTTGAAATAACTGGTCGTAGAAAATTCCATAGCCGCCGCGAATCACCGTCTTACCGTCGCCCCAAGGGTCGTAGGCGAAACCGATGCGCGGTTGAAATTCAGTAAAGCTCGGCGTAGTGCGGCTCAGTTTTTTGTCATCACTCGTTAATGCACGGGAAATCGGATCGTTTAAAAGTTTCAAAACTCTGATGGTGCGGTTGTCGGTTTGGTCGGGCAAGTTTCCGATATTCGAATCCCAACGCAGACCGAGATTCAATGTCAGCTTGCGCGTTATCTTCCAATCGTCCTGCGCATAAAATGCCAACTGGTGAACTTTTTGGTCGTGATTGCCTTCGCCGTCCGAGAAGCTGATATTTTGCACCGCGCCCGGTGTGGCAAATCCCTGCGGATAAAGCCCGTTGGTATTGTTTCTGATGACGGTCGGCGAATCAAAGAAGTTGACCGTGTAGCCCTTTGAGCCGAAGAAAAAGAAGCCGCCTAAGGTAGTGTTGATGTAGTTGACACCGAATTTCAGCGCATGACTTCCGCGATTCCAGGAAAAGTCATCACGAAATTGGTATTTTCTTTCCGTCGTCGCTTGCGGCGCATTGACGTTGGCACCGATTTGCACGCCGCCCGGAAATGTAAGAAGCGGATTTGTCGTCACGCCCAAAAGCGAATTGCTGAAGTCTTGGAAATGAAAAGTGAACTGGTTCACTTTGTTTGAACTAATCGTAAAATTGTGGTTGACGACAAAGCTGTTTAGTTTATTGTCGTTTGTGTTTCCGCCGGTTAAATCGGTGGTCGCGGGATTGGCAATCTGGTCGTTCGGCGAATCATTTTTCTGATAGGAAAAGCGGTAGAACATATTTTGCCGATCGGTTAATTGGTGGTCAATTTTTGCCGACAAAAGCAAGTCATTGTAAGGCGAGGGAATTTCCGAAACGACATCCGCGCCCGGAATGGCTTGCAGTTGAACAAAAGCCGCCTGGCTGACGGGAATGTTTTGACGCTCGCGGAATTTTTCCAGAGCGAAGAAGAAAAACGCGCGGTCTTTAACGATTGGTCCGCCGATTGAGCCACCGACTTCCTGCCGTTCAAACGACGGTTTTACAAACGATGGACTTGTTGCCAGACGTTGTTTTTCAAAGAAATCCAATGCCCGCAGTTTTTCGTCACGGAAATTGGCGAAAAACGAGCCGCGAAAATTATTCGTTCCCGATTTGGTAATGACGTTGACCACGCCGCCGACGGCGCGTCCTGATTCAGCCGTCCAACGATGCTGCAGAACTTGGAATTCTTGAATTGATTCGTAAGAAAAATTTTGCAAAAGGCTACCGACGACGTTGTCTTTATTGTCGCCGCCGTCAACATTGACGTTTACCTGGCGACCATCGCCGCCGTTCATCGCAAAATTGCCAATGCGTGTTTTCGTCGGGTCAAAATTTCCCACCGGACGCGCTTCCGGCGCAATAATTGAAAGACCGGCAAACGTGCGATTAAGGAGCGGCAGGTTTTGAATCTCGGTCGGCGTAATTGATTGACCAATGTCGGATCTGGTGGTTTCAACGAGCGGTTGCTCCCCCGTGACGGTAACGGTTTCCGACACGCTGCCCGGCTTTAACTCAAAGTTTAGCGTTTGAGTCGTTCCAACATTCAATTCGAGATCTTCGAGCAAGACTTTGCTAAAACTTTGCGCCTCGACCGTCGCGCTGTATCTTCCGGGAGCGAGTCCCGTTAAAGTATATGCGCCGTCGCTATCGGTAACGACGGAACGGGCTTGTCCGGTTCCTTTATCAGTTGCCGTCATCCTTGCATTCGGAACGACGTTACCTAAAGCGTCAACCACGCGCCCTGTAATCGAAGCCGTCGTGGTTTGAGCGACGGCTGTAAAAACAAACAAAATCATCAAAGCAAAAAATAAAATCGTTGTTTGAACAAAACTTTTTAATGCTTTACACATAATAGAAGCCTCCTTTTTGTTTTATCTTAAAATAGAAATTAACAGAAATTTGCCGTCCGGCTTTCACTGGCGGGACGAACTATGGACTGCCCTTGATTGTATTTAAGAATACCGACCGAATAAGAAAGACGTTATTTCACAGGCAAATAACATTCCAAAAAAGAATCAGAGAAGATTGTTCAGTATGTTTAAGAATTTAAGGAGTTTTCTGTAAATTGAAAATAATAAATGTTCAAAAAATTGAATAAAATATAAACATTCATAAAATTGAATAAACAAAATATCGAATAACTGATTATTTCAATTTGCTGATGAGAGTAAGACATAACGATTCTACACAGCAAATTTGCAGCAGAATTTATCGGTGTTAAATTGTGCGATTATGAGTTTTTCAATCGGAAGTGCTTGCAAGGTTTCTTTGCTTCTCGAAATGCTCGGAAATTTCCCGCGCTGTTTTCACGTTGACTACGACTTGAATTCAAATTCAAATTAATTTTTCTTTCTCGTCCAACGCGAGCATTTCTCGCAACTTCCGTTTGGTTCGGTGATGACTAATTTAAGATTGGCGACATTGCCGTCAGCTTGAATTTCGACCGGTTCGGCGTGACGCTGTTTACCGTCGGCGGTGCTGACATGGGCGCGGATTAGGTAGCGCAATCCGTTTAAGCGCGTCAAGGAAAAACGTCCGTCAGTCTCTATTTTCGCGTCACCGCCGTAACCCATAGAACCTTCGGAATATTCGACTTCTTCAGAACTAATAGACGCGTCTTGAACAGGCTTGCCGTCGGGATAAACGACCGTGCCTTCAATCTTTCTCTCGGTCAGCTTCGGCGGCATTTGAAATTCATAATTTTCAAGAACTTGACCTTCATTAATGGTAATCGTTGCGGCTTCGGTTAAAATTTGAGTTCCCGGATAAAAAGTGCGCGGGTAAGCGAACTTCGGCTCGGTAAGCCGGTTGAGCCTGATGCCGAGATAGTATCTGCCGGACGGAATTGAGCGGAATGTAAATCGCCCGTCGTCGTCAGCCTCAACGAAATAATTATCTTTCTGATGTCGCTCGTTAATCAGTTCGACCGGAACAAGATTGACCATTATTTTCGCCGCCGGCGCGCCCTTTTCATCTGAAATTCGCCCGCTCAAAGAAGTATTTATTTCGAGCGCGAAATCCGCGACCACACATCCCTTTTCATAAACTTTGATTGTTCGTTCGGTCTTAAACGGGTAAAAACCCTTGGGAGCTAAAAGCCGCAGAGTATAATTGCCGGAAGCGAGGTCGGCGACTCGGAATTCGCCTTGGTCGTCGGTCGTCGCTTCAAAAATTTCGCCGTTTCCCTGGAGCGTCAAGCGAATGTTCGGCAACGGCGGATTCGGCTGCCATTCTTCGTCCGCTTTCAATTGCCGGTATTTATGAACAGTCCCGTAAACGATCGCTCCTGCTTTTGTCTTTGAAAGATTGTTGATGTATTCAATGTCTTCATCGGCTTCGGATAAAAGCCCCGTGCGAGTGCAGATGCCCGTGTAAATTTTACCTTTAGAATTGTCAGCATAAACCAGATAATTTTCGTTTAACTTAAAGTCATAACCGCAAGCACTCCCTTGACTAGCTGTAATAACCTCTGCTGTCGCTCCCGAAATGCCGCGAAACGCTTGATTAACGGCAAATTTAACGGACTTTTGAGGAAATCCGCGGTGTTCCTTCTCATCGCTTGTAAAGGTCGTGATTTCCGCAACCCGACCGCTAAAAACGACAGGCGTGTTCCAATAGCTTTCGCACGGCAGACCTGAGGACATACACGTGCAGGCGCGGACTGCCGCCGGAGAAAATAAAAAAACGACGATGCTAAAGGCGAAAACGAAAATTAACGAACGCATAAATATTCTCCTCAAAAAATTATTCTTTCTTAAGCGGGCTTTTTTTCCGCCAAACCTCTCTGCTTCTCAAAATGGTCGAAAATTTCTCCTGCCGTCTTTGCGCCGACGAATGGCGAAAGCTCTTCGATTGTTGCTTTCGCAATTCTTTCAATCGAACCGAAGTTTCGCAACAATTTCAATTTTCTTTTCTCGCCGACTTTCGGAATCGCGGTCAGTTCCGACGTGAAATCGCGCATCTCGCGGCGCTTGCGGTGGTATTGAATCGCCGTTTTGTGCGTCTCGTCGCGGATTTGCTGAATGAGGCGAAACGCGGGAACGCCCATTTCAAAAGCAACGGGTTCGTCTTCGCGTCCGAAGCGCAGAAGATGCGAAATCTCCGAGTGTTTGCGCGGCGGTTTGACCAAACCGACAATCGGAATCA
>Ga0136617_10006198_pt1 | contig 10698 bp, 8 predicted proteins | sample AntDrymUQ3222106_2_FD_129672 | JGI IMG/M metagenome (GOLD analysis project Ga0136617, IMG submission 129672) | Polar desert sand microbial communities from Dry Valleys, Antarctica - metaG UQ322 (21.06) | ecosystem: Environmental > Terrestrial > Soil > Desert | place: Antarctica: Dry Valley...
GGGGCGGCCGTCGCGTGCGAGGAGGCGAGCACGAGCAGCACGCCCAGGGCCCCGGCGGCGACCTTCGCCGGCGCCTTTCTGCTCGGCCCCCGGCGGATCCGTTCGAGTCGTCTTGGCATCGCTCCGCCTCCTCGTTGCGTTGGTGCCCGTCTGTGACCGTAGGCGCACCATCTGACGTAATGGTTAACGGGTAAGGAAGAGGACATATCTCGTCGCTGGGCTTGCAGCAAAGGTTGGTCATTGACACGGTTTGGTAAGTCCTGGTGCGCTGAGTGTGATTACGCTCCCGTCCCGTATGGAAGAGGAGCTGACTTGAGCCGGTTGTTCTTGCTCGGCGTGCTCTCGGGCCTTGCGCTGGCCGTGGCAATCACGGCGAGCGTGCTCGCTGGGCTCGGGGCCGGCGAAGCCGCCGAGCGTGTGCTTGCCAGCAAGCCCCGGGCATCCGAGCTCACAGCCATCGCGCGCGATGCCGGGACACGACAGGCGCGCGCGGGCGACGCTCCGGCGCGGGCCTCCCGCGCCGCCCCAGATCGCCGCCCATCACCGCGCAGCTGCAGGCGAATCGTGATCGACCCCGGTCATGACGCCCGACCCAACCTCGGCACCGAGCCCGTCGGCCCCGGAGCGCGAGCACGCAAGACGAAGGACGGCGGCGGCCCCGTCGGCGTGGCGACGGGGAGAGAGGCGCATGCCGTGAACCTGGCCGTCTCGCTGGGCCTCCGCGAGCGCCTGGTCGAACGCGGATATTGCGTGACCATGACGCGCGCGGCCGCGTCGTCGCGGCCCAGCCGAGGAAACGTGGCTCGGGCGGGTATTGCCAACAAGGCCCGCGCCACCCTGTTCCTGCGTATCCACGTCGACGCCTCGCCCAGCCAGGCGCGCCGTGGGTCGGCGGTGCTCTATCCGGCCTACGACCGGCGCTGGACGGCGGACATCCTGCCCCAGTCGAAGCGAGCGGCGCGCGTCATCCAGAGCGAGCTGGGGCCGGCGCTCGGCGGGCCCGACCTGGGCAGCTTCCCGCGCGCCGACATCACGGGGTTCAACTGGGCGGACGTGCCCTCGGTGCTGGCGGTCGTTGGATTCCTGACCAACCCGCAGGACGATCAGCTGCTCTCGGAGTCCACCTATCGGCGCCGCGCGGTGGAGGCCCTCACGCGAGGTGTTGATCGCTTCACCGGCGGTGCTCATAAGCGGTGAGGACGCGACGTAGGTAAGCGTTACCTCCCATTAAGCGAATCCCGCCGCGCTGTAATGGCACCGACACGATTCAGGGTTAGCGTGGTGTAACCGCCGTAAAGCCGTGTGGAGGAATGCCACGGCTTCATGTACGTGGTTGGCGATTCCACCGATGTTCAACAGCCTCCGGCCTCGCCGGGCGGGGGAAACGAGGGGAAGAAGAGTGAGTCCGCCCATGACACGAGGATCCCGAGCAGTGCAGGTGAGCGTGGTCGTGCCGCTGAAGAACGAGCGCGATGCCCTGGGTGAGCTGACCGCCCGAATCGTCGACGTGCTGGGTGAGCGGCTCGCGTTCGAGCTGATCCTCGTCGACGATGGCTCGGACGACGACTCCTGGAGCGTGATCCTCGAGCTGTGCGCCGAGCACCGTGAGGTCCGCGCCATACGTCAGCGGCGCAACTTCGGGAAGGCGGCGGCCCTGCGCGCGGGCCTGGCCGCCGCCCGCGGTGACGTCGTGGTGACGATGGACGGCGACCTCCAGGACGACCCGGACGAGATCCCTCGCTTCCTGGCCGAGCTGGGCCAGGGCTTCGACGTCGTCTCCGGATGGAAGCGAGTAAGGCATGACCCACTCTCGAAGCGCCTGCCGTCGCGGTTCTTCAACTGGGTGGTGAGGCGAGCCTCGGGCCTCCCGTTGCACGATTTCAACTGCGGCTTCAAGGCCTACAGCGCCCAGGCCGCGGACGTGCTCACGGCGCACGCCTACGGCGAGATGCACCGCTACCTGCCGGTCCTGCTCTCGGCGCAGGGGTTCCGCGTGGGCGAGATCGAGGTTCGACATCATGCCCGCCCCTTCGGCAGCTCGCACTACGGCGTCGGCCGGATGCTGGCCGGCGGCTTCGACCTGCTCACCGTCGTGCTGCTCACCCGCTTCCGCTACCGCCCCCTCCACGCCTTTGGCGGCCTCGGCGCGGCGGCGTTCGCGGCGACCGCGCTGCTGGCGGCCGGACTCGGGCTCGCCGGCGAGGCGAGGGCCGGCCTGGCCACCCTCGCGCTCGGCGTCCTCGCGGCGGTGGCGCTGGTGGCGACGGGGCTCATCTGCGAGCTGATAGTCCAGGGGCTCGGTCCAGCCGAGAACGAGAGCAGGATCGCCGAGGCCGTGCGGGTGGACCCGGTCGCCGACCGCGCCCATGGTCCGGCGGGGCAGACGAGCCGAAACGGCACGAACGGCACACGTTCGCACACGGGCGAAGAGCTGCTCGGAGGCCGGCTGTTCGCCGACCGGCGAGGGCCCGCGTGAGCCACGGGCTGGCCGTGGGCCCGCAGCTCCTGCTCGGCGCGCGCTTGGTCTCGACGCTTGCCCTCGTCGGCCTGGCGTGGTGGCGGCTCGACGTGACCGCCGTGCTCGACGCCCTGGCCTCGGTGAAGCCGCTCCCCGCACTGGCCGGCTGGACGGCCCTGCTCGCCGGCCAGCTCATCAGCGGGGCGCGCTGGCGCGCGGTCGCCGCGCGCCAGGGGTTGCACGCGCCGCGCGGTTGGTTCGTCGCCGCGTACCTGCGCGGCTGCTTCTACAACACGGTGCTGCCGACCGGCATCGGCGGAGACGCCACGCGTGTCCTGCTGGCCCGCCGACTGACCACCACCGCGATCGCCACCAGAACCGTGCTGGTGGACCGTGGCGCGGGATTCGCCGCCCTGCTTCTCTCGGCCATGGCGCTCCTGCCGTTCACGGGCTACGCCTCCGGCGCCTCGGCGGGCGTCGCCATCGCGCTGGGGCTTGCGGGCCTGGTTGTGGGCCTCGCCACCGCCGGCCTCGTGGCGCGTCGCGGCTGGTTCGACTGGCTGCGCTGGACGCTCGCCTTCGAGGTCGTCTGGTTCGCTGGGGTCTGGCTGCTGGCTCAGTCGGTCGGGATCCCCCTGTCGCCGCTCGCGGTGCCGCTCGTGGTGCTGATCGTGGGCGTCGCGATCGCGTTGCCGATCTCGATCGGTGGCACGGGCGCGCGCGAGGTGGCGTTCGTGCTGGCGCTGGCGCCGCTCGGAGTGTCCGCCACCGCGGCGGTGGCGCTGGGCATCGCCTTTGGCCTCGCGCTCGCGCTCGTGGGCATCTGCGGAGTGCTGGTCCCACTCAGCTCTCCGCGGCTGGCGGGCGCCGAGACCTCGTGAGCCGCCCGGCCGCCATGACCGCGACGGCACGCAGGCTGTCGCTGCCGGCCCTCTCCGAGCGCGGCATCCTCCTCGGGCTGCTGGCCGGCGCCCTGGCGCTGCGCTCGGCGGCTTCGGGTCGCAGCCTGTGGCTGGACGAGACGATCAGCCTGATCCAGGTTGATCGACCTCTGCTCGAGGTGATCTCCCGACAGGTGGACGGCGTCCATCCCCCGCTCTACCACGTGCTTCTGCACACCTGGAGCGGCGCGCTCGGCTCCTCGCCGCTGGCGCTCCGCGGCCTGTCGATCGCTTGGTCGCTCGTGGCCATCGCCGCCATCTGGGCCTGGAGCAGGGAAGCGTTCCCGGGGGTCAGCGCCGTGCCGGCGGCCGCCTTTGCCGCCTTCGCGCCATTCACCGTCTGGTATGCCACCGAGGTCCGCATGTATGCCCAGCTGCTGGCGCTGACCGCCCTGAGCGGTTGGCTGGCCTGGTCGGTGATGGGGAGGCCGCGCGCCTGGCACCGGTACGCGGCACTGTGCGCGGCGCTCGTCGCACTGCTCTACACGCACTACTTCGCGACCCTGTTCGTGGGATCGCTGGGCCTGGTGGCTGTGGTGGTCGCAGCCACGCGCATTGCCTCGCGGCGCGGCGCCGCCGCGGTCGTGGGCTCCTGCGCCGCGGCGTTCGCGCTGCTCGGGCCCTGGCTCGCCTGGGTCGCCGTGCACCGCGAAGCCCGTCCCCTGACGACGGTCTTTCGCGATCCCGACTTCTTCACCGCGCTGATCGCAGGGCTCGAGATGCTGATCGGCTTCCATTCGTTCGCGCTGCTTGGGCTGCTCGCGGCGGGGTGGCCGCTGCTGTGCCTGATCGCCCTCGCGGTGGTTCGTCACACGGGCGCCCCGTCCTGGCGCGGAAGCGGGCTGGCGGTGCTGCTCCTGCTGCCCCCGCTGGTGCTGATCGCGGTGTCGCTGCTGGCCCCGCGCAGCGCCTTTGACTCCCGTTATCTGACGGTCTGCGCGGCGCCGCTCTACCTGCTTGCGGGCAGGGCCTTCGCCGACCTGCCCGGGCGGCGCGTGCGCGTGGCGCTCGCCCTCGCGCTCGCGGCGGCGGGCATGGCCACCGCGGTCTGGCAGAACTACGACCGCTCGAACCCCAAGCTCTACGAGCTGCGGGAGGCGATGGCGAGCGTCAACGAGTTCGGGCGACCGGGTGACGCGCTGATGCTCGTCCCCCAGGTCAACGAGCTCGGCTCGCGCGACCCGGTGCTGAACTACTACCGGCCGGCGGCCGGGCTGCGGGTGGTCGACACGTCGCTGGACGGTGGGCCCGCGATCGTCGCGCCACCCGACATGTGGCGACGGCTGCGCGCCACGCGGCCCGAGCGGGTCTTCGTGGTGTACGGCTTCAACGCCCTCACGTACTCGTCCCAGTCGGGCGTGCTCACCGGCGGCGGGCTCTCGTCGGCCTACGACAGCTATCTGGCCGATCGCTCGCGGATGGTGGGAAGCCTGCGCTACGCGAACGTGACGCTGCGCGTGTACGCGCCCTCCTGGAGGAAGCGATGAGCACCGCTCCCCCGTCGCGCGCCGTCACCGCCGCCTGGACCGCCGTCGGGGTCGTCACCAGCGTCTACTACTTCTCCTGGCTGCTCCAACCCGTGCACGCGGGCGCGTCACTCCTGTTCGGCCTGCTGATCGTGGCCGACCTGTTCAACGGCTTTCACGCGTTCTCGTTCTGGCTCACCTGCCTGCGCCGGCCGCGCGCGCGGACCTTCGTCGCGCCGGCCGCGCCGCGAGTCGACGTGCTCGTGCCCACCTACAACGAGTCGGTGGAGATCCTCGAGCGCACGCTGCTGGCCGCCGCTCAGATGACGGGCGCCGTGGTGCGCGTGCTGCTGCTCGACGATGGCGACCGTCCGGAGATGGCGCGCCTGGCCGCCCGCACGGGCGCCCGCTACGTGTCGCGCTCAGAGCACCGGGGGGCCAAGGCAGGCAACGTTAACCACGCCCTGCGCACCACCGCGGTGGACGGCGCGCCGTTCGTCTGCGTGTTCGACTCCGATCACGTGCCGCGACCCAACTTCCTTGCGCGCACGCTCGGCTATTTCGCTGACCCAGTGGTCGGGCTGGTGCAGACGCCTCAGGTCTACGCCAACGCCGACGCCGGTCCGATCACACGCGGCGCGGCCGAGCAGCAGGCCATCTTCTTCGGGCCGATCTGCTCGGGCCGCGACGGCTACGACTCGTCCTTCTGCTGCGGCACGAACTTCGTGGCCCGCCGCGAGGCACTCGCCCTGGCCGGAGGGTTTCCCGAGGATTCAATCACCGAGGACATCGTCCTGTCGACCACGCTCGTCGGGCTCGGCTACGAGATCGTGTTCGTGCCCGAGCCGCTCGCGGACGGGCTCGGGCCCGAGGACGCCCACTCCTACGTCTCCCAGCAGATGCGCTGGGCCACCGGCTGCCTCGAGCTGCTGTTCCGGCGCCCCCAGCTGTGGCGACCGCTGTCGTGGGTCCAGCGCTGGCAGTACCTCGTGGCCACCTCGCACTGGCTGACCGGCTGGACGATCCTCGTCTACGTGAGCCTGCCGATCGTCCGCCTGCTGTTCGGTTGGCAGCCGGTGACCGACTCCGCCGGCGCCTTTGCGACCCACTTCCTGCCCTACTTCCTGGTCTCGGTGATCAACCTCGGCCGCTTCACCGGTGGCGGCTACGGCCTCTCCGGCCTGGCGATGACCTGGGGCAGCTTCCCGATCCATGTGCGGGCCACGCTCGTCGCGCTGAGCGGCAAGCGCATCGGCTTCGCCGTGACACCCAAGCGCGCGCTCTCGGGCATCCCCTGGTCGGCGCTCTCGCCGAACCTCGCCTTGATCGCCCTGCTCCTGGGCGCGGTGGCAGCCGGTATCGCACGCGGGCTGACACCGGCGACCTTCAACAACGTGGCGTTTGCGCTCATCGATGCCACGCTGGCGGGCCTGATCGTGGTGTTCGCGCTGCGCCAGGCCGGCGGACTGAAGAAGGCGAGCGCTCAAGCGGGGCCGGACGCGACGCGGCCGGAGTCGGCGAGCCCGCCCCGCTTCGAGCACGCCCAGCGCTCCGATCCCCACCTCACAGGACAAGCCGAGCCGGAGTCGGCGCTGCGGGGCAGCTAGGTGGTCGATTCCTCATTCCCGCACCCACGGATGACGCATCGCGCGCGGCGCCGGTGGCCGTGGCTGGCGGCAGCCGGGGCCGGGGCGATCATCGCGGTCGCCTCGCTGGCTACCCGCGATCCCGCGCCTCCGCCGGCGGAGGCGCGGGCGCGGGCGGCCGCGGAGCGCTTCTTCGACGCGTATCTGAGCCCGGAGGGAAGGGTCATCCGCCGCGACCAGGGCGGGGACACCGTGAGCGAGGGACAGGCCTACGCGATGCTGCTCGCGGCGGGCGCCGGCGACCGCGAACGGTTCGAGTCGGCCTGGCGCTGGACGCGCGCCAACCTGCAACGACGCGACGGCCTGCTCTCGTTCCTCTGGCGCGACGGGCGCGTGCAGGACCCACAGCCCGCGGCCGACGCGGACCTCGACGCCGCCCGGGCGCTGTTGCTGGCCGCCGAGCGGTTCCAGGACGACGGCTACCGCGGCGAGGGGCTGCGGATCGCGCGGGGCATCCTTCGCAGCGAGACCGTCGTGGTCTCAGGCCGGCCGCTGGTGGTGGCCGGGCCGTGGGCGCGCTCCGAGCCCTACGCCGTCAACCCGAGCTACTTCTCGCCGCGCGCGTTCGCCGAGCTGGGCAGGGCGTCGGGCGATCGTCGCTTCGGCGCCACGTCGGACGCGAGCTATCGGCTCGTGGCCGCCCTGACCGCCGCTCCGCCCGCACTGGCCCCGGACTGGGCGCGCGTCGAGGCTTCGGGGAAGGCAGAGCCGGCGGCTTCGATCGGCCAGCCGGGCCGCCCGCCGCTGTATGGCTTCAACGCCTTTCGCGTGCAGGTGAGGATGGCCGAGGACTGCGCGCCGGCGGGGCGGCGACTGGCCGCGCGCGCATGGGAGTTCTTCCGCACGCGATCGAGCGAGGAGCTCGTGGCCGAGTACGAGCTCTCGGGGGAGCCCGAGGGCGACGATCGCCACGCCACAATGCTCGTGGCGGCGGCGGCGGCGGCGCTCGCGGCGGGCGACCGCCGGGCCGGCCACGACCTGCTCGACCGCGCCGAGGCGCTCGAGCGCGACGCCTCGACCTACTACGGCGCCGCCTGGGTGGCCGTGGGAAGGATGATGCTCACCACCGACATGCTGGGCAGCTGTCCGCGGTGAGCGGGCGCCCCGCGCGCGCCGCCTTGCTGAGGGCCGAGCCGCGGTCGGGCATCGCCGGCGCGCTGGTGGCGATCGCGATCGGCCTCGCCGGCTGCTCGGCGAGCGGTCAGGGCGGCGACCGCCCGGCGCCGCCCGCGGCGAGCGAGCGAGCGCCCGCGCCGGCAGCCGTCCGGCCGCCGCGGCGGGCGCGGCCGGCCGCGCCCGAGCGGGCACCGGCCGACCGCTGCACCCGCGTGGTCATCGACCCCGGCCACGACTCGGAGCCGAACCCCGCGCTCGAGCCGATCGGGCCGGGCTCTGAGCCCCGAAAGCCGAAAGACCCCGGCGGCACCCGCGGCGTGGTCACGGGGCTTCCCGAGCACGCGGTCGCCCTCTCGATCTCGCTGGAGCTTCGGCGACTGCTGCGCGCCGAGGGCTACTGCGTGACGATGACCCGCGTCCGGCCGACCGGTCGCAGCATCGGCAACGTCGAGCGCGCGCAGATCGCCAACCGGGCAGGGGCGACGCTGTTCCTGCGCGTGCACCTCGACAGCTCGACGGACCCCAGTCGGCGCGGCTCCTCGACGCTGTACCCCGTCCGCCGCCGCGGCTGGACAGACGACATCCTCCCCGGCTCGCGCACGGCGGCCCGCGCGCTTCAGGGCGAGTTGGTCGCCGGGCTCGGGACCCGCGACCTGGGCACGGTCGCCCGGGCTGACCTGACCGGCTTCAACTGGTCCGACGTGCCGGCCGCGCTCGTGGAGGTCGGCTTTCAGTCGAACCCCGCCGAGGACCGGAGGCTCGCGGACGGCGCCCAGAAGCGGCGCGCGGCCCGGGCGCTCGCCAGGGGCGTCAGGCGGTTCACGCCGCCTCGCCGGGCCTCCGTGCGCTCGCGCGCCTCGCGAGCGCACGGGCTGCCCACCGCCGGACGGCTGGTGGCCGCCGTGCGGCTGCCTGCCGAGGGCGCGGACTTCTTCACCTGGGACCCGGTCAGGAAGACCTCCCCCAACCGGCGCTGGCGGCGGCACGGCACCGACCGCCTGGTCCGGACCGTGCTGGCGGTGCTCGACCGCTACGCGCGCGCCCACCCGAGCGCAGAGCGCGTCGGCATCGGCGATCTCAGCCGCTCGCGGGGAGGGGACTTCGGCCGCCGCTTCGGCCCGGTCGGTCACGTCTCGCACCAGAACGGGCTCGACGTGGACGTCTACTACCCGCGCCGCGATCGGCGCGAGCGGGCGCCCCGCTTCGCGCCCCAGGTGGACCGGCGCCTGGCGCAGGACCTGGTCGACCGCTTCGTGAGAGCCGGGGCGGAGCACGTGTTCGTGGGGCCGTCGCTCGACCTCCACGGTCCGCCGGGCGTGGTCCAGGCTCTGGACGGGCACGACAATCACCTGCACGTGCGGCTGCCGCCGGGCTAAAGGCGGCGCACGGCGCGCGCGTGGCGGTCCGCGTCGGTGCTGGACAGGGGGCCTCGGGGCAGCTCGACCACGAACGAGCTGGCGCCCGGGAAGCGATGGTTCTGCCAGTTGGGAGCGGTGCCGCGCGGCCAGCGAATGCGCCTGAAGGGCACGCGGGCAAGGCGGGCGTAGCGGCGAGCCGCGGACGCGCTGTGGCCGAAGCCGCGCACGAACGCCTGCGGTTGATGGAACCAGAGCGTGATGTCGGGACGCAGCGAAAGCACGAGCGCGCGCGCCAGGCGGGTCTCGCGCTCGGACAGCGGTCGCGGTCCGGAGTGCTGGGGATCCCCGCGGCGGCCGATCGGGCGCCACTCGGAGGGAAAGTTGCGGTTGAGGTCGACGCCTCGCGCGTTCACGCGCGTGCCAAGCGCCAGGCCGTCGGGGTTCAGGTTCTCCACGAGCCAGAGGCGGCTCTCCGGTGCCGGCCCGCGCTCGAGGCGACGGGTGATCGCCGTGCCGGCGCACTCGGTGCCGTGAATGCACCCGACCACCAGCACCTTCGGCCCGCGCGCCGCGCCGCCGACGCGAATCAGGTCGATCGCGCGCCCCTGCGTGGAGCGACCGAGGCGCGACCTGGTCGCGCGGCGCCCGTCGCCGCCCTGCCGCCTCCCGCGCTCCGCGGGCGCCGCGCCCTCGTGGCTCGCCTGTGCACGCGGTCCATGCCCCGCAGGTCCGGAGCGCTCGGCGCCCGGTGTGCAGCCCGCGAGCAGCGCCGAGAGCACCGTCACCGAGATCGCTCCTCCCGCGCCGCCACCCGGTCGTAAGGAAACGGTCACCGCTCGTTCATTCGAATGGACGCCCTGAGAGGCTACCGTGGCCGCCGTGGCCACAGCCCCCGCTCAAGCGAAGCTCGCCGCGGTGGAGAAGCCCGAGGACCACGTGATCGTCCTGTTCGGCGCCACCGGCGACCTGGCTCGGCGCAAGCTCGTCCCCGGCCTCTTCCACCTCGCGGAGGCCGGGCTCATGCCGGAGCGCTATCGCGTGGTGGGCACCTCCCGGGCGGAGCTCGACGACGAGGAGTTTCGCGCCGAGGCTCGCCAGGCCACCGACGAGTTCGGCGGCTCCCCCGTGGACGACGAGGCGTGGCGGCGGTTCGCGGCCACGCTCTCCTACGTCGAGGCCGACGACGCCGCGGGGCTCGCGGCGGCGGTCGAGCGAGCGGAGGAGGCGATCGGCGGACCGGGGCGACGCCTGCACTACCTGTCGGTGCCGCCCGGGGCGGCCGAGGCGATCGCCGCCACGCTGTCTGAGGCCGGCCTCGTCGAGCGCTCGCGCGTGATCATGGAGAAGCCGTTCGGAACGGACCTCGACTCCGCCCGCAGCCTGAACGCCGCGATGCACGAGGTGTTCGACGAGTCGCAGCTCTTTCGCATCGATCACTTCCTCGGCAAGGAGGCGGTGCAGAACCTGCTGGCGCTCCGCTTCGCCAACGGGATGTTCGAGCCCATCTGGAACCGCGATCACATCGACCACGTCCAGGTCGACGTGCCCGAGACGCTCTCGATCGGCACGCGAGCGGGCTTCTACGAGCAAACCGGGGCATTCCGCGACATGATCGTCACCCACCTCTTCCAGGTGCTCGGCTTCGTGGCGATGGAGCCGCCGACGTCGCTTGAGCCGAAGACGCTCGTTGACGAGAAGGTGAAGGTCTTCCAC
>Ga0136617_10006199_pt1 | contig 10696 bp, 9 predicted proteins | sample AntDrymUQ3222106_2_FD_129672 | JGI IMG/M metagenome (GOLD analysis project Ga0136617, IMG submission 129672) | Polar desert sand microbial communities from Dry Valleys, Antarctica - metaG UQ322 (21.06) | ecosystem: Environmental > Terrestrial > Soil > Desert | place: Antarctica: Dry Valley...
CATCCGTTCGGGGGGCGGCCGGGTCCGGCGCTACCACGGAGTCGTACGAGGTGCACTACGTGCCCACCGTCGGCGACGCCGTGATCCGGGTGGAGATCTGGCGCGACACCCGCTACGACGAAACCGGCCAGCCGGTGATCCTCACGTACTCGCCGTACAACTCCCTCAGCGAACCGGATCCTGCGCGCGACACCGTGGGCGAGCGCTACGTCCCGGAGGGCTACGCCCGCGCGGTGGCCGACGTGCTCGGCACCCGCGGCTCGACCGGCTGCTGGGACTACGGCGGTTCCAAGGAGCAGCAGTCCGGTGTCGACGTGGTCAAGTGGCTCGCCGACCGGGAATGGTCGAGCGGCAAGGTGGCGATGATCGGCGGCTCGTACAACGGCACCACCGCATCGATGGTCGCCGCCCGCGGCGACGACGTGCCGGAGCTGAAGGCGATCGTGCCGATCTCCGCGATCAGCCGGTGGTACGGCTACGCATACGGCGACGGCGTGCGCTACTTCCTCAACTCCGAGGTGCCGACCGACGAGGGTTTTGACACCCCGCTGGCATTCGACGTCGGCTTCGCCAAGACCGTTGCGGCCGACCCGATGGGCCAGCACTTCGCCGACACCGCGCGCGACCGCGCGGCCGAGTGTGACGCCTCCGGGCACACCGAAGAGGGCTACAACCGCAACCCGGACTACGACCGGTTTTGGGTGAAGCGCGACTACCGGCGTCACGCCGATGACTTCCGCGCCGCGGTGCTGCTCGCCCACGGTTGGCAGGACTACAACGTCAAGCAGCAGGAGGGCACCGAGCTGTTCCGCGCGCTGCCGGTCGATGACCGCTCGACACCGAGGGTCGAGGGCGTCCCGTTCAAGCTGATGTACCTGACGCAGGGCGCACACTCCGGCGGCACCCGGGGCGAGCGGTGGCTGCCGCTGCTCGACCGATTCTTCGCACGCACGCTGATGGGCACGAACAATGGGATCCGTCAGGCCGGTCCGGTCATCACCGAAGGCGCGTCGAGCGACGGGCCGACCACGTTCCGCACCGAAGCCGACTACCCGCTCCCGAGCACCGACCCGACGACGCTGTGGTTGCGCAACCAAGGCGGCGCGGGTGCGCTCGCTGGTCGCCCGGACCGTACGGGCGGTGCCAACACCGGCTCGTACGTCGAGACCGGCACCTCCACCGAGGAGGTCGGGTCGGCGAGCAACCTGTCGTACGTCTCGGCACCAATGACGCGCGCGACCCGGCTGGTCGGCTCGGCCAAGCTGCACGCGGTCGTACGGATGCAGAACCCGACCATGCACCTCACGCCGGTGCTCGTTGACATCGCGCCGGACGGCAGCCGGCAGACCGTCGAGCGCGGCTTCTTGCACGTCGACTATCGCAACGGCCTGGACGAGACCGAGCCGGCGCCCGGCGAGTGGGTGCGTGCCACGGTCGAGCTGCTGCCGCAGGACTACACGTTCGCCCGCGGCCACCGGATCGGCCTGCAGGTGCAGAGCTCGAACACGGTGTGGGCGGTGCCGGGCAACCCCGGCACGGTCGACCTCGCCGAGGGCCGGGTCGCCGGCGTCACCCCGGTGGGCTCGCGGCTGGTGCTGCCGACCATCCGCTGACCGCGCCCTGCGTCGTTCGTAGTGTTGCCGCTGTGCAGCAACGCCTGATCGAGTTGTCCGCCGCCGCAGGCGTCGACCCAAACGTCGGTGAGCCGTTCGCGGTGTGGCTGCGGCTGCGCGACACGTACGGGCGCCGGGTCACGATCGTCGATCTCTACGAGCTGGTGGCCGCGCGTGTTGGCTCGGTGGCGTCGGAGCTGCCGATTAGGCATCGCGAGGGCCTGTCCCGGGCAGCACTCGCGGTGGTGTACCCGGGCTTCCAGGTCGTGGATCAGGACAGTGCTCGCACGCCGGAACCGGTCGTGCTTTGCGCGTACGACGACCGGTGGCCGCTGCGTTTCGAGCAGTGGCGGGGCCGCGTGGCCACGGCCCTGGGCGGTCGACCCCGAATCGAGCACGTCGGCTCGACGTCGGTGCCTGGGATGTCGGCCAAGCCGGTGATCGACATCCAGGTCAGCGTCCCCGACCACAGCGACGAGGACGCGTACGTGCCGGCGTTGCGCGGTTTGGGGATGAGCCGGCGCAGCCGTGAGCGAGATCGTCGCTACCTTCGGCCGGGTGCCGGCTCACCGCGGACCGTTCAGTTCCACGTCTGCGACGCGGGAAGCCAGTGGGAGCGAGACCATCTCCTCTTCCGCGACTACCTACGGTCCGATCGCGATTCGCGCGACACGTACGGCCGTGCGAAGCAGGAGGCGGCCGCGACCTGGCGGGACGATCGAATCGCCTACAGCGAGGCCCCCACCGGTGTGGCGTTAGTCAGCGCCAGGACGCCGTCGCGCTGTGCCGGCAGTCGGACCAGACGGCGGCGCTGGCGTGCATGGAGTCGTTCGGCGGCACCGACTTCCGCGACGACCTGACAAAGGTGAGGGTTCCGACGCTGGTCATCCACGGCGACTCCGACGGCATCGTGCCGTTCGAGGGGTCCGGGAAGTGCACGCACTCCGCCATCGCCGGCAGCGAGCTGGTCGTGGTCCAGGGTGCGCCGCACGGCCTCAACGTCAGCCACCGCGACGAGTTCGACCGCGCCCTGCTGGCCTTCCTCGCTCGCTGAGGTCGTAGCGACGGATCTCGCAACAATGGGGTTGCCATGGCAGCCACAACGTCTCCAGATCGGTCAAGGTCGCCGGCGCGAGCCCGCCAGCGCATCGTCGCGGTCGACGCCGCACGCGGGGTCGCGCTGCTCGGGATGATGGCGGTACACGTGCTGCCGGCTGTCGACCTCGACGGCAGCATCTCGGTCGGCGACGCGCTGGCCCGGGGGCGGGCCGCGGCGGCGTTCGCCGTGCTTGCCGGTGTCGCGCTGGCGCTTGCGTACGGGGGGCGCCAACCGCTGCGCGGTCGAGAATGGGCAGCCGCTTCCAGCGGGCTGGTCGTGCGGTGCGTCCTGATTGGCGCTCTCGGCCTTACGCTCGGCGGCATCGGGTCCGGGCTCGCGATCATCTTGACCCACTACGCGCTCTTGTTCCTGTTCGCTGCGCCGCTGCTTGCTGCCGGCGCCCGGCCGTTGGGGTGGCTCGCCGTCGCCGTATGCGTGCTGGTGCCGGCACTCTCCCACTCGGTCCGCGACGACCTCGCGCCGTTTCGCGGGGCGAGTCCGGTGTGGGCCGACATCGGCATTCCGGGCACGCTGCTCACCGAGCTGACGCTCACCGGTGTGTACCCGGTGCTGGCCTGGACGACGTACCTCTGCGCCGGGATGGCGGTGGGCCGTCTCGACCTAGCCTCGCGCCGGGTCGCCGGCTTCCTGCTCGGCGGCGGAGCCGCGTTGGCCGCGGCGACCGCACTGGCCTCGAGCGCGCTCGTCGACAAGGGCCAGGCTGCCGGAGCGCTGCCGGCAGGTGCGGATGTCGTGATCACCCGCGGCACGACGCCCACCGACTCGTGGTGGTGGCTGGTGGTCGACGCCCCGCACAGCAGTGCCACGCTGGACCTGGCCCACACCACCGGCACCGCGCTCGCAGTGCTCGGCGCGCTGCTGCTGCTCGCGCCGTTCCTCGGCCGGGCAGCGCTACCGCTTGCCTGGGTGGGCGGAATGACGCTGACGCTCTACACGCTGCACGCGGTGGCGCTCGCGTACGAGTGGGGGCCGGATGACCCGGAGCCGCGCTACCTCACCCACGTGTTGGCGGCGTTCGTTGTCGCGGCCGCCTGGCGGTCGTGGCAGCCGCGCGGACCGCTCGAGCAGCTGGTCTCGTGGCCCTCGCGCGCGGCTACCGCCCGCCTGAGGGGACCCGAACGGCGACCACCTTCGAGCCGAGCCGGCTGAGGTCGGCGACCACGTCCCGGGCGTACGGGCTCTGCTCCGCCGACCGCATCGGCACGGCGAACCGGGTCTTGCCCGGCGCGACCCGCCACGACCGTGCGTCGACGCCGTAGCGGGCAAAGATCGCGCGCACCGAGTCGGCGGCCGACGGTCGGGCCGACACGACCATCCGGCCGGTCAGCGTGCGGAGCTCGCGCGCCGCCGCAGCCGCTTCGGCCCGCCGCTCGGCGACCCGCGCCGCCGGCCGGGCGGGCGCAGGGTCCGGCCCGAACATCGCGTTCCACACCAACTGCTGGGTCCCGGTGGTGAAGGCGCGGAAGTTCGGCTCGGCCGCGAACAGCACCAGCTGCCCGTCCGCGTACTCCTCGGCCACGACGGCCGCGCTCTTGGCCAGCTCGCGCTCACCCTTGGCGAAGCCGGAGACGAAGAAGTCCGGGTGGTTGAACGGCGGGTACGTCACGACCGCCGTCGACGGGTCGGTCGCGTTCATCAGCAGGTCGTACTCGTAGAAGTTCCACACGAACGGCCCGACCCCGGCCTGCAGTGGGTTGTCGGTGTCGACCCGGGCGCGGAACAGCGATCCTGGTACGTCCGACTTCGGCTCGGTCATTCGCGCGGTCGTCATCGACAGCCGGGCGGCGATCTCGGCGCCGCCGCGCCAGCCGACGTAGCGCCCGCCGTTAGCGAGCCACTCCCGCAGCTGCCGGGTGCCTTCGTCGCCCAGCCGCTCCTCGGCCAGGTCCGCCGGCCCCTGCGGCACGACCAGTACGTCGACGCCGGTCAGTCCGCCGCCGCGGATGTCGCGGGTCACCAGCCGCCGGATCGGGACCTCCCACTCGTTGTCGACCAGCCAGCGGAACCAGCCGTTCGACTCCCACGAGCTGACGTAGCTTGGCGCCATCCCCCAAACCGCCACGGTGGGCGCGTCCTCGGGCAGCGCCGGCGGTTTGGTCTCGCCCGGCATGCGAGCCGGCTCTGCGGCTGGCTCGAGCTCCGCTCCGGACCGCCCACCGCCGACGTTGAACAGCAGCGGTTGGCTCCAGGCGGTCACGTCGTAGAAGTACGGGAACGGCACGTAGGTGTCCTCGTGCATCATCGCCTGCACCCAGTGCTTCTGCGCCTGCGCCATCGGGACCCAGTACGTCCCGCGCGGCAGCGTCTCGTCCCGCGGTTGGCGGCCGTACGGGGTGTAGTCAGGCACCTTGAGCGGCGCGGTGAGCCGGTTGACCTCGACGTCCATCCGCATCAAGCGGCGGACGAGTGCCCGCACGTCGTCGGTCTTGCCGGGGCCGTTGGAGCGGATGAAGTAGTGCCGCACCTTCTCGTCCGGCACCTCCGCCTGCACCTCGTTGCCGGGGTTGATGACCTCGTTGGGCTCGAGCTTGCCGCGCACGCCCTGCCGGTACGCCTCGCGGTACGCCGACGCCCAGCCGGACAGGATCTCCTCCTTGTCCTTGGCACCGGCTGACAGCGACGCCCACTGCGCGACGTACTGCTCGTACGTGCGCCGCTTGATCGAGTCGTAGGCGTCCTTCTCGAACGTCATACCGGCAGCGAGGAAACCGTTGGCCGGGACCGTGTCGCCGTACCCCATGTAGAACATGTCGTAGATGCTGCGGTTGAAGTACGGGATGCCCTGCCGGTCGAACTCGCGGGCCATCGCGGCGCCGTAGACGTTGTTGATCCAGTGGATCACCTCGTCGGTGAGCTCGTGGTAGAACGGGTCGGCGTTGGGCGGGAAGAAGTAGGTGTTGCTGCCCATCTCGTGGTCGTCGATGAACAGCACCGGCGGCAGGTCGCGGATCGCCTCTATCTTGCCGTCGGTCTCGGGTTGGGTGCGGGCGAACCAGTCCCGGTTCATGTCGAAGGCGTACGCGTTGCGGCGGAAACCGACCTGGCGGCCGTCGGGGTTCTGGATCGGCAGGATCGCGACCACGCTGTTCGCCCGGATCCGTCGAGCTGCGCAGTCGGTGCGGTCGGCCAGCTCGTAGAGGGTGCGAAGCGCCGCGTCCGCGCCGCTCTCCTCGTCGCCGTGCACGTTGCTGGCGATCCAGAAGATGGCCGGCGCCTCCGCGGCGATCTGCTCGGCTTCGGCTTGCGGCGTTCTCGGGTCGCGGAGCGCCTCGGCGGCGGCCTTGGCTGCGGCGACCTGGCCCGGCTTCCCGACCAGGGCGTACCACAGCTTGCGGTCCCGGTGCGAGCGGGCAAGGACGTCGTCCTTCACCCGGTCGCTCGCCTCGGCAACCGCCCGCAGGTAGCGGTTGGACTGCCCGGTGCTGACCTCCTGGCTACCGAGCTCGAAGCCGAGCACCTCCTGCGCGGTCGGGACGTCGCCCGCGTACGTGGGCTCGGTGGTGAACGGATGGCAGCGCTGGGCGCTCGCGGCCGGGGTGCTGCCGATCGCGACGGCGAGCGAGGCACCGACGGCGAGTGCGGACGAGATGGCGAGCGTCTTCTTAGACCAGGGCATAACCGGCATCCGACCAGCCACCCCCACCGCTGTCAACGGGTTCGCGCAGACCCGAACGCCCAGCTGGTGAGCGGCTCGTGCACCGCGCGTCCGTCCGGTCCGGCAGCCAGCCGGGAGCGCACCAGCGCGTACGAGCCGGCGGTCCACTCGGGGCCTTCGTACGCCGCCAGCCGCTCGGTCAGCCCTCGTACGTCGGTGGGCTGCCTGGCCCGCGCCAGCGTCAGGTGCGGTCGGTAGCCGCGTCCGCCGGCCACCTCGATCCGTTCCCGACCAGCAGCTGCCGTCACCCCCTGGGCCAGCCGGCGCAGCGGCTCGCGGTCGCCCTGGACGCCGGCCCACAGCACCCGGGCCCGACGGGCGGACCCGAAGCCGCCGGCCCCGGCTACCGCCAGTTGCAACGGCTGGTGCCGCCCAGCCAGCCGGGCCAGTCGTGGGCCGAGCCGATCGGCGGTCGCGTCGTCGACCTCGCCGAGGAACGCGAGCGTCAGGTGCCACTGGGCCGGCAACGTCCAGGTCAGGGTGGCGTTGAGGTCGGCCGGGCAGCGCGCGCGTACGTCGGCCACCGCCGCCGCCAGGTGGTCCAGCACGGGCGCCGGCGGCGTGACCGCGACGAACAGGCGCACCACCGCAGTGTGCCGCCGATCCGGTCGTGGACCGGATGCGACACTGGTCATACCCCACCGCCGGAGGCAGCTGTGACCGCGCCCGACGCCCTGCACGCCCAACCGCTCGGGACCTTCGATCCGGAGGTCGCCGCTGCGCTCGACGCCGAGCTGCGCCGGCAGCAGTCGACCCTGGAGATGATCGCCAGCGAGAACTTCGCCCCCACTGCTGTGCTGCAGGCGCAGGGCAGCGTGCTGACCAACAAGTACGCGGAGGGCTACCCGGGCCGCCGCTACTACGGCGGCTGCGAGCACGTCGACGTCACCGAGACGCTCGCGATCGAGCGCGCCAAGGAGCTGTTCGGCGCCGCGTACGCGAACGTGCAACCGCACTCGGGCGCGCAGGCCAACGCCGCTGCCATGCACGCGTTGATCTCGCCCGGGGACACCGTGCTCGGGCTCGACCTCGCCCATGGCGGCCACCTGACCCACGGCATGCGGCTGAACTTCTCCGGCAAGCTCTACAACGTCGTGCCCTACCACGTGCGGGAGGACACCTCGACCATCGACATGGACGAGCTGCGGTCGCTGGCCAAGGAGCACCAGCCGGCGCTGATTATCGCGGGCTGGTCGGCCTACCCGCGCCAGCTCGACTTCGGCGCGTTCCGCGAGGTGGCCGATGAGTCCGGCGCGGCGTTGATGGCCGACATGGCGCACTTCGCCGGCCTGGTCGCGGCTGACCTACACCCCAGCCCGCTCCCGTACGCCGACGTGGTGACGTCGACGACGCACAAGACGCTGGGCGGTCCGCGCGGCGGCCTGATCCTGAGCAACCGCGAGGACCTGGCCAAGAAGCTGCAGTCCGGGGTCTTCCCCGGGCAGCAGGGCGGCCCGCTGGAACATGTGATCGCGGCTAAGGCGGTGGCGTTCAAGGCGGCGCGTACGCAGGAGTTCGTCGACCGGCAGCGGCGCACGATCGAGGGCGCGCGGCTGCTCGCCGAGCGGCTCGACGCCGACGACATGCGAGAGGCGGGGGTGTCGGTGCTGACCGGCGGGACCGACGTGCACCTGGTGCTGGTGGACCTGCGCGGCAGCAAGCTCGACGGGCGGCAGGCCGAGGACCGGCTGGACGGCATCGGGATCACCGTCAACCGCAACGCGGTGCCGTTCGACCCGCGCCCGCCGATGGTCACCTCCGGCCTGCGGATCGGGACCGCCGCCCTCGCCACCCGCGGCTTCGGGCCGGCGGAGTTCACCGAGGTTGCCGACGTGATCGCGGTCGCATTGCGACCGGACCTGTCCGAGGACACCGCGTCGGAGCTGCGGGGCCGGGTCACGCGGCTCACCGAGTCGAGCCCGCTGTACGCCGACGTCGCGCCGTTCGCTAGTTGACCCGCGCCAGTTGACTCGCCCGTACCACGTCCTGCGCGAACCGCCGATGCTCGCCCTGCACGGGCTGCTCGTCGTCGTGGTGGCAGCGACCGGGCTGCTCGGGTGGTGGCAGCTGGACGCCTGGCGCGCGGCGCAGGTCGACGACGTCGCCCAGCGTCTCGACCGCGCCCCGGTGGCGCTCGCCGCCGTGCTCGGGCGCAACGATCCGCTCGCCGGCGAGGACGTCGGGGTCCCGGTTGTGGTCGAGGGCCGGTACGCGCCGCAGGCAGAGCAGTTCCTCGTGTCCGGCCGCGAGCTCGACGGGGCCGAGGGGTTCTGGGTGCTGAGCCCGCTGCGGGTCGCCGGCGCGGGCTCCAGCCTGCTCGTCGTACGGGGCTGGACCGCCGCCGGGGGGGAACTGCCGCCGGTCCCGTCCGGGTCGGTCCGCGAGACCGGGGTGCTGCTTCCTGGAGAGGAGGGCTCCGGTGCCGTGTCGGCCGGGCGGGTGGTCAGCTCGGTGCGCATCCCGGCGCTGGTCGGCGAGGTCCGCGGCGACGTCTACGGGGCGTACCTGCTGCGCACCGACACCTCGGCCAAAGACCCGGCCAGTCTCGAGCCGGTCCCGCCGTCCGCCGGCGACCCGCCGTGGGACGTCGGGCTTCGCAACCTCGCGTACGGAGCGCAGTGGTGGCTGTTCGGCGGCTTCGCGGTCTTCATGTGGTGGCGCATCTGCGCCGACCGCCTCGCCGCGGCGGTGCAGCTTTCACGGGGTACCCCGTGAAAGTGACACTCTCCGAGAGTTACAAACCTGGGGCAGCGTGCTTTTCACGCGGTACCCCGTGAAAAGCACGTCGCCGCGAAGGGTGGGTAGCCTCGACGGAATGGGCGGGGCGCTGGTCAGGTACCGGGTGATGGCCTACGTCGTCGGCGTCCTACTGCTGGTCGTGTTCAGCGGCCCACCGCTGCGGTACTTCTCCGACGAGGGCTCGACCTGGTGGGAAATCGGGGACTTCATCCAGGGCCGGGTCTCCCCGGTGCACGGATTCCTCTACATCATCTTCCTGGTCGTCACCGCGCTTCTTGCGCGGCGAGCGCGGTGGGACATCGCCTTCACGATCCAGACCATGCTGCTCGGGACAATCCCGGTGGCGAGCTTCTGGGGCGAGCGGCGGGCGACCGCACGCACTCGCGCCACGAGCGAGCCAGCGGAGTCAGCGCCGCACTAGCCGGACGACGGGGTCGTCTTCTTCGCGGCAGTCGTCTTCTTGGCAGCCTTCTTGGCCGGCGCGGGCGTGCTCGCGGCCTGGGGACCTGGCGCCTTCTTGGTGGGCGTGGTGGGGATGCGCACGGGCTCCGGCGCGCTCCCACCCTTGGCCTTGCTCGCCACCCACGCGGCTGCGCCGGCGAGCCCTACCCCGACCAGGACCTTGCGGCCCCAGCGCTTCTTAGGCTTGTCCCGCCCGACCGCGGAGCGAGCCTTGTCGGCCGTCTCCTTGCTCTTCCGCTTCGCCTTCCGGCGGGTCTTCCGGGTCTTCTTCTCCGCCTGCTTGCTGCGCTCGCGTGCCTCGTTGCGGGCCGCGTCGGCAGCCGCGGTCGCCGCGGCGGCGACGCTGGACGCCGCGGCGGCAACTGCCGGCTGGACGTCGGTACGGATCCTCTCGCCCGCGGTCCTGGCGGCCTGCTGCGCGGCGGGGACGACGGTCGACTGCGCCTTCTCCCCGAGCTGCTGGGCTGCTTCACCCGCCTTGGTGCCGAGGTCTTTAGCGGTGTCCTTGGCGCGAGTGGAACGCGTCTTGCGGCGAAGCATCGGGTCGGCCCTCCGTGGAGTACGTGGTCGATGTGGCGGGCTCCATCGTTACGTGCCCGACCCCACTTGTCGATTCCGGGGGGTGCCGACCGCCCCCGTACACTCGCAAGGCCCGCCGCCGAGAGGAGCCTTCGTGGCCGAGTCCCAGTCCAACCCGCTGTCCGCCACCTTGCACACCAACCGTGGTGACGTCGTCGTGCGGCTGTTCCCCGACCACGCCCCGAAGACGGTACGGAACTTCACCGAGCTCGCCGAGGGGACCAAGGAGTGGACCGACCCGAGGTCCGGGAAGCAGGAGAGCGGCCGGTTCTACGACGGGCTGGGCTTCCATCGCGTGATCGGCGACTTCATGATCCAGGGTGGGTGTCCGCTCGGGACCGGGACCGGCGGTCCCGGCTACACCTTCGACGACGAGTTCCATCCCGAGCTCGGGTTCAACCGTCCTTACCTGCTCGCCATGGCAAACGCCGGGCCGGGGACCAACGGCTCGCAGTTCTTCATCACGATCAAGCCGACGTCGTGGCTGAACTTCAAGCACACGATCTTCGGCGAGGTCGACGACGACGA
>Ga0136617_10006200_pt1 | contig 10696 bp, 9 predicted proteins | sample AntDrymUQ3222106_2_FD_129672 | JGI IMG/M metagenome (GOLD analysis project Ga0136617, IMG submission 129672) | Polar desert sand microbial communities from Dry Valleys, Antarctica - metaG UQ322 (21.06) | ecosystem: Environmental > Terrestrial > Soil > Desert | place: Antarctica: Dry Valley...
AAGGAAACCGTGCATGACGCACAATTATGAGCTGTACCGGCGCGCGAGGCGATTTCGAGCCTCAGCGCTCGCAACCCTTCTGGCCCTCCCCTTCGCGGCCTGCAACAACGATGAGCTCACCAACACAACCGCCGAGGATGTAACCAACCCCGCTGAGCTCGCCGAGCCCGTTACTACGGTCGAAGTCGAAACCCCCTCGTTCTCCAGCAGCTTCAGAGGTGGAATTCCGATCGGAACTTATGCCCAGCCAACCAGCGCCTTCGGCGACCGGCTCAACGGCGCGCTGCGAAATATCTGGCCGAAGGAGCTCTTGAAGGAGTTGGCGGCCATCAAGGCCCGCGGCGGCAAGATCGTGGTCATGTTTGCCGGCTATGAGGGGCACTACAAAACCAACGGCTACTTCGATCTGCGCAAGTGGAAGGCCCGGATCGATCGTTACAAGGGGGTCGATTTTTCCTCCTACGTCAGAGACGGCACCGTTATCGCGCATTACCTGATCGACGAGCCCAACGATCCAGCCAACTGGAGGCGCAAGCCCGTCACGCCCTCGATGTTGGAGGAGATGGCCAGATACAGTAAACAGCGCTGGCCCACTTTGCCCACCGTCGTGAGAGTCGATCCGAGTTACCTGGGCAGTAAACACCGTTACCTCGATGCCGCATGGGCCCAGTATCTGCACCGGAGGGGCCCGGCCGACGACTACCTCCGCCGGGTCGTCGCCGATGCGCAGAAGAGGGGGCTCGGTCTGGTTGTGGGGATGAACATCAAACACGGTGGTCGCAACAAACGGCCGATGTCGGCGAGCCAGGTGAAGGAGTGGGGGTCCACCCTGCTGAGTGGCTCGTATCCGTGCGCCTTCATCAGCTGGACGTACGACAAGAAGTACGTCTCGAGGTCCGATATCGCCGGCGCCATGTCCTATCTGGCCGGAAAGGCGCGTTCCAAGAGCGCCAGGTCCTGCCGGGGTGGTGGTGGGGGGGGCGGCGGAGGTGGGGACGATGATGATGGACGCGGCGGCGGCGGTGGGGACGATGATGATGGTAAGGGTAAGGGTAAGGGTGGTGGTGGCGGCGGTTCAGCCCGCGGTGGCTCCGGCGGGAATTCCGGCGCTCCCCTGCGGGCCAGTGGCCGGGAGAGCCGCGGTCGTCAATTCGTCACCCTCACCTGGTCCGGAGTGAAGGGCAAGAGGGTGAACATCTACCGCAACGGCAACAAGATCGACAACACCAAAAACGATCGGCGCTATGTCGACGACAGAACTCGAAAGAATGGCCGCTATCACTACAAGGTCTGCCGGGCGAAGACGCGCCAGTGCACCAAGACGGTGAGAGTAGTCTTCCGCTAGGCCGGGTGGCGTACAAGGAAGTAAAAAAGCCCCGCGCCCTGGCGCGGGGCTTCTACTTGCCCTCGACCGCCCTGCGGGCTAGAATCCCGCTCCCGAGGTACCCGGGCGATTAGCTCAGCTGGTTAGAGCGCGCGCCTCACATGCGCGAGGTCGGGGGTTCGATCCCCTCATCGCCCATGCGCCTGGAGCAAAGCCCCGCCTGGAGATCATCTCCCGGCGGGGCTTCGGTTGTGATGAAGGCCCGTCCCAAGTCACGGTCGGGAGATGCGCGGCGCATAGACTCCCCTCACCTTTACTGACCGGAGCCGTCATGCTGGACCGTCCTCGTTCCTTCACCGCCATCGCCATAACCTTGTCGTCGGTCTGCTTGCCCGTCCCGTGCCCGGCCCAGGAAGCAGGTCGAGGCTGGATCCTTGGGGCCGGCGGTGGTTACGCCACCCAGCTCGACCCGGGCAGTTCAGGACGGGGCTCGTTCACCGTCGGCGCATCGGCGCTCCGCGCCCGAAGCCCGAGGCTGTCTTTCGGCATCGAGGGCGGCTACGACAGGCACGAGGCGTTCGCAACCAGCGGCGAGGTCTGGTGGAACGGCAACGTCACCAGCAGCGAGTGCCCCGCACCCTGCACGGCGCAGCGCGTCACGATGACGAGCGAGTACGTGGGCTCGGCCTGGCACCTCGGAGGGGTTCTCCGGTACACCTTCGCCCCCGGCCGCGCCGTGGTTCCCAGCGCCGAGCTGGGCCTGGGGCTCTACGGCATTCGCAACCACAGCGTACGGCGGACCCGGGACGTAGCCACGAGCGCACCGGTACCGGAACTGAGCAGCGACGGGGGCAGCACCGACCTGGCGCCCGGCGTGAGCGGCGCGCTCGGGATGGACATCTTCCCCGGCAATAGCCGTGTGGGTATTGGTGCCGTGGTCCGTCTCCGCGCCGCTGGACGGCCGGCCAACGACTACTTCCTCGGCGTGGGATTCATGGCCCTGCAGGCGCGGGTAACTGTGCGATAGAACCTGGCATTTGCGGCACGGGCGCGGCGCTCGCCAAATGCGGTCTTCAACGTAAAACGTCTTCCGCATGCGTGATTTTCCGATCACGATGCATAGGGGACGCGTTGAGGGTAAAAGGTTTACTGCGATGTAGTTGCCGTCTCCCCCCAGACCCCGCCATTCCCGCCGGATCCCGCCCAACCCCTTGCAGAGTTGCCGATTCGGGAAAACATTTCAGAGCTTCTCACCCGGGATACGGTTTTGACATTTGAGCAGTTCAGAGAAACCTCGGTCCTCACCGCAGACGATCCTGGCTCATCCGACCTCCTGAGGTTCGCGGCCGACCGGGGGCACCGTGAGTTTCGCTGTCTCTCCCCGACGCACAATCCGTCCGCTTGTGTGCCGTGCCTCGACTTCTCCCCCTGGCTCAGGGAGCGGGTACGGCTTCAGGACGTGGACGGCCTGGGCGAATATCTCTGGCGAGTGCGCCGGGCAAACCCCGGCCTGGGTGGAACCGGCGAGCAAATCCAGCGGCAATACAACGACGTGGCGCGGGCCGTGATGACGGCGCCGCTGGAGCGGTATCTCCAGAATGGTACCGCTGAAGGCTATATCGATCTCCGGGTGACGCTGGTGCTGCTCGCCGCTCATGAGACGTTTTCGGGCTTCATCATGGCGGGCGAAGCAGCGGACTTCGCGGCGTCTGTTATGGCCCCCCACAGCTTCCGGCTCAAGCAGTCGGCAATGCTGGCCGTGCGGCGTAACGAGTTCGTGGCCGAGATGGGGCAGGGAATGGATTATTGGGCCTGCTGGGCCCCGGTGTCGGCCGACGCCCTGCGCTCGCCGCTGCCGCCGCCGGACCCCGCCTTCCAGGACATGCTCGCCGCTCTCTCCACGCTGCCCCTCGGGAGCCGGGTGCACGCGGTGGACGCGCTGCGCCACCTCAGCACCGATCCGGGGGTTCCGCGGCCCCTGGCGAGCCTCAGCCGACAGGAAACCCTCCGCCGGGGCCTCGATGTGGCCGACTCCTCCCGGCTCATCCTTCAGACCGGCCTGGTCGTCCCGGCCTCCGATGCCGAGGCCTGGCTCGCCGGTTGGACGCGGCGGGATCTGCTGGCCTTTCTCGGTCAGTGCGGCCTTCGCGCGCCCAAGTCCTGGAGTAAAGAACGGCTGGCGGAGATGGCGCTGCTCGAGTGCGCCTCCTCGGTCCGGGAGCGGATGGCTGAATCCGGCACCGTCGAGCTGGCCCCCGCCCATACCGAGGCAGCTGGACGGTTGGGCAGCTATATCGAAGATGTGAAGGAGACTTGGCGGGTATGGCTGGGGTTCGGGACGGGGGTTGAGCAGTGAGAGGTAAGAGGTAAGAGGTAAGAAATAAGGAGGGGTCCTCATCCGGAGCGAAGCGAGGGACCTGGCCGGCAACACTCCGAACTTGGTTATAGTCCCGCGCTGCACTTCTCACTTCTCACTTCTCACCGTCAGATAAGCCCCCCTCTCCGCAGTTTCCCAATCTGATCGAACCGCTCCTCGTGGACCGCCAGAACCTCTTCGGGCGAGACAGTAGCCACGCCCGGCTTTCCCACCTCCACACCGGCGGCGTAGTTGGCCAGTTGTGCCGCCTCTCTGACCGACGCACCGGCCGCAAGCGCGGTTCCCAGCCAGGCCGTCACCGTGTCGCCGGCCCCGGAGACGTCGTAGATCTGGCGGGCAATGCTCGGGATCTGTGTGAGTCCCCCATCCTTCGTCACCAGCACCATCCCTTCCGCGCCAAGCGTCACCAGCAGGTTGTCTACCTTAAGCCGCGTGAGCACCTCCGGAAGCGCTCCGCCGTTCTGCAGATCCACGGCGGCGCCCAGCGCCGACTCCAGCTCTCTCCTGTTGGGCTTGAAGACCGTTGCCCCTGAGTATTCGAAGAACTGGCGGTACTTGGGATCCACTACCACGGGAATGCCGCGCCGCCTGGCCACCTCCATGACAGCCAGGATCAGGCTGGGCGTCAGGGCGCCTTTGTTGTAGTCCTCGAGCAGCAGGGCGTCGGCGTCGGCGAGCGCCTCGCGCGCGGCGGCAGTCAGGCGGGTGAGGTCCGGCTCGTCCAGCAGCGTATCCACCTCATCGTCAATCCGGACGATCTGCTGGGATCGGGCGATAATCCGGGTCTTTGAGGTTGTGGGCCGGCCGGCAATGGTGAGAACGTGGCGATCCTCCAGGCGCGCCACCGCCAGCTCCTGCCGAATCGCGGCGCCGTCCACGTCATCCCCGACCGCACCCACGAGGAGGCAGCGCGCCCCCAGCGCCACGACGTTGGCCGCCACGTTCGCCGCGCCGCCGAGCGCGGAGTGGCGTTCCCGCACGGTCACCACCGGCACCGGCGCCTCGGGCGAGAGCCGCTCGGTGTCGCCGATCAGGTAGCGGTCGAGCATGATGTCTCCCACCACGACCACCCGGCTGCTCTTCATTCGGTGGATCAACTGCAGCACGCGCTCACGGGTGAGCGGCGGCGGCGACGGTCTCATCGCAGCACTCCTCTCCGGGAGAAACCCAGCGTCGCCTGGATCGTGCCCACGAACCGGTTCACCGTCCGACCCTCCTGATTACCGCTGTTCACCACGTGATGCAGACCGGCGTTGCCGGTCAGCTCCAGCGGTCCGGTCCGGCCGCTGAGACCCACCGCGCCCCGGTAGGTACGCTCTACCACGCCGATGAAGAGGGCCGGCGTTGCCAGCACACCGTTCGCATCCGGCACCGGATAGGGGGTGTTGATGCGCCCCTCACCCTGGCGCAGCACGGTCAGCTCGGGCGACACCAGCCACCGCTCGCGCAGCGGGACGCTGACCCGGAGTGACAGCTGATCGTAGTCGCTGAAGTTCCGGCCCAGGCCCACGCCGGCATCGGTGAAGTTCTCGTGCCGGTTGAACGCGCGCAGAGCCAGGCTCGACACCTGGGTGTAGAGCGCCTGCCATGCCGCCGGTTTCCCCAGCGGGCCTTCCGCGCCGAGTGTGAAGGCCCACCGGTCGCGGTTGCGCTGCCGGTTGCGATACCAGAAGTCGTCGATGGCCAGCTGGGCGTTGAATGTGGTCCGGCCGAAGGCGCGCCAGCGCGCGTCGGCGCCCAGGATCACGTTGCCCCGATCGCCCAGGCCGATGGTGCTCGCGAGATAGTTGAGCGCCAGTGGATTGCGATAGCGGGTCTCGAAGTTACGGTCGGCGCCGGCCAGCACGACCCCCTCCCAGATTGCCAGCGAGAGCTTGCGGGAGAGCCCGGCCTGGAGCCGGTGGACGAAGTAGTATCGGTGGACCGTCTGGCCCAGGCTGTCGAGCTCGTCCTGGAGATCAGTGGCCAGGGCCGACAGCCGCAGAGCTCCGGTGCCGATCTCCAGGGCCAGCGCCTGGCGCTCGTAGCTGTAGCCACTGAGCGGCAACCCTGGCAGGCCGGGCGGGCCCCAGTTTCGATCCATCTGGCCGTAGAACACCCCGGCGTGTTTGAACTGCGCACTCAGATAGGCGTCGGCCATGCGGCCCGCAACGTCCACATCCCGCCGTCCGGGCCAGTCCGGATCATCCGTCACCCTCGGCTCGACCACGGGCCGGGTGACCAGCACGATATTGCCGAAGGTGGCGGCTCCGCGCAGCTCGAAGTAGGGACGGGCGCCGGAGGGCCCGGCCGAATGGAGCAGCTCCCGGCGGGCGTGGGAGTAGGCCTGCCCCCCGGCTCGGCCCTCGATCGACCAGATGTTTCCCGAGCCCTCGCCCAGCTCCTGACGCAGGCGATGGATGAGCGCGGTGGGTGACGGATTGGCGGCGGTGTCGGCGTCCGCAAGCACCCGCACCGCGTCGGCCCGCCGGAACGGACGCACCAGCGGGGAAGGATCCTCGATGTCGCCCCGGGCGATCAGGTGTTCCAGGAGGGGGAGGCGGGGGTCGTCCAGCGTGATGTATGCGGAAGCCTGCGCCAGCGCACGCGCGGGAACGAACGCGCCGGTGATGGCCGCCGCGATGACGAGAGCGCAGGCTGTTGCGTGCATCGCGGCAAGCTAAGCGGTAAGCCTGCCCCGAGCCATCGAGGCGAGGGGGCGGTAAGGCGGTAAGGCGGGATGACGCGCGTTGCCCCTTCCGCCTTGTATCTCTCCCTCCGTGGTGCGTTTTTCCGGGGCTGGCCGCGCGAATCTGATTGGGACGCAGTCCCCAAACCGGGTAGGCTAATGTCGAAGCAGGACAGTCTCGATCCTCAGAACCGAGATCTCGTGCGCTTCGCCGCGGCCATCGCCCAGGGGTACGAGCCGGAGCTGCGCGAGCGGGTCGGGCCGCTGCGCTCCTCCCAGGTGCCGGTAATGTGGGTGGAAGAGTTGCTGCTGCAGAGCGTCCTGATGGTAGGATACCCCCGGGCCCTGATCGCCTTTAGCGTCTGGCGCAAGTTCAGCGGCCTGGAAGCTCCGCCGGCCGATCCGGACCAGGATTACAGTCGAGCTCCAGAGTGGACCCGGAGGGGCGAGGAACTGTGTGCCGCGGTGTACGGGGAGAACTACCGCAAGCTGCGTGAGAGCGTCCGGGCGCTGCACCCGGCCATCGACGCCTGGATGGTCACCGAAGGCTACGGCCGCACGCTGGCGCGCCCCGGTCTCGACCTTAAACTGCGGGAGCTGTGCACAGTGGCGCAAACCGCAGCTTTGGAAGCACCGCGGCAGCTTCATTCTCACTTGCGAGGTGCCCTGAATGCCGGGGCCACATTCGGTCAGATCGAAGCAGTGCTGTCCATCGTGAATCCGCTGCTCTCGTTCGATCAATGGAAAAAAGTCAAAGAGCTGTGGCGCTCGGTGCGCGAGGGCTGGTCGCCGGGGCACTGATGCTCATCGATCGCGCGGTCGTTCGGGTGGTAGGCGGTACCGGCGGCTCCGGCGCCAGCTCGTTTGCACGGTTCAAGTACAAGCCCAAGGGCGGCCCGGACGGCGGAGATGGCGGCCACGGCGGCAGCGTCTACGTCAAGGCGGACCCGAACCTGGCAACGCTTCTCGACTACCGGTACCGGAATCTGTGGAAAGCAGAACGGGGAGACCATGGGAAGGGGTCCACCAAGACCGGCGCCTCTTCGCCCGATATCTATCTGCCGATTCCTTCGGGCACCGTGGTGCGAGACGCCGCCACCGGCCAGCTCATCGGTGAGGTGCTCGAGGCCGGCGACGAGCTGCGGGTTGCCCGGGGCGGGCGTGGGGGCCGGGGCAATGCCCGCTTCGCCACGTCCACCCACCAGGCGCCCCGCGAGTGGGAGCCGGGCGAAGAAGGCGAAGACCGGCAGATCGAGCTGGTGCTCAAGCTCATCGCGGATGTCGGCCTGGTGGGAGAGCCCAACGCCGGCAAGAGCACCCTCCTATCGGTGGTGTCCGCGGCTCGGCCGAAAATCGCCGACTACCCGTTCACCACCCTGGAGCCCAACCTGGGAGTTGTGGGGCTCTCGGGACACCGCTCATTCGTGCTCGCTGATATCCCCGGAATCATCGAGGGCGCCCACGAGGGAAAGGGGCTGGGCCTTCGTTTCCTGCAGCACGTCGAGCGGACTCGATTGCTTGCGTTTCTCGTTCCTCTCGACCACCCTGACCTGCAGGCCTCCTACGATCGCCTTCGCAACGAAGTGCGGCAGTACAGCCCCGCTCTGGCCGACAAAGAGCACGTAGTAGTTCTCACCAAACGAGACCTGCTTCCCCCCGACCACGCGCTGCCCGCACTGGACGCCCCCGATGCTGTTGACGTACGCACGGTCTCCAGCGCCGCCGGGCTCGGGGTCGAAGAGCTGAAGGAATACCTCTGGAAGCTGGTGGAACAGACCAAGGCCAATGCCGTAACCATAGAGCCCGGTGCAGCCGGTGGAGGGGAGGAGCTTTAGGTGGATGAAGAGAGGGTCGCGTACCTGGCCCTGACCCAGGTTCCCGGCATGGGCCCGGCACGGTTGGAAATTCTGCTCTCCGCCTGTAAGACCGCACTCGGCGCCCACACGGCGCCGTTCGCGTTTTTAAGGGACCTACCCGGGTTATCTCGTGCCGCGGCCACCGCACTCAAAGCCACGCCGCTGGAGACCGGCCGGAAAATCGCTGAGGATGCGGCCAGGCTCGGCGCGGAGGTGCTGATTCCCACCGACGCGACCTATCCCCACTTGCTCCGCAAGATTCCGGATCCGCCACCGGTGCTCTTTGCCCTCGGCAACCATTCTCTCCTGCTTCGGCCCGCCGCCGCCGTGGTGGGCAGCCGGGATCACTCTACGTACGGCGCGGGCGTGTGCCGTGCGCTGGCGGGCGCCGCTGCGGCAGCCGGGGTGGTAATCGTCAGCGGCATGGCGCGTGGACTCGATGCGGTGGCGCACACCGCCGCTCTCGATGCCGGCGGGGCCACCATCGGTGTGCTCGGCAACGGCCTGGGGGTCATCTATCCTGCCGCCAACCGGGGGCTCTACGATCGCGTCACCCGAGAGGGACTGCTGATTACGGAGTTCCCTCCGGGAGAACGCCCTACCGTAGGCAGCTTTCCGCGGCGCAACCGGCTGATCAGCGGCCTCTCTCGGGTCACGGTGGTAATCGAGGCCGCGGTTGGTTCCGGTGCCCTCATTACGGCCGGCGCCGCGCTCGACCAGGGCAGGGAAGTCATGGCGGTTCCCGGCAACATCACGAGTCTGATCTCAGCCGGTACCAATCAGCTGATCCGAGACGGCGCCGGTCCAGTGCTGGAGCCCGCCGATATCCTTCAGCATTTCCCTGAGCTCGCAGCACTTCCAGGCAGGACCGCTGGTCAACCGGTAAGTCGCCCACTGCCTGAGGCTCTGTCGCCGGAGGAACGCGACCTGGCGGCGCTCCTCGGGCCGAATGCCACTCACCCTGACGAGCTGGCCGCTAAGTGCGGCCGCCCTATAGGGGAAGTGCTGGGGCTCATCTCCGGGCTGGAGATTGCCGGGGTCATCGAGCAGTGTCCGGGTAGACTGTTTCGCCGGATGTGAAAGGTCCATGTCATCTCGAGCACGCACTGTCATCCTGAGCACCACTGTCATCCTGAGCGAAGCGAAGGATCGGCCGGATCACGCACTCTGTACCACCTGAGCTCATTCGCTCGGCTCCGTGCAGGTTCAGCGAAGGATGTGGAATCACCCGCCTGGTCTGCTTGGAGAGCACAAGCTCGGTTAGGGATGCAATCGCACGAGAAAAGCAGATCAAGGGCTGGCTGCGGTGCAAGAAGGTAGCGCTGGCGGAGGCGCCAAATCCGGAATGGGCTGATCTATCGGCCGAGTGGACGATTGCGCGGGATCTGGCCGATCCTTCGCTGCGCTCAAGGATGACATACTAGCCGCACCCCCTACATTTCCAGCGTGCACCTCTACTTTCACGTCCCTTTCTGCGCCCGGCGCTGCAGCTATTGCGACTTTGCCATCGCGGTCAGACGGGAGGTGCCTTCCGACCGGTATGTAGAAGCTGTACTCAGGGAATGGGGCCTGTGGCAGTCAGATCCAGGTTGGGAACTATCGGCTGAGGTGCAGACCATCTACTTCGGGGGCGGCACGCCCTCGCGCCTGACACCATCGGCCATAGGGCGGCTACTCGATCGGATCGTCGCCGACCGGCCGATCGCATCCAGTCCAGAGATAACCCTGGAGGCTAATCCGGAAGACGTCACCGTCGAGGCCGCCGCGGCCTGGCGCGCGGCCGGAGTGAATCGCGTGTCACTCGGTGTGCAGTCGTTCAATCCGACGGTACTGGAGTGGATGCATCGCACCCACGCTGCGGGGCACATCGCTCAGGCCGTGCGGGCGCTTCGAAGTGCCGGGATCGAGGATCTCTCCCTCGACCTGATCTTCGGATTGCCAGCGGCGCTAAATCGTAGCTGGCCGGCCGACCTCGAGCACGCCTTTGCCCTCGAGCCCGAGCATCTCTCGTTGTACGGACTCACGGTGGAGGCGCATACTCCGCTCGGGCGTTGGACCGAGCGCGGCGAGGTTACACCGGTGGACGATGATCGCTATGCAGCAGAGTTCCTCCTCGCTCACACCGCGCTTCGCGACCGGGGTTACGAGCACTATGAGGTGTCCAACGCGGGACGTCCCGGCCATCGAGCCCGGCACAACTCGGCGTACTGGCGACGGGCTCCGTTCATCGGCCTCGGGCCGTCGGCGCACAGCGGCTTCGGAAGTGAGCGGCGGTGGAACGTACGCGACTGGTCCGCCTACCAAAGGCTGCTCGAGGCGGGCAAGTCTCCCTTTGAAGGCCGGGAAGTCCTGGACGCCGCCGCCATCGAGCTGGAGGAGCTCTACCTGGGCCTCCGCACCTGCGAAGGGGTGGACCTCAACCAGGTGCCCGCCTCGCTCGCCCGCCAGTGGCAGGCGGAGGGGTGGGCGAC
>Ga0136617_10006201_pt1 | contig 10695 bp, 13 predicted proteins | sample AntDrymUQ3222106_2_FD_129672 | JGI IMG/M metagenome (GOLD analysis project Ga0136617, IMG submission 129672) | Polar desert sand microbial communities from Dry Valleys, Antarctica - metaG UQ322 (21.06) | ecosystem: Environmental > Terrestrial > Soil > Desert | place: Antarctica: Dry Valley...
CCGCGTGACGGCGGCGCGCCGACGAGAGCTCGCGCCAGGCGCGGCGTGCCTCCTCGCGCCGACGTAGCTGCCTCTCGCCTGCGAACGTGTCGAGGACGTCGAGCTGGTACGCGGGGCGCGCCAGCCGGCGCTGCTCGAATTGACCGGACATCGCGATCAGGCGCTCGCCGACCGCCGCGACGTCTTCGCGGGCCGCGCTTCGGCCCCAGGCATACGCGCGCGTCCTCCCGTCGACGAACACGCGACGCGCGAGCACGAGCGTGTCCTCGCCGGCCGGCCTCAGCTCGCCGACCGCACCGAAGTCCTCGTCCTCGAGCAACCCAGGAGCCACCTCGAGCTCGGCCTCGACGTATGCCTCACTTGCTCCCGGGCCGACGTAGGAGGCATCTCCGCGGGCACCGAGCAAGAGGCCCACAGCCTGCGCGAGGATCGTCTTTCCAGCGCCGGTCTCTCCGGTGATCGCGTTCAGTCCGGGTGCGAGCTCGAGCTCGGCTTCCCGGATCAGGACGAGATTCTCGATTCGGAGCCTACGGAGCAAAGGTGTCGTGGTAGCGGCGGAAGAAGGTGACTTCCGGAAGAGTCGCGAGCAGGCTGCGGGTCTCGTCGAGCCGGACGCTGACGCAGCGCCCGGGCGCCATCTCGGCGAACGCGTGACCGTCGACGAGGACGCTCACTGCGACGTCGTCCGTGGTGTTCGTGACGGTGATGTCGAGGCCTCTGGGGACGACGACGGGGCGGGCGTCCAGCGCGTGCGGCGCGATGAACGTGATCGCCATCGCGTCGAGGCCCCACACCAGCACTGGGCCGCCGTTCGAAAGGTTGTACGCGGTCGAACCGGACGGCGTCGAGCAAATGATGCCGTCGCAGGGCTGCTGCCCGAGATCCTCGCCGCCGATCGTCCAGGAAAGCTCGACCATGCGTCCGAGGCTGGCGCTCGTCGCGACCACATCGTTGACCGCCGCTCGGCGCTCGCCGCCCACGTCGGCCGCGAGCGTGGCGAGCTCGACGACGCGGTAGTCGCCCGCGAGAGCGCGCGCGATTCCCGACTCGAGCTCGTCGGCCCGAATCGAGGCGAGGAAGCCGACCCGCCCGAAGTTCACGCCCAGCACCGGGACCTCGGTGCCGAGAAAGCGGTTGAGCGCGCGCAGCATCGTCCCGTCGCCGCCGAGGACGATCGCGAGATCCGCGCTCTCGAGGTCGCTCTGCCCGTCGTCGAGGCCGTGCTTGGCCGTCTCCTCGTCGGGCAGCAGCAACTCCACGTCAGCGGCGCCCGCAACCTTCCGGAGCTGCGCGAGCGCCGGCCCGATCGTCTCCGGCTTGCCGTGCGTGATCACCGCGGCTCGGCGGATGGCCCGAGGCCCGCTAGCGGACGGCACTGTCGATCCGATCGTCGAGGTCATCCCTGAGGTTCGGCCGCCCGCGCTGGACGAGGTGAAGGAAGAACTCCCGGTTCCCCTTCGGGCCGGGCAGTCCGGAGTCTACGACGCCCGCGACCTCGGCACCCCAGCCGATCGCCGCCTCCGCCACCTCGCGCAGGACTCGACGGTGAACCGAGGAGTCCCGCACCACCCCACCCTTGCCGACCTCGAGCCGTCCAGCCTCGAACTGAGGCTTCACGAGCACGAGACCCTCCCAGCCGGGCGACGCCAGGACGAGCACCGGGGGCAGCGCTGTCCGAACGCTGATGAACGAGACGTCGCACGTGACCAGCTCGGGCGCGAACGGGAGCTCGACGACCGTGCGCGCGTTCGTCCGCTCGAGCACGACGACGCGGGGGTCGTTGCGCAGTCGCGGGTGCAGCTGGCCGTAACCGACGTCGAGCGCGACCACACGCGCCGCTCCGCGCTGCAGGAGGACGTCCGTAAAGCCGCCCGTCGAGGCGCCGACGTCGGCGCAGTCTCGCCCGCGCACGTCCAACCCGAGGACATCGAGGGCATGGGCGAGCTTCTCTCCGCCTCGCGACACGAACGGTGGCGGGCGATCGATCGCCAGCTCGGCCCCCTCGTCGACCTGCGTGCCCGGCTTCTCGAATCCCGGGACGAGCCCCGCCAGCACGAGCGCCTGCGCCTGTGACCGGCTCTCCGCCAGCCCGCGCTCGACGAGCAGGACGTCGAGGCGTTTCCTCACGGCTGAAGCGTACTGCCGCTCGCTGCTACAAGACCGTGATGGAACTGCGCGGAGAACGTGTCACGCTCAGGCCGCTCGCGAGCTCGGATGTCCCGCGCCTGGTCGAGCTCGGCGCCGAGCCCGAGGTGGTGCGGTGGTGGCCGGGCATCACCGAGGGTTACCTGAACGCGAAGGTCGGCGGTCCGGTCTTCGCGATCGACTTCGAGGACGGCGAGCTTGTCGGGCTGATCCAGTTCCACGAGGAGGATCACGCGGACTACCGGCATGCGGGCATCGACCTGTTCCTCGCCACCGGGTTCCACGGCCACGGTCTCGGCCCAGAGGCGGTAGCCGTGTTGGCGGGGCATCTGACCCGTGACCGCGGCCATCACCGACTCGTGATCGACCCTGCAGCCGACAACGAGCGAGCGATCAGGGCGTACGAGAAGGTCGGCTTCCGGGCGGTCGGCATCCAGCGCGAGTACTGGCGCGACGGCAACGGCGTCTGGCGTGACGGTTTGCTGATGGATTTACTCGCGCACGAGTTGAGACCGCAGCCGTAGAAGCGTCAGGCACGACTGACCTTACCGTCAGTCGTTTCGCCGCCGCCCCTGCGCCGCAGCCGCGGAAGGCACGCGCGTCGACCGGTCATTTCCGACGGATCGTGGGCGAAGCCCGCGATCCTGATGGCGGCACCGCAAGCGGTTCCTTGCCGCTACCGGCGGCGACAACGTGCTGGGCTGTGACCTTGCAACAGACTGTTGCAAGGTCGGGTCGGTCACGACGTGCGGGCAGCGACGCTGGAGACGATCTCGGCCAGCACCGATATGTCTGCCGTGAGCTCCGCCAGCGCCGCCTCAGCGCGGTCGACCGCGGCGTCGGCAAGCAATCTCGCTCCGTCGAGACCGTGGGATTCCGCCAGGCCGTCGCCGTCAAGGATGTCGTCCACGATCTGGAACAAGAGACCGATCTCGCACGCGAGCGCACGCCACGGCTGCTGCTTCCGCTCGGGCACCTCGGCCACCCACAGCGCGCAGCCGATCGCGGCGCCGAACAAGCTGCCCGTCTTCAGCCGATGCACGGCCGCCTCGTCCTCGTCCTGCTCGGTGAGGTCGAGGTACTGCCCGCCGATCATGCCGAGCGTCGCGGCGGCCAGCTCGCGCGCGACCGAGGGGGTTGGATACGTGAGGGCGAGCCGGAACGCTTCAGCGAGCAATGCATCGCCCGCGATCACGCCGAGCGCCTCACCGAACTGCACGTGGGTGCTCGCGCGCCCGCGGCGCATCGCGTCGTCATCGAGGGCGGGCAAGTCGTCGTGCACGAGCGAGAAAGTGTGGACGAGCTCGACCGCGGCGGCGGCGGGCAGGAGCGTCTCGGGAGGACAACCGAGAGCCTCGCCGGTGGCCAGGCACAGGACCGGCCGAATGCGCTTGCCGCCGCCGCCGAGCGCATAGCGCATCGCCGCTTCAAGCCCGCCGAGCTCGGGTGTCAGAGCGAGCTCGTCGAGATATGACTCGACGAGGCGGCGGTGATCGTCAGCCGACCTCATCGGCCTTCTGCCGCACCCGCGTCAGCTCGACCTCCACCTCCCTCGCGATCTGGGCGAGCTCGGTCAGCACGTCGATCGCAACGTCCGGATCGTCGCCCCCCGCGAGCCGCTCGAGCTCGGCCCGCGTCGACTCGAGGCGGGCGAGCAACTCCTCCGCTCGCTCGAGAGAATTCCCGTCGCCGCTCAAGCGACCATCTCCCTGGCGATGCGGCCAAGAATGCCGTTTACGAGGCGTCCGGCCTCCGCGGTCGCGTACCGCTTCGCGAGCGTCACGGCCTCGTCGATCGCGACCTCGGGCGGAACGCTGCCGCCCTCGAGCTCATGGACGGCGATGCGCAGGATGTTGCGCTCGACCGCGCCGAGACGGTCGGCAGCCCAGCCATCCGACGCCGCTGTGATGCGCCCGTCGAGCTCCGCAGCCTGTGCGGTCACAGCCTCGGCCATCTCGCGGGCGAAGGAGTCGACCTCACCCTCGTAGAGCGAGGCGAGCGGCCGGCCGGTCACGTCCGACTGGTAGAGGAGGACGAACGCCGTTCTTCGAGCCGCCCGCCGGCCCGCCATTACTTCAGCTCCTCGACTGTCACGTCGACAGCTTCGATGGCGACGTCGCAGGTCGTTCGCAGCGCGTCGGTGATCTGGGCCTGGACGTCCCGAGCGACCTCTGGCAGAACGAGCCCGAATTGCACGGTGAGCTCGAGCGCGACCCGCGCCCGGTCGCCGTCGATCGAGACCGTGACGCTGCGGCGAGGGCGATGGACAACGGCGCCCGAGACGCTCTCGGCCGCACGGACAACGATCTGCGAGAGCACGTCGTTCGGGACGGTGATCGTCCCGTCCGGAGTCTGGATCAAGTGGTCGTTGGTCATTGGGCAGCGAACGCAAGGCGAGCCTGGGCCTCGGCAAGGTAGCCGGTCGAGTACTCGCCGCTCCGGAACTCCTCGCTCGAGAGAATCGCGATCGCGGCCTCGCGGGTGGTCGGCACCCCCGTTAGCTCGAGCTCGCCGAGGGCGAGGACAGCCCGTTTGATCGCGGCAGGTCGATCCGTGTCCGACACGATCAGCTTGGCCAGCAGCGAGTCGTAGTGCGGCGGCACGGTTGTCCCGTCCTCGACGTGCGTGTCCAGCCGGATTCCGGGCCCGTGGGGAGCGCGAAATCGGTCGATTCGGCCCGGAGCCGGGGCGAAGCCGCGGGCGGGATCCTCGGCGTTCAGCCGGATCTCGATCGCGTGCCCCCGCCTTGCGGCACGGCCCGTCGACCTGAGCGGCTCACCCGCGGCGATCCGGAGCTGTTCGCGCACGATGTCGATGCCCGTGACGACCTCGCTGACCGGATGCTCGACCTGAAGGCGTGCGTTCAGCTCGATGAAGAAGAAGGCGTTATCCGGTCCGAGGAGGAACTCGAACGTGCCGGCGTTGCAGTAATCGACCGCCCGGCAGCCTCGTTCGGCCGCGTCCTCCAGCACCTCGCGAAGCTCGGGCGTGACCGCGGGGGACGGCGATTCCTCGATCAGCTTCTGATGGCGACGCTGGATCGAGCACTCGCGCTCGCCGAGCGTGAGGACGCCGCCGCGGCCGTCGGCGAGCACCTGCACCTCGACGTGACGCGCTGGCACGAGCGCCTTCTCGAGGTAGAGCGAGTCGTCGCCGAAGGCGGCATGAGCTTCGCGCGCGGCGCTCGCGAACGCGTCCTCGAGCCCGTCCGCCGCCTCCACCAGCCGCATGCCCTTGCCCCCGCCGCCGGCGACCGCCTTCAACAGGACGGGAAAGCCGACCTCGGCTGCAGCTGCGCGGATCTCCGGGAGCGTCGCCGCGCCGTCCGTTCCCGGCACGAGTGGGATTCCCGCCATTCGCATCTCGTCCTTGGCCTGCGCCTTGTCGCCTGTGCGCGCCATCGTGTCGGCACCTGGACCGACGAAGACGAGCTCGTTCTCGCCGCAGGCCTCGACGAAGGCGGCGTTCTCCGCGAGGAAGCCGTAGCCCGGATGAACAGCCTCGCAGCCGGTCGTGGTCGCCGCGGCGATCACCGAGGGGATATTGAGGTAGCTGAGAATCGCCGGCGGAGGACCGATGCAGACGGCGCGGTCGGCCAGGCGCACGTGCAGTTGATCGGCATCGGCGGTCGAGTAGATCGCTACCGCCGCGACGTCGAGCTCGTGCAGCGCCCGGATCACGCGGACGGCGACCTCTCCGCGATTGGCTACGAGGACGCGCGAGAACATCGCCAGCTCAACGACTCAGAGGGCGTCCAACGGACGGCCGTTGATCGGCTCGAGCTCGAACAGGAGCTGCCCGAACTCCACCGGCTGCGCGTTGTCGGGATGGATCGCGCGGACGATCGCCTCGATCTCGGCCTTGACCTCGTTCATGAGCTTCATCGCCTCGAGGATGCAGAGCGTTTGACCGGGCGCCACCGCATCGCCCGGCTCGACGAACGGGCGCGCGCCCGGCTCGGACGCCCGGTAGAACACGCCGACCATCGGAGATTCCACGCGAACCAGACCGTTCGTTGCAGGCGGTAACGGCACCTCGCCGAGCTCCTCGACCGCGAGCGGTGCCGCATCAAGCATCCCGCTCAGCCCGGGACGATCGTCGGTACGGCGAACCGAGACTCGGAGGTCGTCCTCCTCGATCGTGAGCTCCGCGACCCCGCTTTCCTGAACGATCCGAACGACCTCGCGGATCCGCTCGGCGCGCACCTGGTCGACGCCGCCCGCGGACAGCGACTCCCCTTTGCTGCGATCACGGATCGCCTGGAGGAGCGGCTCCGCGTCGGGGCCGAAGAGGCCGAGCAGCAACAGCTCCTCCTCGCTGGCGGCAAGCCCCTCGGCCTGGTCTCGCACATCGTCGAGATCGGTCGGCGCGGCGTTCTCTTCGGAATCGGGATCGGCGGTCAGCGCCACTGCGCGGCGCACGGTGGGGTCGATCTGCGCCGGCGGCTCGCCGTACGTCCCTTCGACGAGCGCGCGGAACTCGTCGGCGACAGTCCCGTAGCGGCGTGCGGACAGGACGTGGAGCAGCGCCTGGGAGGCGAGGATCTGACCGATCGGCGCCGCCAGCGGAGGCGATCCGGCCTCCTCGCGCACTCGCTCGAGCTCGTCGATCACCTCGTCGATCCGGTCGCCGGCCGCATGAGCTTTCAGGTGCGCGTCGAGGGCGGCGATCAGACCAGCCGGAAGATCGTGTTGCGCTGCGCGCACGGCGATCCGGGGAGCGAGCGGGATCACCGGCTCATCGCCGATGTGCTCGTCGACGAGATCAGAGGCCTCCCAGAGCGCGTCGACGTCCACCTGCGGGTCGAGTCCCAACCCGGTGAGCGCCTCGGCGAGCGCCTCACCCGAGACGCGGTGGAGCGTCAACGCGACCGGGTAGACGGCGCACGCGATTAGATCGGCTCCGGCGCGGGCCGCCTCGAGCGCGGCGGCGAGCGCGTTGCCGGCCGAGCCTTGGCAGTAGATGCCGACCGGCAGGCCGCTGGCGTCGCCGAGACGCCCGATCAGTTCGTGCGCCCGGTGGGGCTGCAGCGAGCCGGTGGGATCGTGGAGCAGCACGCGGGCGGCGCCGAGACCGGCGAGCTTGCGTGCCGCCTCGATCAGCTCGTTCGTCTCACCCGTCGGGCCTGGGCTGTACACGAGCCCGCCCTCGAACACCCGCTCGGCCGCGTGGATCGCGTCCGCCGCGTCGCTCAGGTTCGAGACGTCGTTGAGCGGGTCGTTCAGGCGGAAGACGTCGACCCCGTTCTCGGCCGCGGACGCGACGAACCGGCGAACGAAGTCGTTGTCGACGGGCCGCGAGCCGACGAGGAAGCGCCCGCGCAGCGCCAGCCCGAGCGGCGTCGTCGTTCGAGCCTTGAGCGCACGGATCCGCTCCCAGGGGCTCTCGACGCCCCGGCGAACGGCGCTGTCGAAGCAACCGCCGCCCGAGACCTCGAGGTAGCCGAAGCCGGCCCGATCGAGCACCTCCGCGAGGCGGAGGAGGTCCGCGGTCGGAATCCGCCCGGCGAGCGGCTCCTGGCCGAGCAGGCGGATGCTCGTATCGACCAGCTGCGGCATCGGTGGGCAGCCTAGCGCCCTCCACGAGATTCGAGGCCGTGAGGACGCCGCCGCTCATGAAGACACTCGAGGTTTAGAAGGGTTCCCGGAGGGCCGGTCGAATGCGTTCGATTCGGGTCAAAGCCGAGACCCTCACTGCGTCCCTCTCGTAGGAGGTCACTTTCATGGCTCACTTACTGCGGTTCAGGCCGACGCCGGCAATGGCGGTTGCGTGCATCGCTCTGTTCGTGGCGCTCACCGGCACCGGCTTCGCCGTCACCCAGCAGCTACTGCCCAGGAACAGCGTGGGCACCGCTCAACTGCGGGCAAACGCTGTTACGAGCGCTAAGGTGAGGAACTTCTCGCTCCTTCGCGCGGACTTCAAGCGCGGCCAGCTCCCGGCTGGTGCGCAGGGAAGGCCGGGAGCGCAGGGACCAGCCGGTCCGGCCGGTCCGGCAGGGCCCGCTGGCCCGGCTGCCCGCTGGGCGCTTCTGCGGGCCGACGGGACGATCATCGCGCAGTCGGGCGGCATTACGCCGACCTCGAAGCCGGCAGTTGGCTCGTACATCATCAACTTCGGCAGCGCGGTGACCGGCAAGCTCATCATCGCATCGTCCGCGAACGCAACGGACATCGGCGATCGCGGCACCGTAAGCGCGGGGCCCTGTGGCGGCACCGCCGAAGGCAGCAGCTGTCCAGTCGGAAACGACACGAACCACGTCCGGGTGATCACCCGCAGGGCCGGCGACACTGTCGCCGGGGATCATCCGTTCTACGTCGCGGTCATCGGATAGCAGCCCCAGACGATGGGCGCCGGCCGGTTCCGGATGCCGGCGCCCCGTTCGTCCGGGAGGATCAGGTGCGAAGCCGAGGTACGCGTCCGCGTGTCAATCGACAGGCGCGACCTCCGAGCGCCTTAGGCGCGCGAGATGTAGCGCCGCTCCCGGGTGTCGACCTTGATCCGGTCACCCGCGTTCACGAACAACGGCACCTGCACGACCGCTCCCGTCTCGAGCGTCGCCGGCTTCGTCACGTTCGAGACCGTGTCGCCCTTGATCCCGGGCTCAGTCTCGGTCACGGCCAGCTCGACCGAAGCGGGTAGCTGGACGCCGCTCGGCTTCCCGTCCACCGCCAGCATCTGCACCGAGCTCGACGGCTGGAGGAAGTCGAGCACCTCCGTGACGCCGGGGCGCGGCAGGCTGAACTGCTCGAACGTCTCCTCGTCCATGAAGACGACCTCGTCGCCTGCGTCGTAGAGGTACTGCACCTGTTTCGTCTCGGTGTGGACGCGCGTGAACTTCTCGCCGGCGCGGAAGGTGCGGTCGACGACGGCGCCGGAGTCGAGGTTCTTCACCTTGGTGCGCACGAACGCTCCGCCCTTGCCCGGCTTCACGTGCTGAAACTCGACGATGCGCCACACGGCGCCGTCGAGTGAGATGTGCATGCCGTTCTTGAACTGGTTCGTGTTGACCGTCTCGGCCACGGCGCGAGTCTAGTCGGCGGCCCGCGTCGCTCTAGTCGACAGTGACGAGCTCCTTGGTGAATTCGCTCAAGACCTGGCAGCCGTCGTCCGTCACGACCACGAGGTCCTCGATCCGGATGCCGCCCTCCCCCGCGATGTAGATCCCGGGCTCGACCGTGACGACGTTGCCCGCCGCGAGCACGTCCGCCGACTCGGGCCGAAGCGCCGGTCGCTCGTGCACCTCGAGTCCCACGCCGTGGCCGAGGCCGTGCCCGAACATGCCCTTGAAGCCGGTCGCGTCGATCCGATCGCGAGCGACCGAGTCAACGGCTCGCCCCTCCGCGCCGGCTCGCACCGCCTCGACGCCGGCTTGCTGGGCGTCGAGGCAGACTGCATACGCCTCCCGGAGTCGGTCCGGGAGCCCATTGGTCGCGAACGTGCGGGTGCAGTCCGAGTTGTAGCCCGCGATCGTGCAGCCGGCGTCGACAACCACCGTCTGGCCCGGCTCGATCCTCCGATCGCCGGGGTCCGCGTGCGGCTTCGCGCCGTTCGCGCCCGTTGCGACGATGATCGGGAATGCGATCTCGTCCGAGCCCTCCTCGCGGAAGATCTGCTCCATCTGCCACGCGAGCTCGCGCTCAGTGCGACCAAGGAAGGGCTCCTTGGCCAGGCGGCCGTACGCCCGATCGGTGATCGCCGCTGCCCGGCGGATCGCCTCGAGCTCCTCTTCGCCCTTGACGGCGCGCAGGCGCTCGACGACGCCGGTCCGAGCGACGAGGTCGAGGCCACCACCGGCGAGCGCCGCGTGCTCTGCATAAGTGATCGAGTCGGCCTCGAAGCCGATCCGCCCCTGAAGCAGCTCGGCGAGATGCGGCACGAGCGCGCGCGGCGTCTGGACAAGCTCGACCTCGCGGACGTCACGCGCGGCCTCGACGTAGCGGAAGTCCGTGAACAGTCGCACTCGCTGGCGCTCAACGAGGAGGGCCGCGTTCGAGCTGCGGAACCCGGTGAGATAGAAGACATTGGTCCGGTTGGCGACGAGCAGCGGCTCTTCGAGCTCGCTCAACAGCCGTTCGATGCGGGCGCTCATGCCTGCGCGATGAGGAGCTCGAGCGCCTCGCGATAGCCGTCAGGGCCCTTGCCGATGATGCGATGCGCCGCGATTCCCTCGAGGACGGAATGACGGCGCCAGTCTTCGCGCTCGTCGATGTTCGAGAGGTGCACCTCGACGATCGGGGCTTTGACGAGCTCGAGCGCGTCGTGGATCGCCCAGCTGTAGTGCGACCACGCGCCCGGGTTCGCAATCAGCCCGTCCACCCGGTCGATCGCATCGTGGCACCACTCGACGTACTCGCCCTCGAAGTTCGTCTGCCGGCACCGAACCGTGCAGCCCAGTTCTGTCGCCCACTCGTACAGCCGCGTCTCGAGCTCAGACAGGCTGCCGCCTCCGTAGTGCTCTGCGTCCCGACGGCCGAGGAGGTCGAGGTTGACGCCGTTCAGGACGTCGATCTGCACCGGCCCACTCTACTTCGCGATCAGCGCGTCGAGCTC
>Ga0136617_10006202_pt1 | contig 10694 bp, 6 predicted proteins | sample AntDrymUQ3222106_2_FD_129672 | JGI IMG/M metagenome (GOLD analysis project Ga0136617, IMG submission 129672) | Polar desert sand microbial communities from Dry Valleys, Antarctica - metaG UQ322 (21.06) | ecosystem: Environmental > Terrestrial > Soil > Desert | place: Antarctica: Dry Valley...
CGCTGGCGGCCATCGGGAGCCAGACCGTTGCGCATCAGGCGTGTGCTTTGGCAATATTGACATCGAAGAATAATCGTCACCATGATTGGACTTTACCATGCCACCTCCATGTGAGCCACTACCTTTAGTTTTAAGTTTTGAGCTGAAAACCGAAAACTCAATACTCAAAACTGTCTACATTTGCCTGACTACTTACGTCTTTCGTTGGTCGGCGGAGGGTTTGCCGCACCGCCATTTTCGCCACCGCCGGCTTCGCCTGGTGGCGGCTGTGATTCCGGCTGCGATTGTGGCGGAGGCTCGCGCAGGACGAAGCCGTGATTCCGCGCGTCGTTCCTCAGCCATTGGCGCTGCCTCACTTCCCACTCATGAAAGTCTCTGATGATGGCCGCGACGGTCTGCTTGCGCCGCGCCGCATCTTTCGTCGGCAGCGTCATCCCGGCACTGTCGCGCGCCCGCACGACGAGCGCCCGCAAATCCTCGCGGAGTCGATCTCCGTTGTCATCCAGACGCGGAGCCTGCTCAAGCTGTTCAAGGGCTCCCTCGACCCGTTCCGTATTTCCGTTGAGCGCGTCGGCGAGAGCGTACTGTGCGACGTTCAGCGCCTCGATGTATCGCACCACCGGCGCGACATCCGCCGGTCCAGCAACTCCCGGCACCGTCAACTGGCCCGTCGAATCGTCAAGCGCCGGCGGCGCCGCGCCGAAATGAAGCGCGGTCAGCGCGAAACTGGTGACGACCAGCGCGAGCGCCGCGATTTGCAAAGCGTGCCACGCGACGGCGACACGGGGCTGCTGATGCGGACGCTTGTAACCGACGAAGAGGGCGAGCGCCGCGCCGGCGACCAGCCCGCCGAGGTGCGCGGCGTTGTCAATAATTGGAATCGCAAATCCGATGAAGATGTTGATCAGAATCGTCGGCAGCATCCCGGTGCCGAACGCGCGCTTGAAGCCTTCGGGCAACTCGTGCCGGAACTTGATGCCGAATACAAACAGCACGCCAATCAATCCGAACAGCGCGCCCGATGCACCGACCGAGACGCCGTCCTGCGCTTTGAAAAGGAAGCGTCCGAGCGGGCCGCTGATGTGCATGTCAGGCTGCACCGACAAATAACTGGCGACCACGCCGGCGACGCCCGTCAGCACCCAGAACACCACGAACCGCGCCGAGCCATAAAGCTTTTCGACGTAAGGCCCGAGGATGAACAACCCATACATGTTCATCAGCAGATGCGCCACGCCGCCGTGCAGGAAGATCGGCGTCACGAACCGCCACCACTCGCCGCCGTTAATCAGGCTGTTGACCTTCGCGCCGTAGGCGACCAGCACGCGTGTGTCCTGTAAAGCGCCCGCCATCGTGGTCAGCAGAAAGACGAAGACATTAGCGATCAGGAAGACGAAGGTGAATGTCGCGGGGCGCGAAAGAACGGCGCGCATGAAGCGCATCGCGCGGACATCGTGAACGGGCGGCTCCGCGGGGTCGCTCGCGACCTGACCACCGAGCACCGGCGCGCCGCACACACCGCAGTTCGCTTCGCCCGCGCCGACGAGCGCGCCACAGTTTCGACAGACGCTCAACCGACCGGCACGGGCGGCATCGCTAATACGATTTTCAGACAAGACCTGTTACCACCTCGACACTTCGCCGGAATGTCACTCGCGCGCCCTCGTAGACGCGCCACCGCCGCTCTTGATTCTTCGACGCTCTCGCGGTACGCCGGCGACACCTGACTTCGCCGCCCCGCCCGTACATTTCAGTAATGATGTTCAGAGAATTTTTAACGCGACGCCGATTCTACAACGGCGCCCGGCACGCTGTCATGGACATTCGACTCTCGGATTGTGACTTTATGACTCTCGACTTCTGCCGCTCATCATCACAGTCATCATCATAGCTTGATCTGTGCCTGCGCCTTGATCTCGCGCGGGGCACTGGCGTCCATCACGACCTCGACGGGTGCGCGCCAGACAAGCGTTTTAATTTGGCACGTGCCGGTGTTGTCTTCGCGGCAATAGAAGAGCGTCAGTTGAATACGCAGATTCGCCGCGCCCGCGACGCGCGTGTGCAGCGGCAGGCGCAGCGGCAATTGTAAATCTTTCCCGGAGCGCGCGACCGAGCGGGCGTCGCCGTCAAAGGCGAGGCGCTCCGCACCACTCTCGACCGCGATTCGATAGCGTTGCGGCGCTGATTCGTTGAGGTGATAGCCGGCGGGCAGCGCCACGTCCACGACCAGCGTCGCGTCGCTCGCGGCGCGCAGGGATTGCGGCGCGAGCTTGATTTCTTCAGCATTCGGCCCGGCAATGGTTGCCGCCGTGCTTTCGGCTTCGACCATCGTCGCGTCGGGCTTCGCCGGCGGACGCAAGCCACGGATCATCAACGTCGAGGTTTGTTGCGTTTGCAAAACGACGACACGCACCGCGTGGTTGTTGGTGTCGGCGACGTAGAGTTTGCCATCCGCGATGCTGATGCCGCCCGGCTCGTAGAACGATGACGACGCGCCGTCCGCTTGTCCCGGCTTGCCCGCACCGGCGAAAGTTTTGACGGCGCGACTGTCAGGGTCGAGTTGCTTGATTTTGTGATTGTAAGTGTCGGCGATAAGCAGCGCGCCGTCGTGGAGGGCGACGCCGAGCGGGTGTTGCAAGCGCACGTCGTCGCCGCGCCCGTCGCGGTCGCCAAACTCGAACAGATCGCCGCCGACGAGCGTCCGCACTTTTTTATTCTTGCCGGTCAGGTCGATAGCGCGGATGATGTTCGACTCGCTGTCGGCGACATACAGAGTTTTACCGTCGCTCGCTAGTCCCGAAGGCTGCGCGAACCCGGCGTCGAGCAGCGCGCCGTCTTGGCGCGCCTCGCGTCCCGATCCGGCGAAAGGCCGCGTCTGTTTCGCGTCGAGGTCGTACAGCCAGATTTGGTGCGGCCCGGCCATCGCGATGTAGAGCGTGCGGCCAACGAGCGCCAAGTCCCACGGCGAGTTGAGCGCGGTCTGCTGCGCCGCGCCGCCCGCGTAGTCGCCGAAGCTGTGCCCCTGTTGCCCCGTCCCGGCGACGGTCTGCACGGTGCGCGCCTTCAGGTCGATACGGCGCAGCAAATGATTCTCGGTGTCGGCGACGTAAAGCGAATCGCCGTCGAGCGCTATTCCCTGCGGTCGGTTGAAACTGGCCTTGTCATACGCGCCGTCGGTTGCGCCCGCCGCGCCGCCGCCGATGGTTTCAATCAGAGTGCCGTCGAGCTTCGTCACCACGACTCGGTTGTGGTTTGAGTCGGCGATGAACAGCCGGCCACCGCGCGCGTCGGCGAGCACCTTGCCCGGAAAGGCGAGCGGCAAATCGCCGACCTTCGCGCGTTCGAGCGACAACTTCAGCGGCTCTTCCTTCAACTCGCCGCGCTTGCGAAACTCTTCGATGGTCAGACCGATGACGCGGTCGAGCGCTTCGTAATTACCTTCGCCCGCGACCTTGCCGATGACGTAGCCCGCCGGGTCGATCAGGTACTGCGTCGGCCAGGCGTTGACCGCGTAGGCCTGCCAGATTTTGAAGTCGGCGTCGTTGACCACCGGGTGCTCAATCTCATAGCGCAGAACGATGCGCCGGATGTTGTCCGTGTCCTTCTCGTTGTCGAACTTGGCGGAGTGGACGCCGATCACGACGAGTTGATGAGGGTACTTTGCTTCGAGCCGCTTCAGGTCGGGGATGATGTGGATGCAGTTGATGCAGCCGTACGTCCAGAAGTCGAGGAGCACGACTTTGCCGCGTAGCGCAGCGAGCGACAGAGGCTGTTCCGTGTTGAGCCAGCCGCGCCCGCCACTGAGTTCCGGCGCTCGCACGCGCCCGATTTGAGGAACCGTCATCATCAAACCTTTCGTTAAAGGCGGGGACAGCGTCTGCCCGACAACACGCGCCCCGCCACACACAAAAGACGCCAGCGCAAGCACGGCGCAGGCCGCGACGCACCATTCCTTTTTCAACATATCAAGCCTCGTCATGATGGAAACAGTGGGGACACTTAAAGAAATACGCAAACGGGTGATGTCTCAGATTGGATTCGACAGTTTACCACGCGCGCCACGCACCCGCCGTTCACCGCCGTCTACATCAAGACCACCACGACGGCACGGAAGTCGCAAAAGTCAGGCGCGCCTCACAAAGGTCAGAATTTCTTCTCTGTGCCCTCTGTGTAACCTCTGTGCCTCTCTCGTTAAATCCTCACTGACCCCACACTCGCCCTCCTCAACTTCACTCACCCGCGATTTACGATTGACGATTTACGCTCTACTATTGAGCAATAATGAACGATCAAGCTTTTGGTGTACTTGAATACGGTGGGCTACGCGAGTTGGTGCGGCGCGGCGCACAGACCCCGATGGGCCGCGCGCGCGCCGACGAACTCGCGCCGATCTCTGATTTAGACGTTGTGCGCCGCGCGTTGCAAGCCATCACGGAGTGCGTCGAGATGCGGCGGCGCGGTGCGGCGTGGTCATTCAGCGAACTCGCCGATCCGTCCGACGCGCTTGCACGCCTGCGCATCGAAGGCGCGATGCTCGAACCATCGGCGCTGCTCGAAGTCGCGCGACTGTGCCAGCAATCAGTCGGCGCGCGTGACGCGATTCACGCCGAACGCGAGGCTGCTACGATTTTGTGGGAAGTGGTCGCCAACCTGCCGCGGACGCTCACCGCGGCGGTCTCGCGCATCACTTCAAAAATCTTACCGAGCGGCGAACTCGACGACCGCGCCAGCCCCGAACTGGCGCGTATCCGCGCGGAGATCGTGCGCCTTCGCTCGTCGATTACGCGCTCGCTCGAAAATCTGATGCGTCGTTCGGAAGAAGCGATTCAGGATCAACTCGTGACGGTGCGTCACGACCGCTTCGTGATTCCGGTGCGCAACGACCATCGTGGGCGCGTGCATGGCGTCGCGCACGGATTCTCTTCGTCGGGCGCGACCGTCTTCGTCGAACCACTGGAAACGATTGAATCGAACAACGAACTGCAAGCCCTGCGCGAGACGGAGGAGCGCGAGGTGGCCCGCATCCTCGCGACGCTGACCGAAGAGTTGCGGCGCGAGTTGCCCGCCGTCGCAAATGCCGCCGAGGTCGTCACCGAACTCGACTTCATCGGCGCGAAGGCCGCACTGTCCGTCGCTTTCAGATGTGTTGCCCCGGAAGTTGACGAGGGCGGCACGCTCGAACTCGTCGAGGCGCGTCACCCTCTGCTCGAAGAGAATCTGCGCGCGACGAATGGTGCGGTCGTCCCCGTCTCATTCACGCTCGACGCGGAGCGCGCGGTGATGATTATTTCGGGCGCGAACGCGGGCGGCAAAACCGTCGTCCTGAAAACTGCCGGGCTGTTGTCGTTGATGGCCGTCTCCGGCCTGCACGTGCCCGCGCAATCCGCGCGTTTCCCACTCTATAAATCGGTGCTCGCCGACATCGGCGACCGGCAGTCGCTGGCCGCGAACCTCTCGACCTTTACCGCGCACATTGCCAACATCAGGAGCATGATCGAGCTGTGCGACCAACCCGCGCTCGTACTGCTCGACGAAGCCGGCACCGGCACCGACCCCGAAGAAGGCTCGGCGCTGGGCGTCGCGGTGGTCGACCACTTTCGCCGGCAATGCGGCGCGCATGTCATCGCGACGACACACTACAGCGGACTTAAGATGTATGCCGCAAATGACGAAGGCGTGCTTAACGCGAGCGTCGAGTTTGACGAGAAGACTTTGCAGCCGACCTACCGCCTGCTGGTCGGCGTCGCCGGCGCGTCGTCGGGTCTGGAGATTGCGCGCCGCTTCCGCATCCCCGAAGAGATCATCCGCGCCGCGACCGAGCGCGTCGGCGAATCGGCGCTCGCGGCGGCGGATTATTTGAAGCGCATCAAACGCGAATCGGAAGCAGCGGAGAATCTGCGCCGCGCGCTCGAAGAGGAACGAACGGCGGTCGCCGAAAAGTATTCCTCGCTCGACGTGCAGGCCGCGCGACGCGAGCGCGAGCGTGAGCAGCAGTTTGACCGCGAGTTGCGCGCCGCCATCACGGACTTCGAGCGCCGCTCGCAGGAGATGGTCGCGCAGATCGAAGACCGCGCCGTGCGAGCGCGCGTCGAACGCGAGGCCGAACGGCGCGCGGCGGAGTTGCGCCGCGAAGCACAGCAACGAGCTGCGCAGGTCAAAGCCGCGTCCGCCACATCGAGAGCGGAACCACGCGGCGGCGGTGTGCGCGTCATCCATCACGGCGAGAGAGCGGAGGCGCGCCCGTCTACCGATCAAGCGGCGACTGCACCGACGCGCGAGATTCGAGCGGGCGACCGCGTCCACTTACGCTCGCTCGGCTCGACCGGCATCGTCGAGCGTTTGAACAACGGCGAGGCTGAAGTGATGGTCGGCTCGCTCCGTTTCCGCGAGAAAATCGCGAACCTCGAACTGCTCGAACGCGCGCCGGAAAAACAGGACAACAGTCGCGGCGCGAAGCTGCAACGGATGGCCAACCAGCGCGGCACCGAGGTGCGCCTGCGCCAGTCAAGCGAAGAACTGCAGGCCGAGTTAAAAGTCATCGGTCAGACCACCGACGAAGCCGCCGACGCCGTTGATAAATTTTTGGACGAAGCTTACCTGCAAGGCGTCACACACATCCGCATCATCCACGGCCACGGGACAGGAGCACTACGCCGCGTGATCGCCGAACTGCTTCGCCATCACCCGCACGTCGCCCGCTTCGACCCGGCCCCGCAAGATCAAGGCGGCGCGGGCGCGACTGTCGTAGAATTGAAACAGTGATTATGTCGCTCTTTGGAAGAAGCAATTGAGGCTAAAGGTATAGAGTTAAGTAAGCCTGCGAACAGACGTAAATCACGGCTTTGTCTATCAGGTAAAATTGAGACGGAGGACACAGGTATGAGTAGCGAACAGTTGATTGAAGAAATCAGACAACTTCCACTCGAACAGAGGATGGAGTTGCTGGAAGCAATCTCGCGTAGCGTGCGAGAAGAGATGAGACCGCGCGAGCGCAGAGAATCGGCGGTCAGCCGCTTGCGCGGGATTGCCAAGCCTGAAGGGCCCCCGCCTTCGGATGAAGAAATCAAAGAGGATTACACGCGCTACCTGACGGAGAAATACTCCTGATGCGCGTGCTGTTTGACACCGATGTAGTGCTCGATCTGGTACTGGATCGCGAACCGTTCGTTGAGGCAGCCGCAGCCCTTTTCGTGCTGCAGGAGCGAGGCCGCATAGACGGCTGTGTCTCCGGCATCACTTTGGTCAACGTGTTCTACGTGACCCGCAAGATCAAAGGAAGCGAGGGCGCGCGACGCGCCGTGGAAGAACTCTTGACGACGTTGAGCGTTTGCACTTTGGACAGATCAGTTCTCGAGAGCGCGCAAAGGCTCGCGTTCTCTGACTACGAAGACGCGGTGCAGCATGCTTGTGCGGCAGCCGGCCAGCTTGATGCGATTATCACGCGCAATCTGGGGGATTATAAAAACGCAACGCTGCCCGTTTTCGCCCCGGCGGACTTCCTCAATCACTTAACGAATCAGCAGAAGTAAAGCCGTGCGTTTCCCGCAAAGTTTCATTGATGATCTGCGTCGCCAGGCCGACATCGTGCGCGTCATCAACGACTACGTGTCGTTGAAGAAGAAGGGCGCGAACTGGATGGCCTGCTGCCCGTTCCATCAGGAGAAGACGCCATCGTTCTCCGTCAACCCGTCAAAGGACATCTTCTATTGTTTCGGCTGCCAGCGGGGCGGCAGTGTGTTCAACTTCGTGATGGAGATGGAGCGCGTCTCGTTCCCGGAATCGATCAAGATCGTCGCGGAGAAGGCGGGCGTGCCGCTCCCCGCGATGGAAGAGGACAAGCGATTCGAGTCTCGGCGGCGCGAGGCCGATGACGTTGTCCAACTCAATGCATGGGCACTCGAGTGGTGGGAGCAGCAGTTGAGCGACGGTCACAGCGACGCGCGGGCGGCGCGGGAATACGTCGAGGGGCGGGGCATCTCCGACGAGACGCGCCGGGCGTTCCGGCTCGGCTTCGCGCCGGACAGTTGGGACGGGTTGAGTTCGCACCTGAAGCAGCGTGGGGCAACTGCCGCCGACATTGAACGCAGCGGCCTCGTCGTCAAAAAAGATGCGGGCGGTTTCTATGATCGCTTCCGCGGGCGCGTCATCTTTCCGGTGCTGGACGCGCAGGGACGCCCCGTCGCGTTCGGCGCGCGCTCTCTGCCCGGCGGCGGCGACCCGAAGTACCTCAACTCGCCAGAGACGGCGGCCTACGTCAAGGGGCGTCACTTATACGGCCTTCACCAGACGCGCGACGAGATTAGAAAAAAGCGGTTCGCGATTCTCGTCGAAGGCTACCTCGATCTGATAATTCCTTATCAATACGGAGTGCGGAACGTAGTCGCGAGTTTGGGGACGGCATTGACGCCGGAGCAGGCTAAACTGTTGGGGCGGTTTGCGCGCAAAGTTGTAGTCAACTATGATGGGGATAAGGCGGGCGTAAAGGCGGCTCAGCGGGCAGTTGAAACCCTTCTGGCAGAAGAGGTTGAGGTTAAGGTGCTGGTGCTGCCGAGTAACGCCGACCCGGACGAGTTCATCAGAACCAACGGCGCGGAGGAGTATCACAAGCGGCGAGGTGAGGCTGTTCCTCACATTCAATTCGTGATCGATCAGGCAACGCGGGATCGCAACCTCCGCAGCCCGGCAGAGAAAGCCGACGCGGTGGAGGAAGTGCTCCCGTTTGTTCGCGTCGTCCGTAACCGGATTCAGAAGCGCGAATATTTTGACATCGTGATGCAGGCGCTACGCATAGAGGAGCCGGCGCTTCGTCAGGAGTTGTGGCGGACAGTTAAGGCGGATGTCCCCGTTTCCGCCGCCGATGTAAAGCAGAAAGTAGCACGCGCCGAGAGCGCCCCGCCGACGGTGGCGGAACAGAGACTGCTCGAACTTCTCGTCCATGACCGTCAACTGCGCCATGAAATTCTGCCTCACCTTGAGACGAGCGATTATGCCGAACTTCCAACGGCGGCCATCTTCCGGGCGCTCAAGGAGATTGACGGCGCGGGGACTGAAGTCTCTTACGGAACGCTCGTCGATCATACGCAGGGTGACGCCGTGGCGGCCGACCTGGTTCCGCTGCTGTTGATGAGCGAGCCGGAGCGGGCCGAAGGCGAAGCCACCGACGACCTCCGCGCCGAAGCCGAAAATTGTTTGACGGCGCTACGACTAATGAGCGTGGATCGACGGTTGAAGGATTTGGCCATCGAGATCACTGCCGCCGAGCGAGCCGGGGACACAGCGCGGCGCGACCAACTGGTGATGGAAAATCTGGAGTGGACGCGCTTGCGTGGCGCGCTCGGCACCCGCCGTGGGGACGGCCCCGCAACTGACAGTTAGTAAATTGTTTTGCGGCTTTTGAGACTTCGCTTTGCGACCCGCGCACGGGGGATGTCGCCGTACTTTTAACTCGCCAACCGGTGATCGCAAATCTAAAGCCTGTTTGAGGTGGACCAGAATTGGATATGGAAGAGAAAGATCAAGACGACGTAATGCAGCGTTTGCTGGAGCTGGGCGGCGACAAAAAGTACCTGACGTTCGACGACCTGAACCGCGAATTGCCGGATAACGTCGTTTCGCCCGACGACATTGAGGACGTGCTGCAAAAGCTCGAAGGCTCGAACATCACGGTGGCCGATTCGGACGAGCGTCTGATTGAAGCGGCGGCAGCCACCGCGCCCACCGACGAAGGCGAAGACGGCCTCGACGAAGACATCGAATTGGACCTTTCGGCGGGCGCGCTGGAGAAGACGAACGACCCTGTCCGCCTCTACCTGCGCGAGATGGGCGTCGTGCCGCTGTTGACACGTGAGGGCGAAGTCTCGATTGCAAAGCGCATCGAGCGCGGGCAGGTCAAAACGCAGAAAGCTATCTCGCGCTCGCCGATTGCCGTCAACGAACTGATCCGCATCGGCGAAAATTTGGAGGCGGGCGCGCTCAACATCCGCGACATCGTCACCTTCTCTGACCAGGCCGAATTGACCGGGCAGGAAGATAAGGCCGACGAGTATTTGCAGTGGACGACTGAAGGCATTCAGAACATCCGCAAGCATTTCAAAAAGGGGCTGAAGGATTGGGAGCTGTTGCGCGCCGAGCAGAAGCTGATGCGCGGCAAGAAGTCGAAGAAGATGCTCCGGCTGCGGCGCAAAGTCGCGCGCACGCGCCTCGAAATCGCGCAGGAGATCGGGCAGCTCAACATGACGGAACGCTGCCGCCAGCGGCTCATTGATTCGATCCGCAAAGTCCACAAAGAGATTCGCCAGTCCGAGCGCGAAGTCAACAGTTACAGCGAGAAGCTTAGCAAGAAGCGCATCAAGCCGGAGGAGGAGCGCGACTTTAAGCGCCACATCAGCAACGCGAAGCGCCGCCTTCAGCAGGTTGAGGTGGAACACAGCATCTCGACCGTCGAGATCAAGCGCTCGCTGCAATCAATCACCACCGGCGAGATCGAGACGGCGAAAGCTAAGCGCGAATTGATCGAAGCCAACCTGCGCCTCGTCGTCTCCATCGCGAAGAAATACACCAACCGCGGTTTGCAGTTCCTCGATCTGATTCAGGAGGGGAACATCGGGTTGATGAAAGCGGTTGACAAGTTCGAGTGGCGGCGTGGCTACAAGTTCTCGACCTACGCGACGTGGTGGATTCGGCAGGCGATCACC
>Ga0136617_10006203_pt1 | contig 10693 bp, 9 predicted proteins | sample AntDrymUQ3222106_2_FD_129672 | JGI IMG/M metagenome (GOLD analysis project Ga0136617, IMG submission 129672) | Polar desert sand microbial communities from Dry Valleys, Antarctica - metaG UQ322 (21.06) | ecosystem: Environmental > Terrestrial > Soil > Desert | place: Antarctica: Dry Valley...
CCCTCGTGCACTCCTACCTCGACACCGCCACCAAGTGGGGCATCGACAAACTCGATGCACTACGCCAGCTCTTCACCACCGGCGCATGGCTACCACCAGCCCTCACACCAGCTGAATAGCTACCATCAGGGTTCCATTTCCTTGTATATAGCGTTGGTGAAGGAGTGGGTCGGTTTTGAGTGCCCCTTCAGGCAGCAGTGGTGGACAGTGGCTTGCCGGCCAGCTGCCATTCGAGGATGCCGTCGGCCAGGCGGACGGCTCGGTGTCCGTGGGACGTTAGTAACCGGACAGCATCGTGGGAGAAGACGCAGTAGGCCCCTCGGCAGTAGGCCACGATGTCGATATCGGGGGGAAGCTCCTCGAGGCGCTCGGCGAGCTCGTCCAGCGGAATCGACATCGCACCAGGGATGTGTCCAGCCGCGTACTCCATCGCAGGCCGAACGTCGAGGACGATGGCCTGGCCGGCGCTGACCCGGCGCAGCAGCTCCTCCCGGCCGATCTGCTCGGTGTCGTCAGGGCCGAGATAGCGGCGCGCTGCAGCGTCGACCTCGGCCAGATGCACTGCGGCGACATCGAGCAGCTGGCTGTAGAGCGCGGCAACGTCCTCGTCGGCGACGCGGTAGCGGATCGTTGTGCCGGCACGGTCCGTCACGACCAGCCCCGCGTGTTTCAGGGTCTGCAGGTGCGCCGATGTCGTGGTCACGTTGAGTCCAGCCGCCTGGGCCAGCTCGACGACGCCACGCGGACCCTGCACAAGCAGCTCGATCAGGGCCAGACGCTTCCCGTTGCCGAGCGCTTTGCCGACGCACGCCAGCTGCTCGAACAACCTCGATCGCTCATCGCTCATCGCATCCTCCACTGTTCCATCGTTCTTTGGAGCGTACCTTATGGGATCGAGCTTGAGCAGGAGGAGACGACATGAGTGAAACTGATCCCCCGCCGCGCACTCGTCGACGAGACGCCCGGGGCGGACGATCTGGTCCGCGATGTGGTGATGAACGGCGGTGGAGCGGCCGGGTTCAGTCGGGCTGACCATCGGCCGACGGACAGCGGACCGGCACCCGTTCCGGACGCTGTACGCCGGAATCGCCGGTACGATCGGTACCTCCATCGCGCTGGCCCTGCTGGCCGGCCGCCTGGCGGCCACGATCCCGCTGGTGTTCCTGCGCGGGCTGACCGGATTCCTCGTCAACCCCGCAGTGTTCGCCCGGGTGTTCGCGATCGCGGGCGATGCGCCGACGCTGGCCGGGGCGACCAACGTCTCGGCATTTCAGCTGGGGATCACGGTGGCGCCGTTGGTGGGTGGGCTGGCGATCGGGGCGGGCTTCGGGCTCGCCTCGGTGGGCTGGGTGGGCGCCGTGTTCGGGCTGGCCGTGCTCGGCGCTGTGCTGCTCGACGCCCGGCTGCACCGCCGCGTGGTCGTACGCGAACGGCCGGCTGGCGTCGCCACGTAGACCGCGCTGGGATGCGGGGCGAACGACATGTCACCCACGGTCGGCCCGACGAAGAGCAGGCGATGTACTGGGCGGCGACGATCCGCTGGTTCGCCCGTTCCGGCGCGCCGGGTCGCCGCCCACAGCCAGGCACGGGCGGCGACTCCCACGCCCCGGAACACCCACCGTGCTATTGCAAGGTTGATGCTGTTGCGGCAGGGTGTCGGGCACTTGGCCCTGGTCGGGAGCGCGTCGCCGACGACGCGCGCTGCGACAGTGAGGACGATCATGTGTGCCACCTGCGGGTGTTCCGGTGCCGCCGTCCGGGTGACCGGCGAACACACCCACTCCCACGACGAGCACGACCACTCACACACCCACGGGCACGGGGAACCGGACACCCACGCGGAGGTGCACTCCCCCGCCACCACGTCCCCGCGGCTGATCCGTCTCGAGCAGGACGTCCTCGCCAAGAACGACCTGCTGGCAGGCCGGAACCGGGACTGGTTCACCGACCACGGCATCCTCGCGCTCAACCTGATGAGTTCGCCCGGCGCAGGCAAGACCACCCTGCTCGAACGCACCATCCGTGACGTCGGGCCAGAGTTCGGGATCTCGGTCATCGAGGGCGACCAGGAGACCCAGCTCGACGCCGACCGCATCGGGGCCACCGGCTGCCGCGCGGTACAGATCAACACGGGCAGCGGCTGCCACCTCGACGCGGAGATGCTCGAGCGGGGACTGCGGATGCTGCAGCCTGCGGACCGCTCCGTCGTCCTCGTCGAGAACGTCGGGAACCTGGTCTGCCCGGCGCTGTTCGACCTCGGGGAGCGCGCGAAGGTCGTGATCATGTCGGTGACCGAGGGCGCCGACAAGCCGCTGAAGTACCCGCAGATGTTTCGCGGGGCCGAGGTGCTGGTCCTCAACAAGGTCGACCTGCTGCCCCACGTCGACTTCGAGGTGGAGCGCTGCACCGGCTTCGTCAAGCAGGTGAACCCAGACCTGGAGGTGCTGCGGGTCTCCGCCACCCGCGGTGACGGGCTCGCCGCATGGTACGGCTGGCTGCGCCGGCAACACGACGTCGACCTCCCTGCGGCCCACAGGTACGCGGTGGTCGCGGCGACGCCCAGCGTCATGACGAGGTAGACCGCCACCATGCGAGGCACCCGGTCGACGCCCGAGGGTCCGGCGGCCATGTACGCAGCGGCATCAGCGGACGGGGTGCTTCGCGACGGTGATGATCGGTCCCGGGCCGGAGCGCCGGCGCCTACCGGGTCGGACCCGGCGACCGTGGCCGCGCGCGCCCGGCCACGTCGGCGGCTGGTCGGGTGGCGCGGTACCGGCGGATCCGTTCTGCTCTACCTGTTCACCCTTCTCTGCCTCGCCACGGTCGTCTTCCTGCTCCCACGGACCATGCCCGGGGACCCGCTCACGGCGCTGGAGGACCCCGGGAGCGGCCTGTTCTTCGCTGACGAGCAGGCACGCGAGGCAGTACTCGCCTACTACGGGCTGGACCGTCCGCTGCCCGTGCAGTACGCCGACTACGTCACCAGCGTGGCGCGGGGGGACCTGGGATGGTCGATCTCGCGCAATCAGCCGGTCTCGTCGCTGATCGCCCAGCACCTGCCCTGGACCCTGCTCCTGATGGGTGCCGCCTTGCTGCTGTCCTCGGTGGTCAGCTTCCTCGCAGGTATGGCGGCGGCCTGGCGGCGGGGTGGCCTGCGCGACCGCGTGCTGGTCAGCAGCCTCACCGGCGCGCAAGCGGTGCCGGAGTACGCCCTGGCCGCGGTGTTCCTTCTCCTGTTCGGGGTCGCCTTCCCGATCTTCCCGCTCTACGGCGCGCGCACGATGTTCGTCGAGTACGGGTCCTGGCTGGCTGCCGCGGGCGACGTGCTGTCACACCTGGCGCTCCCCCTGGCCGCGCTGACGATCTCACTACTCGGAGCGAAGTTCCTGCTCGTGCGCAACTCCGTGCTCAGCGCTCTCGGTGCGGAGTACATGGTGCTCGCCCGCGCGAAGGGGCTGCCCGAGCGCCTGCTCAAGTACCGCCACGCCGGCCGCAACGCGCTCCTGCCCTTTCTCACTGTGCTGGGCATCCATGCGGCCTTCGCCGTCGGTGGTTCGATCTTCGTCGAGGCGGTGTTCGCCTACCCGGGCATGGGCACCCTCGTGCTCGATGCGGTCCAGGCCCGTGACTATCCCGTGCTCGAAGCGGTCTTCCTCACCCTGGCGGCCACCGTGCTGACGGCCAATCTGCTGATCGAGCTGCTCTACGCCCGGCTCGACCCGCGGGTAGGCGCAGAGTGAGCACGGCGGTCGACACGCGGCCGAGGCAGCGCCGTGCGCCGTTCTCCGGAACGGCCTGGGTGGGCGTTGCCATCGTCGGCACCGTGGTCGCGTTCGCGGTGAGCGCCCCACTGCTGACGCCCTACCGCCCGACCGCTCCCAGTGGTGCGCCCCTGGCCCCGCCGAGCGGCGAACATGCGCTCGGCACGAACGCGGTGGGTCAGGACGTCGCCAGCCAGCTGCTGGCGGGCACACAGGTGTCGCTGCTCGTCGCAGTCATCGCCGGCGGGGGAACGCTGGTGATCGGCGCGGCCGTTGGTATGGTGGCCGGTTGGCGGGGCGGGCGCACCGACGCTGTGCTCATGCGGGTGGTCGACCTGCTCCTGGCGATCCCGCGGCTGCCGCTGCTGATCGTGGTGGGCGCCTACGTCGGTCCGACCCTCTGGACCGTCGCCGGCATCATCGCGCTGACCTCATGGCCGTCGGGCGCGCGGGTGGTGCGTTCACAGGTCCTGTCGCTACGGCGCCGGACCCACCTGCGGGCCGCGATCGGCTTCGGTGCGGGCACCTGGCATATCGTGCGCCGCCACATCGTTGCGGAGGTGGGTCTGATCCTCGTGGCCGGGCTCGTGTCCGCCGCCGGCCGCGCGGTGATGCTGGAGGCGGGTCTGTCGTTCCTGGGCCTCGGCGACCCGACGCGGACGAGCTGGGGCGGGATGATCCGCGACGCGATCGACTTCGGGGGCCTGCTCTACACGGACGCCTGGAGCTGGTGGCTGCTGCCGCCCGTCTTGGCCATCATCGTGCTCCTGCTGGGGTTCACGTTCGCCGGCCTGGGTCTGGAGGAGACCGTCAACCCCGCCCTCCGAAGACACCAGCGACACCAGGCGGTGCCGCGATGACCCCGGTCCTCTCGGTGCGCGGGCTGCGGGTCACCTACCCGGGTCCGCCGCAGGTCCACGCCCTCGATGGGGTCGATCTGGAACTGCAGCAGGGGGAATGCCTCGCCGTGATCGGCGAGTCAGGGTCCGGCAAGTCCAGCCTCGCGCGCGCCGCCTTGGGCGTGTTGGGGGATGCCCGCTCCACCGGCAGCATCCACCTCGGCGACATCGACCTCACCGCCCTCGACGAGGAAGGCTGGCGCGCGGTCCGGTGGCGGCGCGTGGCGTTGGTGTTCCAGTCGAGCGCAGCGCTGAACCCGGTGCTCCGAGTCGGCTCGCAGGTCGCCGAGGCGGTGCAGGTGCACTGGAGCGCGCGGCGCGGCGCGGCGCAGGCACGGGCCGAGGCTGTGCTGGCCCGGGTGGGCCTGACTGCGGACATGGCCGACCGCTACCCCCGCGAGCTGTCGGGTGGCGAGCGGCGACTGACCCTGCTGGCGGTGGCGCTGGCATGTGACCCCGAGGTGCTCATCCTCGACGAACCCACCGCCGGGCTCGACCCGATCACGCGCGGCCGCGTGTTGACGATGCTGGGTGAGCTGCGGGCCGAGGGGCGCTCGCTGCTGCTGCTCACCCACGACCTCGACGCGGTGGCCGCGGTGGCCGACCGGACGACGGTGCTCTACCGGGGCTGGGTGGCCGAGCGTGGTCCCGCTGCCTTGGTGCTCGACGAGCCCCGTCACCCGTACACGGTCGGACTCCTGGGCGCCCGCCCCACCCTGGCCACCATCAAGGACCTCCGGCCGATCCGCGGTGATCCGCCCGATCCCACAGTCCTCGCGGTGGGCTGCCCGTTCATGGGGCGGTGCACCCAGTCGATCGACCGCTGCGCTGCTGCCCGGCCCCCTGAGGTGACCCCCGACGGGGAGGAGGACGACGGGCGGCTCGTCGGGTGCATTCGTGGCGGCGTGGTCCCGGTCGTGCGCGCCTGCGCCCTGCGCAAGAGCTACTCGGTGCAGAGCCGCGGGCTCCGGCGCCGCCGGGTGGACGCCGTGTCGGACGTCAGTCTGGAGGTCCGGGAGGGCGAGGTCGTCGGCCTGGTCGGCCCGAACGGCGCGGGCAAGTCCACCGTCGGCCTGATGCTGCTGCGGTTGCTCGAGCCGGACGGGGGAAGTATCGAGCTCGAGGGGCGCGATCTGCTCGCCGCCGACGGCCCGGCGTTGACGGCGGCGCGGCGCCGCGCCCAGATGCTGTTCCAGGACCCCACCGAAGCGCTGTCGCCCCGCCTCAGCGTGGCCGTCGCTGTTCGCGAGCCACTGGACGTCCAGCGCATCGGGGAACCTGCCGAGCGAGCCGAGGCGGTGCGGCGTGCGCTGACCGACGCGCGCCTCCCCACGGACGCCGGTTTCCTCCAGCGCCGCGCGCACGAGCTGTCCGGCGGCCAGCTCCAACGGGTGGCGCTCGCCCGGGCGCTTGTCCTCGAACCCAAGCTGCTGGTGGCCGACGAGCCACTCGTAGGGCTCGACCCCTCCGAACGAGCCGCGGCCCTGCATCTGCTCAAGACGCTGCAGGTCGAGCGCGGCATGGCGATGGTGCTCGTCTCCCACGACCTGGCGGTGGTGCTGCGGGTCGCCGACCGGGTCGTGGTGCTCGACGGCGGCCGCATCGTGGAACAGGGCACGGGCACCCACCTGCTGCTCGCGGCCCAGCACCCGGTCACCCGAGCGTTGCTCGCCGCGTCCGGCCGGAACGATGCGCTGTCCTTCAACGGCGGCCTTGTCAGCACCGATGGGGCACCGCACACATCTGAACACAAGGAGGAGATGCGATGCGCAGGCACGGCTTCACCCGCGTCCTGACGGTCCTGACCGCCGCGGTCGCCCTGCTGGCCGGTGGGTGCACCGGAGGCGGTTCGCAGAACCCGACTACGGCCGAGGACGACCGGCCGCAGTCGGTCGAGCGCATACGGCTCGCCGCCCTGCCGGCCGTCGGCTACCCGAGCCCCTTCGCGTATGTGCGAGGGCCGGGGTGGCTCATCACGGGAATGTCGTTCGACACGCTGCTCTGGGAGGACTCCACCGGGGAACCGATCCCGTGGCTGGCCGCCGGCTGGGAGGAGTCGGCGGACGGGCTTGCGTGGCGGTTCACGCTGCAGGAGGGCGCCACCTGGCAGGACGGCCGGCCCGTCACTGCGCAGGACGTGGTGTTCACCGTCCAGTACATGACCTCGGGACCGGGACAGGGCAAGGGGGGCTTCGCCGCGCAGGGACTGTCGGTGGTCCAGGATGCGGTGGCGGAGGGCGAACGCGACGTGGTGTTCCGGCTGAAGCGGCCCAGCGCCACGTTCGTCGAGGACGTCGCAGCCAGCGTCTACATCATCCCCGAGCACATCTGGTCCGACGTCGCCGACCCGGCGATGCTGCGGGGCACAGAGGCGACCATGGGGTCAGGCCCGTACCGCCTGCAGTCCATCGACGAGGCCACCCGCAGCCTGCTCTACGTCGCCAACCCGGAGTTCTACCTCGGCGAGCCGCACATCAAGCGCCTCGAGTACCTGCCCGCCGAGGACGAGCTGCTCGCGCTGCAGCGCGGTGAGCTCGACGCCGCGCAGGTCGGGTTGGAAGATCCGGTCCCGCAGGAACAGCTCGACGCGTTCGAGGCCGACCCGCGCTTCCAGCGGCTCGACTCATCCGGCAGCTGGAACCGGGCGCTGCACTTCAACCTCGGCGCCGGCTTCCCCTACGCCGACGCCCGCTTCCGCCACGCGATCGCCTACGCCATCGACCGTGAGGACCTGGTCGACCGGGTGATCTTCGGCCGCGGGAAGCCCGGCAGTCCAGGTGGACTCGCCCCCGGACACGAATCTCTCGCGGACAACCTGCCCGCGTACGCCCACGATGCCGGCCGAGCGCGCCGGCTGCTGGACCAGCTGGGCATGGTGGACGCCGACGGCGACGGGTTCCGGGACCTGCCCGACGGCAGCCCGTTCCGCCCTGAGCTGCTGACCAGCACCGGCCTCTCGGCTCGCACCCCGGAGCTGATCCGCGAGTATCTGCGGGAGGTCGGCATCGATGTCACGGTCCGGGCGCTGGACCAGGCCGCTGCCGACGAGGCCGCCGGCACGGGCGCATTCGCCATGACGCTGGCAGGCTACGGTGGGCTGACGGATGACCCGGACTTGCTACGAACCCGATACTCGTCCCAGGTCCCCGGGAACTCGTTCTCCAGGGCCAAGGGGTACGTCAACCCCGAATTCGACCGGATCGCCGACGCCCAGTCGATGACCGTCGACCCGGACCGACGACGGAACATGATCATCGAGATGCAGCGGATCGTCGCCGCGGACCTGCCGATCCTGTCCCTCTACGTGCCCAACGAGACGATGTTCTACGACCAGCAGGTGTTCGACGCCTGGTACTTCACCCCCGGCTGCAGTCCCTGCGGCGGGACCCGTAACAAGCACATGTACGTGACCGGGCAGAAAGCCGGGTCGTGACCGGAGAGCGAGGTAACCGATGACGATCGACGAGGCGACGTTGCAGCAGGTGGTGGCGTTCCACGGCCACCTCTGTCCCGGCCTGGCGATGGGCGTCCAGGCGGCCGGGATCGCGCTGCGCGAGATCGGCCCGCACGCCCAGGACGAGGAGATCGTGGCGGTCACCGAGACCGACATGTGCGGGGTGGACGCAATCCAGTTCCTCACCGGGTGCACCTACGGCAAGGGCAACCTCATCCACACCGACATCGGCAAGAACGCGTTCACGTTCTACCGACGCTCCGACGGCAAGGCGATCCGCATCGCCAGCAGGCCGGACGCCTGGCAGCGGGATCCCGAGCACGAGGCGCTGTTCGCCACCGTGCGCTCCGGTGGAGCCTCGGACGAGGAGCGGGCGCGCTCTCGGGAGCTACACGAGGCGCTATCGCGGCAGGTGCTCGCGCAGTCGCCCGACGAGCTCTTCGACGTGAAGGCGGTCGACAGCGAGCCACCGGGCAAGGCGCGGATCCACGCCTCGGTGGCCTGCTCGGCCTGTGGCGAGGAAGTCATGGAGACCCGCGTGCGCCTTCTGCAGGGACAGGAACTGTGCGGACCGTGCTTCGAGGCGTCCGGCGGTCGCTGACCACCATCCCTCCGCGCGCTTGACCCGAGAAACTTGCCTGGTGTCTGCCGCAGTGAGAGCCTGCATGGCGTGACGGCAGGCCCAGAGGAGCGGCTGCCCACTGCGGGCATGTCGTTTTTCGCCACGTCCGGCGAGGTGCCTGACTGGCGGAGGGTCCTGCTGTACGACGCCGCAGCCGAAGCCGGCGTGCTGGACGCCCTGCCTGCGACCCTCGACCAGATGTCAGCAGACCTCGGGCTGGACGCCGAGGCACTGCGGATGCTGCTTGACGCACTGGCCGCGTGGACCGTCGTCGAGCATGGCGTCGGCGGGCGCTACCTGCCCGGTCCCACCATGCCGGACGAGGACGAGACTGCCGTCATCCGCCATCACGCCCGGACCGTCCGGCGCTGGAGCGCCCAGATCGATGACCGCCTCCGTGGTGCGCCGAACCCCGATCCCTGGCGCCCGACGTCGGCTCAGCTGGAGAGCTGGATGCGCGCCCTGGCTGTGCAGGCCCGCCGCTGGGCACCCCGGGCGGTCGACGCCTGTCTCGCCGTGGCTCCCGCCGCGCGCAACGTACTCGACCTCGGCGGCGGCCATGGGGAGTACGCCCGGGAGTTCGCCCGCCGGGGCCTGCGTACCACTGTGCAGGATCGGCCGGAGACGATCGAGATGCTGCAGGGCCAGGGTTGGCTGCGCGACAGCGGGGTCGAGCTCTTCGCCGGGGACTTCTTCCAGACGGTCCCCGAGGAGACGTTCGACATCGTCTTCTGTGCCGGCGTCACCTACACCTTCGGCGGGCAGCGCAACATCGACCTGTACCGCAACGTCCGGTCGGTGATCGCGCCCGGTGGTGGCCTGGCCATCGTGACCTTCCTCCGGGGAGACGGCCCAGTGCCCCCGATCTTCGCGATGCAGATGCTCATAGTCGGTGCGGGGGGCGACACCCACGGCGAGGAGCAGTACCGCGGCTGGCTCGAGGAGGCCGGCTACGGGTCGGTGCAGGTGCGGAGGGCGGGGGAACGACCGAACTCGTTGGTGTTCGCCACGCCGTGAGGCCGGACGCAGCGATACCGTCCCCGGCGCATACCAGTCGGAGGTACCGGCCGCCGGTGCCCGTGTCGAGGATCCCCAGGCCGGGACCGGAACGGCCGGCTGGTGACGTCAGCTCGCAGCATGGGCAGGGGTTTCGGTGAACCGGCATGAGGCGCGGTGGTCGTCGATCCGCTCCAGTTGCGGCTTGTCGCGTGTACAGACAGGTTCCGCTTTGAGCAGCGTGTGAAATCGGCAGGCGGGCGGTACCGCCAGCGCGCCGGGAGGTACCGCCGGCGCCCGCGCGCTCGATATTCGCTGCCGTTGACCCCCGTTGAACTCATGCGGATACCGGCCCGCGTGCTCAGGCCGCAAGCCCACCAGCTCCAGGAGATCCCGCACCCGCCGCTGGACTGGCGGCGCGGTGCCGACCACCCTGCGGCCCGGTCGTCGGTGTCATGTCCCCCTACCCGACCCGGTCGGCTTCCTCGCGCAGGCGGTTGACGGCCGGACGGTCGATGTGGTGCAGCGGGGCTGGCGCTGATCGGGGCCGGATTCGTGCCGCTGATGGTCACCGCGCCGTTGCTGGAGACCGAGGTGGGCTCGGGTTCGGTGGGGGCCGCGGCGCTGGCGGCCACCCCGGTGCTCGCAGGCACGGTCGTGTTCACCGTGGGACCGCATGAGGCTGGTCCTGGAGGGTGTCGCCGTCGAGCTCGGCGGGAGCCCGATCGTCGCGGAGGCAGACCTGGTCGTGGAACCCGGCGAGTTCGTCGGCCTCGTCGGACCCAACGGCTGCGGCAAGTCGACGCTGCTGTGCAGCATCTACCGTGCGCTGCGGCCGGCGGCGGGACTGATCAGCCTCGACGGCGACGACCTGTGGCGCCTGCCCGCGAAGGAGGCCGCCCGCCGGGTCGCCGTCGTCGCGCAGGAGAGCCCCACCGACATGGACTTCACGGTCAAGGAG
>Ga0136617_10006204_pt1 | contig 10693 bp, 9 predicted proteins | sample AntDrymUQ3222106_2_FD_129672 | JGI IMG/M metagenome (GOLD analysis project Ga0136617, IMG submission 129672) | Polar desert sand microbial communities from Dry Valleys, Antarctica - metaG UQ322 (21.06) | ecosystem: Environmental > Terrestrial > Soil > Desert | place: Antarctica: Dry Valley...
GCGGTCTGGCTAGGCTGCCCCGGTGTCAGCAGCGGTGTCGGTGGTCCTGGTCAGCCACGGCGGCGCCCGCTGGCTGCCCACCGTCCTCGACGGACTGAGGCGCCAGACCCACGCTCCCGACCGAATCGTCGCGGTCGACACCGGCAGCAAGGACGAGAGCCTCGCCCTCCTGACGGCCGAGCTCGGCGCCGACGCGGTCCGCGCGGCCGGGCGGCAGACTCCCTTCGCCGAGGCCGTCGACCTCGGCCTCGAGCTGGCCGGTGAGCCAGAGTGGGTCTGGCTGCTCCACGACGACGCCAACCCCGCTCCGGACGCCCTCGCGGCCCTGCTCGCCGCCGCGGCGGCCGATCCCACCGCCGACATCCTCGGCCCCAAGCTGCGCGAATGGCCCTCGCTGCGCCGACTGCTGGAGGTCGGCGTCACCATCTCGGCCACCGGCCGTCGTGAGACCGGCCTGGAGCGTGGGGAGTACGACCAGGGCCAGCACGACGACGTACGTCGGGTCCTGGCGGTCAACACCGCCGGCATGCTGGTCCGGCTCGAGACACTGCGTGAGCTGGGGGGCTTCGACCGTGCCCTGCCCGTGTTCGGCAACGACATCGACTTCGGCTGGCGGGCCGCCGCCGCGGGCCGCCGGACCGTGGTCGTGCCTCAGGCCGTGGTATTCCATGCCGAGGCCGCCCACCGCGGCATCCGACGCACCTCGCTCACCGGTCGGCACACCCACTACCAGGAGCGCCGGGCGGCGCTCTACACGCTGCTGGTCAACAGCCCGGCCCGTGCGCTGCCGTTCAAGATCATGCGGCTGGCGGTCGGCACCGTGGTCCGGGTGCTCGGCTTCCTGCTGGTGCGTTCGGTGGGCGAGGCCCTCGACGAGCTCGCGGCGCTGGTCTCCCTGTACTCCCGGCCCGGGCAGGTGCGGGCCGCGCGGCGGGCCCGGCGACCACGTGCCACCACCCCTGCCGACGAGGTGAAACCGCTGCTGGCGCCCTGGTGGCTGCCCTACCGGCACGGCCTCGACTTCGTCTCGGACCTCGCCGCGGCTGCCGGCAACCAGGCGCAGGACGTGGCCGAACGTCGTCGCTCGGCGGCGGCCGAGCGGTCCGTCCCGGTGGCGGCGCGTAGCGGGCGGCGGGCGGTGGCCCGCGCGGACGAGGACGACGAGAACGACTTCCCGACCGACGCCGGGCTGCTGGCACGCTTCTTCGCCAACCCGGTCGCACTGGGGATCGCCGCCTTCGTGGTCGCCGTGCTCATCGGCACCCGACAGGCGTGGGGCTCCGTCTCCGGTGGCGCGCTCGCCCCCGCCCCCGCTGCCGCCGCCGACTGGTGGCTGCTGCACCTCGAGCACTGGCACCCGCTCGGGCTCGGCACCGACCTGCCGGCGCCGCCGTACGTCGCCCCGCTCGCGCTGGTGGCCTCGCTGTTGGGCGGCAGCCCGGTCGCCGCGATCAGCCTGGTGCTGGTGGCGGCCGTGCCGGTGGCGGTCTGGGGGGCCTGGCGGCTGCTGCGCGTGGTCGGGCGTCTCCTCGACCCCGCCGGCATGCCGCCCTGGCTGATCGCCTGCGGGGCCACGACCTACGCGCTGGTGCCGGCGGTCGGCGGCGCCTGGGGCGGTGGGCGGCTGGGCCAGGTCGCGGTCGCGGCGATCCTGCCCTGGCTCGCGCACGCGGCCCTCGGGTTCGCCGACCCCGATCGCGACCGACGCTGGCGAGCGGCCTGGCGCACCGGCCTGCTGCTCGCGCTGTCGGTTGCGTTCGCCCCCGCACTCCTGGGGTTCATGCTGCTGCTCACGGTCCTCGTGCTCTGCCTCGGCTTGGCGTTCGCCCGGAGCCTGGTCGCCGACCTCTCGGTGTCCGGGCCGCCGCTGGTGGCGCTCGGCGTCGTCCCGGTGCTGCTCGCGCCGTGGTGGCTGCCGATGCTTCTCGCGGACCGCGCGGGCGCGCTGCTCCTCGACCCCGGCCGGCTGCCGGTCACGGCCGCCGACCTCGACAACCTCCTGCTCGGCCGCGTCGACGGCGCGGGCGCCCCCGGCTGGTGGGCCGCGCCGCTACTGGCGGCCGCCCTGCTGGCACTGGGCCCGCGTGGCTCGCGCACGCCGGCGGTGGTGTGCTGGGCCGTCGCGCTGTTCGCAGCCGTCACCGCGCTGCTGGTGACCCTTCCCGTGGTGGCGGTGAACGGCGTCGACCTGCACCCGAGCGCCGCGGCCCTGATCCCGGTCGTCCAGGGGGCCCTGGTCGTCGCGGCCGTCAGCGGGGGGCAGGCGGTCGCGCGCTCAGGATGGTTCGCCGACGCCGGCTGGCGGCACCTGCTCGCGGTGGTCCCGATCGCGGCGGCTCTGGCTGTGCCGGCGGCCGGGGCCGTCTGGTTCGCGGCCGGCGACCACGGCGACTTGGGTGCCGACCAGGCCTCGGACATCCCGGCGTACATGAGCCAGAGCTCCGACCTCGGCTCCGAGCACGGCGTCCTGGTGGTCCGCGGTGACGTGGAGACCGGGCTGCGCTACCTGATCCGCCGCGGCGACGGCGACACGGTCGGTGAGGACGAAGTCCTGGCGATGACCGACGAGGACACCGGCTTCTCCGGGATGCTCCAGACCCTGGTCTCGCGTCCGACGCCGGAGGTGGTCACGCAGCTGGCCGCGCGGGGTGTCGAGTACGTCGTGCTGCCGGCGCCGGCGGACGGCCGGCTGTCGGCCCAGCTCGACGCCGCGGTCGGGCTGAGCCAGGCGTCGGCCGAGGACCGGGCGACCCGGGCCTGGCGGGTGGACGAGCCTCCCTCACCCGACGCCGTGGCCGGCCCGGACTCCAATCTGCGCACGGTGCTGCTGGTCGTCCAGGGCCTTGGCCTGCTGGTGGTCGCGGTGCTCTGCGCCCCGACCTGGCGGGAGCGACGGTCGTGAACTTCACCCCATTCGAATGCTCACTTCGTTCCGCTTCGAACGGGGACCCCGAGTGAACCTCACCCCCGCCAGCGGCCACCGGGCGGCCGAGGCACCCCGACGCCCCGTGGGGCCGGCACTCGTTCTCGCCGTCGCCCTACCCCTGCTCACCGTCGGGACCCTCGCGCTCGTCCCGACCGGAGGCCCGGACGAGTCGCCGCAGCCGCCCGAGCTGAGCGCGGTGACGCGCACCAGCCTGGGCTGCCCGGCGGCCCACGGTGAGACGCGCAGCGTCCTCGTCGGCAGCTCGCTCGCCGAGGAGGACGGGCAGGTGGCCCTCGATCTGCTCGGCGCCGGCGGCCGGCCGCGTGGCCTCGACCTCCGTCCACCCGGTCTCACCTCGGCGAGACTGCGGCGCGCCGCGGTCGTCACCGGCGAGGACGCCTGGGCACCGGGCCTGCTCGCAGCGCGCGTCGGCGACGGCGCTGCGGTGTCCTGCGAAGCCCCGGCCCCCCAGTCCTGGTTCACCGGCGTGGGGGCTCGCCCTCAGCACGCGTCGGTGGTCGAGCTGGTCAACCCCGACCGGGGCCCGGCCATCGCCGACCTGACCATCCTCGCGCCGAGCGGTCCCCTGGACGTGCCCGACGTGCGCGGCGTCCGCGTCCCCGGGCGCAGCAGCATCGAGCTCGACCTGGCCCGGATCGTCCCGCGGCGCACCGAGCTGGCCGTCCGGGTCGTGGTCTCCCGCGGGCGGCTCACCAGCTCGGTGTGGGACACCGTCGACGAGCTCGGCGAGGGACCGGCTGCCTCCGACTGGGTGGGCCCCCAGCCCGATCCGGTCTCTTCGGGCATCGTGCTGGGACTCCCGACCGGCGAGGGCTCCCGACGACTCACGCTCGCCAACGGCGGCCTCGACGAGACCCGCGTCGAGGTGCGCATCGTGGCGCCCGAGAGCGTCTTCGACCCCGAGGGGCTCGAGGAGGTCGGCATCCCTCCGGGCTCGGTGCGGTCGATCCGCCTCGACGAGCTGCTGGCGCGCGAGATCGACGCGGGCGCCACCGGACTGCTGATCGAGGCGAGCAACCCGGTCTCGGCGTCGGTGCGGACGTTCGTCGACGGCGACCTCACCCACACACCCGTCGCGGCGCCGGTCGACGAGCTGGCGGCCACAGTCGTGCCCGCAGGCCAGGGCCGGCTGGTGCTCGCTGGGGCCACCCGGCCCGGGGTGGCCACCGTGGTGTCCCGCGCGGCCGGCGGTCGCACCCTTCGCCAGGAGCGTGTGGAGATCGGCCCCGATCGCAGCGTGACGATGCGGCTGCCCGACGACACGTCGTACGTCGCGCTCGAGGTTCGCCGCACCACGGCGGTCGCCTCGGTGGTGGTGCAGGGACCGGGCGGGGCGATCGTGCTGCCCCTTCGCGGGACGGTGAAAAACGGACTCGTGCCGGCCGTGCGTCCCGATCTGCCGTGACGGGCCGGTCTCAGGGCCGCTCGTAGCGCGGGTCGACGTCCTCGGCGGGCAGCCCCAAGAGCTCGGCGACCTGCTCGACGACCACGGTGAGCACTAGGGCCTCGAGCTCGTCGCGGGACTCGCAGCGGTGCTCGATGGGGCGCCGGAAGAGCACCAGCCGGGTCGCTTGCGTGCCGGTGCCGCGGATCAGGGACGACAGCGGCACCGTGTCCGGGTGCCAGTCGTCGGGGATCTGCGGCGCGTCCTCGACGGCGTACTCCAGCAGTCCGAGCCGGTCCTGCCACCGGGCGTCGATCTCGGAGACCAGGCGGAGCGCGAGGTCGTCGAAGCGCTGCCGCGTGGTCGGCCGCACCGAACGGCCCGGCGCGGCCGGGGAGACCTCCGGGCCGCGGAGACCGCGGCCGCGCCGGTCCCGGACCCGGACCCTGGGCGGGGCGGCGGTGCCGAGGTCCAGGTCCTCGGCCGGCCAGCCAGGTGGAGGGGGCACCCCGCGAGCCTAGTCGGGGGGCGAGCCACCGGCCGGTAGCCTCGGCGGGTGAGCCTGAGCCGTCGTTGTTCGCGCAGTGCCTGCGGGCGCGCCGCCGTGTCCACGCTCACCTTCGTCTACGCCGACCAGACCGCGGTCCTCGGCCCGCTCTCGCCCTACGCCGAGCCCCACGCATACGACCTCTGCGCCGGCCACGGCGAGCGGCTCTCGGTGCCGCGCGGCTGGGAGGTGCTGCGACTCGCTCCCGACCCGCGGGCCGGTGGTCCGACCACCGACGATCTGCTGGCTCTCGCCGACGCCGTCCGTGAGGCTGCCCGCCCGGTGCCCGCACCTGTCGCACCTGTCGAGGAGACCGGCCGCGAGACCGCACGCCGCGGTCACCTGCGGGTCCTCACCTCCGACTGACCGGCCTCCGAGCCGTCTGCACTAGCCTTCGGTGCGTGTCCACCACGACCGCTGTCGATGCCGCGAACCTCGACGCAGTCTTCAAGGCGTACGACGTACGCGGAACCGTCCCGGATCAGATCGACGACGAGCTCGCCCGGAGGGTCGGCGCGGCCTTCGTCGAGGTGACCGAGGCACCGACCGTGGTCGTCGGTCACGACATGCGCCCCACGTCGCCGAGTCTGGCGGGCGCGTTCGCGGCGGGTGCGGCCGGCGCGGGGGCCGACGTCACCATGATCGGGCTGTCGTCGACCGACCAGCTCTACTTCGCCTCCGGGTTCCTGGGCCAGGCCGGGGCGATGTTCACGGCCAGCCACAACCCCGCGGCGTACAACGGCATCAAGCTGTGCCGCTCCTACGCCCGACCGGTCGGCCGCGACACCGGCCTCGACGCGATCCGCGACGTGGTGGCGCGCGGGCCCGCCCAGCGCAGCCCGCGTGAGGGTTCCATCGACCACCACGACGTGCTCGAGGCGTACGCCGCGCACGTGCTGAGCCTCGCCCCGGTGCGCGGGCGTCGGCTGCGGGTGGTCGTCGATGCGGGCAACGCGATGGCCGGCCTGACCGTGCCGGCGGTCTTCGACCGGATCGGCACCCGGCTGATCGACCTGGTGCCGATGTACTTCGAGCTCGACGGCACGTTCCCCCACCACGACGCCAACCCGCTCGACCCGACGACTCTGGTCGACCTGCAGGCCCGGGTGGTGGAGGAGGGTGCGGACCTCGGTCTCGCCTTCGACGGCGACGCCGATCGCTGCTTCTTCGTCGACGAGGGTGGGCGCGCGGTCTCCCCGTCGACCGTCACAGCCCTGATCGCCTCCCGCGAGCTCGCCAAGGAGCCGGGTGCGACGATCATCCACAACCTGATCACCAGCCGGGCCGTGCCCGAGATCGTGCGCGAGCTCGGCGGCACCCCGGTCCGCACCCGGGTCGGGCACTCCGTGATCAAGGGGGTGATGGCCGAGACCAACGCGATCTTCGGCGGCGAGCACTCGGGCCACTTCTACTTCCGTGACTTCTGGCGTGCGGACTCCGGCATGCTCGCCGCCCTCCACGTGCTGGCCGCGCTCGCCGAGCAGGAACAGCCGCTGTCGGCGTTGCTCGCCGGCTACGAGCGGTACGCCGCCAGCGGCGAGATCAACTCCGAGGTCGCCGACACCCACGCCGTGCTGGCGCGGATCCGCACGAGCCTCGCGGGGCGCGACGGGGTGGAACTCGACGAGCTCGACGGCCTGTCCGCCACCCACCAGGACTGGGCGTTCAACGTCCGTCCGTCCAACACCGAGCCGCTGCTGCGGCTCAACGTGGAAGGGGCCGACCGCGCCACCATGGAGCAGATCCGAGACGACCTGTTGGCCCTGATCAGGAGCGACGCATGAACCTCGACCCCCAGCTGCTCGCGATCATCGTGTGCCCGAGCTGCCACGCAGACCTGGAAGTGCAGGGAGAGGAGCTCGCCTGCACCGGGTGCGGGCTGGTCTACCCCGTCCGCGACGACATCCCGGTCCTGCTCGTCGACCAGGCCCGCCGGCCGGACTGAGCCCGCGATGGTCTCCTGGTTCGACGAGGCGCGGCTCGACGACGAGCGGACGCTGGCCGCCGCCGACGCGGTGCTGCGCCGGCTCGCGGAGTCCGCGGCACGGGTCCGGCGGGAGTCGTACGACGCCGAGGAGGCGATGGCCGAGGCGATCGACCGCAGCCGGGACAGCGTACGCCCGCGTGCCGTGCTCGCCGCTGGTCCGGACTCCCGACTGCTCCGGGCCGTCCTCGAACCGTGGTGCCCCGTGCCATTCGTCGCCTGGCCGAGCCCCGCGCTGCCCGGCTGGGCCGGGAGCATGGATCTCGTCGTCGTGCTCGCGCCGGTCGGCACCGACGTCGGCGCAGCCTCCGCGGTCGCCGAGGGCGTCCGCCGCGGCTGCCAGCTCGTGGTGGCCTGTCCGCCGCGCTCCCTGGTCGCCCAACACGCGGTGGGCCGGTGGGCGACCGTGCTGCCGACCGTCACGGGGGACCAGCTCGCCACCGCCGTGGTGATGCTCGACTACCTCGATCGAGTCTCCCTCGGCCCACGCACAGACGTCGAGCAGGTCGCGGTTTCGCTCGAAGCCGTCGCCACCGAGTGCTCTCCGCACCGCGACCTCGCGGTCAACCCGGCCAAGATGACCGCCATCGCGCTCGCCGACACCACGCCGCTCGTCTGGGGCGGCTCCGCGCTGGCGGCCCGCGCCGCCCGCCGCGTCGCCGAGTCCATCCGTCGCGCGAGCGGACGCACGGCCCTCGCCGGCGGTGTCGACCAGCTGCTGCCCGTCATCGAGGCCACGCCGAGCCGCGACGTCTTCGACGACCCCTTCTCCGAGGACCCACCCGACCGGCGGCCGATGCTGCTCGTGCTCGACGACGGTTCCGAGGATGCTCACGCCCGCGAACAGCGCGGCCGCCTCCACGCCGCCGCCACCGCCCAAGGCGTTCGCATCGAGACCATCAGCACCGACGCCGAAACCGAGGTCGCCCGCTACGCGTCTCTACTGCTGCGCGGTACCTATACCGCCGAGTACCTCCGCCTGGGCCTCGTCAGCGACTGACTCTTGGTAGGTGCTCGCACCCCTCCGCTGGTTGAGGAGAGCCGTCGGGAATCCATTGCTGGTTGAGGAGGGCCGTCAGGCCCGTCTCGAAACCCGGTGAAGGAAGGCGCCGACCTCGCGCTGGTCACGATTGGGGGTCGGTGTTGCTGAAACCCCTGTGGAGTATGGCGATCCGGGCCGTCGGAGTGTCGGTGCCTGCTGCTTGACTTGTGCCTATGAGCGAAGCAGCGAACGGCGGGGTCGACGGCCTAGGTCCGGGCGCGCTCGACCCACATCTGGCACGTCATCGAAGAGGGACCGTTCAATCGCAGATCTTGCGTCGATGCCTCCTGGCCTCATCGCCCAGCGCACCGGCCCCGAGGAACCATGGACGATTGCTGCGCTTGCAGGCTGGGGACGACAAGGACGAATAATCACATCTCACCGCCTGCTCATCGTCTGCCCGCCGAACACGCCGGGGCTTGTGTCGCAGCGGCGAGCCTGCAAACGGTGGAAGAGTCCTGGACGCAATCGGAAGGAGAGATCATGCTCACCCTCACCGAGAACGCCAGCACGATCGTCCGCGTCATCACCTCCCAGACCAAGGGATGGCACCCGTCGTACGACGTCACGAGCGGTCGGGACCTCCGGGTCCCGGCCGCTCTGGCGTGTCCGTGGCGTCGAGGTGATCGCGCCGGATCAGGCGTGGCGCCGACGCCGTCGGGCTCGCGATAGCCTTCCGCGCATGGCTGCAGATGGTGGGACCAAGGCCGTGGTCGCGGCGCTCCTCGCGAACACCGGCATCGCGATCACGAAGTTCGCCGCATTCTTCCTCACTGGGATCAGCTCGATGCTGGCCGAGGCCATCCACTCGGTGGCTGACGCCGGCAACCAGGGCCTGCTGCTGCTCGGGGGCAAGCGCTCCCAACGGGAGGCCACCGAGGAGCACCCCTTCGGCTACGGCCGGGAGCGCTACATTTACGCGTTCATCGTGGCGATCGTGCTGTTCAGCGTCGGCGGTCTCTTCGCGCTCTACGAGGCGTACCACAAGTACCACGAGATCGTGGAGGGCGAGGCGGAGCTGCCGGACGGCTGGACCAGGTTCGTGCCGCTGGTCGTCTTGGGCATCGCGATCGTGCTCGAGTCGCTGTCGTTCCGCACGGCCATCATCGAGACCGACAAGGTCAGGGGGAAGGCGTCGTACGCCCAGTTCATCAGGCGCGCGAAGCAGCCCGAGCTGCCCGTGATCCTGCTGGAGGACCTCGCCGCTCTCCTCGGTCTGGTCTTCGCCTTCGTCGCCGTCAGCCTGATGCTGTTCACCGGCAACCTCTACTTCGACGTGGGCGGTACGGCGCTCATCGGGATCCTGCTGGTGGTCGTGGCGATCACGCTGGCCATCGAGACCAAGAGCCTGCTCCTGGGTGAGTCGGCGAGCCCCGTGGCCCAGGAGAAGATCCGATCGGCCCTGGACGCCACCCGCATCTTCGAGCGCATCATCCACCTGAAGACCCTCCACCTGGGTCCCGAGGAGCTGCTCGTCGCCGCCAAGGTCGGCGTCGCGCAAGGGGCGACCGCCGACCAGATCGCGAAAGCGATCGACGAGGCGGAGCAGGCGATCCGGGTCGCCGAGCCGACCGCGCAGACGATCTACCTGGAGCCCGACATCTACCGCGCCGACTACGTCCCTGTCGACCTCCCCGAGCCTCCGCCGCCCGCCGGTCACTGAGGGCATCGCGGGGGCCCGCGAGGATTCAATGTCGAGCGACCTCCCGGTCTAACCTGATCCAACGCGCTTGTTTCGCCCGCGAAGCGCACCGGACATTCGAGGGGACGGCTCATGGACCACAAGGTCGCTGACATAAATCTGGCCGACTACGGCCGCACCGAAATCGCCCTGGCCGAGCACGAGATGCCCGGCCTGATGGCGATGCGGGAGCGGTACGGCGACTCCAAGCCGCTCGCCGGGGCGCGGATCGCCGGCTCACTGCACATGACCATCCAGACCGCCGTCCTCATCGAGACTCTGGTCGCGCTCGGCGCCGAGGTGCGCTGGGCGTCCTGCAACATCTTCTCCACCCAGGACCACGCCGCGGCCGCAGTCGCCGTCGGTCCGGAAGGCACCGCCGACGCACTCGCCGGCGTCCCCGTCTTCGCCTGGAAGGGCGAGACGCTGGAGGAGTACTGGTGGTGCACCCAGCAGATCCTGCGCTGGCCGGCCGGCCCCGACGGAACAGCACGGTTCGCCAACATGATCCTCGACGACGGGGGCGACGCCACCCTGCTTGTGCACCTCGGGCTCGAGGCCGAGAAGACCGGCAAGGCACCGGACCCGGCCACCGCCACCAGCAGCGAGCAGCGGATCATCTTCGAGGTGCTCCAGGCCTCGCTCGTCGAGAGCCAGGACCGCTGGACCCAGATCGCCGGCGAGATCATGGGCGTCACCGAGGAGACCACCACCGGTGTCCACCGTCTCTACGAAATGATGAAGGAAGGCTCGCTGCTCTTCCCGGCCATCAACGTCAACGACTCGGTCACCAAGTCCAAGTTCGACAACAAGTACGGCTGCCGCCACTCGCTGATCGACGGCATCAACCGCGCCACCGACGTGCTCATCGGCGGCAAGGTCGCTGTCGTCTGCGGCTACGGCGACGTCGGCAAGGGTTGCGCCGAGTCGCTGCGCGGCCAGGGCGCCCGCGTCGTCATCACCGAGATCGACCCCATCTGCGCGCTGCAGGCCGCCATGGACGGCTACCAGGTCGCGACCCTGGAGGACGTGCTCCCGGTCGCCGACATCATCATCACCGCGACCGGCAACAAGGACGTCGTCACCGCCGACCAGATGAGCCGGATGA
>Ga0136617_10006206_pt1 | contig 10693 bp, 7 predicted proteins | sample AntDrymUQ3222106_2_FD_129672 | JGI IMG/M metagenome (GOLD analysis project Ga0136617, IMG submission 129672) | Polar desert sand microbial communities from Dry Valleys, Antarctica - metaG UQ322 (21.06) | ecosystem: Environmental > Terrestrial > Soil > Desert | place: Antarctica: Dry Valley...
AAATTGTGCGCGTTGTGCCAGTTCGTGTTCGCGTATTGCGGCATGTCCAGCCACGGGAACCCGCCGTAGGGCTGGTTCAGCACGTTGACCTTCACCTCGTTGGTCACCACGCCCTGCTGGTTGACCAGGTTCTCCTGGGTGATGGCCAGGCCGCGCATCCGGTCCGCCTCCGCCCAGAGAACCGTCTCGACCACGTGGGCGGGCACGATCTCGAAGTAATTGGTGAAGTCGAACCGCGTGGAACCGTTGAACACGCCGCCGTTGCTCTGCACGAGGCGGGCGAATTCCATCTTCCCGAGGTTCTCGGAGGCCTGGAACATCATGTGCTCGAACAGGTGGGCGAACCCCGTGCGGTCCCGCGGCTCGTTGCGGAAGCCGATGTTGTAGTAGACGGCCACGGTGGCGACGGGCGCCGTGGTGTCGCGCGAGATGACGACCTTCAGGCCGTTGTCGAGCTTGTGGTACTCGACCGGGACCTGGAGGCCGCCGGTCGCCAGCGCCGCCGGCAACGTTGGGGGCACCAGCAGGGCAAGGACGGCGGCGAGGCGCAAGGCGCGTTTCATCGAATGAAGCCTCCTGGTCGAAGCGGCGCACGAGGGCGCCAAGGTATCCCCTAGGCCCCTACGACAACGACGCGCGCCGAGTTCCGTAAGAGTTGCCGTGGAGCGCGATAGCCCCAACCGCGCGCTCGGGGTGCCGCTCCGCGCATCGACCGCTGTTGGCGGCTGGTGGCTCGGTTCAACTCTGCGCTCCGCGGTCACCCCTGCGCGCGCGGACCCACGCCCGCGCCCACCACCATCAGCGGCGACGCTCCGTGGCTGACGCGTCGTCCGCTGCATCGCGCGCCCTGTGATCCGCTGCCAGGTTGTCTCTGTGGCTTATCTTCGGGGGGCCGCCGCCACCGGCACCTTGTCGATCTTCACCTTGCTGATCCGGTTCTTCTCGACGTCCACCACGGTCAACCGGTGGCCCCCCAGGTCCACGAACTCCCCGCCGCGGGGAACGGCGCCCAGGCTTTCCAGCAGGAACCCGGCCACCGTCTCGAACTCCGCCGACTCCGGAATGGGGATCTGGTAGCTCGCGCGCAGGTCGGCTGCGGACAACGTGCCGTCGACCACGAGGGACCCATCGCGCAGCCGCTCGACCGGCCGCTCCTCCCAGTCATACTCGTCCTGGATCTCGCCGACGATCTCCTCCAGCAGGTCCTCGAGGGTGACGAGGCCGACCAGCGAGCCATGCTCGTCGATGACGAGCGCCATGTGGGTACGGCGCTTCTGCAGCTCCTTCAGGAGTTCGCCGACCTTCTTGGTCTCGGGGACGAAGTGCACCGGGTGCAGGATCTTCCGCAGCACGATGGGCTGGCGGCGCTCCAGCAGGCGCAACACGTCCTTGATGTAGACGAGCCCGATGATGTTGTCGGGCGTGTCGTCATGTACGGGAATGCGGGTGTAGCCACCCTCGACGATCAGGTGCTCGACTTCCCCCGGCGGTGTCGACACGTCGAGGGCGAAGATCTTGGTGCGGGGCACCATGACCTTCTTGACCGGCGTCTCCGAGAACTCGAAGACGCTGTGGATCAGCTCCTCCTCGGTCTGGTCGAGGACGCCCTGGTGACGGCCCTCGGTGACGAGATGGCGGATCTCCTCCTCGGAGACGAAGGTGCGATGGCCCATGTCGCGGAGGCGGAACGCCCAGAGCACCGCGCGCGTCGAGGCGGTCAGGACGGCGACGATTCCGCGGGCCAGCCGGGCCATCCACCAGAGCGGCGTGGCGACGATCATGGCCACGGTGTCCGTGAAGCGCAGCGCGAGCGCCTTGGGGACGAGCTCCCCCAGGATGAGCTCGAAGTAGACGATCCCCCCGCCGATCAGCACCGTCGCCACCATGGTTGGCGGCAGATACGCGGCGACCGCGGTCCGCTCGATCATCGGCTCCACGTAACGGCTGGCCAGGTAGCCCCCGGCCACCCCGGCCAGAGTGCCCATCAGCGTGACGCCGATCTGGACGGTGGCCAGGAAGCCGTCCATGTTGGCCTGCAGCTCCTTGAGCCGCCGCGCCGCGCGCCGCCCCTCGGCGATGAGGGCGTCGATGCGGCTGCGGCGCATCGAAATCACGGCAATCTCCGCCCCGGAGAAGATCCCGTTCCCCACCAGCAGGAAGCAGATCGCAACGATCAGCCAGACGGGGTCGCCCATTGGCGGGCGATGTTATCAGGTCGCCTGCGCGCCTTGTCTCGTCCGCCGCTGTGGTGGTAGCTTGAGCGTTTTGGAGGAACATTTGGCCAGCGAGGAGTTCGACCTCACCGTCATCGGCAGCGGTCCCGGCGGCTACGTGGCAGCCATCCGCGCCTCCCAGATGGGGCTGAAGACGGCGGTCGTCGAGCGCGATCCCGGCGGCACCGGCGGCACCTGCCTGCTGCGGGGGTGCATCCCCACCAAAGCCCTTCTCCACACCGCCGATCTCTTCGACGAGATCAAGCACGGCAAGGACTACGGGATCAACGTCGAGGGGCTGAGCCTCGATTTCGCCATCGTCCAGAACCGCAAGAACCGCATCGTGGGTCGGCTGAGCAAGGGAATCGAGAGCTACCTCTTCAAGAAGAACAAGATCACGCTCTTCAAGGGCCAGGGGCGGCTCGAAGGCGGGCGCAGCGTCGTGGTCAAGGGCGAAGGCGGCGAGACCAGGATCAAGACGAAGAACGTCATCCTGGCCACGGGATCGAAACCGCGCAGCATCCCCGGCCTGGCCCCGGACGGGAAGTCGATCATCACCTCCGACGAGATCCTGCAGATCGACCACGTCCCCAAGAGCCTCATCGTGATCGGGGCGGGCGCGGTCGGGATCGAGTTCGCGTCCGTCTTCGCGCGGTTCGGATCGACGGTCACCGTCATCGAGATGGCGCCGCGCGTGCTGCCCCTCGAGGACGAGGAGATCTCGGCCGAGGCCGGGAAGTTGCTCCGCAAGTACATGACCATCCACACCGGAGCCAAGACGGAGGGCGCCCTGAAGGGCGGGCAAGGTGTGGAGGTGGCCTTCCGGGACGAGAAGGAAAAGGCGACGTCCATCACAGGCGAGATCCTGCTCGTCGCCGTCGGTCGCGGCCCCGTCACCGACGGGCTCGGCCTCGAGACGACGAAAGTGCAGCTGGAGCGTGACTACGTTCGGGTGAACGAAATGATGGAAACCGACGAACCCGGCGTCTTCGCCATCGGCGACGTCGTGACCGTCGGGGGCCGCCCGCATCCGCAGCTGGCGCATGTCGCCTCCGCGGAGGGCATCGGCGTGGCGGAGCGCCTGGCCGGGAAGCACGTCGAGCCGGTGAACTACGACCAGGTCCCTTCGGCGACGTATTGCATGCCCGAGGTCGCCGGCGTTGGTCTGACCGAGGCGGAGGCCAAGAAGCGCGGGTACGACGTCAAGGTGGGCAGGTTCCCGTTCGCCAACCTCGCCAAGCCGCGGATCATCGGGCAGGACGGCGGGTTCGTGAAGGTGGTCTCCGAGGGCAAGTACGACGAGGTCCTGGGCGTGCACATCGTCGGCCCGCACGCGACGGACCTCATTTCCGAGGCCTGCGTCGCCCTGCGGCTCGAGAGCACGACCGAGGAGCTGACGCGGACGATCCACCCGCATCCGACGCTGCCGGAGGCGCTGATGCAGGCGGCCGAAGCCGTGTACGGCCATGCCATCGACGCGTAGCCCCCCGAAGAATAGCCACAGAGACACAGAGACACAGAGAACGGCACAGAGAACGGAGTGAAACCAGCCGCAGCGGATCTCTCCAAGGAACAACGGATCGAGCTGTATCGATTCATGCGGCTGAACCGCATGGTCGAGGAGAAGCTCACCAACCTCTACCGGCAGGGCAAGGTGGTCGGCGGGCTCTATCGCAGCCTCGGTCAGGAGGCGTGCTCCGTGGGCAGCGCCTACGCCCTCGAGCGCGGCGACATCTTCACCCCGCTCATCCGCGACCTCGGCGCGATCTTCGTCATGGGCGGTAAGCCGCGTGACGTCCTGGCCCAGTACATGGCCAAGGCGACCGGCCCCACCCACGGACGCGATCTCAACACGCACTTCGGCTGGATCACCGAGGAGAGCGTGATGCCGTCCGTCATCTCGATGCTTGGCGACATGGTGCCGATCCTCGTGGGGGCGGCCATCGCGGCCCGCATGCAGGGCAAGCGGTCGGTGGCGCTCAACTGGATCGGGGACGGCGGCACATCGACGGGCGCCTTCCACGAGGGGTTGAACTTCGCGTGCGTGCAGAAGGCGCCGTTCGTGCTCATCGTCGAGAACAACAAGTGGGCGTACTCGACGCCCGTGCACAAGCAGACCGCCAACCCGCGCTTCGTCGACCGTGCCCGCGCGTACGGCTGCTACGGCGAGCAGGTGGACGGCAACGACGTGCTGGCCGTGTACGAGGTCACCCGCCGCGCGCTGCAGCGCGCGCGTAACGGCCAGGGGCCCACGCTCATCGAAGCGGACACGATGCGCATGCGCGGCCACGCCGAGCACGACGACATGAAGTACGTGCCGCGGGAGCAGATCGAGGAGTGGGCGAAGAAGGACCCCATCGCCCTCTACGAGCGGAGGCTGACGGGCAGTGGGACCGCGACCGCCGACGAGCTGGCCGCGGTTGTCGCCGCCCTCGATGCCCAGCTCCAGGAGGATCTGGCGTGGGCGGAAGCGAGCCCCATGCCGGATCCGGAGACCGGACTGTCCGGCGTCTACGGCGATCGCGAGACGGCGCGGCCGCTGCCGCCGATCGTCGCGGAGTGGGAGAAGAGAAGCGCGCTCACTTTGCGCGAGCCGAAATAGTGCCTGTCCTCACCTACCTCGAGGCCATCCGGCAGGCCATGCTGGACGAGATGGACAAGGACCCCCGCGTCTTCGTCATCGGGGAGGATGTGGGCACGTACGGCGGCGCGTTCCGGGTCACGGCGGGGTTTCTCGAGCGCTTCGGCGAGGGCCGCGTCATCGACACGCCCATCAGCGAGTCCGCGATCATCGGAGCATCCATCGGCGCCGCCCTCATGGGAATGCGGCCGATCGCGGAGATGCAGTTCATCGACTTCATCGCCTGCGGCTTCGACCAGATCGTGAATTACGCGGCGAAGAGCCGGTACCGCTGGGGCGGCGGCGTGCCCATGGTCATCCGCGGTCCCGCGGGCGGGGGCGTGCACGGCGGCCCGTTCCACAGCCAGAACCCCGAGAGCTACTTCATGAACGTGCCCGGGCTCAAGATCGTAGCCCCCGGCACCCCCGGCGACGCCAAGGGGCTGATGACCGCCGCCATACGCGATCCCGATCCCGTCATCTACCTCGAGCACAAGTTCCTGTATCGCCGGCTTAAGGAAGACCTGCCCGAGGGCGAGCACGTGGTGCCGATCGGCAAGGCAAAGGTTGCACGGGCGGGCAAGGACGTCTCGATCATCACCTACGCGGCCATGCTGCAGGTGGCGCTGGAGGCGGCCGCGGCCGCGGAGGTCGACGGCATCGACGTCGAGGTGCTCGACCTGCGCACGCTTCTGCCGCTCGATGAAGAAGCCATCCTCGCCACCGCGGGAAAGACGGGCAAGGTGATCGTGCTGCACGAGGCGACGCGTACCGGCGGCCCCGGCGGCGAAGTCTCGGCCCTCATCGCGGAGCGTGCGTTCGAGTATCTCGACGCCCCCATCGTGCGTATCGCCCCGCCCGACACGCCGGTGCCCTACTCGCCGCCTCTCGAGGACTATTTCCTGCCGAATGCGGGGAAGGTCGGCAAGGCCATACGCGCGCTCTATGATTACTGAGCGGCTAACCCCCCGCCGCTCGGCGGAAGTGAATCCCGCGTCGCATCGGTAACTCGTTCCTGAACCGGAGACCTCAATGACCGACGTCATCATGCCCCAGATGGGCGAGTCCATCGCCGAGGGCACCATCACCAAGTGGATGAAGAAGGTCGGCGACAAGGTGGAGCGGGACGAGCCGCTCTTCGAGATCTCCACCGACAAGGTGGACGCCGAGATCCCCGCTCCCGCCGCCGGCATCCTCAAGGAGATCCGCGTCGAGACGGGTACGACGGTTGCCATCAACACCGTGGTCGGGATCATCGGGGCGGAGGGCGAAGGCGCTGGGGTCGCAGCGCCCACCCCGGCACAGGCCGCACCGCAGGCCCCGGCTGCTGCGGCCGCACCGCGGCCCGCTCAGGCTGCTCAGGCTGGCCAGCCTGCTGAACCTGCCCAGACCTCGCCATCGCAACCGCCCCTTCCGGCACCGCCGGCGGGCAGTCCGGCCCCGCCTCAGGCTGCGGCGCAGTCGGACGGAGCGGCGACGGCGGCCCCTTCGTCTTCGTCCGCGACCAGCCCGGCCACCCCGTCCGCCGGTGCTCCGCTCGGCGCCGCAGAAGCGCCGGGCACCCAGGCACCGCGCCCCCCCGCTTCATCGGGCGCTTCCCCGGCCCCTCCGTCCGGCGCTTCCGTTCCTCCGTCCGCTCCCGCGCAATCCGCGGCGGAGAAGCCACGCGCGGAGATGACGGTCGACGAGCTTCGGCAGACGCGCTCGTCGCCCGTGGTGCGCAAGATCGCCGCCGAGCACAACGTGGACATCCGCCAGATCCCGGGGACCGGCATCGCGGGCCGCGTCACCAAGAACGACATCCTCGGCCACATCGAAACCAAGCCCGCCGATCCGGGGCAGGCGGAGGCGGGCGCGCCGCCGTCCGCGCCCTCTCAATCGGCGCCGCAATCCGCGCCGCAGCCGGCCCCGAAAGCCGCTTCCACAGCGCCCGCCGACCGCCCCACCCAGGCGCCACGTCCGCAGCCGCAGTCGGCGGCGCCCTCTGTTCCGGCGACGCCCTTCGTCCCCGCCTACCAGCCGGGCGAGCGCGTGCAGGTCGTCCCCATGTCGCCCATCCGCCGCAAGACGGCCGAGCACATGGTCCTCTCGAAGCGCATCTCCGCCCACGTCACCACCGTCTTCGAGATGGACATGGCGAGGATAGACGCGCTGCGGAAGAAGTACCGCCAGCAGTACGAGGAGCGCAGCGGCATCAAGCTCACGTACCTGCCGTTCATCCTGAAGGCGACGATCGACGCCATCAAGGCCTTTCCCATCGTGAACTCCAGCGTCGAAGGCGACTCGATCGTCCACAAGCAGGACATCAACATCGGCCTGGCGGTGGCGCTGGACTGGGGATTGATCGTCCCCGTCATCCGCAACGCCGACGAGAAGAACATCCTCGGCCTCGCCCGCGCCGTGAATGACCTCGCGGACCGCGCGCGCAACAAGAAGCTGAAGGTCGACGAGGTCCAGGGCGGCACCTTCACCGTCACCAACCCCGGCGTCTTCGGCAGCCTGTTCGGGACGCCGATCATCAACCAGCCCCAGGTGGCGATCCTCGGGATCGGGACGATCGAAAAGCGCGCCGTCGTCCGCGACGACGCCATCGCGATCCGGACCATGGCCTTCTTTGCCCTGAGCTTTGACCATCGCATCGTCGACGGCGCAGACGCCGACCGCTTCATGGCCCACATCAAGAAGGGCCTCTCGGAGTTCGACGAGTCCGGCCTGTGAGATTGAGCGTCCTCGGCCCGGTATCGCGCGGAAATGGCGGGAGCGAGACAGAGTCCCGCCCCGAGTTAGCCACCGGGCCTGCGGGCGGGGGGTGAGACCGCGATGAAGCGGCCCCTCCTGGTGCGCCACCTCGGCCGCCTGCCTTACGCCGAGGGACTGCAGATCCAGGAGCTACTCGTCGCGGAGCGCCAGGCCGGCCGCATCATCGACGTGCTCCTGATGCTCGAGCACGATCCGGTCTTCACCATGGGGCGCAACGCGCGCGCGGAGAACGTGCTCGTCTCCGCGGACGCCCTGCGCGAGCGCGGCTTCGAGATCTTCGAGACCGGCCGCGGCGGTGACGTGACCTACCACGGCCCCGGCCAGGTCGTCGGCTACCCGATTCTCGAGCTGCCGGCCGATCGCCGCGACGTGCATCGGTACGTGCGCGATCTCGAGGAAGTGATGATCCGCGGCTGCGCCGACTTTGGCATCACCGCCGCGCGCATCGGCGGCAAGACCGGGGCCTGGGTCGGTACCGACAAGGTCGGCGCCATTGGCGTCCGCATCGCGCGCTGGGTGACATCGCACGGTTTCGCGCTCAACGTGACGAACGATCTCGATCCCTTTGCCCTCATCGTGCCGTGCGGCATCCGCGACCATGGCGTGACGAGCCTTTCGCGGCTGCTCGGCCGCGACGTGTTGGCGGAGGACGTGGCGGTCCGCCTGTCGGGGCATGTTGCGGACGTATTCGATCTCGAGATCGCGGCCGGCCAGCCCGCGCCTTGACCGCTGTCCGGCAGGCTGTCCGGCGATCGCCCCTGGCGACGTTTTTCGTGCTCTCGTTTTCCTTCACCTGAGCCCTCCTCCCGCTGACGGGCCGCTCGGTCGCCTTCAGCCGGTTGGCGCGGCGGTCGGATCGAAAGAAACCGTAACCGCCAGGCCCTCGCGTTCGTAATCCCCCGGTGGAGGGCTCTGCCTTGCAACTGATGCCGAACCATCGCCGCTTCCTGATCGTGGCTGCCATCGCGAGCGCCGTTCTGTCCGCAGTCGCCGTCATGGCGTTGGACGGGCCGCTCGCCGTCGCGTTGCGCTCACTGTCACGCGACCTCCGCGGCGCCGTTCAGGGTCTCGTGGGCGTGGTCGAGATCGTGTTCGCGTTTCGGATTTCGCCCTACCTGTACGGTGGCCTGCTGGTACTTGCGGGGATCGTGGCTTTGCGAGTCACTGCGTCGAAACTCGTTCCGCGCGCGCTGCTATTCCTCGGCCTCAGCCACGTGACAGCGCGCTTCATTGCCGACATCCTGAAGCCGCCGTTCTCGCGGCTGCGTCCCTTCGAAGCGCTCGCAGCCGACGGCTGGCACGACACCTGGTTCGCGCCGATCGGCAACTCCTTTCCGTCCGGGCACGCCGTACACTTCTGGAGCCTGTTCTTTCCCCTCGTCGTCCTCTTTCCGCGGTGGATCCTGCCCCTGGTCGTGCTACCCCTTGTCGTATCCGCCGCGCGCGTGGCCGTGAACGATCATTACCTTGGAGACGTCCTGGCGTCGGCTGCGATCGCAGCGCTCATCACGTGGGCCTACGCAATTGCGCTCCTCGAGTCGGACGCACCGCCTGGCCGGTCAACCTCTCTCTCGCCGGGCCTCCGAGAACAGCCGAGCGTTGCGCAGCGCGACGACCAGGAACTCGGCAATCGTCTCCCCCACCGCCACGGCGTCGAGGTCGAACGTGCGAGGGTGCGCGGCCTGGAAATCGATGGCGCCGATCGCCTCGCCGCCGTCGAGCAGCGGGATGACCATCTCCGCGTGGGTGCCGGGAACGTCCGGGTGGTAGTCGGGATCGCGCGACACGTCCGCCACGACCTGCGGGGCCTTCTTCCGTAGCGCGCGGCCGATGACCCCGCCCGTGGGCCCCTGCACGCGCCCCGAGCTACGGCGTCCGACTCCGCTGCGTCCCGCCCAGCGACCGACGAGGACGCCCTCGTCGTCGAGCACCACGATGGCCACGTAGGTGTGATTCATGCGGGCCTGGATCGTCTCCGCCGCCTCCTGCATCAACCGCTCGGGATCGAGGATGGCGGCGATGCGATGGGCGACGCTGCCCAGAAGCCCGATCTGCTCGGCGCGATGCTGGCTCTCCGCCTCCGACTGCCGCAGCGCTTCGTTGGCGCGTGCGAGCTCGCGGGCTTTCTCCTTCGCCTGCGCGCCGTGGTCCTGCTCCTCGGCGAGGCGGCGAACGACCTCGGCCTCCTGCGCGCGCAGGAAGATCTCGAGGCGCCGGTCGAAGAGCTCGTGCAGGGCCACGAGCGAATCGGCAAGGGATTCACGGTCGGGCGCCGTGTCGATGATGGCCGGGATGGACGCACGGTAGAACGCGCCCACCGCCATGAGCACCATCGGCAGGCTGTTGACCGATGCTGCCGCGTCCTTCTCGTCGTCCGCCTGCAGCCGGCCCAGCTCGCCGTCGGCGAGGCGCGCAAGCAGGATATCGACGTTGTGCTCCGCGTAGACGCGGATGTCCGGGGCGATGCGGGGCGCCACCTCGGCCAGCTCGCGGACCCACGCCTCGACCAGCCGGTCCCGGTGCGGCTTCAGGTGTGCGGCCGCCTTCTGCAGCGCCAGCGCGAGCGGGGTCGTCATCCGTTTCTCTCTCCGATGTAAAGGTGCGCGATGCCGCCCGTCAAGGGATGCCACGCCACGCGCGCGAACCCGCCCTCGCCCATGAGGGCGCCGAAGTCCGCGGGCCGCGCGAAACGGGCGACCGACGCAGGGAGGTACGCGTAGGCACCCGCGTCGCCGCTGACCCAGCCGCCGATGCGCGGGAGCACATGCGTGAAGTACAGCCGGTAGGCGCCGCCCAGGGCCCCTTGCGGCATGGAGAACTCGAGAATCAAGGCCCGTCCTCCCGGGCGCAGCACGCGGTGCATCTCGCGCAGCGCGGCCCGCGGGTCTCCCACGTTGCGGATGCCGAAGGCAACGGTCACCGCGTCGACAGAGCCGGAGGCGACGGGCAGCCGCTCCGCATCGCCGGCCGCCATCTTCCCGCGCTCCGCAAGCCCATGGCGGCGGAGCTTGGCGCCACCGCGGGTCAGCATCCCGCTCGAGAGGTCGATCCCCAGTCCGCTCCGGGCGGGGTCGCGGCGCAGGAACTCGATGAGCAGGTC
>Ga0136617_10006207_pt1 | contig 10691 bp, 20 predicted proteins | sample AntDrymUQ3222106_2_FD_129672 | JGI IMG/M metagenome (GOLD analysis project Ga0136617, IMG submission 129672) | Polar desert sand microbial communities from Dry Valleys, Antarctica - metaG UQ322 (21.06) | ecosystem: Environmental > Terrestrial > Soil > Desert | place: Antarctica: Dry Valley...
AAAAAGCCTTGTTTATTAAGTTCTTTTTCGGCTTTGGCATTCCATTTGGCATAGGCTTTGAGTTCCTTTCGCGACCGCTCGGCGACATCATCGGGCGTTGATTTGAATTCCCCCATCACATCCGGCGCGGCTTCGCGCTTCTCGATGTCATATTCGTTCTGGTCGAAATCAACGAGCGTGAAAAAGTCGGCGTGGTCGGGGAAGATAATTTTGACTTTATTTTTGCTTGATTGCCGGGCGACAAGATTTTGAAAAAGCTGGTCGGTCGGAAGCTGGTAGCAAATGCCTTTGTGACGGAAGGTTAAATCGCCCGCGATAATCACATCGAATTCGTCAACCAGGAAAGCTGACTTCAAGACGTTAGCGTCAACCGTCCTGACAAGATGGCGTTGGGCGTTCCAGCGGTTCATTGGAGTTTCGCCGGTCGTGCGATGGACGCGGTTGTTATATTCGCGCTCCATTTGCCGGGCGAAACGCTCAAGCACGTCAATTTCTATAATTCGCCCTTCGGCAAGCAGCAGACCGAGTAGTTTTTCAATTTTTTCAACGTATTGATGACCGTTTTCGACTTTGCCGGTCGCGCGGCTGTTACCGGCTTTGTGCTGTTCGAGTTTGTAACCGCCGCTATTCGTCAGAGCTTTATCGAGTATTTGCGCGGAGCGTTTATTGCGCCCGAATTTGATAATCGCGTCATTGTCGGTGTAAAGAATTTTCGGGATGCCCATTTCTTCATACGCCTGCATTAAAAAGGCGACGACGTGCGACGAGTTCGGTTTATCGCAGGGAACGAACCTGAGAAAGCGGCGGCGCGAATGATCGTCAACGAGCAGAAATCGCCAGACGCGGACGCGGTTTTTGTTTTCGTTTTCGTGGTTTTTCGAGACTTCCAAACTTGAAACCTGCACGATGCGGCGCGTCTTGGTGTCATACCAGCGTTCCTTCGAGCCGGAAATATCGAACTGGAAAACGTCGCCGGGCGCAGCGGCTTCAAAGCGTCTGAAATTTGTGCGATTCGAGCGGCGATTTTTCCGGTTGAGTCCGTGCTGGTTCAAATACCGGACAAAGGTTGCAAGCTCGACCGGAATTGTATAGCCGCGCAGTTTTGCCGTCCGCAGTGCCTCGCTTGGGTCGATATTATATTGAACGACTAAAGAGGCGGCGATTTTTAAGCCTTCGTGTTGCATCAAATCGGCGGTGCGTTTTCCTTTGTCGGCGCGTGTTTTCTGCGCGGGACGAAGGTGTTTTGTAATTTCGTAAATTCTTGATTTCGAGACATTGTAAAATTTAGCCAGGCGTTCAGCCTCATCACTAATCTGGCTGCGATTAGTGCAACGCCCGATTGACTTCTCGATGTCGTCAACGGCTAATTTTCCCAGCACTCTGCTACTCATTTGTTTCATCGGTTGATCCTTTCAAAAAAGATAAATGATTGGCGCGAGGTTCGGGCTGTGGAAACCCGCGCCTTTCAGGTTTATGCAGCAACGGCTGCTGTGGGAGTATTAAGACGCGACATCGCGCGGAAGGAAACGAGAAGACGTTGGAGTTCCAGGTCGTCAAGTTCTTTGGCGGATGTGCGACCGTCGAACAACTCACCGATGTATTGTTCGTATTTGGCTTTATCAGAACCTTCGATATAACCGATTTTCGCAGCTAATACGTGAAGTTCCTGATATTGCGGTTGGCGAGGGTCATATTTGGTATGTGCCGTTGATGCTTGACCTGTCTTGATAAAATTCTGATGTGCGCGGAAAAGATTGATGCCGACATTGCGAATTCCCGAACGAAAAGCGCGTGACGTGGCGACGGCTTCGGCGTATTTTTTATTTGACACAAATTCTTCGCCGAATAATGTTTCGCCGATTTCGCAACTGCCGATTGAACCGCGCTGGCGACCATCGGGAAGCGTCACGACGCAATGCACGGTTACAATTGAGCCGTCAAATTCTACTTTCGTCGGTTCGATATTTTGAATATCGGTTAATTTCAAACTCAAAATACTAACCGCTTCGTGGTCGAAAATCGGCGTTGTTTCCGCGCCTTCAAAGCTGATTTGCGAAACGTCGAGTCCGTGCGTTTCGGTCAATTCTTTGAGCAGTTGTATTTGCGCCGTCGTGTGAATTTTTTGTGTTGTTTCTGACATTTTTTTTTCTCCTAAAATTAAAATTCCTAGTCCATCAATTCTTCAAGCTCTTCGTCGTTTAAGTTTGCGGTAATTGAAGCAAACTCGTTTTCCTCCGGCGCGATTGCCGAAGAATTTTTAACCTGTTTGAGAGGCGCGTTTTCCTGAGCGTCTTCGTCAAAGCCTAACTGCAAATTTTTGTGACCGTAGGTTTGTGCCAGCCCAGTCAATTCACCATTGAAGGAACGCAGATAAACTAAGCCCTGTTCTTTGATTTGCGCTTTTTCAATCGCCGTTAATTGCTTAATGTAATTACGCAGTTGAATGAGCGGCGTAATGACGCGCATATACATTTCAAAATGTGTGGTTTCGCCTTTGCCGGTGAAACTTCCGGCATCGAGTTTTTTCTGCAAGCCTTCGATTTCCTTTTCGCCGCGCTCGATTTTTTCTTTTTGTTTATTGGTTTTGGCGTTGAGCGTGGCGTTTTGGTCGGCGACGGCGGAGAGAACTTGCAAAAGGCGCGTGCGGTCGGAGAGTTCGATTTCTTCTGTTTGTTGTTCGCCTTCCGCGCCCGTCACGATTAATACCTTTTCGCCATCAATTTGAACATTGCCTTTACCGAGCAGCTTGCGTGTAGATAGCGGAACGCCCGCTTCACTAAGTGAATCGAATAACGTTTCTCCCTCGTTTTCAAAAATAGTTTTGCGCTGATAGAATTCGCTTTTTGTCATCAGCGAGTGTTCAGATTCATCGAGAAAATCGGCAAAACGTTTAAAACCAAATGATTCGTGCATTTTTTCCTGCTGAAAAGCAATCGTAACTTTTATAGCTTGCGTCGATAATGATTTTGATATTTGGTCAACCGAGCGAATTGCGCCGATTAATTTCAATGCCTTGTCACGTTTTGCTTGAGCGTGTTTATCCAGATGCATATTCAATGTTTCTTCGGCATACTGGTCTTCAATTTCTTCAATTTTTTTTTGCAGCTCCTTCATAATTTCTTTGTTTAAATTCACGCTGGCGTGAATTTAAACTCTCCTTTTTCATCAAAAATAAAAATAAAAGTCAATAAAAACGGGAGTTTGTGTTTTTTTTAAATTCACGCAGGCTGAATTTAAACTCCTTCCTTGTATCGTCTAAGCCTATGAGCTAATTTGATTAGCCGTTTTCCAAAAGTCCATTCTTTTTGTTCGTTTTGGATTGCCCAGCCGAGCATTTCGAGCGTCATCAAAACTCTCCGGCATTTGTCGTAAGGCAAATCGCTGCGCTCCATAATTCGTTTTATTTCGACCGGCTCAAAGTTCGCGCCTTCCAGAGCTTCCAGAATTTTAATCGTGTGAACCGTATTTTCATTGGCATAATCCTTTGCTTGGCGTTCGGGCATTTAGTCCTCTTCCTCGTCGTAATTAAAAATCTGATTCAAACCGTGCAAAAGACAAAGAATCAAATAGCACAGAAAAATAAACGCCATTTCTTTCATTGAGACTCCGCTGTAAATGAACCAAAAAGTTGTTTAATTTCTTTCTGACTTTCGTCCTGAAACCTTTCCTTTGCCTTAGACAAGGATTCGAGTTCGGCATAAATCTTATCAAGCGCGGTTTGACCAGCTTTTTGTGCGGCAGCCTGAATTGTTTTAGTAATCTCTACGCGGCTTGTTTCTTTTGGGAATATGGTCAAAAATTCGTGAAAATCTGCCGCATCTTCGTATTTCTTTACATCAATTTCTATTTCAATAATCATTTTGAATCCTCCATTTTTATATCGTTCCAAAATTTAAGTTCCATCTGCTCGGCAAAAACCGGGAAATTGTGCCGCGCAACTTTATAAATTGTAATTAGCTGTGTGACCGGCGCGGCTTTTACGCGCTCAAACCATTCTTTAAAATCGGCTAACTCCGTGACGACCCAGTAACCGCTCGGCTCGGTTTTGCGCGAACCAACCGGGAGCAGCCAGATTGAGCGAAGTTCTTCAATGAGGGCGTGAAATTTTCGCAACTGATTCTGGTTGCTCAATGTTGTCGCATCGTAAAAAGTGTCGAAGATTTCCTGACGCGGACACGGCGTTTTGCTGTCGAAATTCGTCAAAAGTCGAGCTAAATCAAATGCCTGCGGATTTATCCAGATTTGTTTTTCCTTCAGCAGTGATAACGACCGCAGCAGCATTAAAGACGCTTCATTTGGTAAAGGATGAGTCAGAAGTTTGAGGCTTGTACAAGCCTCAACAATATTGTCTGAGTTCAGAGCCATAGATGTTCCAAAACAGCGAACGCAGGTCCGGCTGGCGACGGCTTGAAACAAGGGCAGTCCTTCAAATTCGTTAGTTGACGTATTCAGCATTTCGCACCTCCACAGTATTTGTTTGGGAAACCTTGACGGCGATTTGCTCGTCATGGAGAATTCGCGCTTGAGTGCTAATTTTGAAGCGGCAAACCGGACAAAAATCGTGAAAAAATCCGACGTGCCACGTTTTAGCAAACGCTTCCCACTCAAAGTCGCTTTTGATGGAGATGAGTTTTTGACATTCATCGCATTGGAAAACGGTAACGTGCGCGGCAATCATTAATTTCCCTCCAAAATCGAGGCTTCCAAAACTTCAAGTTCAATTAGGTCAAGTCTTCTGACAATCGAGCGTTGACCGAGCGAATAGGCAATTGGCGAAGCTATAATTACGCCGCACAAAATTAAACCGAAACCGATTAATACAGTCATTAAATCCATCATGTCGCCTCCTGTTGTGCCGCATCGCGGGCGTTCATCGCCTTGACTGCTTCAATGATTTTGTTGGTCTCGCTGGTCGTGCGCGGGCGCGGATTGCCTTTGAGCATTCGTCGGCAAAGGCGTTCAAGACCTTCTTCGGTAATGCCGCGCTGCCGAGCCAGAGAATCCATCAAATCTAAATGCGCGGGTTGAGCAATTTGTTTGACTCCCAATTTTTGACGATGATAATTTACGGTGCGCGGAGCAACGTCCGGTTTCGGTTGAACGAGCTTTTCGAGCCAGTAAATAATTTGGTCGGCTTCGCTGATGTAAAGCTCGCTTGTGTGGTCGGTGCGACCGCCAGAAATCTCGGCGGCACAATCGCGCAAATCTTCGTGCGTGAGTCCGCATTTAGCAGCGAGTCCGAACATTTTCGAGTTTTGACTTATGGTTCTCAGTTTAGGCATTTCACGACCTCCATTTGATTGGCAAGTTTTTGAACACTCACCAGCGACTTTTCGGCGATGCGTTTCATTTGAAGGCAGCCGCGAACGGATACATCGCATTTAGCGATTTCCGACAAATTGCGGTGCATCTCGAATAACATATTCATCTGCGCCTTCTGCACCGTCTGGAAACGCTCGAGGTCATCAAATTTTTGTATGGTTTGGGCTGGCATAAATTTTAATCTCCTTTTGTTTTATTACTAATCACAAATAGCAAGCTGCTTTTGCAGTTCGGCAATCGCTTCTAAAATCTGACATTTGCGCTCGGCTTTCGGTGATTTGTCTAAAACTGCCTGCATCGCTTCGGTTAATTCCTTGTGCAGGCGGGACGTGCAGGGCGCGGGTTGATGCGGCACGAGCCGGGCGACGCGGGCATTGAAATCGGCTTGAACCAGCAGCAGGCGTTCGTAATCAATTCGACCGACCGGCGTTAAAAGCCGCCACAATTTCGGGTATGGATTATCTTTGCCAAGCAGTTCATAAACTCGCTTATCGGTTATTCCGAGTTCGATTGAAACTTCGATAACCAGTCCGTCAAAGGCTTGCGTCATTACTGAATTTGGGTTTTGCATTGAGTTTTCTTCGCTTTTTCGTGGCTAAAAATCAGCGACAATTCAACTATAAAAATCTGTCAAAAAAAATTAGGCTCTTTCATAAGGACGGGAGAGAACCTAAAATTAAAATTAAGAATATTGTTTGCGTAGTTTCAGCCACGCATTGAACGAAAGCTGATAAACGTGCCATTGACGGTTTGCTTTGAAACCTTCGATAGTTCCTTTTTTGATAAGCGTGATGATTTGATTGCGGCTTATCGGCGGAATATGCAAACCCTGTAAAATCATTTGCGAGTAGGCAAAAGAAACGGTAAAACTTGGTTTTTCGTCGTGGAGAATTTGTTCGCGGAAGTCGGGAAACAAATCGAGTTGTTTTTCTTCGGTTGATTTGAATTGACGGCGTTGAAGTTCGGCTTCCATTTCGTCAAAGCGAGTGATATACGCAACGCGAAATTCGATTGCTTTTTTTCCGGTAAATCCGAGAGCGGTCATTGCAAATCCGCTTTTTGTGAGTTGGTAACAGTCTATTTCTTTACCCTGCGAATTTTTAGCTTTATACGTCACAAAATTGTTGCGTATAAACTCCTCTGGGCAATGAGGCAATGTCTCTCGAATTGACCTCATAACAATCCAGTGGGAACGATTGAAATATTTTGCGATTTGTAAAGTGTCGGTATAAACGTGACCGTTGATAACTTTTAGCTTTGGGCTGTTCGACATAGTTTTTCTCCTTGAATCTCGCTCTGCAAAATTGCATAACGAAACGGCATTTTCACAGTCAGCGAAAAGTGACTTTCGTTGTCCAATTTCGGACAGCGAAACGACTAATTTAAGCGGCTTGGCGCATACGTTCGCGGACGGGTTTGAGCCACGTCGGGCGGTCAATCGTGATGCCGTATTTGGCTTTGAACCAATCGGCATAAACCGGATACCAACGATGACCGGCGATAAGCTGCCGAAGCATCACTTCGGCAGAACCGCGCGTAATCGGAAATTCCGCGTGCATCGCGCGGGCAACGTCAACGACCTTAATTCCGTTGTCTTCGAGTTTTCTTTTGATTTGTTTTTCGTTCATTGTTAGAATCTCCTATTGGTTGGCTTAAAAAATAATGTTTATTTTCATAAGCGACAATGAAGAATCTAAACGAGTCGTTGAAATATGTCAAGGGAAAATTAAACAATTTGTTGAATTTTATTTAATGAGTGAATTTGGTGAAAGATTAAAAGTGGCTTTCGGAACTCAATCAATCAGTAAAATAGCTGATAGAATGGGTGTTTCATACCAAGCAGTCAAGAATTATGTGGAAGGGCGAATCCCTGATTCTGACAAATTGATTGAAATCGCATCTTCAACGGGTTGTTCAATTCATTGGCTTTTAACAGGCGAAGGCGAAAAGGAAAGTGGCAGTAAAAAACAATTGAATCTTGACGAGGTATTTGAAAGAAAAATGCGGGAATTAATCCGCGATGAATTAGCTAAAGAAAACAGACATCCAGTATTTCCAATCAATATCGGTAATAAAGAAGAAATTGAAAATGAAAAGGCTGCTTAATTATGGATGACGAAAACAAACTAATTACGACAGAACAATTAGAGATTTTGCGGCAATTGTTTGACTCGCAAATTGAATCGGACGAAGATTTAGTTGAATTATCGAAAATTTTCACGGAGGATGAATAAGAGATGTCCTTACAATTATATTTCCCAAAACCGAGCGAAACTTTACGTCCTTTTTTTACGATTCCGGTTGCAGCCGGACAAGCTCACCAAATCGAACAAATTATTGAATGGATTAATCTTGACGAGTATGTTCGACGCGGCACTGAATCTAGTTATTACATCCGAGTTTCAGGCGATTCAATGCAGGACGTAGATATTTACGACGGCGACTTGCTGGTTGTCGAACGAACTGAATGCGCGGAAACAGGTGATATTGTGATTGCCGAAATTAACGGTGAATTTACGGTCAAAGAATTAAAAATTGAAAAGTCAAAGTTGCATCTTGTTCCGGCAAACGGCAATTATAAATCTCGCCAAATCACTCGAAAAGACAATTTTACCGTTTGGGGAAATGTTTTGTATATTATTCACAAACCCAGACGCAGGCATTAACAAGGGAGAATAAATGAAAAATCCAATCAATTTAATAATCGTCGGCGGAGTATTTTTAGCCTTGATTCTCGGTTGTTCCGGCGCGAATAAAAACGCTGCGACGCAGGTGACCGGTCCGGCAGCGACGGCTGTGAACTCCGCAGCCGCGCCGACCGAGAAGCCGATTGCCGTTCAAGCCAAAGCATTGACTAAAGAATACGATGAGAACGAGCTGGCGGCGGACGGCAAATATAAAGATAAAATGCTGGCTGTGTCCGGCAAAGTTTCAAACATCGCCGAGACGATGGGCAATGTTACCGTCCAGCTCGAAGGTTTTAATATCGCAAAATCGGTGATGTGCAATTTTGATGAAACGGAAAAAGCGAATGTCGCAAAGCTGAAAAAGGGTCAGCAGGCGACTTTAATCGGCAAAGGCGACGGCTCGACAGGCGGTTTATATGTTGGCTTGCAAGGTTGCAGAATTCAGTAAATTTCTTGACTGAGTCAAAACAGAGTTCACCAATTGTGAATTCTAAAACGGAAAAAGGCGACCGGACAAATCCGGGTCGCCTTTTTACATTTTAAATGAAAATTACGCCGCGAGTTTTTGCCCGGAAGGTTGGTTGCTTTGAATAAAATTATTCAGACTCGATTCGTAAACGTAGTGATTATCACCGCGCCCGATTTTTCTGCCTTCCAACGTCCCGTCTTCAATCAAACCGTAAATGGTTTTCCGGTCGAGTGTCGGATAAAGAATTTTCGCTAAAACACGTTCGACTTCACTGAGCTTAATCAGCCGGTCAATATTCATCAATGGAAGTTGGTAGTTTCTCATCGTTTTCTAATTAAAAAACAAGTAAATCAAGGAAGTTAAGGAAATTAAACTTTCTGCGGATAACGGGCTGTTTTCTTCGGATGTTCTCTGGCAAATTTACGTTGTCAGTCGAAAGTAATCTTCCTAGAAAAACTCGATTCTGGCAAGTAAAAATTGCGCGGAGTCGAGTTTTTTATTCGTGTATCGAGAAGTTTATCCAGAAATATATCGAGAATTTTATCAAAAATAGTAATGGCATCGGCTAAACAACAAATTATTGATTCCCTGACCGAGCTTGCCGTTCTTCAGGATGAGCGCGATTTTCTTGTCTTGAAACAGGAAAAGCAGATTGCGAAATATCGCGCCGAGTTTGAGCAGGCGACAACTCCCATTTTTGAAAAAACCAATAAGAAGCTCGCGCCGGTCAATCAGCGCATTTCCGCGCTGCAAAAGGAAGTCGAAGCGGCGATGCTCAACAATCTGGACGGGAACGGCAGACCGAAATTAAAAGTTGTTTCGACCGACGCGCTGACGGCGGAAGTTGTTCAGAGTGCATCGCGGCGCGAGATTGACGCGGAAACATTTTTTGCGGAAGTTCCCAGCCTGAAGCGGCGCGGCTCGTCGTTTTGGGAATGTTTTGCGGTGCAAATCGGCAAAGCCGAAAAGTTTTTAGGCGAGCGCATAAACGAGATTTCAAAGGTCAAAACTTCATTGAAAGTCGTCATCAAGTCAAAACAATCATGAGAAAACTAATTTTAATCTTCTGTTTATTTGTCGCCACAACCGCCTTTGATTGCGGCGGCGACGGCGGCAAACAATCCGGTGCGGGTAAGGACCTAACGCAGACGACCGCCGCCGGCGTGACCGTCATCTCCCAGGGCGGAATTACGCCGGAGCAACTCGACACGATTAACACGTCAGTTACCGAATTGCTCGCGGACGCTAAAGCACTCGGTTTCACCGAACATCTCGACCCGCGTCTTTACACGATTGGTATTGTCGCCGGTTGCGAACCGTCGAGCGACGGCACACCGTCATTCAGGATTCGCGCCGACGATTACGACGGCTCAATCTATGACAAAAACCCCGCGCCCGGCATCGGCGAAGTGCTTGCCGCCGAGCGCGTGCTGGTGGAGCGCAAACAATCGGATTGGACGCTCTATCCGGGCAATTCCTATCAAATATGTCCGGGCAATCTCGAATTGATGGCGAACACCAGCCGCTACGGGCTTGAGCATATTCTTCTCTACTGGAATCGCTTTGGTGAATATGAAGCGACGGCTAACCACTCAGGCGGTACAACTCATCCGCTGATTCAGTCCCGGCAGAAATAGTTTTTTTTAATGACAGATTCAAAGAGAACAATTGAATTTCCGCCGCTGCCGTCATTTCCGCAGCCGTCTTCCGCCGTTCGGACGAAGATGCTCGGAACATTTCGCTTTCAGGTTTTAGCGGGCGGACAAGTCAAAATTCTCGACGGCTGGGCGCATTTAAATATCGTCAAAGTTCCGATTCCGCAGCTTGCCGGAATCGAAAACGCGCCGAAAAATTGCTTTGTTTATTTTCACCGGGCGGGCGCGCGTCAACTGCAATCATTATTCGCCGCCTGGGAACACGCCGAGCTTCTTTATTTGATAAAAACGTGGGCTGGCTCATTCGTGCCGCGCCTGATTCGCGGCTCGGCGACCCAATTATCAAATCACGCTTTCGGGTCGGCGTTCGACATCAACGCGGCGTGGAACGGACTAGGGCGACAACCGGCAACCGGCGAAGGAACTCTTTTGCCGCTGGTCAAGCTCGCCAACCAGCACGGCTTTTTCTGGGGCGGTCATTACAGCAACCGGAAAGACGGAATGCACTTTGAGCTTGCCGTTTTGAATATGTTTCCCGCATCGCTGCCGAATTTGAGA
>Ga0136617_10006208_pt1 | contig 10690 bp, 8 predicted proteins | sample AntDrymUQ3222106_2_FD_129672 | JGI IMG/M metagenome (GOLD analysis project Ga0136617, IMG submission 129672) | Polar desert sand microbial communities from Dry Valleys, Antarctica - metaG UQ322 (21.06) | ecosystem: Environmental > Terrestrial > Soil > Desert | place: Antarctica: Dry Valley...
CTGTCCTACAGGGTAAGCCGCCACTACAAGCTCTTCGTTACCCCCGACGCCCGGTTCCACCACCTCAAGGCCCCAGGCTCCCGGATCAGCGTCAGACAGAAGTCCAGGATGCACGTGATCAATAACTTCCGCATCCACCGAAGGAACCTCAACCAGGGTCGGGCGAGCGGCATCGCCTTCGCGTGGGCGTTGCTGGGACGGGTGTTGTACGAGTGCGGCAAAACCGTAGCCAGGATGAACCCCGGTTACATCCTGGGAACAGTGGAAGGACTGTGGGACATAGTCAGATCGGGAAAAGCAAGGTCCGAAACTCGATGACCCGGGCGTCCCGCAGAGCTCTCTGCGGCACCGCGAGTGCTGCATGGAAATATCACAAAGCCCGGCACGAAGTTGTTTCGAGAAGCTCGTGAGCGTAACGAGCCCGATCACGGGGGCCGAGCTTCACCCTCTGTTGTCGGAGGTCTTCCAGAGCTTGACGCGACAACAAGTCCGGTGGTGTCTCCTGCGGGAGGACTGCGGGTTGGCCTCCCCGGGAAGCGACGTGGACGTGCTCCTCGATCCGGCTGATCTCAGGCACGCGCGCTCCATACTGAGCGAGCTGGGTTTTGTCCATCTGCCGGCCTGGGGCCGAGGTCCGCATCTGTTCTGGCTGACCTACGATCGCGACAACGACATGTGGATCAAGCTCGATGTGGTGACGGGGCTCACCTTTGGGCCACTCCATGAGTTCGAGTCGAGTGCGGCTGGGGCATGCCTCTCCCGGCGCCGGCGCCATGGCCCGGTCGCCACCCTCGAGGCTGATGACGCCTTTTGGACTCTGCTTCTTCATTGCCTGCTCGACAAAGGCACCTTTCCCCCGGCACATCGCGCCCGGCTGCAGGATCTGGCGCAAACGGCTCGAGCACACGGGGCCATGGGACGCCTGGTCGAAAGGATGGCCCCCGACGGTTGGGGTGCAAACCGTATCCTGGCCCTGGTAGAGGGGGGGGACTGGGATTCACTCGATCGCCTGAGTCCCCTTCTCGCCTCGTCCTGGAAGGACCGGCAGCGGATGGGAGCGTGGTGGCTGCGAAGGTTGCTCAACCGGGTGCTCCGGCGGCTCACGAGATTGTTGTTGTTGCGGCGGCGAGGCATGAGCGTCGCCTTGATCGCACCCGATGGCGCTGGGAAATCTACTCTGGCCGAAGGCTTGAAGCGCAGCTCGTACTTTCCGTCTGTCTACGTTTACATGGGTCTGGGACCGGCCAGCGGTACCCGGAGCCGGTATCGTGTGAGTGCGTTTGGGCTGGCTCGCCTCTTCAGACAATGGCGCCGTTACCTCACCGGGCGCTATCACCAGCTGCGCGGACGTCTTGTGATCTTCGACCGGTATATCTACGATGCGCTTCTGCCTCCGGCCCGGCAGATGAGCCTCCTGCGTCGAATGCGCCGGTGGCTGCTGGGCCGCCTGGTCCCGTCCCCTGATCTCGTGCTTCTCCTCGACGCGCCTGCAGAGATCCTCCATCGTCGCAAACGCGAGTACGGCGTCGCGGTGTTGGCGGAGAGGCGTCAACAGTACCTGCGGCTGGAAGGCCGTATAGCGAACCTTGCCGTCCTGGATGCCTCCCGCGATCAGGAGGAAGTGCTCCGGGAGGCGACCTCGTTGATATGGCGCGCCTATGCGCGTCGCCTGACCGGACGGCGGGACGGCCGTTCAGGCACTCCTCGAGCCCAACTTCCGCCGCAGTAGGTCGAGGACCAGGCGGTCATCGGGGCCGATCCCCAACATGACGATGGCCGAGAAGTAGGTAAGCCCTACCGTCCCGACACCCACGGCGAGGGACAACGGCCCGTCGAGCACCGCGCTTACGAGCGCGGCGGCTGCGGTGCCGACGACACCTGCCACGACGCCCTTCATCATCACCCGGTCGATGGGCAACATCCCCAGGAACACCCACACCTGAATCACGCGGACGATGTTGAAGCCCCCGATCACCACCGCCCAGGAGACCGCCGCCCCCACAATCCCATAGCGGGGAATGAGCCAGAGGTTGAGGGCGATATTCACAACGAGGGCGGCCACATTGTTGATCGACTGAAGGCTGTGGCGGCCGGACATCAGCAGCATGTAACCGCACGGCCCCGTCGCCGAGTTCACCAACTGGGCGAGGGCGAGCACGACGGTCACCGTGGTCCCGTCCGTGAAGCCCGAACCGAAGATCGCCAACAGCTCTTTGGCGAAGACCATGAGGATGATGAACGATGGGAGGGCGAGCCGGAAGATCCAGCTGGTGATCAGTACGTAGGTGTCCCGAAGACTCTCGGTCTCCCCCCGCTGGTAGAGGTCGGCGACCCGGGGTGCGAAGGATGTCGTTACGGGCTGGATGAAGATCGTGCCCAGCAGCACGAGTCGAGCTGCCACCTGATAGATGCCCACCTCTGCTGGAATCGCATAAAGGCCCAGCATGATCGTTCCCGCCCATATGAGCCCGCTGTTGGTAATGCTCGTAAGCCAGGCCACAGTGGTGAACGAGTAGAGCTCCCGAAGGCCCCCGTAGCGCGGCGGGTCGGTGGGTGGGCCCATCAATCGTCTGAGACTGGCTGCAGACAGAACGGCTGAAACCACATTCGTGGCAACGAGGGCGATCATGGCGCCGGCGAGACCGAAGCCTGCGAAGAAAAGCCCCGCCGTCAGCAGCAGGCGGAAGGAGGGCTCGAAGAAGAGGTTGATCAAAGCGTAGGGGCGCATCGTCTTGAAACCCTGTGTCGCGGACAGGGCGCAGTCGGTGAAAACCGTGGCCGGGAGGGCAACCGCCACCAGCTGCAGCAGTGGAGTCAGGCGGACGTCATTGAAGGCGACGTCGGCAAGCCAGGGACTGGCAAAGAAGAGAGCAACTCCTATCACCGTAGCGCCGAGAGATGATATGAGGAGCCCGAGACGCACGATCCCGCGCACTGCTCCCTGATCGCCGTCGGCTCGGTGGACGGCTACGAAACGCGTCAACGTGAGCTTCAAGCCCCCTGCGCCTACTTGAAGAAGCAACGGCAGGAACGCGTAGGCCTGGTAGAAGAGCCCCGACCGGGCCGGGCCCAGAGCGCGAGCCAGGAGAAATGTGATCCCAAAGCGCAGCGTCTGGTTGAACGCGGCCCCAAGGAAGTTGATGCCCCCGCTCCTCGCCGTGCCGAGGACCTCTGAGCGACGCCCGCCGTGGCTTGTCGCGACGGGGGCGCCGCTTGCGGGGGTCACGGTCGGAACGCCGTGATCACCCGGCGCGTCCGACGGTTGCTCACTTATTGTCGGTCTCTCGGTCAGCTTTCCGTCCCTTTCCACCCATCGACGAAGCGGCGTTTCCAAAGCGCTCGCGGCTCCGCAGGCTCTCTTGCGATCTCCGGGTAACTCAGAAGACGCCCGCGAAAGAACAATGGTAAGCCCGATGGTAAATTGAGGATACGGCTGACTCGCGGGCCAGCCCGAACGAATGGCCCAGCAAACACCGAGAAAGGTAAGTGGATGGGCGGCGCTTTGCCTAATCTCTTGATCGCCGGCGTGCCCAAGGGGGGCACGAGCTCGTTGTTCCGATACCTTGCGCAACATCCGGACATCTGCCCTGCGGCAGTCAAGGAGATCGCCTATTTCAATCCACTTCGCCGTGAGGGGGCCGTTCTGCCCAGCCTCGAATCGTACAAGGCGCATTTCGCCCACTGCGAGGGCGAAAAGTATGCGATGGAAGCGACGCCCTCCTACTGCTATGGGGGCGGGCGCATGATCGAGGGGATCAAGCAGACGCTCGGCCGTCCTCGCGTGATCATCAGCCTTCGGAATCCCGTGGATCGTCTGTGGTCCGCCTATACGTTTCAGCGGACGAAGGGACACCTCGAGGGTGTGCGGTCGTTTGAGGATTACGTTTCGATCTGTATCGAGAAGCGACAGAACGGCAAGAAGCAAGGCCCATATTTCGGCGGTGTGACGATCAGCTTCTACGGAGAGTACGTTCCGAGCTGGTTCGATCGCTTCGACGAAGACGTGAAGATCATCTTCACCGATGACTTGTTCGCCGACCCTGCCGCGGTCGTCTCGGAGCTGTGCCGTTGGCTCTCCATCGACCACCACGCAGCGGCAGGTCTCGACTACCGTACGTATAACAAGACGACGCACGCTCGTAGCATCAAGCTAAGCCAGGCGACAAGGACCCTGAAACAGAAGGGAGATGGCCTGCTCAAACGCATGCCGGCGGTTGAGAAGTCGCTTCGCAAGAGTTACGTGCGGCTCAATTCAGGCGAGCTGGATGAGACGCTTCAGCCGCAGACCAGACGGGATCTCGACGAGATGTATCGCGAGTCCAACCTTGCGGTGTCGGTTGCACTGAAGGCACGAGGATATGATCGTCTGCCACCATGGCTCGAACGCCAGCCGGCCGCTGCCGGCTGAGCGGCCGACCCCCGAAACCTGAAAGGCATGCCGGCCCTCGCCCTTCGGTGGCGCTTCGCTCTCGTGGCAATCGGCATCGTGGCTCTGGCTCTGGCGGTTGCGGTGGTGATCGGTAACCGGCCAACCACCGAACCCCCGGCGGTGGGCAACGACGCCGGGCCGGTGAACGAGTACCAGTTCGCCAGCGCCAAGGAGCTGAAGAGGGCGGGACGAAGGGGATATGACATCGTCGTGGTCAAGGGACGGCCGAGCACCGCCGAGCTAGGTGAGCTCAGGAGCTCTCACTCTGAACCGCTGTTGGTCAACTACGAGCAGGCCTTTGCCCTCAACGCCGAGGAGGCCGAATACGCCCGGAGCAAAGGCTGGTTGGCAGAGACCTGCGCAGGGAATGAGATCCATCCGGAGAACATCCCCGATGTGACCCTTCTGGATGCAACGGTCGGTGACGCTCTCGAGTGGCGGACTGATTTGATAGCCGGAGACACTGCCGAGGGGGCTTACGCCTCGACATATCTGGATACGCTCCGGGCTTTCTTCCCGAACGATTTCTACGACGGAATCCCATGTGGGCTCTCTCACGAAGACTGGCTTCAGGCGTCCATGGACACAGTTGAGCTGGTCCAGCGTAAGACGGGCAAAGCGGTTATTGCCAACGGATCGGGCCTTCAGACCGGGAAGAACTATTTCGACCACAAGGCAGAGGCGGACGAGCTGATGGCCCTCGCGGACGGGGTGCAGATCGAGCACTTCCTCAGGTCGCGCAGCAGTATGGAGCAGGATCTAGGTTTCATCGCGGCCATCAACGACGCAGGCAAGGATGCCTACGTGAAGTGCGCGCGAGCGAGGGACGCGTGCCGCGAGGCTTTTGTGCAGGCACCGAAGTGGGAGCGAAACTTTCTCAACATCGCCCGCTAGCGCGTGCCTCAGCCCGCATACGTACGCCGGAGCTAGTGGCAATCGCCGTGGCCGGAATCGCGGAACTCAGCGGGTCCCGCGGGGACGAACTCCCACTCGTAACCAGACGCATGAAGGGTCAAAGTCAGAACGCCGTAGGTCGAGGAGTTACGAACCTCGCTGTTGGGCTGGGTCTCGCCGAAAGGACGGAGGCTCTCCCCGCCGGTTCCGACCACGAAGCTTCGGATGCCTCGCTCGTGGTCCGCGTCTCCGTTCGGGTCCTGGGGACCGAAGCGCTCATAGTCGTGGTCGTGGCCGCTCAATACCACATCAGCGGCTGCATCGTAGAGCTCATGCCAGAAAGGGCCCATGCTTTCGTCGCTTCCATGCTCTCCTGATGAGAAGCGAGGACGATGCCAGTAAGCAAGTGTGCACTTGGCCCGGCTCGAGGCAAGGTCACGTCTGAGCCATGAGAGCTGCTCGGACTTGGGACCGTGGGAGATCTCGGAGTTGAGACCGATCAGGTGCCAACCGGCGATTTCGTAGCTGTAATAGCCCTTTTTCGCCCGGCCGGCAGCCGAACCGAAGTAGTCGAAGTATCCACGAGCTCGTTTCGTACGGTAATCGTGGTTGCCCGGAACCGGATGCGTGATCCTCTTCAGCCGCCCCCAGGTTGGGTCATAGGACGACTTGAAGTTTCTGCGTGAGCCGTTGTCGTATTGGATGTCGCCCAGGGCCAGCACAGCTTCGTAGTCACCGCCGACCAGGAGGTTGGACGTCGCCTTGTGCCGGCAGTCTGCTTGCGGCTCAGGGTCGGTGTCACAAGCGATATCGCCCGCTGCCGCGATCACTGGAGCTTGGCCGCCTTCCGCGTCACCGGAACAGGCGGCAAGGATCAGGAACAGGCCGAGCGCGCACAACAACCGAGCTCTGGTTTGCCCCCCACGCCGATGAAGGTGCTCGTGGACGAAGGGAGCCTTGCCGCCGCAGGCTCTGGCGGTCACGCGTCCCACCCGAGGTCGCGGCCGATCAGCTCGTACAACCGCTGATTGTGCGGAAAAAAGTACTCAGCCAGGTCGCGTCTTGTGCCTGGTTCCATCCTGCCCGAGCTCAGTGAATTGTGGATCCTGTAGTCGCTGAGATTCAAGTCCGGCAGCTCGAGGAAGTCACAGACGCGCTTCATAACGGCAGCTGGTTCGGTGAAAAAGTCTTCGCTCCGCTCGATCAGGAATTGATCTCGAGGAAACAGTCCAAACCACCTGGTGAGCTGCTCGGCATAGAGTCCGCGTGTGAGATAGGAGTGCAGCCGGCGCGCCGAGCTCGTGTAGTCGTCTCCATCGAGAGTTTGAGATTCTTCTGCCTCTAGCCTTTGAGATTCCTTGGCTATCGCCTGCTCGAACGATGGCAGGTCTTCGAGACCCTGCGCCCGCCTGTGCCAGTAGCTCGAATAGGCTCGATCGACAGGGTTTCTGACCAGCACGATCAATTTTACCTGGGGCAGCAGGCCGGCGGCCCGCTCAGGCACCAGTGGATGAAAGATGTATCCGGGCGTGGCCTCTCCAATCGCTGGTTCGAGGCCGGTCCTGCGCCTGACTACTTCGCGGTAAGCGACGGTTGGGAAGAAGGAGCGATACCACCCCAGCCCCCGTTGAAAATTGCGGTCGAAGTAATGCACCTCTTTGACGTAGGAGGGCACCACGGCGGGATGGGTTCTCAGATAGGAGAACAACGACGAGGTTCCTGCCCGCTGGCTCCCGATGATGAGAAAATTGGGAAGGACCCTCACCCGGTTGGTTGCGTAGTTGATCCGAGTCTTTCGTACTGCTTTCTTTACGTAGGTAGGCAACCTCCGAGCGACATCACTGTGGAGCAACAAATGTCCCGTCCTGTCGAGATTTGGGCTGAGCAATCCTTGAGGCGAGAGGATGCCTCCCACCGTGGGAACCACCCAGGGGTTTCTCGCCACCCCGCCAGCTAAAACACTTACTGAAGACTACTACCGGATCATACTGACTATTGTTCATCGCACCGGCCGAGTGACTTAGAGTGTGGACAGGTCTGCTCTTGTAGCCTATTGGCCCCACCAGCGATGCCGGCTGGACTGAGTGGAGGAAGCCTTCGTGGTCCATGGTGGTCCGTAATGGTATTTTTGGCTGCCTAGCCTGGGGAGGCGGGAGATGCGAGTCTGGCGTAGTTTCCGGGACCTTGCTCGAGCGGAGGCCTGGAATGAGTGGCATGTGGCACCCCGAACGGTGGACGTGCTGTTGATTCTGCCGTGGGCGGGGGCCGTGGTGGTTGGGCTGTCGAGACTATCCCCGCAGTGGTTCCGGTCGATCACGGCCGAAGACTCGATCCTGGAGTGGTTCCAGCTTGCCGGCTATCTGGCCGGCTCAGTTGGGGCATTGCTGGTCTTTCGGGAATTGCGAAGAAGGCAACTCCGGATGACTCCGTCTCTGTATCTGCTCTTGGCCTTCGGACTGTTCTTCATAGCAGGGGAAGAGGTTGCCTGGGGTCAGAGAATCTTGGGCCTCGAGACCCCCGAAAGTTTGAGAAAGATAAACCGTCAGCAGGAGCTGACAGTGCACAATATCTCTGCGATTCAGACGGCTTTCAACTGGTTGCAGATGACCTTCGGCGCCTACGGAAGTGTTGGCCTGTTGTGGTTGCGCAGCCGAAGACAAGTCCTTGGTGAGTCGCTCGAGGTCCTCACGCCTCCTTTGTTTCTAGTCTCCTTCTTTCTCCTGCCGTTCGCCTTCCGACTCTTCCGCTTCACCGTTTATCGTAAGTCGATCTGGACGCTTCACGAGTTTGCAGAGTGGCCCGAGGCGTGCCTGGCCGTCGCCGTGGGCATCTTCACCATCATGTTGTGGCGGCGACTGCGGTCGGACAAGGGATTCCCACCAGCAGCGCTGACGCCTGTGGCGGCTGCTCGAGCGAAGTAGGTTCAGATGCCCGGGAGGCATCGAGCTTTTTGTCTATCTGCCCGGCGCGCTGAAGAAACCCAACGGGATGCGCACGTTGTTGTCGACCCAGCGCGCGTTGTCGGCAAGCTGCGGAGAACGCATCAGGTTGGTCGACACCTGCGCGGCCCACGAAGCGATCCCGATTGCGTCGAGCAGGTCCGTGCCGGGCTCGAGTCCGAAACCCTGCCAGTATGCCGCGGTCACCGACTTGAAGTGGGCCGAACGCCACGGGCGCTCGATCCAAATGCGGCCAAGGGAGCGCCGGTTTCTCAGCCACAGCTCCGCCACCATGAGATACGTGAGATCGGTTCCGGGCAGACCTGCGGGATGCCACCCGTCCCAATCGACCACGCCGGACAATCTGGCCCCGTCGACAAGAAGGTTCCCGGCCCACATATCACCGTGCCTCATGACCCCCGGGAGGGCCGCACAGGGTTCGCGCAGGTAGTCTTTCATCGTCGCGAGCGAGGCGGCCGCCTGCGGAACCTGCTCGGCGATGATGTCCATATCCGTGCGGACGGCGGTGGCCTCTTCGGCGCGCGGCAAGCGCAAACAAAACGAGACCGCTTCACTTGTCAGTTGTGCCGTGAGTTGTTTGGGCCGATGGCCGTTCAGCAAAGTCTCGGTGCTCCAGGATGCGCCGCAGGTCTCGCCCGTCGCAAGCAACCGGGGTACCGGGCCCACCTCGGACGCGGCCAAGTGCTCGAGCGCCGCAGCTGCGTGAACTACGGGTGGGGCGCCCACCGAGCCGCCCACCCGCAGAAGGGCCTTGGTCCCATCCGGGCCGTCCACAAACGACAGGGCACTGCCGCCGGACCCAAGCCGAAGCCCGGCAACCGGCGTCGTAGCTCCGGCCGCGTTTGCTGCTGCGTCAAGCACCCTCAAGTCGCCGGCCTGAGACGTCATCTCGACCAGCACCCCTTGCAGGAGAGCGGCCCTCAACTCGCTTCTGAGCGCGCTGCCGCGCAGCATCGGGGGAGGCAGCCGGTGGATGCCCCGGACTACCAAAGGGGCGGGGGCACGACCTCTCAGGCGGAGCACTTGGGTTTCACGCCGCGCCGCGCTCAGGAGGACGGCCGACATCTTGGCCAATGGAAGGGCAGCGCCCCCCCACAGGAATACCTCTGTCCCGCGTGGCACCGACGATCTGTCGAGGCTCCAGCGCTCGTCGGCTTCGACCAGGAGTCCATGGCGCCCCCGCTCCGCGGGCATTAACAGTGACGCCAGCGCCTCGAGGATCATCCTTCGCCCCGAACCCATCCGTCTCACGAAAGTCTCTTCTCCCCTTGGAAACGAGCCACTGCTCTCGAACAAGATGCGCTACAGAGGCAGGGCTTCATCGCAGGTCGCCCTGCGCAGTGGAGGCTGAGGAGACAAAGGGATGCCCCGCCGGTCGATGAATCGAGCGTCACGGGCGGCACAGTAGCGAGTGCCATCGTCGCCGACCCGGCGAGGCAGCGCTGCTTTCCCGTTTGCATCACGAAACCATATCGACTGGTCCGCCGGCCACCTCAACGTTGCTTTTCAGCGTTCCCGAAGACATCGACGTCGGACGGGGAGACGACGCTGGAAGGCCCCCTATGACAAACGAGCACCTACAATGGATAAGACAGTCGATCGTGAAACTCCGGGGCACATGGATGGTGGGCTTCGCGGGTTCGGTTGTGGACGACAGGGCGGGAGTGCTCATGGATCGGCGACGGCGCGTCGGCGGTTACACCCTTCGGGAACAGCTTCGGGTTGGGTCGAATAGCGCCGTCTTCAGGTCTGGCAATCCATTCGGTCGCCTTGCCGTGACCCTGGTGGCCGGCGACTCCTTGCCGGCAGAATCGTTCCGGCACCGAGCGGAAGCCGTCGCCGCTTTGCGACACAAATCTATCTTGCCCCTGTACGACTTCGGGTCGGACGATGACTGCCTGTACTTCGTCACTAAATACCTGGCGGGCGAGACCCTCGCCGGCTTCTTGGCGGCGGAGGGGCGTCTGCCGCCCGTGGAGGCGGCAGAGATCGCTTCGGACATACTCGACGGACTCGCCGTCGCCCACAAGAAGGGGCTCGTTCACGGAGGATTGACCCCTTCGAGCATCATGGTGTCGACGTGGTCGAGAGCTGTGATCACAGACCTGGCGATTCCTTGGAAGAGTGACCGGGGGGACGTCGTCGACGAGTTGTCCGATGAGTCCGGGGAAGTCGTCTCCGCTCACAGTTCCAGGTATTCGCCGCCGGAAAAGCTGCGGGGCGGTGATCCCGACGCGCGTTGGGACGTCTATTCCGTGGGAGCAATCCTCTTCGAGATGCTCACCGGAACCAAGCCGGCCCGTCCCGGGCGGGGGCTGGGCGACTTCGCCACAGAGTGGCCTCCTACCGGGATCGAGGCGGTGGCGCCCGCATTCGAAAGCACCGTCTTGAAGGCACTCTCCTCCGA
>Ga0136617_10006210_pt1 | contig 10689 bp, 14 predicted proteins | sample AntDrymUQ3222106_2_FD_129672 | JGI IMG/M metagenome (GOLD analysis project Ga0136617, IMG submission 129672) | Polar desert sand microbial communities from Dry Valleys, Antarctica - metaG UQ322 (21.06) | ecosystem: Environmental > Terrestrial > Soil > Desert | place: Antarctica: Dry Valley...
AGCGCGGACTGGTAGCCCTCACACCCAGCGCTGGAACTCCAGGGTGCGGCCAATGATCCGGTAGTCGAGCCGCTCGTTGATGCCGACCATGTGGTCGTTGGACTCGGTGTTCCAGGTGTCGATCGTGGCCAGCTGCGGCTCCACTCCTCCGGTCCCCACGAGCCAGCGCACCAGGTCGGCCTTGAGCAGCAGGCCGAGGCGGTGGCCGCGGTGGGCGCGGACCACGGAGGTGTCGTGCTGGTCGCCGATCCCGGGAGCCTCGGCGGCGACCGTGACCACGGTCTGCCCGGCCAGCTCGCCGGTGCCCCGGTGGCGGGCAAGCACCCGGTAGAACCGGAACCCGCCCTCGATCTGGGCCCGCTCGTGGGCGCGGATCCGCTCCGGAGGGAAGACCTCGTCCTCGATCTCGAGGTCGTCCATCGGGGCGTCGTTGATGGCCCCGGTGATCGCGGCCAGCTCGTCGAGCAACCCGTCGGGGCTGTAGCCACGGAGCCGCACCAGCTCGTAGTCGCCGGCTTCCTTCTCAGCCTCTTCGCACAGCCCCGTGATCAGGCCGCCGGGCAGCTCACGCAGGTGCTGGCGTCGGTTGATCGACTGGGACTTCTGCTCGAACCCGGTGGCGGCGGCGAAGCCGCGCGTCCGCTCGCTCTCCCAGCCGTCGATACCGACCAGCGGCCGACCGAGCCCGCGGCACACGTCGGCAGCCGCCGCCAGCAGCGCCGTGCCGTGCCCGCAGCGTCGGTGGCCGGGATGGACGCCGAGCCCCAGCCAGGCCAGCTCCGGGTTGTCGTAGCTGCTGGTGTGCACGACGAGGTAGCCGACCGCTCGGTCCGCGTCGTAGGCCAGGTAGTGCGGCGCGAGGTCGCCGTCCCAGCCGTGGCGCATGAACATCTCGCGGCGGTACGTCGTCGCGCGATGCTCCCAGGGCGCATCGACGCGCATCGCGTTGTCGAGGTCGACGAACCTCTGGATCTCCCCGGCGTCGTCGGGTCCGAACTTGCGCAGCTCCACCCGGTCAGCGTGACCCTCGAGCGGTCGGGACGCCACTGATTTCGGGGCGGTTCAGCGGATGTCGAGCACCCGGTGTTCGCGGATCGACATCACCAGCGCGACGATCCAGCCGATCACGGTCCAGCCGAGCAGCAGGTTGACCCAGAACACGGTCCAGGTGTTGGCGTTGCCCCGCAATGCGGCGATCGCCCACGGCAGCATGTAGCCGCCGGTCAGGATGGCGACGACGATCGCCACCACCGCGCTGACGGGTCGGCCCTTCTTGTCGCTCACGATCCTGTTCATGGCTCCACCGTACGCCGCTCGGCCTCGCGGGCCGCCAGCTCGACCCGGTCATGGTGCGCCGCCCAGTCGTAGCCGTCGGGAAGGTTGCTGTTGTCCGCGCGCAGGCCCACCTGCCGGTCGAGCGTCTCGCGCACGATGTCGGCGTGCCCGGCGTGCCGGTTGGTCTCCGCGATCACGTGGATCAAGATCTGGTGGAGAGTCACCTCGGCTCGACTGTCGGGCCACCACGGGACCCGGCCGATCGTCTCGAGGTCGGCGCCGTCGAACGTCTGGGCCGCGTGCGCCCACGTGCGTCGGTAGAAGTCGACGACGTCCTCGCGCGACTCCTCGGACGTCGCCCACAGGTCGTCGTTGGGATCGGCGTCGTCGCTGTGCCACGGCAGCGGCTCGGGATAGGGCCGCCCGAAGGTGCCGCCGAAGTAGCCCGACTCGACGCTGGCCAGGTGCTTGACCAGGCCCAGCAGGTTGGTGCCGGTCGGGGTGAGCGGTCGGCGGACGTCGTACTCGCTGAGGCCGTCGAGCTTCCACAGCATCGCCTCGCGGGCCACCTGCAGGTAGCGCAGCAGCGTCCCCTTGGCGTCGAGCGTCACGACTGCTCCTCCAGTTCCTGCACACTGGCAGGCTACCGCCGCGAACGGGCGGCGACCACGTGACTGCCCCCTGTGGGGCGACCTCGATCTCGGCCATGAGGCCGGCGCGCTCGAAGACGGCGGCCGCGGTCGCCGCCTGCTCCTTGCTCGTCTCGACCAGCACCCACCCCCCGGGCGTCAGCCAGCCGGGTAGGGCCGCGGCCACCCGTCGTACGACGTCCAGGCCGTCGGCGCCGCCGTCGAGCGCGACGCGGGGCTCATGGGCGCGTGCCTCGGGCGGCATCGTCGCGAGCGCCGCGGTGGGGACGTAGGGGACGTTGGCCGCCAGCAGGTCGATCCGGCCCCGCAGCCGGACCGGCGGCGCGTCGAGGAGGTCACCCTCGTGCACGAGGCCGCCCACGGGCCCGAGGTTGAGGCGGGCGCACTCCACCGCCGCAGGTGCGACGTCGGCGGCGTGGAGCTCGCCGATGTCGAGCCGGGCCGCGAGGGCGAGCCCGATCGCCCCCGAGCCGCAGCACAGGTCGACCACGACCGGCCCGGCGGGTTCTGCGGCTCCGGTGACCCTGACGGCCGCCCGGTCGACGAGGTACTCGGTGCGCCGCCGCGGCACGAAGACGCCGGGCCGCACCAGGACCCGCAGACCGGCGAACTCCGCCCAGCCCAGGAGCTGCTCGAGGGGCTCGCCGGCGAGCCGCCGGGTCACCAGCGACTCGACCAGCACGGGGTCGTCGCTCGCCGCGGCCAGCAGCCGAGCCTCTTCCTCCGCGAAGACACATCCTGCTGCGCGGAGGCGGTCGACGAGTAGCCCGGGGCGCTGCACCTGCCGGACGCTACCCGTCGTCCTGGATCGCCCGGGTCGGCCGTGGCGCTAGCGTATCTCCGGTGTCCGACCCAGACGGCATGCCCGCCGACCTGCTGGCGCTCGTCCGCGAGACGAAGGGGTTCATGCCGGAGGACGAGGGAGCGCTGTTGCACCGGATCGCTCGCAAGTGCCTTCCGCACGGGCCGGCGCTCGAGGTCGGCACCTACTGCGGCACCTCGGCCGTCTACTTGGGCGCGGCCGCCCGTGAGCTCGGGAGCGGGACCGTCTTCACGGTCGATCACCACCGCGGCTCGGAGGAGAACCAGGCCGGCTGGGAGCACCACGATCCCGAGCTGGTCGACCCCGAGACCGGATTCATGGACACCCTGCCCTTCTTCCGGCGGGCCATCGCCCGCGCGGGGCTCGAGGCGCAGGTGGTCGCGGTGGTCGGCGCCTCCACGACCGTGTCGGCCCACTGGCGCACTCCCCTGACGTTGCTCTTCGTCGACGGTGGCCACGCCGAGGAGCACGCGCAGGCCGACTACACCGGCTGGGCACCGTGGCTCATGACGGGCGGACACCTGGCGATCCACGACGTGTTCGCTTCGCCGGCGGACGGCGGGCAGGCGCCGTACGCCGTGTTCCGCCGCGCCCTCGACGGCGGCGACTTCGCGGAGGTCGAATCGTGCGGGTCCATGCGGGTGCTGCGACGGATCTCAGGAGACGCGGGCGACGTCGTGCGCTGAGTCAGCGCACCCGCAGTCGAGACCGACCTCCGCGAATCCGGCAGCCAGGGTGCTGCCGCGCATGATGCCGGAGCCCGCGGTGCGGTGGGCCAGGGCGTCCACCGCGAGAATCACGGCTCCCGCGGTGTAGGTGGCCTGCTCACCGGGCCAGTGCACCCCCTCGGGGTAGACGTAGCCGGTCCAGTAGCCTCCGCCGTCGGCGCGCAGGTGCTGGACGTCGGCCAGCAGCCTCAGCGCCCGGCGGCGGTCGCCGAGGGCGTCCAGCGCGAGCACCAGCTCGCAGGTCTCCGCGCCGGTCACCCACGGGTTGGTGCTCACGCAGCGCACGCCCAGTCCGGGCACCACGAACTCGTCCCAGCGGGCGTCGATCAATGCGCGACCAGCGGCCCCGCGGACCGCGCCGCCCAGGACGGGGTAGTACCAGTCCATCGAGAAGGTGCTCTTGTCGAGGAACCCGTCCGGGTGCACGCGCAGGGCGTGCCCGAGCCGGCCGCCGGCCAGCTCCCACTCCGGCTGCGGATCGTCGAGGAGTCCGGCGAGCGCCACCCCGGCTCGGAGTGACTGGCAGATGCTCGACGAACCGGCGAGCAGGGCCTCCCGGTTGACCCTCGCGGGCCGTCCGTCTGCCCACTCCTGCGACCACGCGATGCCGCCGAACGGCAGCTGCATCCCCACCACGAAGTCCAGGCCACGTCGTACGGCGGGCCAGACCGCACGCACGAAGTCGGCATCCCGCCGGACCAGCCAGTGGTGCCAGACCCCCACCGCGAGGTAGGCCGACATGTTGCTCTCGCCGCTGGTGTCCTCGACCTCACCACCGACGATCCGTAGCGGCCACGAGCCGTCATCGCGCTGCACGGTGAGCGCCCAGGCGTAGGCCCGCTCGGCCGCCTCGACCCGACCGGCGACGATCAGCGCCATCGCGGCCTCGACGTGGTTCCAGAGGTCGGTGTGCTCGCCGGGCGTCCACGGGATGGCACCGGACGGCTCCTGCGCCGCGGCGATCGAGTCCGCCGTCGCGGCGACCTCGGCCGGTGTCAGCACGCGGCGACCTCTGGTTTGTGGAGGTAGAGCACCATCGACTTGCCGATCACCGGGTCGAGCACCTTCTCGGCCCAGCGCGTTGTCCGGGGGCGCTTCATGATGTCCCACAGCAGCAGCCGGTGGTAGGCCTGGGGGAGCGGGTGGTCGTCGTTGCGGACGCCGACCGCACACTTGATCCACCAGTACGGCGAGTGCAGCCCGTGGGCGTAGCCGGTGCCCTCGTGCACCAGCCCCGCACGCTCGGCCTTGCTGACGAGCTCGGCGTCGGTGTAGATCCGCAGGTGGCCGCCCGGGGTGTCGTGGTAGTCGTGCGAGAGCTTCCAGCAGATCACCTCGGGCAGCCAGCGCGGCACGGTCAGGGCGATGGTCCCGCCGGGCCGCAGCACCCGCGCGAGCTCCTGGATCGCCTGGATGTCGGCGGGGATGTGCTCGAGGACCTCAGCGGCCACTACCCGGTCGAACTCGCCGTCGGCGAAGGGCAGCGACAGCGCGTCGCCCTCCTTGACGTCGGCCTCCGCACCGTCCGGGACCTCGCCGGCGTCCTTCATCGCCGCGAACAGGTCCCGGACGCCGGACAGCTCGTCGGCGTCCTGGTCGAAGGCGATCACGTCCGCTCCGCGGCGGTACATCTCGAACGCGTGCCGCCCCGCGCCGCAGCCCATGTCCAGCACCCGCTCCCCCGGGCGCAGCCCGAGTCGGTCGAAGTCGACGGTCAGCATCCGGCGTCCCTGCGGTGGTCGAGCCTGTCGAGACTCGGTGGTCGAGCTTCTCGAGACTCGGTGAAGTCGCGGATCGTCTCGGCGTACGCCGCCGCCGTGGCCTCGGCGACAGCCCGCCAGCTGAACTCCGCCAGCGCCCGCTGGCGCGCGGCCTCCCCCATCCGCCGACGGCGTCCAGGATCGTCGAGGAGGGCGGCCAGCGCGTGGGTGAGCTCCCCGACGTCGCCCGGGGTGACCAGGTCGGCGCACACGCCGTCCTCGCCCACCACCTCCGGGATCGCCCCGGCCCGGGAGACAACCAGCGGCGTGCCGCACGCCATCAGCTCCGCCGTCGGCAGCGAGAAGCCCTCGTAGAGCGACGGCACACAGGCCACTTGCGCCGAGCCCATCAGGGCGACCAGCTCGGTGTCGGAGACCCCGCTGACGAAGTGCACGTGACCCTCGAGGTCGAGCGAGGCCACGAGCTGCTCGGTCCGCCCGCCGGGCCGCGGCCTGGTCACCAGGTAGAGCTCGAGGTCGCGTTCGGTGCGCAGCTTGGCGAACGCCTCCAAGAGCGTGGCGATGCCCTTCATCGGGGCGTCGGCGCTGGCCATCGCGAGCAGCCGCCCGGGCACCCGAGGCTCCGCCGGTGGGGCGAACACCTCGTCGACCCCCAGCGGGATCACCTCGATCCGTCGCGGGTCGACCGAGAAGTCGGCGGCGATGTCGCGGCGCGAGCTCTCCGAAGGAGTGAGGATCTTGCGGGCCTCTCGCACCACGCGGGTCTGCATCCGCAAGAAGGCGTACCACCGGCGGACGGTGAGCCGACGCCGCCAACCACGCGCGGCCGCCAGGTCGATCCGGAGATCGAGGGTGATCGGATGGTGGACCGTGGTGATCAGCGGCAGCCCGATGGCGCGCTCGACGTCGAGGATCCCGTAGCCCAGCACCTGGTTGTCGTGCACGACGTCGAAGTCCCCCGCCCGCGCGGCCAACACCCGAGAGACCCGGCGGCTGAAGGTGCGCGGCTCCGGGAAGCCCGCAGCGCACATGGTGAGGAACTCCTGCACGTCCACGAGGTCCCGGAACTCGCGCGGCCGGGGCACCCGGAACGGGTCGGGCTCGCGGTAGAGGTCCAGGCTGGGGACCTTCGTCAGCCGGACGCCCTCGTCGAGCTCCGGGTAGGGCTGGCCCGAGAACACCTCGACGTCGTGGCCGAGGGCCCGGAGCTCGCGGCTCAGGTGCCGGACGTAGACACCCTGCCCGCCGCAGTGCGGCTTGCTGCGGTAGGACAGCAGGGCGACCCGCATGCCGGACCCCTTCCTCTGCTGGTGAGCCGTCGTCGACACCCCGGACGGAGGAGTGGAACGTGTGCCCAATCATGGCTGATCGTGGACGACCCAACCTCCCCCGCCCAGCACGACCGCCGGCGACGCATCCTCGACGCCGCCGCCGAGCTGGCCGAGGCAAGGACAGACGGACCGTCAGGTCCCGTCACTCGAGTGGCCGGGGAAGACGTGCGCCGCCGGGTCGATGACCACCGCGGCGTTGTTGACGGCGGTGGCCGCCTCACCGAAGCCGACGGCGATCAGCCGCACCTTGCCGGGGTACTCCGTGATGTCGCCGGCGGCGAACACGCGCTCCAGGTTGGTGCGCATCGCCGGGTCCACCACCACGCGACGCTTGTCGGTCTCCAGTCCCCAGGCCTGGATCGCGCCGAGGTCGGCGATGAAGCCCAGGGCCGCCACCACCGCCTGCGCCGGGCGGACGACGGGCTCCTGCCCGTCGACGGTGATCTCGACGGAGCTCAGCGTCCCGTCGCCGCTCATCGCGGTGACCTGCGCCTTGGTGATGATCTCCACCTCCGAGGCGCGGACCTTGTCGATGGTGCCCTGGTGGGCGCGGAAGGCGTCTCGACGGTGCACCAGGGTCACCGACCCCGCGACGTCATCGAGGTGCAGAGCCCAGTCGAAGGCGCTGTCGCCGCCGCCGACCACGACGACGTCCTTGCCGGCGTACGGCTCGAAGCTCGGCACGAAGAACTCCATGCCGCGCCCCAGCCAGTCCGTGCCGGCCGGCAGCGGCCGCGGGGAGAACTTGCCGATGCCCGCGGTGATGATCATCGACTTGGCGGTGACCGTGGTGCCGTCGTCGAGGCCGACGACGACGTCGTCCTGGCGGTGCTCGAAGGTGGAGGCGGAGCGGTCGAGCAGGTACATCGGGTCCGCGGTGGCCGCCTGCGCCACCAGGCCCGCCACCAGCTCGCGTCCCAGGATGTCGGGGAAACCGGCCACGTCGAGGATGGACTTCTCGGGGTACATGGCCGTGATCTGGCCGCCCAGCGCGGGCAGGGAGTCGACCACAGCCACCCGCAGGCCACGGAATCCGGCGTAGTAGGCGGCGTACAGGCCCGTGGGTCCGGCGCCGATGATCAGCACGTCGGTCTCGACGTCGGTGGATGGAGGCACGGGAGGATCCTCGCCGCGAACCCGGTGGACGGCAAGGGCGCCCCGGCGTATCTGACAGGATTGCCGCCATGACGGAGGGGGTGTGGTGAGCCACGCGGACGAGTGGTGGTCGAGCTTCGACCGTGACCCCCGAGTGACCGGCAACCGCGCACTCCGGGCCGCGGACCGCGACCGGGATCTGGTGCGCCAGCTGCTCACCGATGCCTTCGCCGACGGCCGTCTGGACCGCGACGAGTTCGACCAGCGGTCGGAGGAGGTGGCCGCTACGCGGACGCTGGGCGAGTTGCCGGCGCTGGTCGCCGACCTGGTGCCGGTGGACCCCAGCGCGGCGTCGTCGCGAGGTCTGCTGACGCCCGCCCAGCTCCAGGAACGGGCGATCGCCCACTGGCGCTCGGACCGACGGGAAGCGGTCTGGGGGTTCATCGCGATCTCGGTGATCACCTGGGTGATCTGGCTGGTCACCAGCTTCGGGGACGGCGCTTTCGACCCCGGCTTCCCCTGGCCGCTCTTCGTCTCGACGGCCGCCGGGCTCAACCTCGGCCGGATCCAGTTCACCCGTCAGGACCGGATCGAGCACGAGCGCCGCCGCCTGGAGCGGAAGCAGGCCAAGGCGATCGAGGCAGGGCGCGAGGAGGAGTCGGAGTGACGCGGATGATCGCGGCCGCCCGCGGCCACCCGTCGGCGGTGCTGCTGTTCGGGCAGCTCTTCGCGATCCTGGCGTACCCGTTCTTCGACGGTTCCGCGGCCGGCCGGGCGCTGCTCGGCCTGATGGGCACGGCGCTGGTGCTGGTGGCCCTCTGGGCGGTCCGACGCACCCCCGCTCTGACCTGGATGGCGGTGGTCCTCGGCGGCCCGGCGATGGTGTTCAGCGTGCTGGAGGCGATCGTCCCCGGAGAGGGCTGGGTGGTCCTGGTCTCCGCGCTGCTGCACGCGCCGTTCTACTTCTACATCTCCTACGGGATGATCAAGTACCTCTTCCACGACGACAAGGTGACCCGCGACGAGCTCTACGCCACCGGCGCTGCCTTCACTGTGGTGGCGTGGGGGTTCGCCTATGTCTACGCCGCCGCCCAGGTGGTCTGGCCCGGCTCGTTCGTCGCGTACGACGGCGGCGGCGATCGTACCTGGTTCGAGCTGCTCTTCCTGTCCTTCACCACGCTCACCAGCGTCGGGCTCTCCGACGTGATCCCGGTTCTGGCGCACGCCCGGTCGCTGGTGATGGTCGAGCAGGTCGTCGGCGTCCTGTACGTCGCCCTCGTGGTCGCCCGCCTGGTCGGGCTCACCACGGCGCGGGCGGCCCGCCGCAACCTGAGCTGATCGGAAGGGATCAGCCCGCTTCCCAGCCCTCCGGGCGGTGCTTGCGCGGGAGCTTGCCGACGACGAGCCGGTAGGACTCGTCGACCGCCTCGAGCAGCTCGTCGTCGGGGATCGCGCCGCCGACGGCGAGATCGTTCCAGCCCGAGCGACCGATGTAGGCCATCACCGAGGCGTCGTCCGGGAAACGCTGGAGCCACTGGTCGGCCACCTCACGGGTCGCCCCGCCCTTGACGCCGACTCCCCCGGCGCCCAGGAACGCGAAGATCTTGCCGGCCTCGGTGGGACCGACCTTGATCACCGGGTGGTCGTGGCCCCACGGGTTGTCGGGCCACGCCCCGGGTTTGGCCAGGCAGTGCGCCTGCAGAGCGGCGACGTCCATCCGGTCGCGCCTACTCGTCATCCTCGTCGAGCAGGCCTTCCCGGCGGGCGGAGGCGACGATCCGGCGGACGTTGGTGAGCGTGCCGCAGTCGTCGTCGATCTGCCGGTTGCGCTCGGTGGCGAACTTCTCGCCCAGCTCGGTCCTCACCGCCTCCGAGACCTCCTCGCGGGCGGGGTTGAGGATCGTCAGCTCCTCTTCGGTGAGGTGGTGGTTCACGGCCTTCGCCAGCTCCTCGACCGCGTCGTCGAAGGCTCCAGTGTCAGTGCCCTTGAGCTCGAGCACGGCCAGCAGCGCCTCGTGACCCTCGGCGTGCTCCTCCTCGCCGTGCTCGGCCTCGTGCTCGGTGATGGCCTGCTTGCGGCGCAGCTGGGGGTAGACGAACCGCTCCTCGGCCTCCGCGTGGGCGACATGCAGGGTCGCCAGCGCGTGGCGCACCGCGTCCCGGTCGGCGCTGCTGTCGCGCAGGTCCCGCAGCAGCAACTCGAAGCGACGGTGGTCCTCCAGGATCAGGTCGATGACGTCGCCGGAGACCGGCCTGCCGAGGTCGATAGGGGTGCTCATGTGAGACAACGTACCCAGCCTCAGTCGAGACAGAACTCGTTGCCCTCGGGGTCCTGCACCACGATGAAGCCGTGACTCAGCGGCGGGTCCGGCTCGTGCCGACGGAGCCGGGTGGCACCGAGCGCGACCAGGCGGGTGCACTCGTCCTCGAGCGCCGCCATCCGGACGTCGCCTTCGAGCCCGGGGGCCGCGCGGACGTCGAGGTGGAGGCGGTTCTTGGCGCTCTTGCCCTCGGGCACCTTCTGGAACCACAGCCGCGGACCGGTGCCCGTCGGGTCGACCGCGGCCGAGGCGTCGTTGCGGCGCTCCTCGGGGACGCCGAAGGCGTCGAGCGCCTCGTCCCAGGTGGCGAAGCCCGGCGGTGGCGCATCGAGCCGGTAGCCGAGCACCTCGCACCAGAACCGCGACAGTGCTCCCGGGTCGGCACAGTCAAAGGTCACCTGCACGTGTCGCACCGTCACTTGGTCGCCTCCATCATCTGTCGCAGCTCCTTCTTGAGGTCGCGGATCTCATCGCGCAGGCGGGCGGCCAGCTCGAACTGGAGCTCGGCGGCGGCGTGCTTCATCTGGTCGGTGAGCTGTTGGACGAGCTCGGCGAGGTCCTGGCTGGGCAGACCGGACAGGTCGGGCGAGTGCTCCCGCATCTTGGAGAGGCCGGGGACCGGGGCCTTCTTGGACTTGGGGTCGAGGTGCTTCCAGGTGGAGAGGAGCTCCTCGGTGTTCTCGTCCTCACGGGCCAGCATCGCGGTGATGTCGGCGATCTTCTTGCGCAGCGGGGTCGGGTCGAT
>Ga0136617_10006212_pt1 | contig 10687 bp, 11 predicted proteins | sample AntDrymUQ3222106_2_FD_129672 | JGI IMG/M metagenome (GOLD analysis project Ga0136617, IMG submission 129672) | Polar desert sand microbial communities from Dry Valleys, Antarctica - metaG UQ322 (21.06) | ecosystem: Environmental > Terrestrial > Soil > Desert | place: Antarctica: Dry Valley...
GCGCGCGCGGCGCTGCGCCGCGCTGCCGATGGCGGCATCCACTGCCTCGCGCTCCCCACGCCGTTCGCGGTCGGCCGCGTCAACACGTACCTCATCGAGGACGAGCCGCTCACGCTGATCGACAGCGGGCCGAACTCCGGCACGGCGCTCGACGAGCTCGAACGCGCGCTCGCCGCCCGCGGGCACCGCGTCGAGGATCTCGAGCTGATTGTCATCTCGCATCAGCACATCGACCACCTTGGTCTGGTGTCGATCCTCGCGCGCCGCTCGGGCGCCGAGGTCGCCGCGCTGGACCTGCTGGCCCCGCGCGTGGAGCACTGGCAGGAGGGCATGGACGCCGACGACGCGTTCGCCGAGCGCGTCATGGCCGAGCACGGGATCCCGCAGGACGTGCGCTACGCGCTGCTGGCCGTCTCGCAGTCCTTCCGCGCCTGGGGCGCCGCGGCCACGGTCACGCGGCCGCTCGCCGACGGCGGCGAGATGCGCCTGCGCGACCGCACGCTGCGCGTGCTGCATCGTCCCGGCCACTCGCCGTCGGACACGATCTTCCACGACGAGCAGCGCCGCATCGTGCTCGGCGCCGACCACCTCATCAAGCACATCTCGTCCAACCCGCTGATCTCGCGGCCGCTGGACACGCAGACCGCGGGCGACAGCGGTGAGCCGCCCGAGCGCCCGCACGCGCTGGAGATCTACATCGAGTCGCTGCGCGCGACGCGCGCGATGGACGGCGTCGACATCGTGCTCGCCGGGCACGGCGAGCCGGTCACCGACCACGTGGCGCTGATCGACGAGCGCCTCCGGCTGCACAAGCGCCGCGCGCAGAAGATCCGCCGGCTGATCGCCGACGGTCCGCTCACGGCGTACGAGATCGCACAGTCGCTGTGGGGCAACGTCGCGGTCACGCAGGCCTATCTGACGCTCTCGGAGGTGCTCGGCCACGTCGACCTGCTGGTCGCCGCGGGCCACGTGGTGGAGCAGTGCGACGGCGACCTCGTGCGGTTCGCGGCCGCCTGAGCGTGTCGGCTACCGCAGGTTCTGCTGGTAGGAGAAGACGATCCTCTTGCTGCCGCGCTTGCACGTCACCTTGGCGTTGAGCTGCTCCTCGCTCTGGCTGTCGGCGGGGCGCGACTCGCTGCACGTGTAGTTCTTGACCTTGGAGCTGCACTTGCCCTTGCGGCCCTTCCTCACGCGACACTTGTAATGCGCCAGCGTCACGCTGCGGCCGGTCTTGCAGCTGACCCCGTTGACCTGCAGCATGGTGAAGTAGCCACCGGGATTGGTGTTCGGGTACTTCGGGGTCGAGCACGCCTTCGTCGCAGCAACGCTCGGCTGCGCGCCGACGAGGCCGGCAAACGCGAGGCCGGTCGAGACGGCGAGCGCCGTGAGCAAGCGGGGGCTGCGGACGAGCGTCATCACTTCTCCTTCGCGGGGTGTACCGGAAACCTGCATGCGGGCATCGCGGCAACGCGTCTTGCCGAACGGCCATGATTGCGGACCGTGCACGCCGCTGCCCGCATCCTCAGGATCTTCTCATTCGCCCTGGTCATCGCGCTCGTGCCCGCCGCCGCGCAGGCGGCGTCACCCAACCGCGACCCGGCGCCGCACGTCGATCTGCCCGACGCGGCGCAGAGCCCGCTGGACATCCGCTCGGTCGCCTTCGGCCAGCGCGGGACCGAGCTGGTGCTGCGCGTCACGACGGCTGGGGACTGGGAGCCGGCGGCGCTCGCGGCCGGCTCGGGGGCGGCGTTGTGCGTCAAGATCTTCTACGGCACGCTGCCCACGCCGCGCTCGCGCATCTGCGTCTACGACAAGGGCGCCAACCGGCCGGGGCTGACGTTCTCCCGCCTGGACCCGTTCGGCACCGTCGTCGAGAACCGGATCGTCTCGGCGACCACGAGCCGCAGCGACAAGCGCTCGGTGCAGGTGATGTTCGAGCCGTCGGCGGCCAACCTGGGTCAGGGCCCGTACCGCTGGCAGGTGCAGTCCAGCTGGCCCTGCGCGGCAGGCCCGTGCGCAGACACGTTCCCCGACAACGGCAGCGCCGCCGCGCGGATCCGGCCGCTGGCCGAGCCGCGCTGCCTGGGGGCCGCGTCGCGCGACCCGCGCCGTCGCTGCAAGAACAAGGCGCTGCGCCTCGCCGTCATGCCGCCTCCCGCGGAGGCGGTCCTCTCGCCCAACGCCCGCTGCGCGATCATCTCGATGCGGCTTCCGTACACCTGCCAGTTCGGCGTGCGGGGGTCGGTCGCCACCCGCACCGTCGCGCTCGTCGGCGACAGCCACGCGGCGCACTGGCGCGGGGCGATCGAGGTCGCCGCTCAGACGCGCGGCTGGCGCGGGTTCTCGCTGACGCGCAGCGGCTGCCCGTTGTCGACGGCTCCGCCCGCCCTGGGCAAGGCGCGCCGCGACAGCTGCGGGCGCTGGCGGCGCGCGGTGCGGCGCTGGTTCGAACGACATCGCGAGGTGAGGACCGTCTTCGTCTCCCAGCTGGCGGGCACCACCGTGCGGGCTCCGGCCGGGCGCAGCCGCCGCGAGTACCAGGTCCAGGGCTACCTGCGGGCCTGGCGCGGGTTGCCGAAGTCCGTGCGCCAGATCATCGTCCTGCGTGACACTCCGGTGACGACGCCCAACGCCAGCATCTGCGTCCAGCAGGCGGCCATCGACGGTCGCCGCCCCGGCAGCGCGTGCGCGATCTCGCGCGGCAAGGCCGTGCGCCGCGATCCCGCCGTGATCGCCGCGCGGCGGCGCGGCATGCCGCGCGTCCACGTCGTCGACCTGACGCGCTTCATGTGCAGCCCGCGGCTGTGCTTCCCGGTCGTCGGCGGCGTACTCGTGCACAAGGACACGACGCACCTGACGCCGCTCTTCGCCGGCACCCTGGGCCCCTACCTGCTGCGGCGCGTGATCCGGCTGTTCTAGCCCCCGAGAAGACCCACAGCGTGACCTCCTGGCCCGTCACGCGCGCTCAGGTGCCCGCGGCCTACTAGCGCAGCGGCTTGCGGGCCTCGATCTCGGCGCCCGTGTAGAGCGTCTTGAGCTTGAGCTTGGAGAAGCGCTCGTCGAGCGGATAGCCCATCCGCGCGACGAAGAACAGCGTCTTGTTGAGCGGCAGCACCCAGCGGCGATGGTCCGTCCGCGGCAGCAGGAAGTGGACGAGGTTGGAGAGCTGCAGGAACGCGCCCGAGTAGGGCCGCTCGTCGATCCGCGTGACCTCGAAGCCCGCGCGCTCGAAGAGCCGGCGCATCCCGAACGTCGTGAAGCGGCTGACATCCTCGGGGAAGCCGTGCACGCCGAACGTGAACGGGATCCAGGCGAGCACGGGCGCGCCGGGCTTGAGCACGCGGAACATCTCGCGCACGACCTGATACGGATCGTCGACATGCTCGAGCACGCTGATCGCCAGCGCGCCGTCGAAGCGGTCGTCCTCCATCGGCATCGCGTGCGCGTCGCCCACGATGTCGGGGTTCTGCGACGTGTCGGCGTCGAACTTCGTCAGGGTGCACGAGAACATCGGCCGGTGGTCGTAGTGCCCGGCCCCGACCTCGAGCACCTCGGCGCCAGCCGGATGCGAGGCCGCCCAGCGCTCGATCGTCGGCATGAGGATGCGGCGTGAGGCGCCGTGGTTTATGTCGTAGCGGACTTCGCGCAGGCCCATGGACGCGGCAGCCTAGTGGTCGGTCAGGTGCGAGGCGCAGCGCCGACGAGCCTCGTGCGAACCAGCGGCAGCGCCGCCTGCCGCTCGTCGGCCGTGACGAGCGTCAGGTCGTGCGCGAGCGCCGTGGCCGCGATCCACAGGTCGTTCGTCGGCAAGCGGCCGGTTGCGGCTCGCAGCTCGCCGTAGCACGTGATGACCGTGCGGTCGACCTCCAGCACGGGGGCCTCGGTCACGGCGCTCAGGCGTCGCAACCGCGCAACCTGCGACGCATCGTCGCCGGCCAGTAGCACGCCGGCATGCAGTTCGCCCACGCTGATCGCGCTCACGGCCCACCCGCCGTCGATCTCCAAGCCGCCGAACGCGTCGGTACCGCTGCCGGCGAGCACGCTGGTATCGATCAGCGTGTTCACGTGGCCCAGGGATCACGCGCGGCCGCATGATCCTCGCGCCGCATCCGCTCGAGCTCCTCGCTCCAGGCGGCGTCGACAGGGGTGCTGCGCAGCACGCGCACGAGCGCGGCGGGGTCGGCGAAGCGCGTGACATTCGCCGGTCCGAGCTCGGCCACCGGCCGTCCGTTCACCGTGATCGTGAAGCGCTCGCCGCCCTCGGCCCGCCGCAGGATGTCACCGACGTTGTTGCGCAGCTCGCGCTGCGCGATGGTCGTCATGAGCCAACCGTAGCAGAAGTGCTACGGCCGGCGCCCGATCCCGACGAGCTGGTATCCGAGCAGCCCCGGCGCCCGGCGGCCGAGCGCCTGCCAGGCGGGTTCGGCGCGCGGCGCCAGGCGCGCCGGCCGCACGTGGTTGCGCAGCGCCGGCACAATCGCGTCGAGCTGCACGTCGCGCAACTCCGCGCCCGCGAGCAGCGCGCGCAGCGACTCGCGCGTGAACCAGCGCAGGTGGCCGGCGTCGAAGGTGCCGCTGTCGCGCTGCGGCCAGCGACCGCGCAGCAGCGTCAGCCGCGCGAGCCAGTGCGCGACGTTCGGCACGCTGACGAGCACCGCGCCGCCAGGACGGCACCAGGCGGTCGCCCGCGCGAGCCCGGCGGCGGGGTCGGCGAGGTGCTCGAGCACGTCAGCGAGGACGACGAGGTCAAAGGAAGCCGCGTCGAAGGGCAGCAGCGGGTCCTCGAGCGCGCCGCAGATCACGTGGTCGCCGATCTGCGCGGCGGCCGCGGCGGCCGTCGGCGACAGCTCGAGGCCGGCCAGGTGCCCGGCGCGCGGGCGCAGCAGCGCGAGCAGCCCGCCGGAGGCGCAGCCGACGTCGAGCACGCGCCCGCCCCGCGGCAGCAGGCGCAGCGCGTGGTCGGCGATCGCGCCGTTGCCAAACGCCGCGTACGTCTGCGCCTTGGCCTCGTAGAGCGCCGCGAGCGCGGGATCGCCAGCCACACCCGCGAGCGTACTGCCAGGCGCAGCCGGTACGACCACCCCTGACGGTTGATGTCGCGGACGGGCCGGCCGTCGGATCAGCATCTACACTGCGCGCGATGCCAAGCCCGGTCCGACGCGCTGCCCGCCAGGCCCGGCGCGTCGCCTCCAAGGCGCGCGACGCCAAGGCCCGCCTGGACTCGATCGAGCGCCTGCGCCGCTCGCTGAACCGCGCCGAGAGCTCGGTCGCGCTGCAGGAGCGCGTGCAGCGCCACCTCGCCGACGGCACGCTCGTCATGGGCAACATGAGCTATTACGCGCCCAACGTCGTCAAGTACCAGGGCGACAGCGGCCGGGTGATCATCGGCAACTTCGCCTCCGTCGCGCCCGACGCGGACTTCTACGTCGGCGGCCTGCACCGCACGGAGTGGGTGTCGCAGTACGGCCTGCGGGCGATGCTCGACCTGCCGGGCGCGCACGAGGACGGCTTCACGCACGGCCGCGGCGACATCGTCGTCGGCAGCGACACGTGGGTGACCAACGGCTGCACGGTGATGTCCGGCGTGACGATCGGCGACGGCGCCGTCGTCGGCACGAAGGCCGTCGTCGCCAGGGACGTACGGCCCTACGCGATCGTCGTGGGCAACCCCGCGCGCGAGCTCCGCCGGCGCTTCAGCGACGAGCAGGTCGATGCGCTCCTGCGGATCCGGTGGTGGGACTGGCCGACGGAGCAGGTCAAGCAGCACGTCGAGCTCATCTGCAGCCCGGACATCGACGCGTTCATCGCGCGCTTCGATCCCGCCGCCGGCGGCAGCGCGCCGTGAGCTCGGGCTCCGGGGGCTCGCCGCGCGATTCGATGCGCGCAGGCTCAGGCGTGGCGGTCGTCATCGTCAACTACGACGGTGAGCGGCTGCTGCCCGACTGCCTCGCCGCCCTGGCGGCGCAGACGCTCGCGCCGGAGCAGATCGTCGTGGCCGACAACGGCTCGCGCGACGGCTCGCTGGCGCTCCTGCGCGCGCAGCACCCCGCCGTGCGCGCGCTCGAGCTGGGCCGCAACCACGGCTTCGCGGGTGGCGCGAACCGCGGCGTGCGGGCGACCTCGGCGCCCTGGGTCTGCGTGCTGAACTCCGACGCCACGCCGGCGCCCGACTGGCTCGCCCAGCTCACCGCCGCGTCGCGCGACGCGCGCACGTGGGCGCTGGGGAGCGTGCTCGTCCGCGCCTGCACCGGCTTGATCGAGAGCGCCGGCGACGAGTACGCGGCGGCCGGCTACGCCTACAAGCTCCTGCGCGAGCGCCCGCTCGAGGAGCTGCCGGCCGAGCCCTACCGCGTGTTCGCGGCGCCGGGCGCGGCACCGGTCTTCCGGCGCCAGGTGTTCGACCTGCTCGGCGGCTACGAGGAGCGCTTCTTCATGTACTACGAGGACGTCGACCTCGCGTTCCGGGCCGCGCTCGCGGGCTACCACGCGCTGCTCGTTCCCTCGGCGCGCGTCACGCATCGCCTCGGTGCGACGACGCGATCGATGGCGCGCCTGCGCTTCTACGTGGCACGCAACAGCATGTGGTGCGCCGTGCGCTGCATGCCCGAGGCGTCACCGCGACGGCTCGTGCGCCGCTGGCTGGCGGAGCTGCGCGTCAACCGGCCGCGGCGCTGTGCGCCCGCAGAGCTCGCCGGCCGGCTGGCGGGGCTCGTCGGGCTGCCGCGGGCGCTGCGCGAGCGGCGGGGGATTCAGGCGCGGCGGGTTGCACCGGACGAGGAGATCGCGGCGCTGCTGCGTCTCTCCGCGCCGCTCAGCCCCCGCCGGCCGCCGGCACGGTCAGCGGGTACGTGACGCCGGTCAGCTCCTCCGAGAGCGCCCACAGGCGCCTGGCCGTGTCGGCATCCTGCGCTGCGGCGGTGCGGCTGGCCGGCGCCGGGTGCCCGCGCTGCTCCTGAAAGCCGCCGGGGCCGGTGTAGCTGGCGCCAGGTAGGTCCTGCGTCGCGGCGTAGAGCGTCGGCAGCGCGCCCATCTCGTCGCTCTGGGCCAGCAGCCGGTTCGTGAGCGACATGATCCGGTGCTGCAGCCCGCTGCCGGTGTGACCCTGCAGGTTCGTGGCAGCGTAGCCGGGATGCACGGCGTGCGCGCGAACCGCCGATCCGGACTCGTCGAGGCGGCGCTGCAGCTCGAGCGTGAACAGCAGGTTGGCGAGCTTGGACTGCCCGTAGGCGCTCCAGCGCCCGTAGCCACCCCGCTCGAAGTTGGGGTCGTCCAAGCGGATCTTGCCGGTCCGGTGCGCGGTCGAGGAGACCGTCACGACGCGGTCCGTGATCTGCGGCAGCAGCAGGTTCGTGAGCGCGAAGTGGCCGAGGTGGTTCGTGCCGAACTGCAGCTCGAACCCGTCCTTCGTCCGTAGCTCGGGCACGGCCATGACGCCGGCGTTGTTGACAAGGATGTCGAGGTCCCCGTCCCACGACGCGGCGAACTCGCGCACCGAGGCGAGGTCGGCGAGATCGAGCCGGCGCACCTCGGCCCCGGGAATCGCGGCCGCGGCCTGCTCCCCCCGCGCGGTGTCGCGCACGGCGAGGACGACGCGGGCGCCGGCGCGGGCGAGCTCGCGTGCGGTGACGAGGCCGAGGCCGCTGTTGGCGCCCGTGATGACCGCACTGCGGCCCTCGAGGTCGGGTAGGTCTGCGGCGGTCCATCTGGAAGTTCTCATGCCCTACAATGTAGGCGCTGACAACAATGCTGTCAATGCCTATATCTTCGGGTAGGCTTCGGCCGTGAGCGCGACGCGTCCCTACCACCACGGCAACCTGCGTGCTGCCCTGCTCGAACAGGCCGTGCGGACCGTTGACGAGCGCGGCGTCCAGGCGCTCTCGCTGCGTGGGCTTGCCCGCGACGTCGGGGTCAGCCATGCCGCGCCGCGGCGTCACTTCCCCGATCGCCAGGCGCTGCTCGACGCCATCGGCGAAGACGGCTTCGAGCGCCTCGGGACCGCCCTCGGCCAGGCCGTCGACCGCGCCGGCACGGCCTTCGGCGCGCGCCTGCATGCCCTCGCGCGGGCGTACGTCGCCTTCTCCACCGATCATCCCGCGCTGGTGGAGGTCATGTTCGCCGGCAAGCAGCGTGCCGGAGCGGACCGGGTGCGCGAAGCCTCCGACCGCGCGTTCGCGATCCCGCTGACGGTCATCGCGCAGGCCCAGGCGCATGGCGAGCTCCCGCCCGGCGATCCCGGACGGGTCGCGATCGTCGCGTTCGCGACGCTGCAGGGCCTGGCGGCGATGGCCAACGGCGGCATGATCGACGAAGCGCCGGTGCAGGAGGTCGTGACCGACGCGATCGATCAGCTGCTCGACGGGCTGCGACCGCGCCACCCCGCGACCAGCCCAGTATGAGACCGGCCCAGCCAGGGGAACTGACGTGGAGCTCATCCGCGTACCGGCTGAGCCCGTCAGGCCGGCGCGCCGGCCGGCGGGCGGCGGCGCAGGTAGGCGAACATCTCGCGCAGCAGCCGCCGCTCGATCAGGGCCGTGGCCACAAGCGTCGTCACGACGTACAGGGCGAAGACCCCGAGCGCGGCAGGCAGCGTCGCCTCCTCGCCGAAGCCCCAGCGCAGCGCGAGGACGAGCGCCACCGCAGGCAGGCTCGGCAACAGCGCCCGGCCGGCATGGCGCAGGAAGCGAAAGTCTGGAAACAGGCGCCGCAGGAAGACCATGCGGATCGTGAAGTTCACGCCCTCGACGAGCACCGTCGCCACGGCCAGCCCGCGCAGGCCCTCGGCCGCCAGCAGCGGCAGCCCGAGCGCCAGGAAGGCGGTGATCGAGATCGCCGCGGCGACGGCGATCGGCTTCGTGTCGGCCCGGGCACGGTAGAACGCGTCCCAGTTGAAGCCGATCTGGTGCACGGCCACCGACACGCCGATCGCCTGCATGAGCCCGATCCCAGGCCGCCAGCGCTCGCCGATGCCGAACCGCACGAGGTCCTCGGCGAAGAGCGCCAGGCCGAGGCCGAAGGGCGCGCCCCACATGAGCGCCAGGCGGTTGGACTTCACGAACGCCTCGTAGAGCAGGTCGGCACGGTCCTTGACCGCGCAGATCGTCGGGTAGATCGTCTGCGTGATCGCCTGGTCGGCGCGGTCGGAGTACTGCGAGATCGTCGACGCGAGCGCGATGATGCCGACGCCCGCCAGCCCCAGCTCGGCCTCACCGACGATCAGCAGGCCCTGGCCGACGACGATGCCCGACATCCCGGCGAAGAACAGCGGCCAGGAGAACGACGCGTAGGAGCGCAGGGTCGCGCGGTCCCAGGTCCAGCGGAAGCGATAGGGCGAGGCGCGCAGCGACACGAGCGCGCCGACCCAGGCGCCCGCGACGACCCCGACGATCAGCGCCCAGTAGTTCCAGCCGGCGACGAGCAGCGCGACGGCGATGACGAAGCCGGTCAGCGGGTCGAGGATCTGCAGCTTGCGCTGGCGCACGAAGTCCATGTCGCGGTAGAAGATCCACAACGGTGCCTGTAGCGCCTGCGCGGGCACGACGAGCAGCGAGACCAGCGCGGGCGCGATGATCGCCGGCTCGCCGAAGATCGCGGCGAGCGCCGGCACGAGCGCGACGCCGGCGACCAGCACGATCCCGGCGAGCGCGAGCTCGAACGTCATCGCCTTGCGAAACGCGAGCTCCTGGTCGGGCTCGTCCTGCTGGATGTACTTCTCGCCGATCCCGACCTGGCGCAGGAACATGAGCGTGAACAGGACGACGAGCACGACGCCCCAGACGCCGTACTCGGCGGTCGTCAGGAACGCGGCGACGAGGAAGCCGCGCAGGAGGTTGAGCGTGTTGACGCCGACGAGGAAGGCGGCGTTGACGATCGTGCCGCGCGCCGCGCGGATGCGCAGTCCGGAGCCGGCCTGCGGGCGGCCGCCGCTGGTGTCGGCAGCGGGCTCGGTGTCGATCGGCGGCACGGCGTCACGATACGGGCCACGTCACCCGGCAGGCCCAGCCGCCGCGGCGGCGGGACGCGGTGGGCCATTACCCTCTCGCGCGGTCATGCCCCTGGACGACTTCCTGATCGGCGCGGCGCTGTTCGGCGCGATGCTCGCCGCGGTGGCGATCGCCACCGCCCTGGTCGTGCGCCGACGCCTGCGCCACCTCGACGCGCTCGAGCTCGGCCTGGCGAGCGTCGTCGTCGGCACGGCGGTGCTGATCGGCGTCCATCTCGTCCCGCTCATGCTCGGCGCGCTCACGCGCGGGACGGTGCTCGCAGCGGCGGCGCTCGCGGTGGGGCTCGCCGCGCTCGTCCGGCCCGCGGCCGGCAGCGCCGTCGCGGACGAGCGCGCGCGACCGCCGGCCGCGCGGAGCACGGCGGCCTCCTGGGCGCTGGCCGCGGCGGCGGCCGCGTTCGCGGCCGCCGCCGCGCTCGCCGACCTCGGGCGCTGGGCGGGCGACGAGCTGGTCGGCATCGACCCGCTGACCTTTCACCTGCCCAACGTCGCGCGCTGGATCCAGACGGGCACCGTCTGGCAGATCGACCAGTTCGTGCCGCTGCTCGCGCAGGGCAACTATCCACACAACGGCGACGTCGTGCTGCTCAGCACGGTGCTGCCGTGGCACAACGACTTCCTCGTGCGCCTGCCGATCACGTTCTACCTCGTCGCGCTCGCGCTGGCGGTGTTCGCGGTCGCGCGCGA
>Ga0136617_10006213_pt1 | contig 10686 bp, 3 predicted proteins | sample AntDrymUQ3222106_2_FD_129672 | JGI IMG/M metagenome (GOLD analysis project Ga0136617, IMG submission 129672) | Polar desert sand microbial communities from Dry Valleys, Antarctica - metaG UQ322 (21.06) | ecosystem: Environmental > Terrestrial > Soil > Desert | place: Antarctica: Dry Valley...
AAGCTCAAGGTCCTCGTCAACATCTTCGGCCGGGAGACCCCGGTCGAGCTCGAGTTCAGTCAGGTGGCAAAGCTATGAGTCTTCGCCATCGGAAGCTCCGCTTCCTCGGCGAGTTTCAAGGAACTCCGCCGGCCGGCGGAGCCGGCCACCTCCGCACTGAAAACCTCATCCTGGCGGGCAGCCGGGGAGAGGCCGCCTTCGGCGGCGTCGGCGGCCGCCCGCAGTCACTGAACCGGGGAGTCTTTCTGTAATGGGTAAGCGTCGAGTCGCCGCAGTAGTGCGGATTCAGATTCCTGCGGGGGCGGCGACGCCGGCTCCGCCGGTGGGAACCGCCCTTGGCCCCCATGGGGTCAACATCATGGAGTTCTGCAAGCAGTACAACGCGGCCAGCGAGAGCCAGCGGGGCACGGTCGTGCCGGCCGAGATCACCGTCTTCGAGGACCGGACGTTCACCTTCGTCCTCAAGACGCCGCCGACGCCGGTGCTGATCCGGGCCGCGGCGGGGCTGGCCAAGGGGTCCACCAACCCCGGCAAGGAGAACGCGGGCTCGATCACCGACGCCCAGCTCACCGAGATCGCCAAGCAGAAGCTGCCCGACCTCAACGCCAACGACCTCGAGGCGGCTCGGCTCCAGGTGGCGGGAACGGCCCGATCGATGGGAATCACGGTGTCGCGATGACCCACACCAAGAAGAACTCCAAGAAGTACGAGGACGCGGTCAAGCGCTTCGACAAGGCCCGCCTGCACGGTCCGGGCGAGAGCATCGACCTGATCAAGACCCTGGCTCCGGCCAAGTTCGACGAGACGGTCGAGCTGGCGGTCCGCCTCGGCGTCGACCCCCGCAAGGCCGACCAGATCGTCCGGGGCACGGTTGGGCTTCCCGCCGGCACCGGCACGGAGGTCCGGGTGGCCGTCTTCGCCACCGGCCCGGCGGCGGCCGAGGCCCTCGAGGCGGGGGCCGACGTCATCGGCTCCGACGACCTGGTGGCCCGGGTCCAAGGGGGGTTCCTCGACTTCGACGTGGCCATCGCCACCCCCGACCTCATGGGCCAGGTGGGCAAGCTGGGGCGTGTCCTCGGCCCCCGTGGCCTGATGCCCAACCCCAAGACCGGCACGGTCACGATGGACGTGGGCAAGGCGGTGCGGGAGTTCAAGGGCGGACGGGTCGAGTACCGCACCGACCGCTACGGCAACATCCACGTCCCGATCGGCAAGGTCAGCTTCGACCGCAAGGCCCTGCTGACCAACCTGCGGGCGGTGGTCGAGGAGCTCAGCCGGGTCAAGCCGGCGTCGGCCAAGGGCAAGTACATGCGGGGAATCACGGTGTCTTCTACCATGGGCCCGGGCATCAAGCTCGATCCGACGAACCCGGTGCGGGCTCTGGAAGACGAGCTCGCAGCCTCCACCTAGTTCACCTGTTGGAACGCCTGGGGAACCCTAAACCCTCAACTCTCAGCTAGAGGGTTGAGGGTTTTCCCGTTCCGGCCTGGCCAAAGACTTGGATCCCGGCGTCGTCAGAGATAACCTCCCGCTTTCTGTCCTGGGACGGGCGCGGCCAAGTACGGGCGCGTCGCAGGTCTTGAGGTAGTTGCAGTCCAGTCGTACTGAGTCCTGAGAGGACGAAAATGGGCGAGGGAACCGGTTCCGAGCGGGATAACAGGAGTCTGGCGTTGGGGGGCGCGCTGCTGGCCAGCCTGCTCGCCTTCCTCGGGGCGGCGACGGCCCCCGCCGCGTCCGCTCAGACCACCACCACGGTTGCCCAGACGGGAGCCGGATCGGCCACCGGTAGGGCAAACAGTGAGGCCAACTCGGGTGCCAGCGCGGCCGGAATCGGTGAGTCGGGTGCGAGCGGTGACGCCCACAACGACACCGACGTGCTCGCGGTGGCGGGCGATGGCGGCACCGGCGGCACAGGTGTATCGGTCGCGGTCGGCGCCGACGGCCCCGGAGCCCTTCTCGGCGTGGTCGGCATCACCAACGACGGAGCCTCCGTGGCCGTGGCCGACGCCTCGGGCGGCGACGGCGGCGCCACCCTCGTGGCCCTCGCTCCCATCGCCGAGTCGGGCGGCTCCGGCGCCGCCGTCGGGCAGTCGTCGGCCACCAACACCGGTGACACGGGCAACGCCACCTCCACCGCGACCGCCAATCCCGTCTCCAGCTCCGGCTCCACCGGTGGCAGCGGCAACACCGGCTCGGCCACCCCGAACCCCTTCTCCTCCAGCACCGGCCTGTTGAGCATCACCCCCGTCCTCAAGGACCAGGGCGGTGTCAGCGGCACCAGCCAGCCCTCGGGCGGCAGCCCGCTCGGCGGCCCGGGCGTGGCAGCCGGCGGCCCCTTGCCCGGCTCCGGCGCATTGTTCGGGCTCGGCTCACCCGCCACCAGCCAGCCCTCCGGCTCGACCGGCGCGTCAGGCGCCGTCGCGTCCATCGGCTTCGCCAGCAGCTCGGCCAACTCGGGCGCCACCACCACCTCTTCGGCACTCTCGGGTGAGACCGGCGAAGCGTCCAACGACACCGATGTGGTGGCGATCGCCGGCGACGGCGGCGACGGCGGCACCGCCCTCCCGTTCGCCGCTGGCGGCACCTCGTTGAACCTGATCACCGGCGGGCCCGGCACGACCGGCGGCCCCGGCGCCGGAACCGTGGGCACACCCGGCGTCGGCGGCACCGCGGGCACCGCAGGCGCAGGCGGAAATGGTGGTGCCGGTGGTGCGGGTGGCAACGGTGGACCGGGAAGCCCCGGCACCCCGCCGGCCGCCGGCGGTAACGGCGGTCCGGGCGGCCCCGGTGGGCCCGGCGGCGGCGGCGGTACGGGCTTAGGCGCTCCCGGCGGCGCGGGCGGCCCCGGCGGCGGCGCGATCGGTGCCCCGGGAGGCGCGGGTGGCGTCGGCGGCTCTGCCATCGGCAGCCCCACGGCCCTGGGTGGCATCGCGGTGGCCACGGGCTCGGCCGGCGGCGGCGCCGGAGGTGCCGCCACGGTCACCTTCAACGGCCCCACCGCCCTGTCCGGTGCGTCCGGCGCGGCGACGGCTCAGGGCAGCAGCACGAACACCGGCGACACCGGCGACGCGACCTCCACGGCCACGTCCAGCCCCGTGGCCCTCTCCGGCGACACCGGCGACTCCGGCGACACCGGCGACGCCCAGTCCAGCCCCACCGCCACCAACGCCGGCCTATTGGGCGTGGCCATCGCGGTCGGCGGCCCGGCCAGCAGCGGCGACAGCGGCGACACCGGTGACACCGGCGACGCCACCGCCGTGGGCGTAGCCAGCAGCTACGCCAACAGCGGCGCCGACAGCGTGGTCACGGCCACGACCGGCGACACCGGCGATGTCGAAAACGACATCGAGGTCTTCGCACTGGCCGGTAGCGGCGGCGATGGCGGCAACGTCATCCCCGTGGCCCTGGGCGGCGATGCCGTCAACATCCTGGCATCAGGGGCCGGAGGAGCAGGCGGCACCGGCGGGGCATCCACGGGCGGCGCCGGCGGTCTGGGTGGCGCAGGTGGCTCCGGCACCGGCGGCGACGGCGGCGACGGCGGCACCGGCGGCGGCGGCGGAGCGGGCGGAGACACCGCTTCGGCCATCGTCGTGGTCGGCGACCCGAACCCGATCATCGCCCCCATCGTCAGGGGCGGCGCCGGTGGCGCGGGCGGCGGGGGCGGCGCCGGCGGCACCGGGGGCACCGGTGTCGGCGGGGCAGGCGGCGGGGGCGGCGCCGGTGGTTCGGCGCTCGGCGGCACCGGCGGCGCAGGCGGCGCCGGTGGAGCGGTGAGCGGAAGTCCGACCGCCATCGCCGGCGGCGCGGTCGCGATTGGCAGCGCCAACGGCGGCGCCGGCGGAGCAGCCACCTTCTCGGCCAGCCCCGAGGCGCGGTCGGGGGCCTCGGGCGTGTCCACTGCCCAGGCGTCCTCCACCAACACCGGCGACACGGGCGATGCCGACTCGAGCGCCACCGCCAACCCCACGGCAGCTACCGGCGACTCTGGATCCTCCGGTGACACCGGCGACGCCGCGTCGAACCCCACAGCCACCAACTCCGGGCTTCTCGGGGCGGCGGTCGCCATCGGCGGCGAGGCCGACTCGGGCGACACGGGCGACACGGGTGACACGGGCGGCGCCTTCGCCGTGGGCAGCACCTCCAGCTTCTCCAACTCCGGGGCCAACGCCGACGGCGCCTCGACCTCCGGTGACACCGGCGACGCGGAGAACGACCTCGACGTGGCCCTCATCGCGGGCACGGGCGGCGACGGCGGCCTGGTCATTCCCGTGGCCATCGGCGGCGACGCCACCAACCTGATGCTCGGCGGCGCAGGCGGCGCCGGCGGCGCCGGTGGCGCAGCGACGGGCGGCCTCGGCGGCACGGGCGGCGCCGGCGGCACGGGCTTCGGCGGCGATGGCGGCGACGGCGGCGACGGCGGCACCGGCGGCGACGGCGGCGATGCCACCAACGACGTGACCGTGGTCAACGCAGCCGACGTGGTCTTTGGCGACTTCGTGAGCGACATCACGATCGCCCCGATCGTCACCGGCGGCCCCGGCGGGGCCGGCGGGGGCGGTGGAACCGGCAGGGCTGGCGGAATCGGCCTGGGAGGCGTCGGTGGCACCGGTGGCACCGGCGGCGTGGCCACGGGTGGTGCCGGCGGCGCGGGCGGCGCGGGCGGTGCCGTGTCGGGTAGCCCGACGGCCATCACCGGCCCCACGGTGGCCACGGCCTCGGCCAACGGCGGCGCGGGCGGCGCGGCCAGCTTCACCACCAACAGCCCGACGGCGACGTCCGGCGCTTCGGGTGCGTCCAACGTCCAGGCCTCGGCCACCAACACCGGCGACACCGGCGACGCGTCCTCGACCGCCACCTCCAGCCCCGTCGCGGTGTCCGGCGACTCCGGCGACTCGGGCGACTCGGGGAGCGCCACGTCCGACGCCTCGGCCGCCAACAGCTCGATCCTGGGTTCGGCCCTGGCCTTCGGCGACGGGGCCGAGTCGGGCGACACGGGCGACACGGGCGGCACCGGTGGCGCCTTCGCCTTCGGCGACTCCACCAGCACGGCCAACTCGGGCGCCAGCTCCGCCGGGGCGTCGTTCTCGGGCGACACCGGCGACGCGGAGAACGACCTCGACGTCTTCGTCCTGGCAGGCGACGGCGACGGCGGCGGTGTGGCGGTCACCCTGGTCGCCGGCGGAAACGCCACCAACGCGATGGTCGGTGGCGCGGCGGCCGCCGGGGGTGCCGGCGGCTCGGCCACCGGGGGTGCCGGCGGCCTCGGCGGGGCCGGCGGAGCCGGCTTCGGGGGTTCGGGCGGCGACGGGGGCGTGGGCGGTGGTGGCGGCGTAGGCGGGGCGGCCGTCGACAACACCGTTGTCATCACGACGGTCACTACGGTCTTCGGCGACGTCGACCTCGCCACCTTGCACGCTCCCATCGTCATCGGCGGAGCCGGCGGGGCGGGCGGGGGCGGTGGAACCGGCGGGGCTGGCGGAATCGGCGTCGGCGGCGGCGGCGGCCTCGGCGGCTCCGGTGCAGCTGCAACCGGTGGCGCGGGCGGCATCGGCGGTGCCGGCGGCGCCGTCTCGGGCAGCCCCGAGGCCGTCACGGGGCCCACGGTGGGCACCGCGGAGGCGAACGGCGGCGCCGGTGGCGCGGCCAGCATCACCTCCAGCCCCACGGCCACATCCGGGGCTTCGGGCGCCACCAGCGCCCAGACGTCGGCGACCAACTCCGGCGACACCGGCGACGCCGACTCCGAGGCCACCTCGAGCCCGACCGCCGTCTCCGGCGACTCGGGTGACTCGGGCGACTCGGGCGACGCGAGCTCCAACCCGACCGCTTCCAATTCCGCCCTTCTGGGCGAGGCCATCGCCGTCGGCGGCGACGCTGAGACGGGCGAGACGGGCGAGTCGGGCGACACGGGCGGCGCGGCGGCGATCGGCGGCTCGGCGAGCTCGGCGACCTCGGGCGCGACCGCGGGCTCGGTCTCGGTCTCCGGTGACACCGGGGAGGCGGAGAACGACCTTGAGATGACGGTGATCTCGGGCGACGGCGGCGACGCCGGAGCGGCCCTGGCCGTGGTCGACGGCGGCGAGGCGACCAACCTGATGCTCGGCGGTGCGGGTGCGATCGGCGGCGTCGGTGGCGTGGCTACCGGTGGCGCAGGCGGGGTCGGCGGCGGGGGCGGCGCAGCGTTCGGCGGGTTCGGCGGCGGGGGCGCCACCGGCGGCGCCGGCGGTGGTGGCGGCGACGCGACCTCGATCTTCACCCAGATCCAAACGATCGACACCACCTTCGGCGACGTCACCATCTCCGACGTAATCGTCCCTCTCGTCTTCGGCGGTGACGGCGGGGCCGGCGGCACCGGCGGCGGTGGCGGTGCGGGCGGGTTGAGCGTCGGTGGCTTCGGTGGCAGGGGTGGAACAGGCGGCGGTTCCACCGGCGGTGCCGGTGGCGCAGGCGGCGTGGGCGGGGCCGTATCGGGTAGCCCGACAGCAGTCACCGGCGCGACAGTCGGTACGGTCGCAGCCAACGGCGGGGCCGGCGGGGCCGCCGGCATCACCACCAGCCCCACGGCGACTTCCGGGGCTTCGGGTGCGTCCAGCGCCCAGACGTCGGCCACCAACACCGGCGACACCGGCGATGCCAACTCCGACGCCACGTCGAGCCCCACGGCCAGCTCGGGCGACTCGGGCGACTCGGGCGACTCGGGCGACTCCGACTCGGTATCCAGCTCCACGAACACCGGCCTCCTCGGTGGCCTGCTCGACACGGGCACCGCCACCGGCGGCGAGGCCGAGACGGGTGACACGGGTGACACGGGCGACACGGGCGACGTGTTCACGGCAGGCGGCGCCGACAGCTCGGCGGTGTCCGGCGCCTCCGCCTTCTCCGACTCGGCCTCCGGTGACACCGGCGACGCGGAGAACGACCTCGACGCCTTCGTGACCGCAGGCGACGGTGGCGGCGGCGGCCTGGCCGCGGCAGTGGTCGCCGGTGGCAGCGCCACCAACGTGCAGATCGGCGGCGTGGGCGGGGCCGGCGCGGCGGGCGGAGCCTCCCTGGGCGGCGCTGGCGGCACCGGCGGCGCCGGTGGAACCAGCTTCGGCGGGATCGGTGGCAGCGGCGGCGGCGGCGGCGGCGGCGGCGCAGGAGGAGACGCGGTCGAGGTCGACGTCAACATCGTCGACGTGACCCTCACGTTCCAGGCGCTCACTGGGGTCACCATCGACCGTCTCTTCGCCGGCATCGACATCGGCGGCGACGGCGGAGCCGGCGGAGCGGGCGGAGCGGGCAGAGCGGGCGGACTCAGCATTGGCGGCAACGGCGGCGCTGGCGGCACCGGCGGTGCGGCCCTCGGCGGCAGGGGTGGCGCGGGCGGAGCGGGCGGAGCGGTGTCGGGCAGCCCCGAGGCCACGACCGGCGCCACTGTGGGCACAGCCGCATCGAACGGCGGCGCAGGCGGCGCAGCCAGCCTGACCTCCAACGGCCCCACGGCCAGCTCCGGCGCCTCGGGTGCGTCGAGCGCCCAGGCCTCGGCCACCAACAGCGGCGACACCGGCGACGCCGACTCCGACGCCACCGCCAGCCCCATCGCATGGTCGGGGGATTCGGGCGACTCCGGCGATTCGGGCTCGGCAGTGGCGTCCGATGACGAAGCCGACTCCGGCGACACCGGCGACACCGGCGAGACGGGCGACGCCTTCTCCTTCGGCGATGCCGAAAGCGTCGCCAACTCCGGTGCCGAGGTCGGCTCGAGCTCCGACTCCGGTGACACCGGCTCGGCAGAGAACGAGCTCGAGGCCGTGGTGGTCGCGGGCGGAGGCGGTGACGCGGCATTGGCGGCCGTCGCCGTCACCGGCGGCGACGCCACCAACGTCATGGCCGGCGGCGCCGGCGCCAGAGGCGGTGTCGGCGGAGTCGCCACCGGCGGCACGGGCGGCACGGGCGGCACGGGCGGCACCAGCTTCGGCGGCCCCGGCGGTCTCGGCGGAGGCGGCGGCCTCGGTGGTCCGGGCGGAGTGGCCGCGAACATCCTGACTGTGGTCGATGTCGTCGACACCACCTTCGGCGACGTCGACATCAGGGAGACCATCGTCCCGCTCGTGTTCGGCGGCGACGGCGGCGACGGCGGCCGGGGCGGGGCTGGCGGCGCCGGCGCGCTCGGCATCGGTGGCGTCGGCGGTACCGGCGGCACGGGCGGTGGAGCTGTCGGCGGCGCCGGCGGCGCCGGAGGCGCCGGCGGCGCCGTAACCGGCAGCCCCGATGCCGACTCCGGGCCCACGGTGGGCACGGTCGAGGCCAACGGCGGGGCGGGCGGCGCCGCGAGCGTCACCACCAGCCCGACGGCCACCTCCGGCGGGTCTGGCACCTCCACCTCCCAGGCGTCGGCCACCAACACGGGCGACACCGGCGACGCCGATTCCGACGCCGACGCCAACCCGACGGCCGGCTCCGGCGATTCCGGCGACTCCGGCGACTCCGGTTCGGCCTCGTCCGAAGCCATTGCCGCCAACACCGTCGTCCTGGGTAGCACCACGGCCGCAGGCGGCGACGCCGAGTCCGGCGACTCCGGCGACACGGGCGAGACCGGTGACGCCACGGCCGACGGCGATGCCGGCAGCACGGCCAACTCGGGGGCCAGCGTGGCCTCCGACTCCGACTCCGGCGACACGGGCGACGCCGACAACGAGATGCTCGTCCTGGCCGCATCCGGCGACGGCGGTGACGGTGGCGCAGCGTTGCTGCTCGTCGACGGCGGTGACGCCACCAACGTGCTCCTCGGCGGCGCAGGTGCGGCCGGCGGCGGCGGCGGTGCGGCCTTCGGCGGCATCGGCGGGCCCGGAGGAGAGGGAGGCACCGCCTTCGGCGGAAGGGGTGGCGGCGGCGGCGCGGGCAACACGGGCGGCGCGGGCGGCGCGGCCCGCCTGAACGAGTTCATCGACAGAACCGTCACCACGGTGTTCGGCGACGTCGAGATCTCCGACCGGATCGCACCCATCGTCGCCGGAGGCGACGGAGGCGATGGTGGCGCGGGTGGCGCAGGTGGCGCGGGGGCGGCCGGCATCGGCGGCGCCGGCGGCATCGGCGGCGCAGGTGGCGTGGCGATCGGCGGCGCAGGCGGCATCGGCGGCGCAGGCGGTGCCGTCACCGGCAGCCCGGAGGCGACGACCGGAGCCACGGTGGGTACCGCGTCCGCCAACGCCGGCGCCGGCGGCGGGGCCAGCATCATCACCCGGCCGACGGCGATGTCCGGTGCTTCGGGCGCGTCCAGCTCCCAGGCCTCGGCCACCAACTCCGGCGACACCGGCGACGCCACGTCGAGCGCTGACGCCAGTCCCACGGCCGCCACCGGCGACTCCGGCGACTCGGGCGACACGGGTGACGCCTCCACCGACACCACCGCCACCAACACCGCCCTCGCCGGATCGGCGATCGCCGTCGGCGGCGAAGCCGAGTCGGGTGACTCGGGCGACACCGGCGACACCGGCGACGCCGGCGCGGAGGGTGAGGCCGACAGCGTGGCCAACTCGGGGGCCAACGTCGCCTCCAGCTCCGACTCCGGTGACACCGGCGACGTCGAGAACGAGGGTCTGGTCGTCGCCCTGGGCGCCGAGGGCGGCGCCGGTGGCGGGGCCCTGAGCCTCGTGGCCGGTGGTGCGGCGACCAACGTGCTGGCCGGAGGGGCCGGCGGTGCGGGAGGCGTAGGCGGAGCGGCCTTCGGCGGGTTCGGAGCGATCGGCGGCACCGGCGGCACCGGCTTCGGTGGAGCCGGCGCTCCCGGGGGCACCGGCGGCGCCGGCGGTGCGGGAGGCGCGGCAACTGAGATCGTCACGGTGATCAACGACGTCGACGTCGTCGGGGGTACCGCCACCGTCGGCGTCACCGTCATCCCGATCATCGACGGGGGCGACGGAGGCAGGGGCGGTACGGGCGGTCCCGGCGGAGCCGGTGGAGCCGCCTTCGGCGGCGGCGGCGGCGCCGGCGGAGCCGGCGCCCTCGGCACCGGCGGTGCCGGAGGTCGCGGCGGCCCTGGCGGAGCGGTCACCGGCAGCCCCGAGGCCGATACCGGCGCCACGGTGGCCACCGCCTCCGCCAACGGGGGAGCGGGCGGCGCCTCCACGGTTACGACCAACCCGTACGCCCTGTCCGGTGCGTCGGGTGCCTCGACCTCGCAGGCGACCGCCACCAACTCGGGCGATACCGGCAACGCGGTGTCGTCGGCGACGGCGAGCCCCAAGGCCACGTCCGGCGATTCGGGTGATTCCGGCGACACCGGCGAGGCGTCCTCCGACGTGACCGCCACCAACTCGGCCACGCTCGGATCGGCCCTGGCCACCGGCGGCGACGCCGAGACCGGCAACTCGGGCGACACCGGCGAGACAGGCGACGCCAGCGTCGAGGGTGAGGCCGGCAGTCTGGCCAACTCCGGCGCCAACGTCGTGACCGATGCCGGGTCCGGCGATACGGGCGATGCCGAGAACGAGGTCATACCTGTCGCCCTGGGTGCCGCTGGCGGCGAGGGCGGTGGGGCTCTGGCCCTGGCGACCGGCGGCTCAGGCGTCAACCTGCTGCTGGGTGGGGCTGGAGGAGCGGGCGGAGCGGGCGGTGCCGGCTTCGGTGGCTTTGGCGGCGCCGGCGGCGCCGGCGGGAGTGCTTTCGGCGGCGCCGGCGGCGCCGGGGCCGGGGGTGGCGCGG
>Ga0136617_10006214_pt1 | contig 10685 bp, 10 predicted proteins | sample AntDrymUQ3222106_2_FD_129672 | JGI IMG/M metagenome (GOLD analysis project Ga0136617, IMG submission 129672) | Polar desert sand microbial communities from Dry Valleys, Antarctica - metaG UQ322 (21.06) | ecosystem: Environmental > Terrestrial > Soil > Desert | place: Antarctica: Dry Valley...
AGGAGCAACGCAGATGACGGGGATGCAGCCTCGCTCGAATGCCAGGGAACTTGCGCGACACCACACCAGGTGGGAACAGGCTAGCATTCGATCGCTATAGATCCATGGAACCAATCGCTGAGGAGGAACTCCGAATGCCGGAGAAGTTGGAGGGACGCAAGATCGCCTTTCTTGCGACTGACGGCGTGGCGCACGATGAGCTCGCCGATTTGCGTGGCGCGTTGCGTGATGCCGGCGCCACAGTGCATCTGATCTCGCACCGGCCCGGGACCATTCGCGATGACAAGGGCGACACCGTCCCTGCCGATTTCGCCGTGCCCGATGCGTCCGCGGCTGACTATGAATCGCTGATCCTGCCCGGCGGGGCAGCGAGCGCCAGCGCTCTCGCCAAGGACAAGCAAACTTTGCAATTCGTGCGCGACTTTGTGGAAGCGGACAAGCCCGTCGCGGCAATCTGCGATGGCGTCGCAATTCTGGTGGCTTCAGGAAGCTTACGGGGACGCACGCTCACATCATCTCCCGGCCTCCGTGCCGGCATCGAGGATGCCGGCGGCGAGTGGGTAGACAAGCAGGTGCAAGTAGACCAGCGGTTGATCACGAGCAGGAAGCCGGAAGACCTGCGAGCTTTCGTGGCCAAGGTTGTAGAACTTCTGGTAACGGAGGTGGTTCAGGGCAAAGTGGACGAAGCTTCCCAGGAATCCTTTCCAGCGAGCGACGCACCTGCGTGGGGGCCGTCGTCGATCGGAGGCCAGGGGGCGTCGCAGTCCACCTGACCCGAGTATTGCTCTGTCAGGATAGCTGAGATCCCGGCCCACGCCAGACTCCGGTCAACGAACTGCGCCGCGAACGAGCTGAATTCAGAGACGGCTAAACCATGTTGGCCTGGCCAGCGTCTCACTAATGAGTTCAGCTTCCCACGCTACCGCTTCGAGTGTCGCTCAGCCGGTGAAATCCGTTTCCATTGCACTGTCAATCTCGAACGTGACCGATCTGGTAAGCCGGGCTAGCGCGGGTGACAACGCCGCGTTCGAGGAGCTTTACCGGGAGCATGCGGGTAGAGTCTACGCGCTTTGCCTGCGGCTCTCGGGAGACACGTCTCAGGCGGTCGAGCTCACACAGGATGTGTTCGTTCGATGCTGGGAGCGTCTCGGCAGCTTCAGAGGCGAGAGCGCTTTCTCGAGCTGGCTGCACCGGTTGGCGGTGAATGTCGCGCTCAGCACTCACCGGGGCGATTCCAGACGCAGAAAGCGCGTGGAAGCTGTGGCGGTACTTCCCGACACCCCTGGTTTGGCGAGATCGGACTCCCGGGATTTTGACCTCGAGAAAGCCATCACGGCGCTGCCGGCGGGTGCGCGAACCGTTTTTGTCCTGCACGATGTGGAAGGTTACAGGCATGAGGAAATCGCGGATCTCATGGGAATCGCGATTGGAACATCAAAGGCGCACCTGTTTCGTGCTCGCCGCCTGCTACGAAAGTCTCTGGAGCCACAATGAAGCATTTGACGGAAGAGCAGATCAACGAGATGGCAGACGACGCGTTGCTGCCGAACGCCAGCGCGGATCTGGCGCAGCACATCTCGGAATGCCTGACTTGTCGCGCCGAGATCTCCGCAATGCGCTCAATGGCGATGCGGGTTCGCGCGCTACCGGTGTCTGTACAACCACCGGCCGATGTTTGGCCGACGATCTCCGCCAGGATTCGGAATTCTGCCGAGCCGAGTGAGGAGAAGCACAAGGCTTTCGCCCGCCGCGCACCTGCGTGGGGTTGGCTTGCCGCGGCGGCGGTCCTGCTTGTCATGATCTCCTCGTTGGTCACCACTGTCGTTATGGGAAGGCGGCACGCAGATGTGACGGCAGTTGTGGCATCGCGTCCTTCCACCGCGCTCGCAAATCTCGCTGCGCTCAGTCGCCGTGAAGAAGGCTTTCGAAACACGGCGGATGAGCTCTGGGCCGCGGTGAATGCGCGGCGGGATCAGCTCTCGCCCGAGACGGTCGCTACGGTGGAGCGGACCGTCATGCTGATTGATGCGGCCATTCTCGAGGCGCGTGAGGCACTCGCGAACGATCCGAACAACACCGTTATCGCCGACATGCTGTCGGCCAGGTACGAGCGCAAGGTGGACCTGCTCAAGCGGGCAGCCGAGCTTCTTCCACAAGGCTGATGATGCCGCGAGTAATGCTGACTTGTCTGGCACTTCTGTGTATTGGCGTCATGCCAGGTGTGACTCATGCCCAACAGCGGGTCGACCAGCGCTATCCGGTCGCGCCCACTGCTTCGATTCGCCTGAGCCTAATTGTTCCAATGGCAACGGTTCGGGTGATCGGATGGAATCGGGACACTATCGCGATCACGGGCAGCATAGGCGCTGGCGACCGGTTTGCTGGAGGTGTTCTCGATACGAAACTCGGGGCAAAGTTCCATGTCGAATCACAGAGAGCGATCAAGGAAAAGAAAGCCGTGGGTAAGCCACCCTGGCTCGAGCTAAGGGTTCCAGCGCGCAGCAGGCTGTGGATCAAAGGTGGGGGTGCGGACATCGATATCCGTGAGATCAATGGCTCGCTCGACGTCAGCATCGTCAGTGGACGCATACATGTAGCCGGTGCGCCGCGGGAAGTGAACGCCGAAGCAATGGATGGGGATATAGAGATAGAGGGGACCATACCGTGGCTGCGGGCGAAGTCCGCTGCGGGGACGGTCACGCTTCGAGGAGGCGGGGAGGACATCGCGCTCGCCAGCGTTAGCGGCAATGTCACGGTTAATGGAGCACCGATCACACGTGGGCGGTTCGAGACGGTTACGGGTGACATTCGCTTCAGCGGGTCGGCGCCGCGGGATGGTGCGCTCACCTTCGACAGCCACAGCGGAGCAGTGGAACTGGCCGTTCCTCAAAAAATTCAGGCTGACTTCGATTTCACAACCATCAGTGGATCAATCTCGAATGGGCTGACCGGCGCTCGCGCGGTAGGTAGCGGGGACATACGGGGAAGGGAACTTGGATTGAGTAACGGGGGCGGTGGAGCACGCATTGTAGTCCGGACTTTCAAGGGCGCAATCACACTGCGCGCACGATGATTTCCTTGTTTCTAAAACCATTTACAACAGGAGGTTTCCATGCAGTGGCGCTCCTTTTCCCGATCCATGGTCGTTGCCGGTATGGCGTTCGTTGCATTGGCCGCGTCTCCCGCCACGGCGGGCCCGCCCTGGATTTCGATCGAGTATCCGCCAAGCCCGTATGATCCCACAACGCGAGACGCTTTTCTGCTCGTACACTCCTTCCATCACGGAACGCCGATGAACTTTCCCGTCAGCGGCTCCGCTGAAGGGATTGTGAATGGCCAGCGGCGCTCGGTGAAGCTCGGCTTCGCAAAAACATCGCGAACCGGCACATTCGCGCTCAAAAAGCAGTGGCTTAACGAGGGCACCTGGACGCTAATGATTACAGTGACACAAGGCGAGAGTGCCGGTAACGCCGTAACCGCGTTGGTCGACATCGGGGCAGGTGGAGAAGTCGCTTCGGTAAAAGTGCCGACGGTGCGCCGAGATGGCTGGAATATTCCGAAAACCGTGACGGTGCAGGAGGTGGATGCTGCGCTCAGGTCGCGAGTGGCGAGTGCCGTGGGTGGACGGAACTGATAGCTGAGCCTCGCTTGGGGAAGGCGCAACAACTCCGTGCCGCTGGTACCGACGGCGAGCAGGGCGCGCTGCGCGTGGTGCGCGGCAGAATGGGGCTGATAGCTGATGGGGCTGACAGCTGACGAGAAGTTGCGTTCGTCTCGCGAGAGGATAGAATAGGCTCCGGTGTCCCTTACTAACGCGCACCGGAGCCTTTCCTATGAAATGGTTCGTGCGCTTTGCCGCTTTGCTCGCCACCATAATCGGCAGCGTCATCGTCATCGGGTGGTTCCTTCCGGAGAATCACGTCACAGCCCGAAGCGCTGAATATCGCGCGCCGATGGACACAGTTTGGAAGTTGATCACGGATGTCGCTTCGATGCCGGGCTGGCGCACCGATCTCGAGAGCGTCGAGGTCCTTCCAGCAATCGGCCAACAGTTCGCTTGGCGGGAGACTTCAGGTGGAGGCGATGTTCTGACGTTCGTGCGCGCTGAAGCGCGGCCTCCAGGCTTTCTGCGCACCAAAATCCTCGACCAAGGGGGACCTTTTGGCGGTGAATGGGTGCACGATCTTCGGCAGGGAAGTCAGGGTGGGACGAAGCTTACGATTACCGAGCTAGGCTGGGTTCGAAACCCGGTCTTCCGGTTCGTTTCGCAGATGGTGATCGGGCATGACGCAACGATTGACGCGTATCTCTCTGCGCTTGCAGTCAGGCTTGGAGAATCCGCGACGATACTGGACGCGGCTCCGGTGAAAAACGACCCAGCTGGATCATCCGTCCCCTTAGTGCCACTTTCCTGACCACACCGCCGCGAATGATATTTGACTGGCCTGCAGACCGAGCTCTCAGCCAATGACACACCACCGACCGGGATTTTCCATGCGTACAGTTCGTTCATTGCTCTCCGTGGTTTTGGCGGCGTGCCCAATCGCCCTTGCCGCTCAGCAGGTGGCCAGTGTTGTGGTAACACCCGCTCGTGCATCGGTGGTTGCGGGGAAGGCGGCCAAATTCCGGGTTGTCGCCAAGGATGCGAGCGGCAAGATCATCACCGGCGCCACGGTCTACTGGGCAGCCGTGCCATTCGACATCGCCAGCGCTGATTCAACCGGCAATGTCGAGACGTTCCGCGCTGGAACAGGAAAGATCTTCGCCATCGTCAATGGGAAGCCAGGCTCAGCGGAAATCGAGGTCCTCGAGCGTGGGGCAACTCGGGTCGAGATCGCCGCGCCTGGCTCGGCGAGTACGGTAATCGGTGGGATTGTACAGCTTGATGCAACAGGGTTTACAGAGGTCAATGACCGTCTGGACGATGTCGCGGTTACATGGAAATCGATGCAGCCAGCGATCGCGGAGGTTTCGCCAGCGGGCCTGGTGCGCGGCAAGGCGGCAGGCCGGGCAACCATAGTGGCGCAGGCAGGGAGCGTCTCGGGGCATATCGATGTCATGGTGCGGCCCAATCTGGTGCGCGCGATTGTCGTGGCACCGGTCAACGAAGCTGTCCGCACTGGAGATGTGGTAGCGCTCAAGGCGTCACTTCGGGATGCGCAAGGCAAGCAGGTTACGGGCGCGCCGGTCCACTGGAGCGTTAGCGGACGCGGAGCATCGGTAGATCAGGACGGCCGCTTCGTTGCCACCAGTCCGGGCTCCTATCCGGTGACCGCGTCCGTCGGCGGCATCTCGGCTTCAACCGCCTTGCGCGTCGTTTCCCGCAGTGACAGGCGCCAGGTAACGATGGTGACGCACATCGCCCTCCCCAAGGATTTACAAACTGCCGAGGTATGGCCGATTGGCGACGTATTGTACCTCTCGACCATAGCGGGGAAACTATATGTCTTCGACATCAGGAACCCCTCGGCCCCCGTACTCACCGATTCTCTTGAGGTGGATGCGCGCGTCATGAACGACGTCAGCACCACGGCAGACGGCAAGATCGGCGTGGTCACCCGGGAAGGGGCGAGTACCCGTAAGAATGGCCTCGTCTTTTTCGACGCATCCGATCCGAGGCATCCGAAAAAGATCTCGGAGTTCACGGAGACGGTGACAGGCGGTGTGCACAGCGCCTTCATTTACGAGCGTGCCGTTTTCGCTACCGATGACGCGACCGGCTCACTGCGCATAATCGACTTCTCCGATGTGAAGAATCCCAGGCAGATCGCGCGGTGGGAAGTTCCGCGCGACATCAAGCGCGCCGAGTTCATGGGAGAGTCGTTGCCAGCGGGACGCATGCTGCACGACGTGTACGTCGAGGACGGGCTCGCGTATCTCGCGTACTGGAAGGATGGTCTGATCGTGCTCGATGTGGGGAAGGGAATCAAGGGCGGAACGCTGGCGGCGCCGAAAGTAGTGAGCCAGCTGACGTACAATCACGCCGAATTGTATCCACCAGGATTCCTTGCCGGCACGCACGCTGTCTACCGCGACGGCTCGAGCAAGTACGTCTTTCTCGCCGATGAGGTGCTGGATGGCACGTTCAATCTGTTCAGCAAAGAGGCTCTGGTGACGCGCGGAATGGTTCATGTGATCGATGTGAGCGACATTGAGAATCCACGAAAGGTTGCGCAGTATGACCCCGTTGAGTTTGGCGCGCACAACCTCTGGGTCGAAAACGACCTGCTGTACATCGGCGCGTACGATGGGGGTATCCGCGTCATGGACGTCAGCGGCGAGCTGCGCGGCGATCTGCGGGAGCAGGGACGCGTATTCGGTTCGCTGCTGACGAGATCTCTGCAGGGTTATCGCCCCAACCAGGCGATGACGTGGAGCGCGATTCCACACAAGGGGTACATCTACGCGAGTGACATAAATAGCGGGCTGTGGGTGGCGAAAGTAACGGGAGGAGTAGTGCCGTAACAGCGGGAGGCGGGAGGCGGGAACAACCGGTTGAGCGATGTTTTCTACACGCCAAGCCGGGTCAAACGCCTCCCACCTCCCACCTCCCGGTTCTTTCACGGAGACACATGGGAACAGCGACATTCACGCCGGCTTCGACGGCGCTGCCTGGCACGAGTGCGCGGGCGGCGACGGTTCCGTGGCATCTGTTTGGCGCCGTCTTCGGCGCAACGAGCATCGTGATTGGGGTCATCTGGGATATATCGTGGCACATGACCATTGGGCGGGACAGCTTCTGGACGCCTGCCCATCTCGCGATGTATCTCGGTGGCCTGGTGGCCGGAGTATCCAGCGGATGGACCGTGCTCCAGTCCACATTCGCGCCACCAACATCAGCGCATCGTCAATCCTCCGTACAGTTCTGGCATTTTTTCCATGGACCTCTTGGCGCGTGGGTCTGCATCTGGGGCACGTTCGCGATGCTCACGTCCGCTCCATTCGACGACTGGTGGCATAACGCCTACGGCCTGGACGTAGAAATACTGAGTCCGCCGCACTCGGTGCTGGCGCTAGGCATGATAGCGGTGGCCTTTGGCGCGCTTCTACTTGCGCTGGGTCTGCAGAACCGCAGTAGCGACGAAATGCGTGCGCGCTATGGCGCCATGTTCGCGTACGCCGGGGGTATTCTGGTTGTATTCGTTTCGGTTCTGACTACCGAATACGCGGATCGCGGCCTTATGCACAGCTCGATCTTCTATAAAGTCATGTGTGGAGTCTTTCCGTTCGTGTTGGTCGGGCTCGCGCGCGCTTCGAGTTTGCGTTGGCCGGCGACAACGATTGCCGCGGTTTACTCAGCCATCATGATACTGATGGGCTGGATTCTGCCCCTCTTCCCAGCGGAACCGAAGTTGGCACCGATCTATCAGAACGTGACCCACATGGTGCCGATGGATTTCCCCTTGCTGCTCGTGGTTCCCGCGTTCGCCATTGACATCGTTATGCGACGCATGAGCGGGCGGCGCAACGATTGGATTCTTGCAGCGGCCCTGGGGGTGGCATTCCTTGCGACACTGGCCGTTGCGCAGTGGCCATTCGCCAACTTCCTGCAGTCCACTGCATCGCAAAACCGGGTGTTCTTCACAGACAACTACTATTACGCGATGCCCAGCCAGTCGCACACTGTGCGACGGCTTTTTTATCCCATGGGTGAGACAACTGCAGGACTGCTTACCGGTATTCTCCTTGTTGCTCCTGTCATCGCAATCGCCTCGGCACGAGCCGGCCTTGGCTGGGGTAAATGGATGACGCGGGTACGACGGTGAAGCGTTTGGTTCAGGCGGTTGGAGTCGCTGTCATCGCGGCCGTGGCTTCTGCGCATGTGGGAAGCCCCGACACGTACTTCAGGGGGAAGGCTGGTCCGTACGATGTGAATGTGAGCATCCGTCCTCCCGGTGTGGTACCCGGACTGGCGGACATCACCGTTCGGGTAAGTGATGCGGCAGTGCGACGCGTCACGGTGCAGCCTGTGTTCTGGCAGACGAGCACTGGCGGGGCTCCCCGGCCGGATGTGGCAGCGCCAGTCAGGGGTGAGGCGGGCCTGTACAGTGCTCAGCTTTGGCTGATGCGATCCGGTTCCTACAGTGTGTATGTAGCGGTGGAAGGAACCGCGGGGAGCGGCACGGCTGTCGTCCCGCTCAACTCGCTCGCGACCCGCCGCTTTATCATGGAGCGCGGGACCGGCTTCATGCTGGCGGGGCTCGGACTTTTTCTGTTCTTTGGCCTGCTTTCAATTGTGGCGGCAGCCACGCGCGACGCCTCTCTCGAGCCGGGCGCGCAACCCGATCCGCGCCGAGTGTGGCGTGCGAGGTTTGTCACGACCGGTGCGGCGGTGTTCCTCGCGCTCGCGGTAACCGGGGGAAAGAATTGGTGGGACAGCGAGGACGAATCGTATCGAAGGGGCCTCGCCCGGCCGCTAACCGCAGAGGCAGGGACGTACATGGACGGTTCCCGTCCGGTGCTGCGTTTTACGCTAACCGATTCTTCCTGGTTCGGTGGGCGTACGACGCCGCTGATTCCGGATCACGGAAAGATGATTCACCTTTTCGTGGTGCGGTCGCCGGGCCTCGACGCGTTCGCGCACATGCATCCGGTGCGGGTCGACTCCGCGAATTTCGAGACGACACTGCCGCCGCTTCCAGCAGGCACATACCGCGTGTACGCCGATCTCGTGCACGCGAGCGGATTCTCTCGCACCAATGCCGACACGATCGAGATACCAGATCTGTCGCTTAGCTCAGCTGTACCGTCCGATGCCGACGACGGGTGGCGCACCCCCGAGAGTGTCCCAGTGCCTGGCATGCTGAAGTCGGAGTCGATGCTGAAGGACCGGTCGATCATGCGCTGGGAGAATGCAGGCACCGCGCTGCAGGCAGGCAAGCCTGCGTCGCTTGTTTTCAGTGTTCGAACGGCCAAAGATTCGGTCGTGGAGCTGCAGCCTTACATGTCAATGCGCGGCCACGCAGCAGTTACGCGCGTCGATGGGTCGGTATTCGTGCACTTGCATCCAATGGGGACGATCTCGATGGCGTCGCAGCGGTCATTTCTGCAACGCGCGACGGGAGACACTTCGGTCGCAGCAATCCTTGCGGCGGCGTCGCGCTACCCGGATGACACTACACACACGCTGCATGACGCTGCGCCAGGTGCCGTGAGCTTTCCGTACATCTTTCCTGAGCCGGGACGCTATCGCATCTGGGTACAGGTGAAGCGCGGGGGGCAAATTCTCACCGGTGTTTTCGATGCGGATGTTGCCGAGCGGCAGCAGAAGTAGAAGCCGTCAGAAATTGAAGCGAGCGCAACGAAGGGAAGGCTCCCGGTGGCAGTTTAACGCCGTACCACCGATCTCCAGCTTGGATTTGCCTCGATGACGTCGACTTGGCCGGCTCCCGGCCTATCAAGCATACTTACCCCGGTTGAACTCGAAGGAACGTTCGTGAGGCTCGAGCCCCTCGGAGTGGGGCACCTCGATGGATTATGCGAAGTGGGCATGGACGACGAGCTGTGGCGCTGGACCACTACAAGCGCACTCTCGCGCGATGCCATGCGTAAATACATCGAGACCGCGCTGGCATGGCATGCTGCCGGCAGCGCGATACCATTCGCCACTGTCGAGCGCAATTCCGCGCGCGTTATTGGCAGCACGCGGTTCGCCAACATGGATAGAACAAACCGCCGCCTCGAGATTGGCTGGACATGGGTGGCGCGTCCCTGGCAGCGCACGGCGGCGAACACGGAAGCAAAGCTGCTAATGCTCACGCACGCTTTTGAAACACTTCAGTGTCTGCGTGTCGAGTTCAAGACGGATGCGCTCAACGAACGCTCTCGAAAAGCGCTCCGCCGAATTGGTGCGATTGAGGAGGGAACTCTGCGCAAGCACATAATCACCGAGAGCGGCCGGGTGCGCGACTCGGTGTACTTCAGCATCCTCGACTCTGAATGGCCACAGGTAAAGCTTCGCCTCTCCCAGCGACTGCAAAGTGCCTAACTCAGAACCCGTCTAGCCAGCAGAGCGCGTACCTCCTCGTCCGTAGTCTGCGAAAAATCTTCGTACCAGAGTCCAACGGCGTGAAACGGCTCCGGCGTCATGGCACAGACAATCTCGTCGACAATAGATCTGAAATCATCGCGAGTACCCGGTGACGCCGTAGGAACGGCCACGATTACGCGGCCGGGCCGTTGAACCTGGAGAGCCGCCACAGCGGCGCGCATTGTCGCACCTGTCGCGAGGCCATCGTCCACAAGAATGACGATCTTGCCGGCAACAAGCGGTGCGGGACGAGAGTCGCGATATGCGGTCTCCCGGCGGCTGAGCTCTTCGATTTCGCGCGCCGTCGCCTCTTCGATAACGCGCTCAGGAATCTGAAGATTCTCGACAACGTCGACGTTGATTACTCGTACGTTGCCGCTGGCGATAGCGCCCATGGCCAGCTCCTCCCGGTTGGGCACGCCGAGCTTGCGGACGATGAAGACATCCAGCGGTGCCTTCAGCGCGACAGAAATCTCAAAGGCAACAGGCACTCCGCCCCGAGGCAGTCCGAGCACCAGCACATCCGCTCGTCCAGCGTAGTGCAGCAGCGATTCCGCCAGGAGCCGCCCCGCCTCTGCCCGGTCCTTGAATCGGGTCGTCATTGGGTTGGCGAATCCATCTTCTGTCCGATCGCGACGACTGCGGTGGCCGATAA